>Ga0114996_10007938_pt1 | contig 11890 bp, 13 predicted proteins | sample ArcticOcean_MG_C_4_FD_87039 | JGI IMG/M metagenome (GOLD analysis project Ga0114996, IMG submission 87039) | Marine microbial communities from western Arctic Ocean - ArcticOcean_MG_CB4_134 | ecosystem: Environmental > Aquatic > Marine > Oceanic | place: Arctic Ocean: Canada Basin | collected... | reverse complement strand
GCTAGAGAAGTTCTACTCCCCTTTTGCCACGACGGTAAGTACAGTGCTAGAACATGCCCCGCGGGTTGACGTCACCACCGATCAGTTTTGCGAGGAATGTGAACGCCCGATGGTCATAAAAACAGGACGTTATGGGCCATTTCTTTCATGCAGCGGCTATCCTGATTGCAAGGGAACCAAACGTATCGTCAATACAATCGGTGTCTTATGTCCAACTTGTGGGGGGGACATCATATCCCGCAAAAGCAAGAAAGGGCGAACATTCTATGGTTGCTCAAATTATCCGGAATGCACCTTTATAACAGGCCGGAGGCCCCTCTCTCCTCCTTGTCCCAGTTGCCAAGGCTTGTTGGTCGCTGCTCGAGGAGAAAGGGCTGAATGTCAAAGTTGCGACTTTAAAAGTCTGATATCCGAACTCGAAGAGGATCAGGTCCCGCAGTGAAAAATAATGCTTATACCTCGAGAACACGGCACGTTCCAAAATAACTATGAGGCCTACCTGCTAGTATCCCGATCTATTGGCAAAGCAACTATAAAGAACTATTTGTCAGATGCTCGCCTCTTTTGGGGTTTTGTACAGCAGAAGTACCCAGGGTCATCAGAATTTATCTTTAATCAGCGGATTCTAGCTAAGTATGTATCTTGGCTAACAGGTAAGGGGTTTTCGAGTAACAGCATAGCTCGAAACCTAAGTAGTTTGCGATCTCTCGTACGCTATCTCCAAACCAATAGTTCCGCGATGGAACCCTTTCCTAGTCTGATTACGAATACTTCCAAAGTTACCACTGTACCTTCGTTCTTGAATCAAACTCAAATCACCGCACTACTTAACGGCCCAGAATTAACCACATTATGGGGATTCAGAGACGCTTGCATGCTTGAAATCTTGTACTCAACCGGACTAAGGGTTAGCGAGTTGACCCAAATCAATAGAGGGTCGTTGGATCTAACTCGCAATGAAATCAAAGTAGTGGGCAAAGGATCAAAAGAGAGAGTAGTGTTTCTTACGAATTACTGTTGCGACTTGCTCCTTCAGTATTTAGAGAGGATAGACTCATCAAATAACATGCAGGGACTGGGGGATCAACCGCTCTTCATCAATCACCAAAACGGAAGATTATCCGACAGATCAGTGCAGCGCATTATAAAAGGATACGCAAGAAAGGCAGGTATAGACCCTTCCACTCACCCACATACCTTGCGTCATAGCTTCGCAACGCATATGCTTGATGGTGGAGCAAGCCTTACTTCGGTTCAAAGACTATTGGGGCATTCAAGTACCCGAGCAACCGAGGTATACCTGCATCCAAATCTAGAAAGAGCTCGTGAAATCTACCGGGATTCACATCCTCGAGCATCGAGAAGATCCACAAAGAATGCCTAGAAAAGAGCGGTGATGAATATATTAGTTATTCAGGGCCCTAACTTGAACAATCTTGGGAGAAGAGATCCCTCAATATATGGGTCGACTACACTAGAAACCATACACCAGCAATTAACTAATATCGCCACTGAACACGGGCTAACCATCAGCTTTTTTCAATCAAACCATGAAGGACAACTCATAGATCACGTTCAGACCAATGTCACTTCCACCTCCGCTATAATTATTAACTCCGGTGCCTTCACACATTACTCCTACGCGCTCCGGGACGCACTTGAAGATGCACGAGTCCCCATTATTGAAGTACACCTATCTAATATCCATAGTCGTGAGCCATGGAGACGCCATTCAGTCATCGCAGATGTATGCCTTGGACAGATTTCAGGCTTGGGACCATATGGTTATACGGCAGCACTCCACTACCTCATAGACCATTATAGGAGTAAATAGTTTAATGAATGCCCGAATAGAAGCCATACGATCATATCTCAAGGTAAGGGATATTGGAGCCGTCTTAATCTCTGCACCGGAAAACAGGCGCTACCTTTCCGGGTTCTCTGGGTCAAATGGATATCTGGTCATTAGCGAATCGTTAGCCGTGCTAGCCACCGATTTTCGCTATATTGAACAGTCCAAACAAGAATCACCCGATTTTGAAATAGTCAGAATAGCTGCTGGCTTTGAGTGGTTAACTAACTTGATGGCCAAATCCAACATCAAGAATCTGAGCTTTGAAAGTGACAACATAACAGTGGCCTTTCACGAAAGGCTTGCGACTGCTCTAGCAGAAAACCAACATGAGGGTAATTCGGTGCAACTCTACCCAGTTACTGGAATTTGCGACACTCTGCGAATGCAAAAGGACGAGACAGAGTTGATCTCACTGGCCAAGGCTATTGAGATAGCCGATATCGCTCTAGATCAAGTCGCCCCGACAATTACAACAAAAGATACGGAATCAGACATTGCGTTACGACTAGACAACGCTATGCGACTGATTGGTGCAGAGAAACCTTCTTTCGACACAATTGTGGCCTCTGGCCCTAATGGAGCCCTTCCGCACCACCGTCCATCATCAGACCTAATTCTAGAAGGCGCTCCTATAGTAATCGACATGGGAGCCATGTACAAAGGATACTGCAGTGATCTTACTCGAACCGTGTTCGTTGGTCAGCCTAGTGAGGAATTCAAGCGAGTATACAACATCGTCTTAAAGGCCCAGCAAACTGCGATGAATGAAGCCAGGGCTGGTATGTCTGGTGGTGCTATAGACCAAATCGCCCGCCAGGTAATAGAAGAACAAGGGTACGCAGAGTATTTTGGGCACGCACTGGGACATGGGGTTGGGTTGGCAGTACACGAATTTCCAAGGCTCGGGCCCGCCGCTCCTGAAGAGGTCAATAATTCCATGGTTTTCACTATAGAACCTGGCATTTACCTGCCAGGTTCTGGGGGTGTACGAATCGAAGACACTGTAATAATGAAAGACGGACTCGTTAAGCAACTCAGTAAAGCCAGGAAAGCACCGACATTCTAAATTGGTTATGGGCATGACCGTTCAGGCGGCAATAGTCTATCAAAGAAACGAGGACAAGATGATTGGAGTAGGAGATCTACGGCGAGGGTTAACCGTTGAGTTAGATGGCGAGCCTTATCAAGTCGTCGAGTATCAACAACACAAGATGCAGCAACGAGCACCGGTATTGAAAATGAAAATGAGGCACCTCAAGTCAGGCAGGTTAATTGAGCGGAGTTTTCAAGCTTACAACCTCAAGTTACAAGCTGCAGATGTGGAGCATAGAACCGCCAAATATATCTACAATGATGACGATCTCTACTACTTCATGGACAGTGACACTTATGATCAATTTCCACTATCGCGGGAACAACTTGGGGATGTCCTTAACTACCTTACAGACCAAACTGAGGTGGCGCTTCTCTTCTACAATGGGGATCCTATCAACGTTGATTTACCGACAACTGTTGACCTTAAGATTGAGGAAACACCGCCAGGTGTTAAAGGAGACACCGCTCAGGGAGGAACGAAACCTGCAACGCTAGAAACCGGCCTTGTAACCCTAGTTCCACTTTTCGTGAATCAGGGAGAAACTATACGCGTCGATACCCGCACTGGAGAGTACGTCGCTCGGGCAGGATAATGTCAGTATATTCGATAGCCGAGATCACAACATTCATAAAGTTACACCTTGAAAATGAGCCAGTTCTACGGAACTTGTCAATAAAGGGAGAAGTCTCTAACGCAACAGTTTCTGCTGCTGGCCATGTATACTTCACGCTAAAAGACACTGCCGCTCAGATTCGCTGTGTTATGTTCCGCCCACAGCGCAACAGACATTTAGTCGAGGCTGGGGTATCGCTAATAGCCCATGGATCGATATCCATCTACGAAGCCCGGGGGGATCTTCAATTCTATGTCGAAGACGTGGTATCGGATGGCTCTGGTGCCTTGGCAGCAGAGCTAGAGGCATTACGCTCCGCCTTAGAAGCAGAGGGTTTATTCGAGCCTAGCCGAAAACGATCCTTGCCTCCATTCCCCCGCGCCATAGGTGTGGTGACTTCAGTTCAAGGAGCTGTTCTCCATGATATTCAAAATGTTCTCAGGCGGCGATATCCTTTAACGAAACTGCGTATTGCTCCTACTACTGTCCAAGGGCAAGATGCCGTTACTGGAGTACTGGAGAGCATCCAGAAACTCAATAGAGAACCCGACATTGACGTCATTATCATCGCACGGGGGGGCGGGTCGCTTGAGGATTTAGCAGCATTTAATGACGAACGGGTAGTTCGTGCAATTCACGGAAGCAAGACTCCGATAGTGTCTGGTATCGGACATGAAACAGACACCACATTGAGTGACATGGCTGCTGATGTTCGAGCACCTACTCCTTCAGCTGCCGCTGAAGTTTCCGTCCCAAGTGCAGATAATCTACTCAGGCAAATAATCGAAATGACTTATATGCTGGGATCTGAATTCGGTGCAATTGTTAGTCAGCGCTCACAGAGTATCTAGTCTGCACGGTCCCAGCTTGAATCTGGCAAACCTCAGTTCACCAGGTTGTATCAGCAGATTGATGATTTACTGCAGGTGTCATTTAAAAGCATCAAGGCCAACTACATGTTCCAAGTCGAGGCTATTCACTCACTTCGATCCCGATTGGAAACACTAAATCCTGATCATGTACTTGGCCGGGGGTATTCAGTAGTAACAATTGAATCAACCGGAGAGGTAATCAAGGGTCACAAGCAAGTGACTCAAGGCTCTAACATAACAGCGACTACTCACGATGGAACCATTCATGCAATGGTCACTAAGGTGTCCCCCGTCGAATCTTCAGGGCTATAGAGGTAATCATGGACGATCACACACAGTATCCCAATCAAAATATTGACGACCTATCTTTTGAAGAAACTTACTCACTGCTTACCGAATCAATCAAACAACTTGAGGAGGGTGGGTTAACCCTCAGTGAAGCGACTCAATTGTATCTTTCCGGCATTTCGCTCGCAAACCATGCTAGCGAAATGCTGTCCAAAGCAGAATTACAAATTAAGACCCTCTCTCAACCAGAACTAGTTGACCAAAATCATGATGACGAAGACTGAAATCTTTAGATATTTTCAGTGTCAATATTGAGTAATAACCAAAGGAGCATATGGAAAACCCACACGGTACGCTGAAACTTGGGTGGTTCTCCACTGGCAGAGGCGAGGGTTCGCGTGGTCTTTTACTCTCAGTTCTTAACGCAATTCAATTGGGAAGCCTAGACGCCTCGATCGAATTTGTTTTTTGCAACCGAGAGCCGGGAGAAGATGCAGGAACAGACGAGTTTTTGAGCTTGGTTTCAAGTTGGGAAATACCCATAATCTACCTGTCATCAAGAAGGTTTGCAAAAGAACACGACCTCCGTTTCAAAGACGTTCGACGTTTGTATGACAAAGAAGTTATCTCAATGCTCGGGGGCTTCAATGCTCAGATCTGCGTCTTAGCCGGGTACATGTTGATCGTCAGCACGCTGTTATGCGACAGATATCAGCTGCTCAATCTACACCCTGCTAAGCCATCTGGACCAATAGGAACTTGGCGCGAAGTAATTGACGCACTAATCAAACAAAGGGCCACAGAATCAGGGATAATGATACACTTGGCGACACAGCATGTTGACAAAGGGCCTGTGTTGAGTTATTGCACCTTCTCGATACGCAACTCAAGCTTTGAACATCTTTGGGCCAAACTGGACCAAGCTGAAGCCGTTCCAGACCAACCCTCACTGGTCACTCAGACCAGTGAGGAACTCTTCAATTTTATAAGGGCCAGACAACTCCAACACGAACAGCCGTTCTTTGTAGAGACGCTCAGGGCACTTGCTGACCAACGGATCAATCCAATCCCCTTGATCTCAATGCCACCCATTGATCTTACGAAACAAGTCAACGACATATCCAATGTGGATGTTATCGATTCAGCCAGTTAAGGAAGCCGCGCCATCGCTTCTTTGATCTTCATCAAGCTTGCTCGACGAACCGGTGAATGACTTAACAAATCGAGGGTTGTCACCGGAAGTAATCACTTTTTCATCGACAATACAACGGACAACGTCCTTCATACTTGGAATTTCATACATTGAATCTAGTAGAACTCGTTCGACAATTGTCTTTAGCCCACGACACCCCATCTTCTGCGTCAGTGCTTGCTCAGCAATTGCGTCTAGAGCCGGTTGGGTTATTTCGAGATCGACACCATCGAGATCGAAAATATATTTATACTGTTTGATCAATGCGTTCTTAGGTTGGGTCAGGACTTGAATTAAGTCATTTTTATCTAAAGGGTTTAAAGCAACTTGAACCGGTAGACGGCTTACGAATTCAGGAATGAATCCATATTGAAGTAGGTCCTCTGGAATCAGCCACTCAAGTAGGTGTATCTCCTCTCCAACTGTTTCGGTAGGTGCAACGGAGGACAGGAAACCGACTGTAGCGGTATCTTTACGAATACGTCTCTGTACAATCTCTTCTAGTCCTTCAAAGGCCCCTCCGCAGATGAATAATATATTCGCTGTATCAATCTGAAGGAATTCTTGTTGGGGATGCTTGCGCCCTCCTTGTGGGGGTACATTAACAACACTTCCTTCAATAATTTTTAGCAATGCCTGTTGCACCCCTTCACCCGAGACATCTCGAGTAATCGACGGGTTCGATGACTTTCTTCCGATTTTATCAATCTCGTCAATATATATGATCCCGTATTGTGCTCTATCTATATTCCAATCTGAAGCTCTCAACAAAGTCAGCAATATGTTTTCTACGTCCTCACCGACATACCCAGCCTCAGTTAATGCTGTTGCGTCACAGATAGCTATTGGAACGTCAAGGGTTTTAGCTAAAGTTTGGGCAAGTAGGGTTTTGCCGGTTCCAGTAGGCCCCGCTATCAAAACATTGCTTTTTTCTAGATCCACAGAACTCTTCACTGCGGCTGCATTAATTCGCTTATAGTGGTTGTAAACTGCTACACTAAGTACCTTCTTGGCCCGGTCCTGGCCAATAACATACTCATTCAAACTGTTATGCATATCACGCGGAAGCACAGGGGTAATCGGGTCCAGAAGGGGCTTCTCAACTAGTGATTGCGAATCGTCACTCATTAAATCAACACAGGATAAGATGCAATGATTGCAAATAAATACACCTGTTGCTGATCCAATAAGCTTCCCTACCTCCTGTCTTCCTTTTCCACAGAAGGCACACTGATACGACATCTCACTCGAGTCTTCGTTTGACATCCTTGTAACCTTTCGAGAATCCCCGCCACGGCGCTCGAATCCATATGCTATGGAGACTAGGAGTCATCGTTGTCGCTAGTTGGTTTGGCCAACACTTCGTCGACAATCCCATATGTTAGTGCCTGCTGGGCACTCAAGTAATAATCCCTATCAGTATCACGCGCTACTCGTTCATAGCTCTGCCCACTATTGTCAGAGATTATAGTCCTAATCATATCCTGCATCCGGAGAATCTCCCTAGCAGCTATCTCTATATCTGATGCTTGACCTTGAGCTCCGCCCATTGGCTGATGCATGTGCACTGTAGCATTAGGAAGAGCATAACGCTTACCCTTTGTCCCAGATGATAGCAGCACTGTAGCCATACTAGCTGCCAGACCTACACATATTGTTGAGACGTCACATTTTAACAAATTCATAGTGTCGTAAATGGCCAAACCAGAACTAATCACTCCTCCAGGGGAGTTGATATACAGACTGATATCTTTCTCTGGATCTTCACGCTCCAGCCATAACAATTGAGCTACAATCAGGTTCGAAACCTGATCTGCAATTGGGGTACCCAAGAAGACAATGCGTTCCCTCAACAGCATAGAGTATATGTCGAAGGAACGTTCTCCCCTGGCACTAGTTTCAACAACCATTGGTATGATGTTTTCCGGCAATTGTCCCATTAGCATTTAAGTAGTCTCCTCATCAGTTTGTTCTATTGCATCCGTTTCTGCATGAGTTGTGGGATCATTCTCTTCAGACGGTAACTCCGCAGCTTCAGCGCCTGTAGCGATCTTGACCAACTCCTCTATCACTTTTCGTGTGCGAACCATCTGGTTGATATTATCTAGGGCTGCTGGTTCAGAAAATGCTCTCCTGATTTCATCACTTTGAGCACCAGAATTCGCCGCAAATCTTTCAATCTCTTCAGTTATGTCGTCTGCATTTACTTCGACGCTATGTTCCTCTGCAATAGCATTCACAACCCACGCCCTTGTAAGGCGCGCACTAGCCTGTTCATGCAACTCCGCACGCATGTCTTCCTCACTCTTGCCGATAGCCTCAAGGTACGCATCCATTTGCATACCACCCTGCGCCAACTGCTTTTGTTGGTCCTCAAGCATATGGTCAACCTCATGTTCTGTCAGCAACGGTGGAATCTCGACTATACTTCCTGCAATCGTCGCTTCTAAGGCTCCTTCTTCCAAGCGAGATCTCGCGCTCCGCTCTTCCTGCCCAATCAGGTCTAATCGGATCTGTGCCACGAGGGCCTCAAGTGTGTCAAAGCCTTGTCCTATTTCTTTTGCAAAATCATCGTCCGCATCCGGTAGAGCTCGTTGCTTAACCTCATGGATAGTAACTTTGAATTCGGCAGTTTTGTTCGGCACATCAGGATCATCTTCCGGAACATCTGATGTGAACTCTTTCGACGCACCTGACTCAATGCCAACCAACTCAGCTGAAAACCCCGGGAATGGGTTTTCATTATCTTCTGCGACTAGATAGGTTAACCCTTCATGGTCTGCTATAACGTCCCCCTCGACTTCACCATGGATATCCATGGTGACGAGATCGTCATAGTCCACTGCTCTTTCCACAGGCTCCCAAGGGGCATTAGTCTTTCGCAATTCATCTAAGACATTTTGGACATCTTCTGTAGATACTACGCCTATTTCTTCCACTAAACGTATTTCCCGATAGGAACCAAGGTCCACAATCGGCCGCAAAGGCACGATGGCTTTCAGTATCGTTGGATCTTCCTGTACGACGGTCACGCTCGGAGTGCCAATCGCTTCTAGTCCCTGCGCTATAATAGCCTCAGAGGTAACCTTCGGAACCAGATCACCCATCGCTTCCGCTACAATGCTTTCTCTGCCAACATAGTTTTCTATAATTCGTCTTGGTGCCTTACCGGCCCTAAACCCAGGGATCCTAATTTGTTGCGCTATTTTTTGACAGGCCCTATCAATATAGGGTTCCATATCATCATTCTCAAGCACTATTTGTAGATGTGCCTGCCTATTTTCAGTTTCTTCGTGTGTAACGTTCACATGAGCCTCCCTAAAACGTAACGACTAGTATATCACGAGAGCAACATTGCAGAACAGTTCCAAAGGTGAGCGTTCTCCTTCAGCTGGTTTTCATAAATGAAATCGATGTTGAGTTATATATCTGAAGCTTCAACCGTTATATGTAGATCGCTAATTTGCTTGGTGTCTACCGACGAAGGAGCACCGAAGAAGATGTCAGCACCAGTCTGGGTTTTCGGAAATGCTATAACTTCTCGTATAGTCTTCTCTCCGGCCAATATCATCATCAAACGATCTATTCCGCAGGCGAAACCTCCATGAGGAGGTGCCCCATACTCAAACATACCCATAAGATGACCGAACTGATCCTCTGCTTGTTCCATATCATGTCCTAGTAGCAACAAGATCTTTTCCTGTATGTCTCTCGTGTGAATTCGTATGCTCCCTCCAGCAATTTCTACTCCATTACAGACCAATCCTTACCCCTGGCTTACACCTGCACCAGGATCTTGGTCCAACAAGTGATCGTTTCTTCTGTGGCTGCGGTGAATGGATGATTTACAGATTTCCATCGAGCGGCATCCGTGTCCCATTGAAACAAAGGGAAATCAGTCACAAATGCAAATTCCAGTTTGGAATCATCAAACATTCCCAATCTTGTTCCAAATTCAATTCGAAGGGCAGATAACGCACCATTTACCACCTCAAGCGTACCTGCTACCATTAACACCAGATCTCCTTTCCCCGCACTAAGAGATGTCTTTAAGAGGTTTATTACATCAATTCCAAGATGTTTTGCCACGGGTGATCGGACCTGCTCAATCGTTTCTTCATCGAATGGGCCTTCTTCAGTAAACCCCACAGGCACAACCCCGCCAGCTCCGTGCTGTTTAACCAAATCATTCAATTCATCAATGTTGCGGCGATTATAGCCACTACATCCAGGAACAACAATTGCTTTTATTACCCCCCCCGAAGCGATGATCTGGTTGAACACTTGAAAATTTGTCCCTTGAACGATGTTTGTCACGTCTCGTAATTGCATCCCGTACCGCAAATCAGGTTTATCTGTGCCATACATGGACATAGCATCCTTGTATGGTAGGCGCTGAAAAGGCTTGACTGGCAGGGCGTCAGGTTCAAGATACCCAATCAGTTCAACGAACAAATTCTCCATCAATCCCAATATGTCCTCTGTATCCACAAAACTCAATTCGACATCTAATTGTGTAAACTCAGGTTGACGATCAGCCCGTAGATCCTCATCCCGAAAGCAGCGAGCTATCTGGAAGTATTTTTCAAAGCCCGCAACCATCAATAATTGTTTCAATTGCTGGGGTGATTGCGGTAACGCGTAAAAGGATCCTGGATGGACACGACTAGGGACCAAGTAATCTCGGGCTCCTTCAGGGGTAGCCTTAATTAGTATAGGAGTTTCTATTTCAAGAAATTCCCGTTCGTCAAAAAAATCTCTAATGAATTTCACGACTTTATGTCGAAGACGAAGATTTTTCATCATTCTAGGCCTACGAAGATACAACGGCCTATACTTCATCGTGAGATATTCATCCACCTCTGAATCTTCGTTGATCGAGAACGGAGGTGTCTTTGATTGATTCAGGACATTGATTTTGGATGAGTGCACTTCTACTCTTCCAGTGGTCAGTTGATCGTTCTCACTACCAATTGGGCGCAAATGGACAGTTCCGAGCACCTCAATTACCCATTCAGAACGCAACTGCTCCGCCATCACATGAGCCCCGCCATTTACTGTTGGATCAATAACTACCTGAACAATTCCGCTGCTGTCACGTAAGTCCAGGAAAATAAGTCCACCATGATCTCTTCGCCTATTTACCCAACCAGACAGTTCTACTTGGGATCCAGTGTCACTTTCCCGTATTTGCCCGCAACCCAATTCCTTCATCCTGACTCCTCCGCTCCAGAAACACGACTGGTTTCGAGTAACGTCAATTCACTTGCCAGATCTGAGCAAACCGAATACTCCAATTCCTTATTGAACGCTATTCCGAACATTACTCTACCAAAAATCTGCACGCTAGGCGATCCCTCTAATACTAGTGAGTATCCAATCGGTGAATTATTTTCCAATCCGGATCAACTAGGCAGAATGGGCATTCACAAGTATAGCCATTTTCCCAGAGGGATTCACTCCTTCATACATCATTTGATGAGCTCGAGCCGTGTCATCAAAATTGAACACGGCTCCAAGGCAAGTGTCGATCTGCCCAGCTATCACCATATCATTGAAGGCTACTGCCTGTTCATCATTAGCACAATGAGAACCCTGGATCCGCTTTTGCCGCGTCCACAGGTAACGCAGATCGGCAACAGCATTGTAGCCTGTCGTACCTGCGCATATCACCACCATTCCAGCAGTATCACACACAAAGACAGAGGTGGATATCGTCGCTTCACCAGGGTGCTCAAAAACAATTCTTGGGCTTTTCCGCTCGCCAAGGATATCCCAAATCGCACGCCCGAAATCTCGAGCACCTCTTAGCCAAGTGGAATAGGCTTCTTCGGCCTTCCAGTCTGGCATAACCCCCCAGTGCTCGTAGTTTTTCCGGTTGATATAGCCCGCCGCTCCAAGGGTTACGCAGTACTCACCGCGCTCCTCACTTGAAACGACTGCAATAGGGATTCCCCCCATATTTTTCACTATT
>Ga0114996_10007936_pt1 | contig 11892 bp, 10 predicted proteins | sample ArcticOcean_MG_C_4_FD_87039 | JGI IMG/M metagenome (GOLD analysis project Ga0114996, IMG submission 87039) | Marine microbial communities from western Arctic Ocean - ArcticOcean_MG_CB4_134 | ecosystem: Environmental > Aquatic > Marine > Oceanic | place: Arctic Ocean: Canada Basin | collected... | reverse complement strand
TAATCTCATTGATATGTCAAGGAAATACAATAATTATTATCAGCTTTCTGTTTCATTTAACACTGTTGATTCTATGGGTGCAAATTTTATAAACTCATGCCTAGAAATTATTGCAAAAAAAATGTGTGAAGAAATAAAAATTCCTGAGTACTTAACAGAAAAAGAAAAAGATATAAATATTATAATGTCTATTGTGTCTAACTCTACACCTAATTGTATTGTAGAAGCAAACGCAGAGTGTCAAATTGATGAAATTGGAGAAATTAATGGGTTAAATAGTAAAGAGTTTGCAGAAAAATTCTTTCATGCAGTCGAGATTTCTAAAATAGATTTAGGAAGAGCTGTAACAAATAATAAGGGGATAATGAATGGTGTTGATTCAATCTTAATTTCTACTGGTAATGACTTTAGAGCAGTTGAAGCTTCAGTCCACTCCTTTGCTTGCAAAGATGGAGAATATAAAGGGTTGACTGAATGCTCTATTGATAATAATATCTTTTCTATTAAACTTACACTGCCTATATCTATAGGTACAGTTGGAGGAATAACTGATCTACATCCAATGGTTAAATTATCTCATAAGTTACTTGGCAAACCGAACTCATCGAGTTTGATGGAAATAACAGCATCAGCTGGGCTAGCTCAAAATTTTGCTGCAATTAAATCATTGATAACTGCAGGTATACAAAAAGGTCATATGAAAATGCATTTGATTAATTTATTGAAAAAAAATAATGCAACTGAAAATCAAATTAAAAATGCTAAAGTTTTCTTTAAAGAAAAGAAAATTACAAGTAAAGCTGTTCAAGATTTTTTAAACTTAAATTAGTTTTATGAACTTATATAGCTATGGTAAATTACTGATTACAGGAGAATATTTAGTTCTAGATGGAGCTGAAGCATTTGCTTTACCATTAAGTTGTGGTCAATCATTAAATTATAAAGAGATTGATAATAATCTTATTAAATGGACTAGTTATGATATGAAGAATCATATTTGGTTCAATACAATAGTAGATAAGGACAAACTGGAAATAATTGAATCTTCAGACTATAGTGTATCAAAAAGACTTAATGAAATACTTAAGTCAATTAGAAATCATAATTCTAATTTTTTAAATAACAATGGTTGTGAAATAAAAACAAAATTAAATTTTGACAAGGAGTGGGGATTAGGAAGTTCGTCAACACTTATATCAAATTTATCAAGCTTAGCAAATGTTGATCCATATATAATTTCAAATGAAACATTTGGAGGAAGTGGTTATGACATAGCTTGTTCTAGAGTTAATTATCCACTTATATACAGTCTTAAAAAGGGGAAAAGATCAATTCAAAAAACTAAATTTAATCCCCCGTTTATGCATAATCTTTTTTTTATTTATTTAAATAAAAAACAGGATTCACGTGGAGAAATTTTAAACTATAGTAAACTCAAAGTATCAAATTCTGATATTGAAAAAGTTTCTTCTATTTCGAAAGAAATATCAATAACTAATAATCAAAAACAGTTTAATTCTTTATTAGATTCGCATGAACAAATTTTATCTTCTATATTAAAAAGAAAGACTGTAAAAAGTGAGTTGTTTTCAGATTTTGAAGGTTCAATTAAAAGTCTTGGTGCATGGGGTGGAGACTTTATCTTAAGTTCAAGTGAGTTTAATCCCTCTAAGTATTTTATTGATAAAGGTTTTAATAAGGTCTTTACATTTAAAGAAATGGTTAATAATACAAACTTCGATTATCTTTAATGTCAGCACTTGATTCAAGCACCTCCGGTATAAGAGAGGAAATTCTTTCAATCTCTCTATCACTGAGTGATCTTGAAATAGCACTATTCAAATTTAAATCCTCTGCTATTTCTTTTGATATAGAGTGAATAATATAAATTCCTTCTTTCCCTAATAATAAATTTGAAACTTCTCCAGACTCTAGGGCAAAAGATGCTCCAATAATATAAGGCTCAGCTCCTGCTCCAACAAGTACAGGATCATATTGAGTAACAGCTGAAGCCCTTTGAATATCCATATTATAATCTTCTGCTATTGATTCAATAGTTGGGGTTTTATACTTTTTCTTTATATAATCAAATTTCATTTTCTTTAAAATTTCATTTTTTACATTATCTGAAACATCACCTACCCCTGGAAGTCTTTCTTTGTTTATTTCTTTAATTCTACCAATCAAATATCCTTCAGTTAAAGTAAATCTTTTTATTTCATCTACTTTCGTTGACTCATCATATATCCATTTAATTACTGATCTAGAATCACTTATACCAGGAATTCCAGAGTCATAAGGGTTTAAAGTTTCATAATTCTGGACACCAAAATTATTTTGATCTAATGATAAAGTGGTTTTTGCATCAAATTCAATCTTTGAAGCAAGTCTATAATTTTGATTTGAAGATTCATTAGATGGAACTATTTGTTGATGAATATTAGCTAATAAAACTTTATTAACACTTCCTTCTCTTTTCTTATCAATCATTTTTGATAATACATAATAATTTCCATCCTTATATGGACCAAAAGTTTTCCCTTTTCTTAATCCATATAATATATCTCGAAAATCTCCAGAAAGTTGATCTCTAGTCTTGTATATTGAGTCATATAGTTTTTCTGAATAAGTTTCAACAAACTCAACTATATTTTTTACGTCTTTAAACCCTTCAATACTATCAATTAATTTAGTTACATCATTATATTGAATTATTCCATCCCTTATTGATTCAAGATTAGTTCTAATATTATTCTCATCAAGAGGAGAAGCAACATCAGGAACAAATACATACTCTATAATTCTTGATGGATCAATAATATAGTTGGTTTTATTTTTTTTAATAAAATTGGATATCTGTGAGTTCGTGATTTTGAATATTGAATCAGGAATTTCATTAAAAGGGATTTTTATATAATCGATTGTTACTTTATCATTCTCTAAATGATACTCTAAATTTGATTCTACGTCAGTATATGTTATACTTGATGTAATTAGATTAAAATAAATTTTTTGTTTTGCTGATGCAATAACATTTTGTTCCTGAATTTTCCAGGAATTATATGCAGTTGGATTCATTGATTTTAGCTGATTTATGTATCTACTAAATTTAGTAAAGTCAAAAAGCCCTATCTCATTCTGAAACTCTGGATTTGAAACAATTGAAGGTTCAGCTGACACTATTTGTTCAAGTTGATCTTTGCCGGCATTTATTCCTAATTTATCCAATTCTTGAGTTAATACAGTATTTTTTATTCCTACTTCCCAAGCATAATTTACAGCGTTAATTAAGTCAAGTCCATAAAAATCTTGAGTTTGTTGCACCAACAAATTAAAGGTTTCAAAATCTATCTTCTCTCCATTTACCTCTCCTATTGTTTGATTTTGAGATAAGCCAGAGCCCACAAATACTCCTGATATAACAAAAGCAAATAATGCCATCCCAATAACTACTATTAGAACAAACGATCTTTTTCTTATTTGACCTAGTATAGCCATAGTTTATATTTAAAGGTTCGAAATTACAACTTAGAATTTATTTTTACTATTCTTCTTTAATGTTTTTTATAATTACAATTTTTTCAATTTTTGAAGAAGTTGCCTCTTTAATTTTAATCTTGTAATCTTTAACTATTATTTCTTCTCCTTCACTAGGAATATTTTCGGTTTTATCAAATATTAATCCTCCTAACGTTTCATAAGAATCATCCAAAGGAAGCTCCCATTTGTATTTATTGTTAATGTATTCAACTTCTAATCTTGCAGAAACTTCAATTGTATATTCATCAATACTCTTTTCAAAATATTCTAAATTATCATGTTCATCTTCAATTTCTCCAAAGAGCTCCTCTACAATATCTTCTATAGTTAGAATCCCTGAAGCTCCTCCATATTCATCAAGAATAATGGCTAAACTTTTTCTTTGTCTAGTTAAAATTTGAAGTACTTCATTAACAAACATAGGTTCAGGAATAAATTCAACAGGAAGAAGAAAACTTTTTATATCACTTGGTTTTTTTAAAAAATCAAAAGAATGGACATATCCTATAATATTATCTATAGATTTTTTATAAACAGGGATTTTTGAAAACCCGGTTTCTATAAATATTTTTTTAACCTCATCTATATCAATACTAGCATCTACAGCAATAATTTCTGTTCTTGGAACCATAATGTCTCTTGCTTTTATTTCAGATAATTCTAGAGCATTTTGAAAGATTTCAATTTCAGAATCAATATCATCTGAAGAATGTTGAATTTCCTTTTCAATGTAGCTCTCCAATTCAATTTTTGTAAAAGAAAGGGAGCTATGTTTTATGTTTGTATTAAAAAATTTGTTTAATATAAAATCTGAAACAAATATGACCAAACTTGTCAAAGGTGAAAAAATTGTATAAAAGACATATGTAGGAAGAGCAAAGATTTTCATAAAAAAGTTTGAATAAATTTGAAAAAAAACTTTCGGAATGAACTCAGCTGTGATTAAAATTATAACTGTTGAAATAGATGTTTGTAAAAAAACTAAACTCAGCTCATTTAAATCATCTACTCTGGTTATAAGCAAGTTGTTGAAAATGAATTCTCCCATAAAAATCCCATAAACAACTAAAGAAAAATTATTACCTATTAGCATAGTTGATATAAATCTTGAAGGGTCTTTTGTGATTCGTGTCAGAATATTTGGAATAAATCCAATTTGTTTTTTTTGAATTTCAAGATTTAGTTTATCTGATGAAACAAAGGCAATTTCCATACCAGAAAAAAATGCAGAAAGGATAAGACTAATGATGATTATCATCTATTTCTATTTGAATATTTTTTTCTAAAATATCTTCTAAATATTGCCATAAACATAGATAATATTGCAAACAAAATAAATATATAAGCCTTTTGTCTATTTAAATTCCAATGCTGAAAAACACTAATAATTGATATTACTGAAATTATCCAATATATTATTTCTGAAATTATAAAACTTCTCATTTATAATTAATTGTTATCTGAAAAATTTATTGATCCTACTAAACTTCCAGTTAATAAATCAGAAAATTCTCGATTTGAATCCAATCTATTAGCAATTATATTATTATTCTCATCAGTATATCGGAATTTTCCCTCCGTAAATAACCACTCATTCTCTGAATCAAAATATAACTGATCTGAAAATAAGGTTTCACCAGAGCTAGATATTATAACTACATTACCTTGAAAATCAATTAAGCTAAATGCGTTGTAGAGAATAGCATAATCAGAAGTTATTGTAGTCGTTCTATTATCGTCAAATATTATTACCTCTACACCATCAGTAAATTCAAAGTAATTAATTGGATGGTTAGAGAAATCTTCATGCATTGGAGCCTTAATTAGAGATCTGGTTTTCATAGAATCTGTATATATCATCTCAAAATCTTTTGCAATAGCAATAGGAACTCTATCATTTATATTTACACTAGTTATATATTCAGAATTATCACAAGACATAAATTGAATAAATAAAAGGAATAGTAAAAAGTAACTGAGTTTAGACATCTATAAATTTGGAACTTTAATGCTTCTCCTTATCCAACATGAAAAGGTTACTTTCTGTCCTTGACTTCCATCAGTAAAAATATCTGTTTTTGATGGAGCTCTTCCATTAAAGCTTGCAACTGTTCTATTAGCTATTTTTTTAATTGAAGCATCAACTCGCCCTGCCCTTTGAGCTGTTTGAGCTGCTAACCAGTATACTGCTCTTTTATTAAATTGAGTATCCCCGCAATTATTTGCACTACTAGCATAAAGATTAGCTATTAATAAATAAGCTTTACCAAAAGAGGGTTGAAAACTAAGAGCTCTTTCAGCATAATTTCTAGAGGAAGTTTTTCTTCCAGAATTTTTAAATTTTACTGCAATTCTATAGAGAATATTCGCTTTTTTATAGTTATCTGTTTCAAGTGTAACTGATTCTTGATAATATTTAAGAGCTTCATTAAAATTCCCTTTTTTATCATTTAATATTCCTAGATAATAAGCTGAATCTGCTGAAGGCTCAAGATTATGAAGCTGTTCAACTAAAGCAACAAAAAGAGGGTCATCAGAACATTCCTTTCCATCCAATCTTCCTGCAGCCCTTTTAATCCATAATGAATTATTTTTATTTTCCTGGAAACTTTTTGAATATAAAGGAATTAAGATATCACACGTTGCTTCTTTTGCAATGTTTTGATCAATAAGTTGAAGGTATGCACCAACAGCATTAGAATTAGTGTCATATATTCTTTTGTTTCTTGTCTCTTTTGATGTTAACGCATCTCCAGATGTTTCTTTTTTAAGAATTGCATCAACTTTTTTTGCAATATCTATTCTTAGAGATTCAAACTTTTCTGTTAATTCTTCATATTTATTAAATAGTACCTCTAGGCTAACTTCTGAGTTGCCAATTTTAAATAAGTCATATGCTGTTTGAAAATAGTAAGCAAGTGATTTAGGGCTAGAAAAACTATTGACATCATTATTATAAGCATATTCAAAGGTTTTATATATTTTTAATTTATCCTCAAAATTATTATCAATCATTGCTTGACCTTTACTGCTATATATTTTACCTATTTGATTTACCCCTTTTCTTTGAGGAAAATTTGCAGCCCATTCATCATAAAGTTTAAGTAAATCAGTTATGTGTTTTTCTTTTTCTTCATCATTAGAAGAGTTTTTAATAAAATCTTTAAGGATTAATTCTCCATATTGAAAAGTAGCTAAACTGTAGGTTGGACAATTAGTTCTCACTGACATCCATGTTTCATACGCTGCTTTATAATTTTTTATTTTTGCAGATTCTGCAAATATTGAAAGATTTTCCCTGCAATCATCAGAAGCATTCTGAGAATGAAGTTGAAAAAATGGAATTAACAGAATTAAATAAAATAAAAACTTAGGGGTGTTCATTTTAATTTTCATTAATTATACTTTCTTCTTATAAACCATATATCATTTAAAGATAAACCTAATCTTATGGACCAATAATTCTCCTTAACAATCAAATTATTTTCTTCCCCTATTTGACCAAACTCAAAACCAAGATTTGCTTTAGAAAGCCCAGAAAGAGGGAGTCCAACACCCAAATTTAAGCTAAATTGATTTATGGGCAAATTATTTACAATAATACTTTTTTTCTCACTTTTAATTCCAAACCTGTACACTGTTCTCTTCCAAATGCTTGTTAAAGAAGAATACTCCGGAATATATGAGCCACCAATTGAAAAAGATTCTGAATCCCTATAATCTATATTTTTAATATTTAAGAATCTATTTTCGAAATTTGACGAAAACCTTTTTTCAATTTGTGCTCCGATATACCATTTATTATGATTTCCAAGGCCTACTCCATATATATATTTTTTTGGGACTCTAAGCTCTGTAGATTTTAAACCTCTTTCTTCTAGGTTTACTTCTATAAAATCGCCTAAATTATTTAAATTAATAAGATTAGTTGTAGAAGTATAAAGATCCTGGGTATTAACAGAATTTAATATAGAACTAGGAGAATAGGATAACATTATATTAAAATTTAAATCTTTTTTGATAGGGATATCTATGTTTGAAGAAAATTGGTAATTAAATCCTGATATATCAGATGAACTATTTGAATAAATACCGTAATTAACTCCTTCATAAAGATTAAAAGACTCATATTTAAATTTTCCAAAATTATAATTTGTTGTTAAGCCTAAAGACAGGGATTTTGTTAATGAAAAACCTATAGAAAAAAAGACTCTATTTATACCCCCATTTGCAGCAAAAAGCCTCGTGTTTACTGAATTGTTAGTATTATAGGATTCATCTGTCTGTAGATTAAATCCTGTGGAAGAATATGGCAGAACCCCAAAGCCAAAACCAAATTTTTTTACTGGTATTCCAACAGCAATATAATTAATATTTGAGCTTGAAATATTTTCATTAGCAATGGTATTAGAAAAGCTAGATGATTTAAAAAATGTTCCTACTAAATAGTTTGATGTTTTTAATTTAGCATAAGATGCAGGATTATTTAAGTTAACCTCTATTGAATCAATCTTTACATCAATTCCTCCCATAGATAAATTGGAAACATTTCCAGAAAAATTTATTTCCCCTAGTTCATTAATTGAATATGGTGAACCGGTATTTGTTTGGGAAAAAAGTATACTGGAACTAAAAAATAATATGGTTAATAAAAAATGTTTATTCATCAAGAGTTTATTTGTAAAATATGATTTAAGCCATGAGCTAAAAAGTTTTGGTCAGCAAAGATTACATTTTTTATCTTATTAAGCAAAAAGTTGGAACCACCTCCACTTACAATTATTTCTATATTTGGGAACCTGACCTTTTGTCTTTCTATATTATAACTAATTTCACCAATTATTCCATAATATATTCCTGCATGAATGTGTTCTTCTGTAGAATCTCCAATTAAAGATTTTGGAGTCTTGAACTCAAGTTTTGGGAGATTAGATGTACGATCAGATAAACTAGAATATCTTGAATTAAATCCTGGAGATATTGATCCACCAAGATATTTTTTATTCATAGTAACTATATCATAAGTAATGCATGTTCCTATATCAATAATTAACAGATCTTTATTTGGGTATAAGCTTAAGCCAGCAGAAACTAGTGCTACTCTATCATCACCTAAAGTTTCAGATTTATATTCATTTGTAAAAGGAAGTTTAATAGTCTTATCTCCTAATGAAATTATTTTTGAATTTTTAAAAATACTTGAGAGCTCATCTCTTTTATCATCAATAACAGATGAATAAATCAATTTTTCAATTGATCTTTTATTTTTTATAGCTAACATATTATCATCAACCTTATTAGAGATAAAACTACCTCTATCTATTACCTTATCATCTTGAATGAAAAAATACTTAGTTAAACTATTACCAAAATCAAAGATTAAGTTCATTGTAATACTATATTACTCAAAATTACAGAAAGATTTGAAGAACACTAAAATTGTTTTAAAATTAATATATTTGCCATTGCTTTTGGTACCATAGCTCAGTTGGTAGAGCAAAGGACTGAAAATCCTTGTGTCCCTGGTTCGATTCCTGGTGGTACCACTAAAAAAACCCTACTAAAGTGTAAGGTTTATCAACTAATATACTGATAATTCATTTTGCTTTCTTTGGACTATTATCAGTTTTTCTTTAATTTTATAATAAACAAATCAATTATGAAATACTTATATACAATTTTAGCATTGGCTCTAATTACATCATGTAATGCTCCAATGCAAGATAACGGAGAGCCAGAAGGCCCACATACTTCAATAGAATGGCAAATTTGGGCGTATTCTACAGCTGCTCCTGACTACATTGCTGAAAATGCAACTGTTTTTGATGGTCCTGGTGGAAACCTACTTAGAGAAGGAACTAATGGCTGGACTTGTTTGCCGGCAAATCCAAGGGGAATGTCTGATCCAGAAAATGGATGGATAGATCCTCACGAAGCAATGCCAGCATGTGGTGATGGAGAATTTTTTAAATGGGTTGGTGCATACTTTGTAGGGGAAACTCCTGTAATGGAGAAAGATGGATTCGCATGGATGCTGCATGGTGATATGGGAGAGGATAATACAACTCCTATGGTTATGAATAAGGAAGATGCTGCTCCTGGACACTGGATTGAGTCTGGGCCTCATCTAATGATGATGCCAAAAGATCCAAGCTCATTGGAAGGAATGACAACAGACTTTAACTCAGGCGCACCTTATGTGATGTTTGCTGGTACTCCATATGCACATGTAATGTATCCTGTTCAGGATTATTACAAGCATACTAAAGAATAAAATTTATTTATTAATAAAAAAACCCTCAAATGAGGGTTTTTTTTATTTCTTACTTTTGTCCTCAATTTCTGGTGTTGGTATACCTCTACTTTGAGATAATAGGTTTGCTTCTTTAAATTCTTGTTCTATTGAATCCAAGGTAAGTGGTTTTCCAGAATCCTTTCTTTTTACATTTTCTTTTGAATCTGTAACTACTTTTTCAATCTCATCATTAATCTCTTGAGGTAGGTTATCTTTTGAACTTTTTATAGCTTCTAGAAACTTTTTTCCAAAAACACTATCAACCATTATCTTATACCTTAAGTTGAATTCTAAATTTCCCATTTCCCTTATTAGAGCATCTTTATCATCAGGGCTCAATCCCTCAAACTTTTCATAATCCATAGTCATTTTATAATGAGCAAGTATAACAGAAATTTGTTCCATTGTTATTATCCATGCATCAAATTTACCAAGGGGGTAATGTGTCTTAGGGATATCAGGATATAGGTTAGAAGGAACAACCAGATATATATCCTTTTTTACATTTGGCATTTTTGTATATTTTTCTTGATCCTTAGCCTTTTGATTTAAACCTCGAATGAATGCTACTGAGTCTTCTTTATCTCCAGGAGATTTTGCATCAAAAATTATATATCTTTCATCTATAAGAATGGAATTATCAGGTTTTTTCCTATCTGGAAAATCATTTGGTCCAACATACTCGATATCATATTTCATACACTCATTCTGAATAAATGCTGATACATTTGCCTCATGGGTTTGCCAGGAAACTTTTCTATCATTCTCTTCATCTATTTTTTTTTGTTCCTCTCTATCTTTTTCCTGTTGAACTGTCTTTGCATGACTAGTAGTCATGATATGATATTGATTCTGAGCATCAACCAATGTTTTCTTTTCACTATCAATTGTATTCTGATAAGTTGTTACTTGTTTTTTCAATTCATCATTTTGAATTTTAACTTTATCTAAATCATCCAGATGGTTATATTTGATTCTTATATCTCCAATAATATCTTGTATATCCTCTAATTTTGAATCTAATTTTTTTGAATCTTTTTTTAGTAGTGGCCAGGCAAATAATCTTTGAAAAAAACCATAATTATTTATTTTTTCAAGAATATTTTTTACATCCTTAAAAATATCCTTTAGTGTTTCAAAACGATTATTCTGACTATCCATATTTTAAATATAATTAAAAAAAAAAAAGCCCCCCAAATGGAAAGCTTATTTAGTTGCCTAACTTAGACAACACACAACACTATAAAGTTACGAATAAATATTTGATTAGCTATTATTATAGTATTATCCATTCTTATTTACATATAATAAAAAATCTACTATAGATTGACTAATATCAGATAACTCTGAATTAAAATGATTAATCATAATTGAAAAAATATAATATTTTCCCTTTTTATTTGTAATAAACCCTGAATAATTATGATTATTCTTTAGAGTACCTGTTTTACCCCAAACAAAATCCTCTTTATCTTCTATTATATAGTTGTTTGGAAAATTTTCTTTAATTCTTTCTAGACCCCAATAATTATAGATCTCATTAAGAATATATATAATTGTTTTTGGTTTAACCATATTATACCTAGATAGTCCTGAACCATCAAACCATTCAACACCATTTTGAATTTCTGGCCCTAACTTCTCTAGAGTTTTATCAATCCCATTATCTACTGAAACAGTATCGGTATATATATAGCCCACATTTGCTAAAAGACTTTCAGAAATTAAATTATCTGATTTTTTTAATATTGCTTGATAAATTTTTTCGGGAATCTTAGAATATAAAATTTTTGGATTAATTATTTCACTTGATTTAGTTATAACTTTCTTTCCTGTAATAAATTTTATTAAGCTATTTGTGGTTTCCTCTGATACAATGTATGGTATAAACAATGTGTCTTTTAATTCTATCTTCAGCGGATTAATAGTAAAAAGATTTTTATTTTCTTGACGAATATGAGATTGATTAAATGTTGAATCAAGATTTACATCAAAAATATCTGGTTTAACTTTCAATTTTCCATTTTCTGATTTTGTTACCATTATAACATTTCCAT
>Ga0114996_10007934_pt1 | contig 11893 bp, 10 predicted proteins | sample ArcticOcean_MG_C_4_FD_87039 | JGI IMG/M metagenome (GOLD analysis project Ga0114996, IMG submission 87039) | Marine microbial communities from western Arctic Ocean - ArcticOcean_MG_CB4_134 | ecosystem: Environmental > Aquatic > Marine > Oceanic | place: Arctic Ocean: Canada Basin | collected... | reverse complement strand
GTATCCGGGGCCGTGTCCGGGGCTGTGTCCGTCGATGGCGTCGTGGCACCGCCGCCGCACCCCATCAGGAACAGGCCCGCGATTATACCCATGAGCACACGTCCGCTCACAGGATGACGGGTACCCAAAAGGCCGGGTTCTCGGGATGCTTTCACAACGAACTCGCTTCAAATGATTGCTTGTACAGAGCCATCATACCCGGGCTTTTCGACGGAAATCAAACCCACAGAGCATGCGGACTTTTTGCCTCTGTGGCCCCGACAGTACGTTCATTGGACGAGGGCAGGGACGCACGGATTGGCACTGGGGCATCGGGGGGCACACTATTTCCCCCGGGTTACCAATGTCATGAAAATTCATCACTTGTGTTCACCTCGATTGCGCCCAATGATGAAGGTACGGCAGGAGGACGATAAATGAAAAACAATACAATTTTCATCCCAATGGTTGGGATTCTCGGTTTGGCACTCGGTGCATGCACCTTTGAGATGGCACCAGCACAGCCTGTATGGCAAGGGGCCGCGTCGGTCGACGTTGGCGCTCCCAACACAGGCCAGAACAACACAGGAAACGGCACCCCCATCAAAAACACGACCGGCTGGGCGGAGCAGGTCCAGGAACCCGCCATCGCGCTGGTGGCAGGAGCCGCCCACGTTTGCGCGTTGGCTGCTAGCGGGGATGTGAGCTGCTGGGGCAAAAACGACGTGGGCCAGCTTGGCTACGGACACACCGAAGCGATCGGGGACGACGAGCCCGTCGCGTCACACGGCACAGTGGACGTGGGTGACCTCGTTGTCGGGCTCGCCGCGGGCAACCAACACACTTGCGCCATCCTGGAAAAGGGCAGTATCCGCTGTTGGGGCTACGGCGGTGATCTCGCCCTGGGCAACGGCAACGGCAAATACTACACAGTCGGAGACGACGAGGTCCCTGGCGAGATGAAGGACGCCATCATTTACTCCAACAGCCCCTTCGCCCAATTGGCTGCGGGCGATCATCACACCTGCATGCTCACTCAAAAGGGTGCGATCAAGTGTTGGGGCGACTCACCGGAAGGCGCTCTCGGGTATGGCTACTCCACCAAGACCGGTGGCTGGCTGGGCAACGTACCCATCGGCGAAGCCGCCACTTTTCTCGTGGCCGGAACGCAACACACTTGCGCTGTGGTCGAAGGCGGAAAAGTGCGTTGTTGGGGCGAAGCGACGTCGCTCGGCTACGGTGGCATGGACAACATCGGCGATGACGAAGCCCCGTCGAAATTCGAGGCGTTGTCCCTCGGTGAAGCGGTCGTAGAGTTGGCCGCGGGAGACCGTCACACCTGTGCGCTCACCGTGTCCGGATCCGTGCGTTGCTGGGGCCAAGCCCAGGACGGCGTGCTCGGCCACGCGAACAACACCGACATCAAATACGCCGAGGGAGCCGAAATCGTGAAGCTGGGCGGTCCGTCCGTCCAGATCGCGGCGGGACATCGTCACACCTGTGCGTTGTTGCTTGATGGGACCGTGCGATGCTGGGGCAAAGGAAGCTTCGGCGCTCTGGGCTACGGCAACACCGGAGACGTTGGCGACGACGAGCTCCCCGCTGTGGCCGGTGCTGTTGAACTACCGGAACTGGTCACCCAACTCGTCGCAGGCGCTGACTTTACCTGCGCGTTGTTGGACTCCGGGGCCGTGCAGTGCTGGGGCAGTGGTCTGGATGGGCGGCTCGGCTATGGCCATGAGCAAACCATCGGCGACGACGAGACGCCCGCCACCCGCAAGTCCATCCTCCCGTTTGGGCATTGATGGACACCCGCGGCCATAGTTCCTCGCTTCCTTTGGGACCGCCGGTCGTCAAGCTCGTGCTTTGCACGCTGCTTGGCTTCTTGGCGGCCTGCGAGGTGGTAGCAGGCGATGGGCCGGGGCAAGGAATGCCGGATGCGACCGCTCCGGACGAGTGGTCGACGCTCATCGAAGTGGACTGGACCCTCGAAGCGGGAACCGAAGACTTCATCTGTGCCTTGCGCACGATAGAGAGCGATCTCTTTATTCAAGCGTTTCGCGCCGACGCGCCCCCAGGCACCCACCACACCGTGCTGACGGTGACCGAACCCCACGGTCCCGACCGTGTGTTCCCCTGTGATCCCGGCACCCTCAGCGACGCGATGATCTTTGCGTCGGGCTTTGGAACCGATGATCTGGCCTTTCCCGATGGGGTGGCCATCCGCGTACCTGCCGGCAAACAGCTCCTGCTCAATCTGCACCTCGTCAACCCCTACCCGACCCCACTCTCGGGACGGTCCGGAACCCTCGTTCAGACCGTGTCCGCAGAGGACGTCGTGGACGAAGCGGAAGTGGTGTTTGCCGGCACGGCCGATTTTTCTATCCCCCCCAACACGAAGAAGAGCGCCACCGGAAGCTGCGTGTTCGAACAGGACGCGACGCTGCTCAGCCTGTGGCCGCATATGCACCAGCACGGTCGTCACATGGTGGTCGAGCACCACGGGGATCACGGGGTGAGCACGCTGCACGACGAACCGTTCAGCTTCTATCACCAGGTCAACAAACGCATTGAACCCATGGTCGTTCGCGCCGGAGAACGAATCGATGTGACCTGCAGTTGGTACAACACGAGCAACGAGACGGTCGTCTACGGCGACACCGCAAACAAGGAGATGTGCTTCGCCGGCCTCTACCGCTACCCCGCCTTCAGCAAGGGCCTCTACTGCGATCTCTAAGCCGCCGCAGTGAACACCCGTTACAAGATCTCACAGAAATCAGGAAAGCCCTCGGGCAGATCCGGATAAGGCTCTGATGCCAAGTCGCGGGGGTGGTCGGCCAAGAACTGCAAGGCCCAGTACCAGTAGCTCTTCACCAGGGAGTGTCCCTGTTGATGATTGCAGCTCACCACGAAATGATCATTGTCATCCAAGGTCTGAATCATCTTGTTCGCCATGGTGTGAAAGTTCTGACCAAAGGCCTCGTCAAATTCGCCCCCCCAGGAGACCAACACCGGCATCTGGCGGCTGGCGGACACATACTCCACGCCCATGCCTCCGGAGAACGGGGCGGCTGCTGCAATGACCTCGTTTCGCCGTGCGATCAACATGCCGGTCATCAACCCACCAGCACTCATGCCAGTGACCCAAATACGCTCGGAGTCGATGGAATAGCTCTCGGAGATGCAGGTCACCATGTCGTCAAACAACATAAGGTCTCGGTTGTTCTTGGGATCACTGAACGAATCGAACACCACCGCCCCAGCCAAATCCAGCGCTTGGGGCGCCACAATGAGAACGTTGTGGGTATCGGCAAAAGCTCGCAACTCGGACCAATCCAACATGGCGGACATGTTGGAGTTGATGCCGTGGTAGGCAAAAAGCAAGGGCCACTCCGTGTCGGCAGAGTAGCCTGACGGCACCACCAGATCGAAGGTTCGCTCGGCGCTCGCCGAGGGGAAGCCGGTGTTCAATCCGGCCGCGAGCGTTGGACAGGTCTCGATGGGTTTCAGGGGCACCGCGCTGCCCTCGCACGAGACGGGCACGTCGTCGCCGCGCTCCTCCCAGGCCACCGAGCCAAAGGTACTCCCGGCCATGTCGATGGAGAACGTGACCACCTCCCCCGTGACGTCGCCACAGAACAGACCGCCCTCCTGGATCTTCCCGTACAACACCGCGTTGAGCTCCACGTCGCTGCTGGTGGGTGAATACGCACCGGGCATGATGAGGCTGCCCATATCTGCCGTGAACGATCCGTCCAGGCTCACGGGTATGTTCGTCAAGGAGACCAACACATCACTGAGCAGCTCACCTTTGGTGGCCCGAGCGGTGAAGACGTCGATGACCGTACCCCCGTCCGGCGACGTGGTGCTCGTCAACTCCATCTTAAAGGGCACTGGCAATCCACCCACCGGCATCAACGCGATGGTCACGTAATAGGCCCCATTGAGGGGACCGGGCGTGGGTCCGGGCGTGCTAGTGTCGGGCGTAGCCACATCCGGCACGGCCACATCCGGCGTACCCGGGTTGTCGGACGACGCGCCCCCACAGCCCGTTAGGACCATCGAAGAGGCGATCACGATCAGAAACAATGTTCGAAGTACAGCCATGGGATCTCCTGCCGCTGATGCGACCATCGTAGCGAAACGAAAGGGCAGAGAAAAGGACCCACGGATCAATCCGCGCGGGACTCCAGGGCTACTCGCCGCCGCCCAGCGCCTTGTGGGCCGCGCAGTAGACTGCTTTGCCCGTGGTGGCATGCTCACACATCCAACGACAAATCTCCTTGTCCTTCTTATTGACGCAGTGCTCGTTGGCAATCGCCACCTGGCGATCGCAGGCCTCCGCATCGTCCCTCTCGCACAGTTCACCGCACGCGCTAACGGCCGTTTTGGGCGCCGTGCCGTCTGTCATGCAGAGCTTGGCGACCTTGTCCTGGCAACCCCCACAAAAAAGAAGGAGGAAAGTAAGAGCAGCGAACAAGCTGATGAGACTACGCATCGTGGGTTCCTCACCCTTGTATGACAACTTGTAATTGCTTGTGCCTAAGAAGAATTGGAACTTTCCCAAGAGTACATGCGTGGGGTGGATTGGTACAACGGACAGCTATTACAAAAAGATGCCGATGCCGACCTTCGCACCAAAATCAGTTCCGGCAGCACCCCCAATGTCGCGCCAATCAATCCACGCGGGACTCCAGCGCTTTGCGTCGCAGATCCGGCGCCGTCTCCCCCGTGCCGTCTTCGCGCCAACCGGGACGGGCAAAGAGGTAGCCCAACCGGCCCCGCCAGGTCCTGGCCTGACAGACGTCCCGGAAAATCGCCTGCCACTCGTGGAACGCGATGACCACTGGGTTGTAGCTTTGGATGTTTTGGGTCAGCCCGTAGGTCGGCCGCACCCCTTCCGGCTCAAAGGTCCCGAAGAGTCGGTCCCAGATGATGAGGATCCCGGCATAGTTGCGATCGAGATAGCGTGGGTCGGAGCCGTGATGCACCCGGTGATGGGAGGGCGTGTTGAAGATCCACCCATAGGGCCCCATCGAGCCGATGAGCTCGGTGTGGATCCAATACTGGTAGAGCAGGTTGATCGATTGGGCCAGGACAATCATGAGCGGATGAAACCCCAAGAGCGGCAGGGGCAACCAAAATATCCAGCCCAGCAGGGGTCCGGTCCAGGACTGACGCAGGGCGGTGGACAGATTGTAGGTGGTGCTGCTGTGGTGATTCACATGGGCCGCCCAGAAGAGACGCACCTCGTGGCCCAGGCGGTGGTACCAGTAATAGCAGAAGTCATCGCCCAGGATGAGCAAAACCCATACCCACCAATGGGATTGGGACAGCTCGAAGAAGCGGGTTTGGTACAGCGCCCAGAAGATCCCCAGCGTCACCAGCTTGCTGCCAAACATGACCACAAGATTGCCCAGGCCCATGGTCACGCTAGCGGCAGAGTCCTTCAGACGGTAGCCGAGGACGTCACGGCCGATGGTCAAACGCCATTCCAACAAGACGGTGAGCAGAAAGACGGGAATGGCCCACAGGAGAATGGTCATTTGGATTCACCGTAGGGAAACTCCAACTCCCGCCGCCATACGTGCTCCAAGAAATCATGAAACGCGGCGCCGTCGGCCTGCTCCTGTAAGACTGCGACGCTGATAGCGGCCCCCTGCATGGCAGACATGATGGCCTCCACGCCGGCTTCAAACCGGGGATTCTTCGCCGCTGCCTCGGGAAAAAGGGCGCGCGCCTCGACCAATAAATTCTCTCGGTGCCGCAACAACACCGGCACCATCGCCTGCCGCAACCCCTTGTCTGTGCGGGACACCATGTACAACTCCAACACCGCGTAGAGTTCCGGTGCCAAAAACACCCGCCACAGTTCCAACAGGGCGCGTGCGACCGGATCGTCATCTCGAGCCCCGGCGGCGAAGGCCGCCCGAAACTCACCAATCAATCGGTCGAACAGATGGCCGGTTGTCGCCGCCAACAGCTGCTGTTTGCTGCCAAAATGCTTAAACAGCGCTCCTTGGGACACGCCAGCGCGACGCGCTACCACCGTCGTCGTGGTTCCGCCATGCCCGGTCTCGCACAGACTGCGAACGGCGGCGTCCAGGATCTGCCGATGCGTCTCGATGGCACGGGCCTGTTTGGGTTCGGACAATGGGGGCGTTGTTTTCATGTTTGAGGGATACCACAACAAAAAGAAAGTGACAAGTCACGTTCTTATTTATTCGTTCCACGTCACGCAGTTTGGCGCCCTCCCCTGCGCGGGTTTTCTATGGTATGCAGGCTGTGCACGACTTGAAGGAGTCCCTCTTGAACCACGGTCTTTCCATCGCGCTGGCCACCGTTGGGCTGCTCACCGCCTGCGGAGACGACTCCGGCAACACCGCCCCCACCGGAGACACAGCGCTCGATACGGCAAGCGACACCTCGGTGGACACCGCGTCGGATGGGGCGACCCCATCTCTTAGCGATACGGCCACCGAGACGACCGCTCCTCCGGGAAAACCAGCGGACAAGTACGCCTGCAACATCAACGGCGCGGGCTACTGTATCTTCACCGGCGGGCCCCACCCCAACGGCCTCCAGCCGGGCACCGATAACATCGTCGATCGAGACGGAAACGTGCTCTTTCCCCTCAACGAGGCGGTCGCGGTGAATGCGACTGGGGTTGTGCTTCAAGCCCGCGGAACGCCGGCCTTTGACGGGGACCACCTGAGTCAGTCGTCTCTGGACGGCATGACGGCCGATGAGAAGGCCTTCCATCGCGTGATGGCCACCCTCTTTCCGATCCGCAACGCGCTGATGTACGACATCGAGACGTTGACGCAAGAGGAATGGGACGCCCTGGTATCGGCTCTGGAAAAGCGGGGGATAAAAGAGACCACCTTCACCGAGGGGCCCACCCCCAAAGACAACTACTATGGCCGCCAAGGCGTGTTTGATTTGGCCAAGGACCCGGGGGGCAAAGACATCCACCACCCGGTGATGAAGTTTTTGGAAGAGTCGGGCCTCTATCTACTCTGCCATGTGACCAGCGATGCCTTCGCTCAACTGCTCCAGGAGACCCACCCCGAGGGGCATGACCCCTGCGCGGATGCGGGGATTACGACCAAAATTCCGTTCTAAAGCCCGTTACCCGGCGAGCTCGCGGCGTACCACGCGGGTGCCCGCCACCAGAGAGCGGAGCTTGGCCACCGCGCAAACACGTGGCAACTGCTTCAACCCGCAGTCGGTGGTGATCCAGACCCGTTCGGCGGGGACCACGTCCAACACCTTGCGGATCCGTGAGGCCACCTGCTCGGTGGTCTCGATCTCCAGAGAGCGCACGTCGATGACACCGGCGGCGACGGTTTTGTTCTGTGGAAGATCGCGCAAGAAGGCCACGTCTTCCATCTCGCGGCAAGCAAAGTCCAGCACGAACTGCTCCACGTGGGTGTCGAAGTAGCGGTGCAGGATCTTCTCGTAGCCGCCCTCCGTCATGCCGTGCATCTTGTTGCCCCAGGCGTTGCCCAGGCAGAAATGCCAGGAGGTGTGCACGCCCTGGGGGATGTCCGCCAGGGTGCGGTTGACCACATCGGCGACCCACTCGAAGTCTTTTTCCCCGCTGAGGTTGGGGATCCAAGCGCCCAGATCTTCCAGCTGGATGTGACGGCAACCCGCTTCGATGAGGTCGGCGATCTCGGCACGAAAGATGTCGCTGAGAGCATAGGAGAGTTCGTAACGATCCTTGACCGGCCCACCGCGGAAATGAGCCATGGTCGAGAGCTGCACTGGACCGGCTCCGACGCAGGCTTTGATGGGCCGCTCAGAGTATTGTTGGGCCTGGCGATAGAGGTGTGCAAGACGCACCGGACCGCGCTCGATGGGACCGTCAACGCCCACGCCGCCGGCTTCGTCCAATGCCCACTTGTCGTGCTCGCCCGCCGACCGTCGGGCCGGGTGCGGGAGCTTCTCGGATCCGAAGCCCTTGATGCGCTCAAACCAATACCAGAGAAAGGATCCGATCCCCATGCCGTAGTCATCAAACCACATCTGCCCGTCCGAGAGGACATCCAGACCCGCCTGCTGCTGATCGATGATCACAGTGCGCACGGCGTCGTCGAAGGCCTCGGCGTGGTGGATGACCTTGAAAGCTTCCAGAATGTCCCGGCCCTCCAGTTGGTGTCGAAACCAGCTGGGCCGCGGGTAGGAGCCGACCATGGTCGTGGGAAGAAGGGTGCTCATGACAGTCCTCTTTGGGCCTGGGTGTCTGCGTGCGTGGCAATAGCAAGGTTTAGGGGTGTGTTCAAGTCTTCTCAGACCCTTTCCAGACTGAAACCGTTGGTTGGGTCGGCCAGGCCCGAACGATTCCGCCCTAGGGCCGATGCTCAGCTTGTTTCCCCACATTCATTCTTGCTATGTTGCCATCACGGAGGTGGCGAATGAAACACGTATTATTGGCAGCTGCACTGGCGATGGTGCTGGGATGCTCATCCCAAGAGAGTGAGGGCACGCCCTTAACCGACACGAACGAACCCAGTGATACGGCGACCCCGGAAGACGCGACCGCTCCGGACAGCACAACGGTGCCCGACACAGCCGCACCGGACACCGGATCGCCACCCGATCCCGACCCACCCCCTTTCTATCTGGGCGGTGACCGGCCGGCCACCTACTTCATGCCCTTTGACTACGACAAGACGGCCCCCATCCCGCTCCTCATCTCTCTCCACGGGTTCACGGGCTCAGGGGCAGGGCAAGACATTTACTTTGGCCTGAGCAAGGTCACCCAAAAGAACGGCGTCATGCTCGTCATCCCCGACGGCACGACCAACCCCGACGGCAATCAATTTTGGAACGCCACCGACGCCTGTTGCGATCTCTGGGGGTCCGGCGTCGACGACGTGGCCTACATCAGCGGCCTCATCGAGGAGGCCCAGACCTACTTCAACATCGATGCCAAACGCGTCTACCTGGTCGGCCACTCCAACGGCGGATTCATGTCCATGCGCATGGCCTGTGACCGCTCGGATCTCATCGCGGGCGTGGTCAACTTTGCGGGCGCCACCTGGTGGGATCCCAGCGACTGTGGAACACCCGACCCCGTGGCCGTACTCCAGGTTCACGGCACCTGGGACACGACCATCCTCTACAAGGGAAAGACGCCCCACGAGGGCGATCCGGCGGCCGTCGAGGTGAATGTCGATACGTGCCTGACCTGGTCGTGCCCAGACCACTACGGCGCCTGCATGGAGAACGAGGCGTGCAAGGCATATTACGATTGCTTGATCGGTTGCTCCCAAAAACCCGGTGCGCAAGAGTGCTACGGCCAATGCTGGGCGACCTCGCCCAATGAAGCCAGGGTGCTCTGGATGCCCACCTTCACGTGCGGCCTGGGCGCCGGATGTTATACAAAAGACTGGACCCAGAGTTGGCCGGGCTATGCCGGCGCCGAAGAGACGGTCGCTCGATGGGCGGCGCGGAACGGATGCGACGACACCACCGACACGGACGTAGCCATCGATCTCATCGACGAGGTGGCCGGGACCGACACAACACCGACCCGCTACGTCAACTGTCCCCAAGGCATCGGAGCCGAGCTGTGGACCATCGAATACGGATCCCACGTGCCCGGGTTCAACGGGAACTGGGTGCCTGCGCTGGTGAACTGGCTCTTGGAGCAATCCAAACCCTAGTAGCCTGAGCGGGGAGCGGCCCGTACCCCGACCCTTCAAAACGGTATTCGGGCCCATATACTCCATGCATTAGACAACGCGTCTCCAGGGTGCTTTACTCCCCAACTCGACTCGCCAACAAGTGGGAGTGGGGCCGCTGCGACGGAACGCACCCAGGCCCATGTGTGCAGCAACAAACTTTCAACATCTTTGAGGGCAACCATGAACGATTTCAAGAAAGGGTCTATCCAAATCATCGCAGTATTGGCACTGACCATACTGTGGATCACGCCCGCCTCGGCACAAGAGCGAAACCAACACAACGTGGCGGAGGAAATCAATAAAAGCGAAATTCTGAAGACCTACCGCAGCGGTCATGGAGTCGGAGATAGCACCTCACAGATCAGCCAAGGTATGGTGAACCACCCATTGTTGAAGAGCCTCCAAAAGGACTGCCGCTCCTCCATCACTCGATGCTCCGTGGGCTATAAAGCCGTGGCGGGAAAACACATTGACGGAATGGGACAGGTCTTCATGGACGCACTGGCGGTTCAGAAATGGACCGGCCGTCATGGTTGCGCAAAAGAGCCCCAAGTGTGCGGTCCGAAAGGCGATCAGTGGTCTTTTGAAATCGAAGGAGCCAACTCGCGCATGAACCACCCCACGGCCATCCGAGCCGCCAAAGGACTCGCCCTCTATCCCATGGACGGTGCCAGTGACGCCATCGCCAACACCATCGACACCGCCAAGAAACAAGGTGAACTCTGGAAGAAGGAAGTGGGGGTTCCCTACGAAAGCCTGTTTTACCTGGGGGCCAAAGACAAGCTCCCCATCATGCTCAAAGGGCTGACCTTCAATGAGAGAAATGAGGACCGGGCGCAGGTCCTGCCTATGTTGACCCACCTCCCAGCGTGGACCCTCTCGCCCGCTCAGGTGGAAGAGGTCTCTTCGTTTTGCGTAGAGTTGTTCCCCTCGAACGACGAGAACAAGAAAGCCATCGCGGCCTGCATTCGGTATTTGGGCGTCGTGGGCACCCAAAACAGTGACGCCAAAGACTTCATCGCCAATTTTGCCAGCGGTCAAGGCGACAGCTGGCTCACCCTGCACGCCATGCGAGCGGTGGCCGGCCTGAGCCTCAAAGACGCCAAAGAAAACCTCCAAGAGAACGTCCAAAAGGCCTACACCCAGCGCACGAAACGCGAGCGCAAAGGACGCAAAACCATAGAGAAGAAGGTCGACACCTGGAACGCCAACTGGAACGCCATCCCGTCCGCCGTCGCCCTGTACAGCATGGGCGACAAGAAGATGGCCAAACCCCTCGCCTATTGGCTCGGCTTTGAAGAACGCGGTGGCTCGGAAAAGATGGTCCACGGCCAGGCGTTCCGGCTCTTGGCGCGCGAAATCAACTTTGCCCATCCCAAAGCCAAAAAGAAGCTGCTCAAGATGGTCATCAAGACCTGGAAGAAGGCCGAGAAACTGTCCAAGAACGACCGCGGCTTTGAGACCGACCTGTTCACCGCGTCCCTTGGCCTGTGCCAAATGGGCGACAAGACCGTGTTGGCCTTCCTCATGAAGTTCATCACCGGCAAGAAAGGCCGGGACAATGACATTCGAAACATTCTCAAGTCCTGGGGCGGCAGCACGCAAGAGCTGCTCCACGGTGGGAACTCCAACATCGGTATTGGTCGCTTCCCCGTCGGCAAAGATGGGTTCTCCCCCGCCGATGCCCAAAAGGTGGTCGATACCATCAAGAAGCGATTCAAGTTCTGGACCGATGAGACGACGAAAGGGCTCGCAGTCGCCGTAATGCTCGACATCCAAGCGCGCATCAACGCGGTCAACAACAAGCTCTAAACGACGCAACTCAACAGAATCGGCTCGTTCATGGCTTTAATGGGTGAGCCGGTCTTCTTCTCTCAAGGTAGACCCTGCTCCACGACCACCCCAATGGTTCGGTCCGTGTAGGCCACACCCTCGTTTTTAGATGTTGGCTTTGCCCGTGCGGTTTCGCCACAGGAGGACACCCAGAACCGCCATGGAAAAGAGCGACGCGCCCCAGAGCGTCGCAAACACCGGCGTCACATCCTCGGGATTTTGTTCATACAGCCGCGAGACGACGACCTCCTGGACCACCGCGCCCAAGGACCCGGTGCCGTTGATGATCCCCGCCGCCGCCACCGCGGTCCGCGGGGTACCAATGTCCACAGCGCCCGCGCCCGAAAGCAACGAGTCGGGGCCAAAGAGCATGAACCCGATGATTG
>Ga0114996_10007933_pt1 | contig 11893 bp, 12 predicted proteins | sample ArcticOcean_MG_C_4_FD_87039 | JGI IMG/M metagenome (GOLD analysis project Ga0114996, IMG submission 87039) | Marine microbial communities from western Arctic Ocean - ArcticOcean_MG_CB4_134 | ecosystem: Environmental > Aquatic > Marine > Oceanic | place: Arctic Ocean: Canada Basin | collected... | reverse complement strand
GACCTGATTCCCGACATGCGCCGTCCGAACAACGGCAACTCAATCCACGTCTTCGCGCTGCCGAACTGAGGATGCCGCGGGCCCACACGGGGTTGGTCACCCTGCTCTTGCCGCTCGCGGCCGCGTGCGCCGGTGGACCGGCTGCGGAGGCCGGGAGCCCCGCTCCCCCTGGCATGGCAATCGGGTCGCCCACCCCAACATCCGTTGCAGCCGGCGTTTATGAGGCCGCACAGGCCACGAGGGGGAGCGCCGCATATGCCGAGGCGTGCTCCGCTTGCCATGCCGCCGACCTTCGTGGCGACAGCAACGCTCCTAGCCTCGTCGGTGTGAGCTTTCTCTTCGTATGGGAGAACAGGTCGCTCGACGAGCTGTTCACGACGATCCGCACGCGGATGCCGACGAACGCTCCCAACAGCCTACAGGCCACGACCTATCTCGATGTCCTGGCCTACATTCTCGAGGCCAACGGTTTTCCTGCCGGGGAGGCCGAGATCACGGCAGATCCGGATCGGCTAGCGCGAATATTGATCACCGGCGCCTAGGAGCCCCCCCCGGGTCGTACGGAAGTGGAGGCGCCGACCAGCGGAACGTGATAGTCTTCGATGTGTTCGACCATCTGGACGCTCTCACGGGATGCCATGTCGATGATGGGGAAGCCGAAGACGGTGCCGGCCCGCCTGCAGCTCGCGCTGCTCGCCGCGCTGTGCGTCGCGCTACCGGCACAGGCTTGGGCCCAGGGCCTGGGAGGTCGGTCGAGTCCACGACCACAGTCGAACGTACAGATCTGGAGCTCCTCCGAAGGTCGGTATGGTCGCCCGATCCATGAGGGCCTACCCGAGATTAAGGCTGGGTTCACGTTCTGCCGACTCTGGTATGACGCCGACCGTCGGATGGACTCGGGTCTGGGATGGAGCACCGACTATCCGGCGGCCGACGGCAACTTCTTGGCTCGCCTCGAGGAGCTGACTCCCATCCGCATCGCTCGGTGGGAGAATGGGGACCCCGGCATCGCCGCGCTCCGCGCCACAGACCCTCAGCTCCTCCAGTGCCCGTTCCTCTTCATGACGGATCCTGGGTCGGTCGACTTCTCCGATGCGGAGATCGCCGGACTCAGGGAATACCTCATGCGGGGTGGCTTCTTCTGGGCCGACGACATGTGGGGAAACTACGCCTGGCGGAACTTCGAGAGGCAGATCACGAAGATCTTGCCAGAGTACACGATTCAGGAGCTCACGCCGGAGCATCCCCTCTTTGCTGTCCTGTATTCGGTAGAGGAGATCCCTCAGATCCCGTCCTGGCAATCTTGGAGTCGCAATGGAGGGGCCACTTCCGAGTTCGGCGCCGAGACGGCCACCCCGCATATCCGGGCCATCTTCGACGAGGAGGGTCGGCTCTTAGTGTTGATCAGCTTCAACACCGACATCGGAGACGGCTTCGAGCGCGAGGGCGACCGACCCGACTTCTTCCACCTGTTCTCGCCGAAGGCTTACGGCCTTGCGATCAACATCATGATCTGGGCGATGAGCCACTAGGCCGAAGAGGTGATCGGGTCGTACGTTCATCAGCGTTACCCGACCCCGACACGATTGGCACCAGGCTCGTACGGGTTCTGACTGGATGATCACCGGTGTTCTCCGCTCACGCTGGGGCTCCGGCCCGGACGCTGGTCCGGCCCGGAGCATCCCATTGTCACTTGTTGGCCAGCCTAGCGCACCGTCACCGGCACGTAAGCGTTCGTCCAGCAGCACATGTTGTCGAACCTGCTGTCCGGGGCCCCGAAGTTGTCGGCCCGAATGCGGACGATGTACTCACCGGCCTCGGAGAACGTGGCCTCCGTGCTTGCCATGCCCCAGGCAGCGCCCGAAGCGGCGCCTTCGACCTCGGAACCTGGGGTCTCGACCGTCACGCTCATCGGCTCGAATTCGATTGGGGCCGGACCCTGGTGCAGCATGAACTCTGCCCTCACAGGGAAGACGTCCATATCCGTTTCGAAGTTGTACCGGTCACCCCGATCTTGAACGAGCGCAGAAAGCGTCACCGCAGTCCCGACAGTGGCCATCACCCGCTGGGCCATGTGCCCTTCTGGACCCTGTGATTCCGTGCCCGTGGGGCTGAATCGGACGGCTGGCGCGAACGAACCGAAGGCCGCGATCTCGCGGCTGAGCTCGTACGCAGGAGAGGCTGCCCGGCCTGGCACGGAATAGCTGCGTCCCGCGTGCGTCAGCGTCCACAACACCTCGGTTTGGTCGTCTGGTACGGTGACGCCGAACACGCCTCGCTCACGCTTGCCCGTGAAGCCGCGGCGATTGTAGACCGGGAAGTGCGTGGGCTGGACCCCGTCATACTGCGCCGGCTCGATGTGGTTGTTCTCACCGAGCGGGATGTCGACGATCTCTTCCGTATTCCGGTTCAAGAAGCCGAAGGAGTACGTGATCGTCCCGTCCCCGTTGTTGTACCAGCCGTCAAAGAACGGGGCCACGAGGTCACCCGACTTCTTGAGCGAGGTCAGCGGGTAGTTCCGCATCTCAAGCGGCAGCTGCGCCGCGGCCGCCTCAGCGCCGACGGCGACAACGACCGCCAGGAGCGCCCCCGTGAACACCATGCGCCGGATCATCGGGCACCTCCGTTCATCGCGATGGGCTTTGCCTCACGCTCGGCAACCATGCGCTCGTAGCCTTCCTCGTCGAGGTGCGTGACCGCGATCCACGCATGTGACATCTCGTCGGTCGTCCGCTGCCCCCCGGAGACCCACTGGTCCGGATCCGGATTACGCGGGTTGTCCGCGGTGTTGTCGTACCATGATGTCAGGATGATCACCGACCCCGCAGGGACGAGCGGTTGGGACCCTTCCTCGTAGATGTGACTGAGGTTCCAGCCAGCGTTCCAGTTTGACGCCTGGCTGACGACTTCGCGTCGCCCGGTGGCCGGGTCGAAGACCTCCACGGCCATCCCCACGCCACGTAGGTGCATGTGCGGCTGCCAGCTGTCGAGGCGGACAGGGTGGTCGAAGGAGTGGAATCCCTGCGTCATCAGCTTGCCGTGCGGCTCGATGTCGAAGCCGGCCCCGCCCTGAAGGCTGTACGACCGTAGGTCCTGCGAGTAAGAGGCCTCGCGGTCAAACGTTTCGTCGTGGTACCAGATGCCGACCTCGACCTGGTCGTCCTCGACCCGGTTGCCGTCCGGGTAGTAGTGGATGCTCCACGAAACCCGCGAATTCGGCGGTGCCACGCGGCATGCGTCGCTGGGCACGACCTCGCCAAGCTTGCCGTAAGCGTACTCGGAGAGGCGGCCGTAGGAGACCCACTCGCCGTTCTCGTCCTGCGTCTGGAACTGCGAGTTCGCGTGGTGCGTCGAGCCGTGAGCCGGAACGGAGGGCTTCGTCTCGATGGCCTTAATGCAACGCTCCTCCATGATGCCCGTGGGCACCTCAGGCTCCCACCACAGGTCCTGGCCATTTGCCGGGACCGTCCACGGGGTCGACGGGATGACGTGGTCCGGCGGACCGAACTGCGAAGCCAGGCGCCACTCGCTGATGTCCGGGAACTCGATCGGATCCGGAAGGTCCGCGGGGTCACCCTCGGGGGACCCCGCGTCCACCCACATGGCGATCGTCTGGATGTCCTTGTCCGACATACGCCAATCGCCCTTGAGCTCTTGAACTCCGACGTCGCTGTCGTAGTGGTAAGGAGGCATCTCTCGGGTGACGACCAGGTCCTTGATCCTCCGCGCATAGCGGCGGACATCCTGATAGGTCAGAAGAGACATCGGACCGATCTGGCCGGGCTGATGGCAGATCTGGCAGTTCTCCTGCACGATCCGCGAGACGTCGCGCGAGAACGTGATGTCGCTCGCGCCCTCTTGAGCAGCGGCTGCCACTGGGAACGACAGCACGGCGGCGACAGCGACGGCTGCTACCCACTGCGTACGCCTGATCAGTGACTGTGTGTGATGCCTCATCTTGCTCCCCCTGGTCTCGGACAGTCGAAGTACCGTGGAAAGCAAGTTGTTTCGTCGGAGCGTACGCCCGAACGGGGGAAAGTCCTGAACTCCGCGTAGGGAAAACCCCCACATCGCTCAGGTGGCCGCTGCTGAAGGCTCTCCCGTGGCGGCCGCGGCCGCAGAAAAGAAAGCGGCTCCGAGACCTCTCAGGTCCCGGAGCCGCCCCTTTGGATCAGCGCTCAGTGAGGCGTAGCGCTCGCCTCGTTCAGCCGCCCGCTAGCGCGATGATCCCAATGTCGGCATCGAAGACTGTGAGGTTCGACGCCGAAACGCCGCAGACCGTGCCGGACGCCGAAGCAGTGCCACTGCCTTCGAGATCGGAGGAGAAGCTGAACTGGACGTCGAAGGCGCAGCTCCCCGACCGACCGTCATCGGAGGTGAACGCGATGCCCCCTGTCTCACTCCCGCTGACGACGATCTGCGTGTCGGTCAGCTGAAAGTCCATGTCCAGCTGGATGTGGGGGGCCCCGTCCAACGTTACGGTGCCCGTCTCGGTAGGAATCAAGCAGCCGTTCGGGGTCATGCGAAGCTGGTAGGCCAGGTCGAACTCGAACGTCTGGTCGTCCACCGTTCCATTTGCCGAGCCGCTGGCGCTGATCGTTCCTGCCTCGCCAGGGTAGGGGGCGGTGGCGTCGAAGCTTTCGTTGAAGGAAATCGAGGCACGCGCCGGGCCGGACGCGGCCGCGGGAGCCAAGTTCAGTGACGAGAAGGCCTCCGAGAGTGCGAAGAACACTTCCTGAATCTCATCCTCGGTGAGCGGATCGCCAGAATTCACGCCGAGCGGGTCGTCCTTACAGCCGGATAAGGCGGACGCCATGACAGCGAGTACGAGCAACGAGCGAAGCTTGGACACGAGAACTCCAGAGATTGAAGCGCGGCAGAATTCGAGTGCCCTCGGGGGGGTGACCCCAATCCTCAACTCCGCGTTGGAGGACGCAACCCTTCTTGTCTCTCAGCTGTCGATGGGGCTCTCCGGATTGTTTCCGTACTCGGCCCACGACCCGTCGTAGTTGCGCACGTTCGGATAGCCGAGGAGCTCGCTGAGCACGAACCAGGTGTGCGCGCCCCGCACACCGCTCTGGCAGTAGGTAATGATCTGCTTGTCGGGAGTGAATCCGGCGCGGACGTACAGGGCCGAAAGGTCCTCGGCCGACTTGAACGTCCCGTCCGCCTGGACCGCCACGGTCCACTCCAGATTGATCGAGCCAGGAATGTGGCCTCCGCGCGCGGCGCGGACGTCCCTCCCCAGATGCTCCTCGGGGCTGCGGACATCGCACATGAGAGTCGAGGGGTCGTCCGTGCGGTCCACGACGTCCTGCCAAGTCGTCCGGATCGCCTCGTCGGCCGGTCCGGCGCGGTAGGCCGAGGATGCGACTTCGACCGCATCCGTCGTCAGTGTGCCCCCTGATGCGGTCCACTTGGGCACGCCGCCGTTGTACACACGCACCTCGGGGTGCTGGTAATACTTGAGCACCCAATAGGCCCCTGATGCCTGGAGGTTGTTCTGGCGGTCATGAAGCACGACGGTCTGGCCTTGCTCGATGCCCAGGCTCGAGAGCGCCGCGGACACCTGATCCCGTGTCGCAATCTGATTCTGGATCGGCTCGTCGGGATTGGACAGCGTACCCATGGACAGGAAGACGGCTCCCGGGATGTGCCCCTCGCCGTACGCCCCCGGGCTGCCTCCGACCTCGACGACGCGTACCGAGGGATCTGCGGCGCTCGCCTGCAGCCACTCGGTGTCGACCAGGACGTCGTCGCCATATGCGAGGGGTCCGGACTGCGCGACCTCGCCCGACCCGGAACAAGCGCCCGCGATCAGGAGGGCTGTCAGGGCCAGGTATCGCGTACTGACGCGTACGATCGTCATGCACCCTCCTCTTCTTCCATGCGTGTGAGCACCAGTCGCCATTCGGACCCGCCGGATTCCTCGATCTCGGTGCGAAATCCGAGTCGCGCCGCCTGGGTCGGGATCGTATCGAGCGCCGGTGCGTGGTCCGTCACGACACAGAGCGTAAGCTCCTCACCGGAGAGCTTCTTAAGCGCGGTTACCGTTCGCATCATCGGATACGGGCAAATCTCCCCTCGCACATCCAACGTCTCAGCCATGTCGTTTGGTCAACCTCTGCGTCATTGAATTCGCTGAATCATTTGCGTCCCGATCCACGCCCCAGCGCCCAGGAAGAGCGCGAACACCCAGCCGTTCACCGCCAGCGACGGGATCGCGGAAAAGAAGGCTCCAATCGTGCAGCCCATGCCTATGCCAGCGCCGTATCCCATTAGGACCCCGCCACCGAGCGACTGTGCGTAACGCGCCCGCCGCTTCGGGATGCGCACTTTGAATTCTCCCGCACCGAGGGCTCCTGCGAAAGACCCGAACCACATTCCGACGACCAGGAAGAGCATGTGATTGAAAAAGCTTCCGTCCGACGGCACGAAGACGCAGCCGGGGAGGTTGGCGACCCCGTCCAGTGCGGGCGGAGCCAGGTTCACGAGCGACGCGGCGGCGATGGACCACCGTGAGACCTCCCCGGTGAAGCCCCATGGCTCTTGGGCTGTGAAGAGCAGGACGTTGAGTCCACCCAACACGGCCCCCGCCGGGATGATCGCCCAGCCATCGACGAACACTGTGCGCGCGACCGAGCGGAGCTCCGCGCCCACCGTCTCCGCCGCGACCGGGTTCCTCGGCGTTCTTGGCACGACCATGCCGGCACGGTGCTCGATGACGAGCACACCAACAAAGACCGCTGCCAGAGCCAGCAGGGTCACGACGAGGGCGCCGGGATGACCGAGCCAGGTCGGCAGCCAGTACACCGGCGCAGTCGAGATCCCGTTATCCCACCACCAGTTCCACGTAAATGCGGAGGCGAGCAGACCGCCCATGAGGCCCGCGAAGGCAACCCACGAGGCGACGTATCCTTCGCCCATGCGGTAGAGATTCCCCGAGACGCACCCTCCCGCCAGCACCATGCCCACGCCGAACAGGACGCCGCCCAAGGCGGTGTGGACGCCGACGGGTAGGACGTTGGCTGAAGGCGGGAGGATGCCCAGGAAGGTCATCGGGACCTGGCGGCTCATCACGAGTCCGAACCCGATCGAGCCTACCGCGAGCCCGACCAGGACGCCCTTCATGTTTCGGCCGTGGCCCAGCAGGAACAGGTCGCGGAACGCTGACGCAAAGCAGAAGCGCCCGCGCTGCAACACGAAGCCGAAGCCCAACCCAAACGCCCAGTACATCGCGAACTGGGTATCCACGCGGTGGGTGGCCGCGTAGATCAACCCGCCTGCCGCCCAGGCCATGGTCGCGTAGGTCACGTTCTTCACAAGCTGAGGCTCCATTCCTGCCAAGACCCATCATACAGGCGCACGCGGGGATACCCGGCGTGCTTCAATACCACGTAAGTGTGGGCTGCCCGCATCCCGGATCTACAATAGACGACGATTTCATGGGAGGGGTCGATGCCGAGCTTCCCCCATTCCACGCGCAGCTCCTCGGGTTCCCGAGCGCAGTCCCATGAATCAGGAGGCACCGCATTGAACCAATCCCAAGGGATGGCACCCGGCAGATGGCCCTGGTCGAACTCGCCCTGCGTCCGCGTGTCGAGGAGTGTGAGCTCCGCGCCGGGGACACGTGTGGAGAGCCACTCCAGATCCGCACCCACGTCGTCTTTGGTGGACACCTCGAACCGGGCGTGCGCGGGCGTCGTTGCTACGTCGGTCATGACTCTGCCTTCCTCCCGCCAACGGTCCCAACCTCCGTCGAGTATCGTTGCCGCCGGGTGACCGTAGAAATGAAGGGCCCAGACCAGACGTGCGGCTGCCAAGCCCCATTGGTCGTCGTAGGCGACAACGGCGGAACCGGTTCCGATGCCCAGAGACTCCATGAGGTCCGAGAAGTCCCCTGCGGTCAGGAGGACATTGTCGCACCCGTCACGCTCCGTGCCGAGCCGCGCCAGGTCGAGCTGGACGGCTCCCGGTACGTGGGACTCTGAGTAGTCACCGGGCTCGCGGAGATCCACGATGCGTAACTCCGGCTCTCCAAGCCGCTGTTCGAGCCAAGAAGTCTCCACCAGGATGCCCGGGAGAAGGACCTCCGCGGCGCGGAGGGTCGGCGGTCCGGTCGGATCAGTCAAATGAGGGGCGGTGCTCGAGGATCGAAAGCCCAAGGGGCCGTATACATAAATGTGGAAGGGAGCCGCGCGAGGCGCATGGGGGGGTGACGACAGCACCTTTCTCGGCCGACCGATGATAGACAACTTCGACCGTCGCAACCTGGGCGGGATCCTACGATGGCGCACGTCCCATTTCGACATGGCTGCGTACACCCTTACTCCTGGAGATTCGCACATGTCCCGCAGCTCCATGCCCCTAACCCCGGTCGCGTGACTTCCACAGCGACGTCCCTCGATCTACATCGCGTCCTCAAGGACGTCTTCGGTTTCGACCACTTCCGGCCGGGTCAACGCGAGGTCATCGAGGCTGTTCTAGAGGGACGTGACTGCATCGGCGTCATGCCGACGGGAGCGGGTAAGTCGCTCACGTATCAGCTCCCCGCTCGGTTGCTCGACGGCACTGTGCTCGTCGTCTCACCGCTCATCAGCTTGATGAAGGATCAGGTGGATGCGCTACACCAACTCGGCTTCAAGGCGGCGGAGATCAACTCCACGCTGGAATGGGAGGAGCGCCAAGCGAGGCTCGCAACCCTGAAGCGCGGGGGCTACGAGTTGGTCTACCTCGCGCCCGAGGCTTTGGACGGGAACTTGCGCGACTTCGTGAGACAGTGCCCGATCTCTTTGATGGTCGTTGACGAGGCCCATTGCATCAGCCAGTGGGGTCACGACTTTCGTCCCTCGTACCGGCGGCTCCAGGGGCTCAAGGACGGGCTCGACGTGCCGGTGCTGGCGCTCACCGCCACCGCGACCCGCGCCGTGGCGCGAGATATCCTGCGACAGCTAGGGATGTCGAAGCCGGCCGGTTTCAAAGGATCGTTCTTCCGGTCGAACCTCGAGGTCGGCTGCAGGAAGAAGGGCTCTGCCAACACGCGCAATGAGATCCTCGCGCTCATTCAGCGGAGGGCCGGCGAGTCGGGAATCGTTTACTGCCTCAGCCGCCGTGGGGTGGATCAGACGTGCGACTTTCTTCTCGCCAACGGAGTGAAGGCGTGCGCGTACCATGCTGGATTGCCAGGCGAGGAGCGACGCTCCGCGCAGGAGGCGTTCCAGCGAGACGAGGTCGACGTCATCGTCGCCACCGTCGCATTTGGGATGGGCATAGATAAGTCGAACGTGCGCTTCGTCATCCATCGTGACATGCCCAAGGACGTCGAGTCCTGGTACCAGGAAATGGGCAGGGCAGGTCGCGACGGATTGCCGAGCGATTGCATCCTCTTCTACTCGTGGGCCGACGTGAAACTCCACGAGCGGTTCCTGAACGACATCGACGATCCGGACCTGTGGCATCGCAAGCGCCAGATGACCGTCGATCTCTTCCAGCTTCTGGAGACGCGACGGTGCCGCCATCAGGCGATCTTGGCTCACTTCGATGAGGACATGTCCCCCTGTGGTGTGGCGTGCGACGTCTGCTCTGGAATCGGTCCCGCCGAACTCGCTGCCGAGATGATGGCCTCACTTGGGGAGGTTCGGACTTCCGGAACGGCGAAGAAGCGCATCGCGTCCGTGGGACGTGCGTTGGACGATGAGGAGGAGGGGCTCTTCCTTCGTCTGAAGGAGCTACGGAAGGAACTGGCAGACCGGCAGCGTGTGCCGGCCTACATCGTGTTCAGCGACAAGGTCTTAATGGAGATCGCCGTGCGTCGCCCTTCGAGCGACGCTGACCTGCTTGCTGTGCCCGGAGTGGGCCCAGCCAAGTTGGAGAAGTACGGCGCGGCGTTTCTGTCGGTCGTTCAATCGTGACCGCGTCCTCGTGGTCGCGACGTTCGAGGCAAGACGCCCTACGCGGTGGGCTGTAGCAGCTCCACTTGGGTCTTGGCCTTCGGAGTCGGCGCGGCTTTCTGCGGTCCGTCGATCTGAAGATCGTCTCCCATCCTGATATTCCCGTTCACACGGCCGCCCTCCTTGAGAGCCAGGCGGCGGGCGAGAACGTCTCCCTCCACTTCTGCTGACTCCTCTAGCGCAAGCCGAGTCCGGGCCTGAACACCCCCGCTGACTCGCCCCTGGATTACGGCCTCATCGGCCACGACGCCGCCACTCACAGATCCGCCGCGGCGCACTTCGACACGACCCGCACGCACCGCACCGGAAACGGTTCCGCTGATGACGAACGCGTTGGTTTGTTGCGCCCCGTCCCCTGCCACAACGTCCCCGTCCACCGTGCCCGACGGCGCCAGCTCAATGCCCCGGGCGGCGACGTTTCCGGCGATTCGCCCTTCGATGCGCAGATGGCCGCGAGTAGTGCACTCCCCTCGAATGCTCATGTCGCTGGAGATGATAGAAAGGTCTCCTGCTCCCCCCGCGGTGCCCTCGCCGCCCTGCCTCTCCGCCCGGTCCTGGCCGCCGCTGGCCTTGATTCGCATCACGCTCCCCCCGGAAGAGTCATTCCTCATCCGGTTCATACGCAGGAATCATACCGTCGGCCCGGTGATTCCTCTTGAAGACTCCCGGCCGTTTTGAACGCTCCCGGGAAGCAAAGCGGGGGACCGGCCGAAGCCGGTCCCCCGCTTGTTCGAACCCTCTTAGGGGTTCGTGCTTTCGGCAGCCTTAGCCGAGCATGATACCGCCCTTGATGACGAGCGGATTGGTGTCTACGTCCGGGAACCCAGTAATCTCGTCGTTGAACTCCATCGTGCCCTCGAGGAAGAGCGAGACGCCGAGGTTGAGCTGCACGCCAGCGCCGATCATGGGGCCGCTTTCGGTGTTGGAGTCGCCACCCTGACTCGCCCGGCGGAACTGCCAGCCACCGATCGCATAAGGGCTGACCACCGGGAGAGGCAGTCTCACCTGAGCGGCCAGCGAGTACGTGGTCAAGCTCCCGTCGCCCTCAGGGAAGTAGTACAAGCCCTGGGCTACGAGGCCGATCGGCAGGATAGGCGGCTGGAGAGCAACACGGGCTCCCAGGCCGAAGGTGCCGTCGAGGGTGTTCGGCACGCCCGTGGCGATGTCCGAGAGGCCGGTCAGATAACCGGCCTGCACCCCGTACTTGAGGGGCAGCTGGGCCTCGGCGGGTCGAGCGAGTGCGACGCTCGCCACCGCCATCGTAAGAGTCAGAAGCAAACGGCGCATAATGGGTTTCGCCAATGGGTAGTCCTGTGCGAAACATATGTTTATATTCCGAAAGATGGTGCTCCCGTTGGGAAATGCAACAGTAAAGTGTGGGGTGTCCCGCCACTCGGGGGTGGGCCTCGCGGGCCTGTGTGGCCGATCGCTCGGCTTCAGCGCCGCCCTAGGCTGGAGGATACCAGTCGTGTAGCCTGACCTCGATCGGGCCCCCGCGCAGCGCTTCGACGAATTCGTCGATTGGCTGTTCTCTATAGTGGTACGGGTAGACGATGGAGGGCGCGAGGAGTTTTGTGCACTCCGCGGCTGCGGCCGGAGGCATCCTGCCATTTGGTAGATTCATTGGCACGAAGAGGATGTCGATACCTTGGACAGCCTGCATCTCCGGAGTGCACTCGGTGACACCGGAGAAGTAGATGCGCAGCCCGCCGAGGCTGACCACGTAGCCGTTGCCCTCGCCCTTCGCGTGAAACGGTGCCCCTGGTATCAGGTCATACATGGCGATGGCCTCGACAATGACGCGTGCCCGGCCACCGCCCGCGAGCGGCGCGTCCCTCCGCTCGCCGTTGTTCATGACCACCGTGCCGGCTACCGCCAACAGTCGAGAAGCACCTCCTTGGTCCCGCGCGTCCTCCGGGGTCGACGGGACGATGACGGTCGTG
>Ga0114996_10007930_pt1 | contig 11901 bp, 9 predicted proteins | sample ArcticOcean_MG_C_4_FD_87039 | JGI IMG/M metagenome (GOLD analysis project Ga0114996, IMG submission 87039) | Marine microbial communities from western Arctic Ocean - ArcticOcean_MG_CB4_134 | ecosystem: Environmental > Aquatic > Marine > Oceanic | place: Arctic Ocean: Canada Basin | collected... | reverse complement strand
CAGGTCCGCCGGTTTGGACTCCGCCGCGGCCAGATTATTCGTGGCTTGATTCGTCCCCCCAAGGAGACGGAGACGTACTTTGCGATGCTTCGCGTTGATGCGGTCAACGGTCTTGATCCCAAGGAAGCGATGGATCTTCCGACGTTTGAGAACCTCACACCCCTCCATCCTGATCAGCGGATCCACTTGGAGACGGACTCAAGCATCGTTGAGACCCGCACAATCGACTTGGTCGCGCCGATGGGATTTGGGCAGCGTGCGTTGATCGTTGCGCCGCCAAAAGCCGGCAAAACCGTTCTGCTGAAGCAGATAGCGGCAGGCATCACAGAGAACAATCCCGAGATTTACATCATCGTGGCTCTCATTGGTGAGCGCCCCGAAGAAGTGACCGACATGCGCCGCACCATTAAAGGTGAGGTGTTCAGTTCGACTTTCGACGAGCCGATCGAAGATCAGTGCCGCACGGCAGAAGTTGCGCTCGATCGAGCACGACGCTTGGTTGAGAGCGGTGAGGACGTAGTTGTACTGCTCGATAGCATCACTCGCCTCGCACGTGCCTATAACCTTTCAGTTCCCAGCAGCGGTAAAACGCTTTCTGGTGGTATGGACCCAAACGCTCTGTACCCACCAAGGAAGTTCTTCGGAGCTGCCAAGAACTGTGAAGAGGCCGGAAGCCTGACGATTATCGGTACCGCACTCATCGACACCGGTTCACGCTTGGACGATGTCGTATACGAAGAGTTCAAAGGTACCGGCAACATGGAGTTGCATCTCGATCGACGAATGGCAGAACGCCGACTTTGGCCTGCTATCGACATCGAACGAAGTGGAACACGACATGAAGAGTTGCTTCAGGATGAGGCGACTCTCAAGCAGATATGGCTCCTTCGCCGAATGATGGGAATTATTGGGCAAGATTCGAATAGCCCAACTGAAGCTGCAGAGCGGATTCTCGAACGTATGTCTCGAACGCAGACTAACGAAGAGTTTCTCGGCTCGATTACCAAGCCTGAGAAGGTTTAGTAGTTACGAGTAGATTGGTGTTATCCACAGTCTCATCCCCGTTGGATGTAATACTGCGGTAACGCAAACTGCTTTTATATTGGTACGGGACTCATTGACACTCGTTCAATGAGGTACCTATAGTTCGTAAGAACTGATTTTTGCGGGGTTTTGGGCGTATCCGGTAACGGATGCGTGTAAACCACAATCTTAGTGAAAATCGTCAAAGGGCCTAGTCCGAACGACTTGACATCGTGATCGTTGCGATGATTAAATCATTTGGGTTTGTCCCGAAGTTTAATAAAGCGCGCGCCGGTTGGCGGTTATTGAACTGGACAGAAATAACGGAACCGGTAACCCTTCCGCAGTTTGCGGGGGGATAAATTTATGGAGATCTCCGGGTGTCATACCACCTGGCAATGGCGGAAGAATATTCTTTTTGCCTTCTGCCATTGTTGTGGGTGATAACGCGGATGCAAGGGGGACTGAAGCTGTGAAGCTTTCAGTAAAATTGCTTTCCGGACTGACGCTAGTCGCGTTAGTTGCGGTGGCTGTAATAGGCCTCTCTCACTCCGCCAGTGCTGCAGCGGATGCAAAGGTGTACGTCACCAACGACGCATCCAAGTTGACCACAGAGGCTTCACCGCCTAGTGGTCGAACCAATGCAAGCACGGTGTATGGGACTTACAACACAGTTTTGACAACGGGCACGAGCGCACGTGACATTGTCGCTAACTCAAACCGATTCATTGTCACGGTGATCGATAACGATCTGAACACCACGACCACAGTAACTGCGAACGCGAGCGCAGGCGCAGGATTCATCTCCGGCACGCCTTCGATCTATGTTGCTAACGTTGTTGGTACAGGTTTTGACTCACCTGGTGAGCGGATTAACGTCACGCTCGCTGATGAGTCTGCCAACCCAGTTGTTGGTGCTTTGAGCGAGATTAGAATCGTAAAAGCTTCTTCGGAACCGTCCGTAGAGTTTACGAACATTAGCGCAGTTGCAATCAGCTATCCTGGTGATGGCACAAACGCAGCCATCATCACGCTTCAGCTCGACTACGGTACAGCTCCAAATGCAAATTTGGAAATTCAGTACCCGTCGTCAGCAGTTGACGTAACCACAGCTTCCATTAAGAGTGTTGTGGACACAACTGGATCTGTTGTAATTCTCACAGAGACTGGTCGAGACACCGGTCGATTTGAAGGTTACGTTCTGGTCAAGGAACGAACTGTTACGTTTACAACAGGTGCCGACGGTGGGCTTTCGGGTCTTCCAGCAACTGTTGCAGTAATCGGTGGTCCAGTTACCGTCTCTTACAACGACGTAGCTACTGCCGGAACTGCAACGAACGTTCCGCGAACCGGTTCATTAAAGATTGACGTGACCACGCCTACAGCGACGATCACTTCACCGATTACTGCTTCGGAATCCCAGAACCGTCTGCCTACCTTCACCGGTAACGTAACGGACAACCAATCAGGCATCGACGTCAGCACTTTCGAACTACGGATTGACCGTCGTGAGGCTGATGCTGCGAACACTGAGCTTGTCATTTTGCCAGGGCTAACCAACTCCACAATTGGTGGATTCGGAACAGTTGCTAGCATCAACCTCGGAACGCTTGCTGATGGGGTAGCGACATTCGCTTTCTCCTACACAGAGACCACGCCGCTTCCTGACGATGCAACGAACCCAGACGGTACGTTGGACTTCCAGGTTAGGGTCGCAGACTTAGCTGGTAACTTTGGTTACTCTGACTCTGATACCGCTAAGGGCGACGATAATGACTCTGGTCGCCACGGTAACCAGCCTCACACGATCAAGATTGACCAGGTAATTCCTCAGATTTCTAAGGCAGAATCTGGATTTGGTCTTGATACATCGGTTGTTCCGATCAACGAGAGTAAAGCGAACGTTCGAGATACGATCAAAGTCACATTTGATGGCAAGATCAAAGACACGTCGGTCAGCCCGTCTGACTTCTCGGTAGTACTCAGTGGCTCCGGTGGTACGTTTGTACCTGCCAGCGTTACTGTTCGAAACGCTATCGTTTACCTCGACCTCGACTCGACCATCCCGTCCGACAACACGCCAACAGTCAAGATTCAGGGTACGATCCAGGACCTTGCTGGTAACTCAACGGACGCTGGTTCTGCAATTGCTGTAGACAAACTTGCTCCAGTCATTACAGTCGTCCAATCAGCTGGTTCCGGTACAGGAACTGGTGCTGAAGGTGCTGACCAACTGACTGCAGACAAGCTCACGGTCACAGTTGCATCAGACGAAGACCTCCAAGGGCCGCCGTCGTTCACAGTGACTGACCTCGTGACTACGCCATCAGTTGGTAACGTCAACAGTGCCAGCCTCGGTGTGGCACAGGGCAGCAACACTTGGGTTCTGATTGTCACCAAGGCATCAACAGTTGTGAGTGGTGACCGAGCCGTAAAGGTTGAAGCAACCGACTCAGCGGGTAACAAGGCGACCGTAGGTAAGGACACGACAAAGACTTACAGGCTTGACCTTGCTCTCGATGCTCCAACATCGACTCCTGCAAACTCAGGTACGACAACTGAAGCGCGACCGTTCCTTACAACCAACTATTCATCTGGTGGTGAGAAGTTAACGGTATCGATCACAGTAGCAACGCTTGACACAGTTGATGTGACTAGCGGTGTGATTGCTTCGAATGACAGCAAGACTTTCTTCTTCCAACCTACTAGTGATCTGACAGATGCATCACACACGTATGTTGTGAAGGGTGTCGATGCTGCTGGTAACAAACTGACAACTACAACCGTATTCACGAAGTCGGCTCGATCGGCTTTTGAAATCTCGCTATTCGCGGGTTGGAACCTAGTTTCAGTACCTTCAGATCCACAAGAATTCGCTTTGGCCTCAGTGTTCTCTAATGCTGGTATTAGCCAGGTTGTATCGTATGACGCAACCAGGTCTTCACAGCCATGGAACATTGCGACCAAGAGTTCAGGTAGTTCAGTGTTCGCCAACGAACTTGGTGCACTGCCTATCGTCAAAGCTGGAGTCGGATACTGGGTCAGGACTACTACATTCGAAGCTCAGAAGGTCTCGTTGGAAGGTCCGGTAGCACCGGGAACTGAAGATTCACCAGAACTTCAGGCCATTCCGACAGGCAACGGCTGGAACTTAGTCGGTGTGCTCGATCAGAGCAGAATCCAGACACAAAGTTCTCACGCCGATGCGACCCTCACACGGCCGAATGCTTCAGGTACTGGCGTTAGCGTCACGTCGTCAACGTACTTCAACACCGTGAATAACGGTCGAGCGTACACGTACGACACAGTGTCCTCCTCCTTCCGAGAACTGGTTGGCACGGACACCGTAACCGTAGGTTCCGGTATCTGGGTCTTCATCAGCCCGAGGGCAGACGGAGAACCTCAGACGATCGTCCCGTAAAGACGACTTGTTAGAGATAAGAACGTAATAACGGGCGCCCCCCTTCCGAATCTTCGGGAGGGGGGCGTTCTGCTGATATAGATAATTCGATTTGAATACGAGCGCCAGAGAGTGAACCGATATGAATATAAAAGCTAGGCTGGCAGTGATGCTGATCGTGACCGCCGTTCTGGCTGGTTTGATCACAGGATTCAATGAACACGCAAATGCAGATGGCGGCATCCCGACGCTAAATGCGATCATATTGAACGGTAATGTCAGCATCTCGGGAGGGGGCGATCCAAATGGCATGCTCATCACCGCGAGAGTCGGTGATTGGACTTCCGAACCGGCGGTTGTGGGTGAGTTTAAAGACAAGGCATATGCTCATCTACTGATATATGCGCCGCCTGAGCTAATAGGATCGGAAGTCATTTTTTATCTTGATGATCAAATACTCGCAGATGAAAAAACTGTGTATGCAAAAATTAATTCAACGGGAAAACCCGACCTTACCTGGGCTCTGCCATTGTTACGCCAAGTGAACCTACTGTTCCCGTCTGCTCCAATCGCAACCCCTACGGTGACGCCCATTCCGGCTAGTCCCACAGCGACTCCTGTGATTCTTGCGCCAACGTTCTATGAAGGACGTGTGCGTGCGGGCTCGGTTCCACCACCCAATGGCACCCTGATACACGCTGTGATCGATGGCTATGTGACCCAGTTCGCCTCGGTGTTCGACGGAGAATATTTCCTGACGTTTGATCCGATTGATGGGATCTACGATGGACGACCTGTCGAGTTCTACATCGGCGAAACAAAGGCGCTGCAGTCAGACATTTTCGAAGATGGCATTCGCAAGGAAAACTTCCTGCTCGCGTTCCCACCACTTCCAACGCCGACGCCTGTGCCTACCGAGACACCGACGCCGACGCCAACGCTGACGCCGACGCCAACGCTGACGCCGACGCCAACTCCGGAGCCCACGCGTACACCAACGCCGACTCCGACGCCGACGGTTGTTCCGTCCGCTACTCCTACGCCCACACCGATCGCGGACACCACTGCGACCGCTGAGGCGGAGGCTACGGCTGAAGCAATCGTCCGAGCTGAAGAAGGCGGTTCGTGCAGCGCCCGTGAGGGTGGTCCGGCGGGTCTCGGCAACGTTGCCCTGCTTCTGGCGCCTCTGGCTTTGCTGGCATGGCGACGAATGGAACGGAACGCTCGATAGCATTTCGTTTCGCTTGCTAAACCGACAATCAAAAAGCCCCTGCATTTTGCAGGGGCTTTTTACGTTAAGATCGCTTGCCGGAGGAAGGCCAGTTAGGAAGAACGCTGCTGGAGCACAACGACCGCTCGCTCGTCGGGGAGTCCGGTCTTTGTCACGCTCAATCGAGAAGTCGGTTCAAACTCTTTGACGCCAAGCTCTGTCAGTAGGCGTTGCATCGATGCGCTGGGCTTGCCCGCGGCAGTATCGTAGCCTGACGGTACAACCATTTTGGGTTCGAGATTTCTGATCACAGCGGACATTTCGTCCGGTTCCAGCGCCTGAGATTCCGTATTGATGATCAGAACGTCAACCTTGCTGATTTGCTGAACCGATTGCGCAGAGGGCTGGTGTCCTGGGTTACCGAGGGCAGCGACCTGCAGTCCGTCGGCGTCAACGACGTAAACGGTGTTGATCTCCTGCGATATTGCCGGGTCGTCAGATGGTGTTGCCACGCCTCTGATGCTGAGCCCGCCGATTTCGTATTCACCGGGCCCTGACAGAACATGGATAGCGTCGTTCGTCCCATGACTCGCACTATCGCCCTTGCTGTACACGAAGACGGTATTTTCATCTTCGAGTTCTGACGCTTTGGGCAGTTTGCCTTGATGATCGACTACGACAACGCCCACTGAGGATCGGACTTCAAATGTAGAGCTACCAAGCCAGCGAATTTCCATGCGGACGTTCCTCGATTCGATCAGATCATTACTGCAACAGCGGAAAGAATTCCGTACTTGTGCGCAGTTCAAGTACAATTTAACTACGCACTCGCGAAAGCGTCAACGGAAAAGCGTGTCAGAGTTGTCTTTCCTAGTGAAAATTGCGACGTATTCCGGCAGGTCGGTTACATCTGTCTCCAATACCCCACACACAGTCTCGGTTAGCGTCATGCATTCGTTCGGTCATTGGTAGCTGTGCTCAGTTACAGGCGACCCCAGGACTTGAATGCCAACAAGTTTCTGAGGGTTAGCTCTCCGGCCCATTCCATTTTCGCCGCTGGCCAGTCATCTTCGTACTATCCCCAAGACCATTGTGGTTGCCAGCTACCGTCGCTCGTTTGTTGATCAATTTCGTGATCCAGCTGGCTTTGTATGGCTTCCTCAAGTTCTTGGGCGAACATACTTGCTGGATCCGGTGCAAACCTGAGCGGACGTGCACCGTACTCATCCCAGTTGTACCGATCGGCGCTGATCATGCGCAACACTCCGCGCTTTAGCTTCGCTGATCGGTCTTCATCGAACACTCCATTCGACATTTCAGCCATGCGGACGAAACACATCAGGCGTGATACTCCATGTCTTCAGGCAACGAATCGAAAGCTTCGAAGACGATTCTGGTTGCTACATCGCCCAGTTCTCTGCTTGCTAGATCTCCGTAACGATTTAGATATCCGACAATCTCGGCCCCGGGATTCGCTTGAACGAGCGGGTCAAGCCGGGTTTCTATCGGACTGTAGCTCCACCAAACAGCATGGGGATGATCGTCGACTTTCTTGCCGTTCGGATCCCAACCCTCGATCGAACGATCAAATGTTTGCTCATAGTATTCGATTCCTTTTTGCACCAGCGGATTGCTGCTCGGCACATCAAGTTCTCGCAGGATCTGGAATGCCAACGTGCTGAGGAACGGTGACGAGTGAGGCATGCGGATATCAGATTCTATCCCATGCCCGAAGCCGCCATCGGCGTTCTGAAATTTACTCAATTCGTCCAGAACATGAGCGGGAGTACCCGATGCAAAGTGCATTTTGAATAGCCGATTGCTCAAGTGGTCGCGCATGTTTAGCAATGAAGTCGGCAGCCTTATCAAACGCTGTAGCCGAGAGAATTCACACTTGAATGCCTCACTTCGTCGGAAATTATCGAACTCGACGTCACTTTAGAGTTATCAACCCTTATTACCCGTTGACGCTCGGGAAAACCGCATGCTAACTTCACGATGTTCTATCCTGTAGCGTGTACGTCACAGTACATCGCTTGAGCCGTGGGACAAGTATGCCAACTCTGACAGCTAGAAAACGCGAGATTCTAAAGTTCATTGTTTCTGAACATGTTCAGACCGCGTCTCCGGTCGCCTCAAGCACAGTCGCCCGTTCAACGAGCCTGAAAGCCAGTCCAGCCACGATTCGCAACGACATGGTTGCGCTCGAAGAGGATGGCTACATTCACCGTCCTCACGTTTCGTCTGGCGGAGTGCCGTCCGATCGAGGTTACCGGCAGTTTGTCGCATCGCTTGATCCCGAAGCGACTCTGCACCCGAACGTTGCAGCACGGGTCGATATGGAATTTCGTAACGTTCAAGCTCATGTCGAAGAGTGGATCGATTCCGCTTCGGAGATACTCGCCGGGCTTCTCGACACGCTGGCGTTCACCACGATTCCACGAACCGCTCCGGCTCCTGTGAAAAGCATCGAACTGCTGCGATTGCAGGAAATGCTCATGGTGGTGATCGTTGTGCTTCAGGAAGCCAGCGTCTACAAGCAGATCATCAACCTCGATACATCGGTATCGAATTCCGAGATTGAGCATGCTCGAAATAGGCTCAGCGAGACGATAGTCGGCGTTCCTGCGAATAATCTCTCTGCCCACTCAGGGCGCATAGGCGACGGGTTGGAGCGCAAGGCCTTCAATTCGGCTGTAACGGCTCTCCAGAGCCACAATGCAGGTTCAAGCACAGACAAACGATTCAGTGGCATTGGGAAACTGTTCCAGCAACCCGAGCTGCTAGCTGATCCGGCGATGTCGCAGGGTGCAATGTGGCTAATTGAGGATTCTCTTTCGACCACCGCTCTCGAGAACGCTAGCGACCCCAGAGGTACTGCACGAGTTGTGATCGGTAAAGAGAACTCTGAGGAGTCGCTCAAAAACTACTCGGTCGTTTACAGCCGGTACGGAACTGCTGATACGGCAGAGGGCATGATCGGCGTCATGGCGCCAACTCGCATGGAGTACGACGCGGCGATCCCGGCCGTCCGATATCTCGCTGACCACCTCGATCGCATGACGATGATGTTCTACGGCGGTTAGTCGCTTCCCCTACCGCTTCTTTGGCAAAATTCTCATAGTTGGGTTCCTGCCCTCATTCGAATTGGTCGCGTCTCAGGTTTATAATTGATCTGTTCGCCATGTTTTATCTGGTGAACTAAATCTGATACTTGCTACGGGGTAGTCGCCGCTTTTCTATGACAACCAGTAAACGTGATTATTACGAGGTTCTCGGTGTTGACCGCAATGCCACGCCGGAAGATCTCAAAAAGGCGTTTCGCAAGCAGGCGCTCAAATTCCACCCCGACCGCAATAAAGAGGCCGACGCCAGCGATCGCTTCAAGGAAGTGAACGAGGCGTACCAGGTACTAAGCGATCCAAAGCGAAAAGCGCAGTACGACCAGTTTGGTCACGAGGGTGTTAACGGTCAGGCAGGACGTGGCTTCGATGGATTTGAAGGCTTTGGCGGTTTCGGCGATATTTTTGATTCGTTCTTTGGCGGTTCGACAGGCCAAGCCTCGACTCGTGGTGCCGATCTCGAGTTCCAGATAAATGTTTCGTTCCGCGACGCTGCTTTTGGGGTTCCGCGCGAACTCGAACTGAACCGCATGGAACGATGCGAACACTGCGATGGCAGTAGAGCCGAACCGGGAACCGATGTCGTCGAGTGCTCGACATGTCACGGCGAAGGCAAGGTGCGGCGCACCCAACGTACGTTCTTCGGGCAATTCCAGCAGGTCACGGCCTGCCCCACCTGTCAGGGTGAAGGGCAGCAAGTGAAGACCGCATGCACACAGTGCTCCGGTCGGGGAACCGAACGAAAGTCCCGCAAGATCGAAGTTCAGATCCCCGCAGGAGTCGAGCACGGCACACGCCTGCTCATTCACAACGAAGGCGAATCGGGCGGCAAGGGCAACCGCAGCGGTGATCTTTACGTGCATATCGGAGTCGAACGGGACAAGGTGTTCGCACGTCGAGGCAACGATGTTGTGATGTCGGCCGAAGTTAATATGACGATGGCAGCACTCGGTGGGATCATCACTGTCGAAACGCTTGAGGGAACTACCGATATCGAGATCAAACCGGGCACTCAGCCCGGGTCTATAACAAGGATCAAAGGCGCTGGAATCCCGCACATGGGGGCGTCCGGACACCGCGGCGATCAGCTCATCGAGTTGAAGGTCGTCACACCCAAAAAGCTCGACGATCGCCAGGTCGAATTGCTACGTGAGCTAGCCGAATCGTTTGGCCTTGAGCGCGTGGGTGAGAACGCTAGTTCAGGGATTTTTGACCGCGTAAAAGACGCGTTCCGCGGCGAAGACGAGAATTCGTAAGGGCGAGATATTCCGCCCGGCAAGGTAGATCAGATGCGCTGGCTTCAGCTCAGCATCACGGCACCGCCCGAGTACGTCGAACCGCTCACCCACCTGTTCAACATTCACGGCGAGGGATCAGCAGCGGTGGAGCGCCCCGGTGGATTTAATCCTGACGAAGGCGAATCGCCCGACCCTACTGCCTGGGTGACGATACGCGGGTGGTTACCGCTCGATCCCACGACCGAAAGCCGGAAGACGGCGATAGATGTTGGCGTACGGCTCATCAGGTATTTGGTCGATCTTCCCGAAATTGAGGAGATCGAAGTAAGCGATGACGAGTGGCGGAATCAGAAATTCGAGCCCATCAGGGTTGGCAAGAACCTTGTTATTGTTCCCCGTTCGGCAACGTTTAGGAGCAAGCCCTCTGAAGTCGTTATCGAACTCGAGCCGGGTCTTGCGTTCGGGACAGGGCATCATCCGACCACGCTGATGTGCCTCGAAGAGGTTGAGAAGGTTCTAAAGCCCGGAGACAGGTTTCTTGACGTCGGCTGCGGATCCGGCGTTCTGTCGATTGCAGCGCTGGCACTCGGAGCTGGGCACGCAGTTGGCCTGGATATCGAAGACGACGCTGTTATTTCGTCAAAAGCCAATCTCGCTGAAGCCGGATTTACTGATAAATCGACCATACTCGCCGGATCGATTCCGCATGAACAGGTTCCGAATGGTGGCTTCGATGTTGTTGGTGCGAACATTGCCGCCAATGTACTGATTCTATTGGCGGAGCCCTTGATTTCATCTATCGCTGATGGCGGCGTGATTATTACTTCTGGCGTACTCGACGTGCGGCTCGACGAAGTTATTGCGGCGTTCGAGGCTGTCGGTGGAGCGGTTGAGTCCAGCAGGCAAATCGAAGACTGGACTGCGACGAGAATAGTCCGTTCAGGCAGGTCGTCTGGCGTTTCTGGAGCGGGATAATGCATCGCTTTTACGTTCGCGATATCGATACAACTGACCGCAGCATTTCGCTAGGCGGTGCGATTGCGCGCCAGCTAAAGAACGTTTTACGGGTGGACACTGGCGAGCGTGTTCGCTTGTTTGACGGTTCTGGCTCGGAGTGGGAAGTCGAAGTGGATCACGTTGGCAAGAGCGAGATATCGACAACGCTCATATCTGCCGTTGAACCTGTTCCAGAGCCGTCAGCTAGTGTCACCATGATTCTCGGGCTGGCAAGGCCAGAACGAATCGAACTGGCCATTCAGAAGTGCACCGAGTTGGGGGCCGTCAGGTTCGTTCCGGTGATGTCGGAACGAGTGCAGGGCGGAAACACGGGAACACCGTCCGACAAGCGCCTCGAACGCTGGCAACGAATAGCGATCGAAGCTGCTGAGCAGAGCGGGCGGGCTGTTGTTCCGGTCGTTGAAACGCCGGTCCCGATCATAGATGCGATCGCGAAAGAAATCGAAGACCAAGCGGTGCTGTGCATGTGGGAGGAAGTAGGCGATGAATCGATTTCGCTTAGTACAGCTCTCAAACATCTGGCTAAGAACACTTCACGTGTTGCCGCAGTTATCGGTCCTCCCGGTGGGTTCAGCTATCAGGAGGTTTCTGCGATACGAAACGCGGGAGCTAGCCTTGTAACGCTTGGGTCCCGCGTCTTACGTAGCGAGACAGCCGCGATCACCGTGATGTCGGCGATCCTCTACGAGCTTGGTGATCTGGGCGGATAGGCGCTCGGCGCGTGATGACCCCACTGTCATTGCGAGGAGTTCGACGACGTGGCAATCACGTTCGACAGCGTTTACGTTTCTATCTGAAAATTAACCCGGCTGTGGAAAGATAAAGTTCGCCTGGTGAGTCGTCGGCTAGTGGGGCACGATCTAGATAATTGACTACTGATTGCCACGTCGT
>Ga0114996_10007928_pt1 | contig 11901 bp, 8 predicted proteins | sample ArcticOcean_MG_C_4_FD_87039 | JGI IMG/M metagenome (GOLD analysis project Ga0114996, IMG submission 87039) | Marine microbial communities from western Arctic Ocean - ArcticOcean_MG_CB4_134 | ecosystem: Environmental > Aquatic > Marine > Oceanic | place: Arctic Ocean: Canada Basin | collected... | reverse complement strand
GGCTCATTTCCGGTATCAACTCGATTCCGAGGTCGCCCGCCTTCAACAGCACCCCCGCCGACAGCAACCCGAACAGGAGCAGGGTGGAGACGCGGTGATCGAGCGACCACTGCAGCACCGGCGGATAAGCGCGCGATGCGGCACCGTACACCGCACTGAAGGCGCGGTCGAGAGGAAGAATCAGCAGGCCCAGCAAACGGCCGAGAGCCCCAAAGATCGCTGCCAGTCCTCGCAGCAGGGATGAGGCGCCTCGGGTCAGAACCCCCGGATCCCCCTCACCACCACTGACCGCTTCCTCCCCTTCTGCCTGCCGCCCCGCCGTCAGTGACGCCAGCATCGGCAGCAGCATGAGGGCAACGAGCAGTGAGGCGACGAGCGAAAAGGTCACTGTCAGGGCTTGATCCCTGAAGAGCTGGCCGGCGACCCCCTCGACGAAGACGATCGGCACAAAGACACAGACCGTCGTCAATGTTGCGGCGATGACGGCACGACCCACTTCACTGGTGCCGCGGCGGGCCGCTTCCAGCGCCGGCACACCCTCGTCGCGATAGCGCTGGATGTTCTCCAGTACGACGATGGAGCTGTCCACGAGCATGCCGATCCCCAGCGCCAGCCCGCCCAGCGACATGATGTTGAGACTGACATCGGAGGTGAACATCAGAAAGAACGTCGCCACCACGGAGATTGGGATCGACAGCGAGATGATCGCCGTGCTCTTGAGGTTGCGCAGGAAGAGAAACAGGATGATGATGGCCAACACGCCGCCGACGACGGCCGTCTTCAGCACCTCTTCCACCGCTTGCCCGATGAAGGTTGCCTGATCGACGACAATCTCGACATTGGCGTTGTCGAGCAGATCAGCGTACTCACTGCGGAAGCTGTCGAGGCGCTCGACGACGGTTGCGTGCACGCTGACCGTGTTGGCGTCACCCTCTTTGTAAATGGCGATCTCCACGCCCTCGCGGCCATTGATGCGGGTGATAACATCGCGCTCGCGATGGCCGCGGAAGACGCGGCCGACATCGTTCAGCATGATCGGCGCGCCGCCGGGTTGAGCGATGACGATTTCGCCGATCTCGTCCCAGCCCTCGAACTCGTTGAGGGTGCGCACGAGAAATTCCGCTTCGCCGTCCTTGAGCGTGCCGCCGGTGAGATTGACGTTTTCCGCCGCCAGCCGACTGGTCACCTGGTCGATGGAGATCCCCAGGTGGGCGAGCCGTGCCGCCGCTACTTCGACCTGGATCTCCTCCTCGAGCCCACCCTCCACACGCACCGCCGCCACGCCCTCGAGACTCTCCAGGTCGAGCCGAATGCGATCCTCGGCAATGCGCCGCAGCTCCATCAGATTCGAGCCGCCGTGCAGCGCGATGCGCATGATCGGATCGAGAGACGGGTCGAAGCGCATCAGGGTCGGCTTCTCGGCGTCGAGCGGCAGCTGCGCCAGGTCGAGTTTCTCGCGAATGTCGAGGGAGGCGAAATCCATATCCGTGCCCCAGGCGAACTCGACGATGACATCCGACAGGCCCGGCCGCGATATGGAGCTGACGCGCACGACGTTGCTGACGACGCCGACCAGGCCCTCGACCGGTTCGGAGATCAGGCGCTCAACTTCGAGTGGCGCTGTGCCGGCGTATTCGGTGCGGATGGTGATGGTGGGATAGGTAATATCCGGCAGCAGGTTCACCGCCAGCCGGGAAAAACCGACCATGCCAAAGGCCACGACGGCAACCATGAGCATGGCTACTGTAACGGGACGGTCGGTCGAAAACTCGACGAGTTTCATCTGTCCGTCAGCGCTGACTGCGACGCTCTTTCATCGTCTTGTAGCGCGCCACCGCCGCCGAGTCACTCATACCGCGCTCTTTCATCCGCGCGATGACGGTCGCTGAATCCGGCACCTCTCCACTTCCCCTACCTCCCCGTCCACCGCCACCGCCACCAGACCAGGTGCGGCCTTCTCCAGCGGGCGCCGCTGCAGCCGCCTCGGCGACAGCGGCGCTGTCCACGAGGCCGGTGCCGGCGAGTCGCACCAGGGCTCCGTCTTTGAGACCTTCTTGCCCGACGGTGATGACGCTGACGCCGGGGCGCAGTCCGGACAACACCTCAACCCGGTTGCCATCGACGTAGCCGTGCTCAACTCGCACCCTGTTGGCCCGCACCTGGTCGGCACTGTCAGCCTCGACGACGAAGACATCATCCTCGTCGGTCTCCAGCACGAGTGCCTTCTTCGGAATGATCAGGGCGTGTTGGTGGATGTCGGTGATGATGCGGACGGTCGAGAACATGCCCGGCTTGAGCAGACCTTCGAGGCTGGGGACTTCGAGAGTCACCTTGACGGTGCCACTCTGGGGATCCACTCCCGGGTTGATCATGCGGACGCGGGCGCCAAAGGTCCGATCCGGGAGGGCATCGATGTCGATTCGCGCTTCCTGCCCGGCACGCACCTGCGACATGCGCTTTTCCGGGATGCGGATTTTGGTCAGCAGCGGCTCGAGATCAGCGACGGCGAACACTTCGTCGTTCGAACGAACGAGATCACCCAGCTCGATCTGGCGAAGCATGACGGTGCCGGAAATGGGTGCCTTGATGTCGGCATAGGCGAGATTGAGGCGCGCCTCTTCGAGGGCAACTTCGGCGTTTTCCAGTTGATTGCGCGCCCCTTCGTACTCTTCTTCACTCACCATCTGGCGCTCGTAGAGCGTCTTGCGGCGCGTGTGCGTCGCCCGCGCATCGTCGAGGGCGACGCGCGCCTGCTTCAGGTTCAGGCTGAGCTGAACTTTGTCGAGACGCACGAGGACGGCCCCTTCCCTGACCCTGTCTCCCTCTTCAACCAGAAGCTCTTCGACCATGCCCTGGGTGCGGGCAATGACGCTCACCCAGCGCTCCGCCTCGAGCCGCGCGTGGGTCTGGATATAGCTGGAGATCTCGCCGATCTGGACGACTTCCGCCTTGACCGGAATTCCCGCTCCGCCGCCCTCTTGTCCACCTCCCCTGCGACCGCCGCCACGTCCGCCGCCACTCCCGTCCTCGTCGTCGCCGCCGCAGGAAACGATCAGCGCGAGGGCCGACAGCTTGCAGATTCTAGAAACACTCGTTCCCAGCATAATCTCCCAATCCGCGCGCACGCCATCCTTCTCTGGCGCGGCGCTCACTCACCAAAAAATGGGGGAACTTGTCTTGGACGCCTGGTTGGCCGGGTTCGTTTAATGGCCGGCGGAGCTCGTCGCTGTCGGGCTCCTTAGCGGCTGACGTTGAAACTGCTGGATGTGTAGGTCAGCGTCTGTCCCACCTTCATCGCCGCCACCTCCGTATTCGGCGACAGAAACCGCACGCCCTTCGCCAGACCGTCAATATCGGCTGGCTGCCCCATCGTTTTCCCGTAATGACAGGGGATGACCACGTCCGGCCTGATGAAACTGGCGGCGCGCGCCGCGGCCCGAATGTCCATCGTAAACTTCCCACCCACCGGCATAATGGCGATCTGTGGTCCGTACATCTGGCCGATGAGCTGCATATCGCTGAACAGGCAGGTATCGGCCGTGTCGTAGATGGTGATGCCATTGTCGAAAGCGAGGACAAAGCCGTTGACCCCGCTGTCGGGGCGAAAGTAATCCGCCTCCGCCGGCGGACCCTTCACCAGCTCCGGCGACATCGACAGAGAGTGGAAGGCCTGCACCATCGTGATGCTCACATCCTTCACCTTGATGGTGCCGCCCGGGTTCATCGGCAGGGAGCGACTCCCCATCTTGAGTCCGTGCTGCTCGGCGATCAGACACATCTCGTAATTGCCGACAAACTTCGCCTTGGTGCGCTTGCAGATCGCAAAGGAATCGCCCACGTGATCGTTGTGGCCGTGCGTGGCGATGACGATATCCGCTTTGCGAATCTGCGAGACCTTCGCTGTCGCCGTCGGGTTGTCGTCGAGCCAGGTGTCGAAGTAGACAATTGTGCCCTTGTCAGATTCGAACTTAAATGAAGCGTGACCCAGAAAGGTCACTTTGACTTTTGCCATCTGCTCTCCCTCATCCTCGTCGGGGTGCCTTGTGTGCCCTCATAAAAAACTCTCCCTGACGGTGAGGGTCAACTGATGCGGCTTTCGTCTTGTCACGGAGGGGTGGGCCCCTATCTTCAAACGACGAGTTTCCCGCTGTAATAACCCCCTGGTAAGTGTCGATGAAGGTCCTGGTTGTAGAAGATGCGGAGGGCATGCGGAAGATCGTCGCCGCCATGCTGCGCAATCTCGGGTTCGACGATGTCGAAACCGCCGAGAACGGCGCTGTCGCCCTCGAGTTCCTCACCGCCACCAAGATCGACCTGCTGGTGACGAACTGGAATATGCCGGTCATGAATGGGCTGGAGCTCGTCAAACAGCTGCGCCAGATGCCTCAGTACGTCAGCCTGCCCGTGCTCCTGTTCACTTCGAAGTCTGGGCGGCAGGACGTCGTCGTCGCCATGGAGGCTGGCGTCGACGGCTACCTGGTGAAGCCCTTTGGCCCGCCACAGTTGCGCGAACAGGTGGGCAACCTGCTCGGTCGGCGCGCCGAAAAGCGGGTCGCCCGCATTATGGCCGACCTCGACCCCCTCAACCGGGACGGCGACCACCCCCTCATCATCATCGGCGATGCTGCCAGCGGCGCAGAGCAGCTGAAGCGACCCAGCAGCATCGGCGTCGTCGACCTGGTGACGGCGACCCTCGACGGGGCGGCCGTCATCAACGCAGCCTCGGACAACATTGACATCGGCGTCGTCCTCTACAGCAGTTCCAACGACATTTCCCGCCGCATCAAGGGGCTCGGCTCCAGGGTGAAGGCCCTCCTCGTCACCAGCCTGCTGCCCGGCGGCGGCATCTCGATGGCGCGGCTGGCGAGCATCAACGCCCCCGCTGACATGTCCGTCTTCCTGGTGCGGGAACCGAGCCAGGAGATCCCCGAAAAAATTGTCCGCGGCCTCGAACGCCTTGAAGTGGCCATCCTGCCGCGGGACAAGCTCGATGCGTCGGCCCTCGAGCTCCTCGTCACCGAGCACGTTGCCGCCAAGGTTCACGATGCGCCGCCGGCCGAGCTGCCATCTCCCGAAGAGCTGCGGCGCCGCCTGGACGTCGACATTCGCCTTACCGTCACGCTGCCGGTCATGCCGGAGGTCTTCAAGCAGATCGTCGCTCTGTCCAGGGATAAGGACAGCGATCTGCAGCTGTGGATCGACGCCATCGAGGCAGACCCGCTCAGCCGGGCGCAGGTCATCCGCCGGGCGCATTCGCCGATGTACGGATTCAAAGGTGAGATCGACCAGACGGACAAAGCCGTCATCCTGCTCGGCAAGGACCCGGTGAAAGAGCTCATCGTTTCCGAGGCGGTGATGCGCTCCTTCCAGGGAATCCAGGAGTCGACCTTCAGTGTTGACGACTACTGGATGCACAGCGTCGCCGTCGCCTTCGCGGCGCGGCTGCTGGCGCTCCCCCTCCAGGACGAGAACCGCACGCCGGAACAACAGAAGCAGTTCGAAAGTTTCGCGCTCTCGGACGAAGCCCTGGTCAAGCTTCGCAGTGTTGGGATCGCCAATCGCTGTCCGCTGCAATCCGAGCAGGACCCCTTTGTCGCCGGCATGATGCACGACATCGGCAAAGTCGCCCTCGCTCACGGGTATCCCGGTCTCTACCCGCTCATCGAGGAGGAGTTGAAGAACCAGGAATGGAAGGTGCCGATGAGTCACGCTGAAGAAACCTACGCCGGCGGCGCCAATCACTGCCTCGTCGGTCGAATTCTGTCTGACAGCTGGAAGCTCGGCGAAGACGTGTCCCGCGTCGTCGAGAACCACCACGACCCGTCGGCCGGCCAGGCTCTGGAGAGCATTGTCGCCCTCGCAGATTTCATTGGCGGCGGGGTCGTGCCCTTTCCAAAGGCGGCCGAGTACCCCCTCGTTCGCGTCCTCGCAGGGACCCCTGCCGCTGATGTCGCTGACGACCTCGAGAAGTTCATCTCACCCGGCACCCTCGAGAAGATGAAGCTCGAGCGCGCCGACCTCATCGAGCTCGCCCAGTTCATCGCACCCTCGATCCGCACCCTCTCGGCGAGCATCAAGGAGAGTCTCTGAGCTTCCCTCCCTAGTTCAGGCGCTCACTCTTCGAACCGCGTTGCCAACCCCGCCTCGAGCAGCTCCCGGTTGAGATAGATCCCGCCGTCGAGCACGCCAGCCGCCTCGGTTTCTCCCGGCAGGTAGAAGACGTCGGCGACGTAGCGGTCGAACAGATCGGTGTGACTCGTCGTCAGCGCCATCACCTGCCCCGGTTTCAGTCGCTCGAGCACGAAGAGCCGCGCCACCTTGCCCTCATCCTGTGACATCTCCGGCGTGTCGATTCCTCGCAGTCGCAGCTTTTCCTCGATCGACACACCAAACCCGCAATCGATCGCCGCCCACAGGGTGTCCCCATCTATTATAGAGAGCACCCGGGCGCCGTAGGTGTAGAGCTTGGTGCGCGGTTTATTGTCTGGAACAACGCAATAGCTGTGGTCGCCCCGTATCAGCGAGCCCGCCGGATCCTCAATGCACTCGACTACTGAGTCCGGCTCGAGGCTGGCGGATTCGCTCTCATTGAGCCCCAGCCTCAGCCTGAATCCCAGATCCAGCTTCAGCGGATAGAGCTCGTCACCCGGCAGAACTCGATAGGTCGAAAGCCTCCCCTTCTTCGGCACCAGGTCTGTTGCTGGCGCCGTGGTGGCCGGGAAGCTCACCGCTGCCCCCGGATCGGGCGTCCCCTGAGCGGAGGACTCCCCTGGATGAAGGGTGAATCCCTCTGATCGTAGCGCCAGCTGCAGCTCCTTTACGGTCCATCTCTCCTCTGCACTCTTGTCGGCGTACGCCTCCCTGACCTCGGGGAGCGGGACGCGGGACAGGGTGATATAATGTGAAAAAGTTAATTTTCCGGTCGACCGGAAAATTGGAAACGCCCGAAACAGCTGGATCATTTCGTAGAGCCGCTGGTGATGCATTTTGAGATCCTCAGCCAGCTGCGCCATCACCCGTTCACCGTAGCCGGCTCGAGCCTCATTGGCCAGCAGATGCCCGTCCAGCAACTGCCCAACCTCCCAGCAGACCTGGACCCGCTGACGTTCCACCGCCAGCCGTGCCTTTTCGTGCCCCTCCACGAAAATGCGCGCGATCTCCTCCTTCAGTTGCTGATAGGAACTGGCTAGCGCTGTGTCAGTCATCACTGCCCCTTCACTCTTTTCTGTCTTGTCTACCTGTACGCGTCCTTCCGCGCATTGCGCGGCATTGCTGCCTGTTGCGCGTTAGCTGACGCCCAAACGGTTTTGTCGTTGGGACGCGACTTGCGAGACCTCGATCTGACCCTTCGGTCAACCGTGCACGAGTTCTTCGACATCGACGCCGAATCGGCCCGGCTTAGCGTCGGTATTACGTGGTGGCCATAACCAGCATGCCCACCGCGACCAAGCTTGCCCGGTGGATGGCGTACGTCGGATTGCTTTGCGGCGTGCTGTACTCCTTTGGCGGCCTCGTCGTCGATTCGCTCACGACCGGCCTGAACTGGGGCACGATGATGGCGTTCATGGCCCTCGTCGGCATGCCGATCATCTTTGGCACCTTCGGCTTCCTCTGCAGAGCCCTCATCGACCTTGTCGCCAGAGGTGTTGGCGCTGTTTCCAGGACGATGACGCGTTAACGGCGCGTGACGTTTGGTTCTGCCACTATCCGGCCTAGGCCTTCACGCCCCCCTCCGTTATCCCGCGAACAAAGTATTTCATGCCGGCCAGAAGAACCACCACCAGCGGCAGCGAACCGACCACATAGGCGGCGAATGTGAGACCGTACTCAAAGCGGTAGACGGTGGACAGTTCAAAAATGGCCACCGCGAAGGTCTTCAGGTCCTGATCCTGCAGGACCATGAGCGGCCAGACGAAGTCGTTGTATATGCCGTGAAAGTTGATGATGCCGATGGCGGTCAGGATCGGCAGCGACAGGGGCAGGACGATGTGGCGGTACACCTGGAACTCGGAGGCGCCGTCGAGACGGGCACTCTCGAACAATGCCTGCGGGATGGTGGCCATGAAGCCACGGCACAGCAGGATCCCGATGATCTGGCCGCCGGCCATATACGGGAGGATCAAGGCCCAGTAGGTGTCGGCGATGCCCATGCTCTTGACCTCAACGAAGAGGGGCACCAGCAACAGCACCTGCGGGAGCATCACCAGGCCGATGAGGACGGTAAACAGCGTCTCCCTGCCTGGAAAGCGATGGCGCGCGAAGACAAAACCTGAAAGGGAACTGAGGAAAACGATGCCCGTACAGCTGACCAGGGTCACGAACAGGCTGTTGAAGGTGCTGCCCTTGACCGTTTCGAAGGCGCCGGGATAGTTGTCCCAGCGGATGACCGACGGGAGGGACCAGAAGTCGGTGATGATCTCCACGTTGCTCTTCACGGAGAGTACCACCATCACCAGCACCGGCAGCAGACTGAGCCCTAGCAGGGAGTACAGGATCACGCGGATCAGGAACGTGCTCAGCGCTGAATTATCAGTCTTCGACATCGCCCTTCATCACTCTCAACACGATGAGACTGCTCGTGAGAATTACGAGAAAAAGCGTCACCCCAATCGCCGATGCGTAGCCGAAGTGGGACATCAGAAACGTCTGCTCGTACATCCACAGGGCCGGGACATACGTGGCGTAGCCCGGCCCGCCTCCGGTCATCACCAGCACGCGTCCGAAGTCCTGGATACTGGCGATGAGCGTGAGGAGGACCACCAGCCTGATCTGGGGAACGAGCATCGGGAGATCTATTTGGAGAATGCGCGCGAACTTCGAGGCGCCGTCGATGCGGGCGGCGTCGACGATGTCGCCGGGGATATTGTTCAGGCCGGCGTAGAGGATCAGGAAGGCGAGAGCGCCGATCCAGGGGAAGCCGATGCCGACAATGGCTCCCAGCGCGAAATTCGGATCGCCGAGCCAGGCCCTTTTGAGATCCTCCAGGCCCATGCCGACGAGAGCCTGGTTGAGCAGCCCCACATTGGGATCGTAGATGAAGTACCACATCAGAATGATCACCATGCCCGGCGCGACCATGGGAATGACGCAGAGCGTGCGCAGCCAGTAGCGCTCTCTTTCCGAGCGCAGGGAATAGATCATCTCCGCCACGATAAACGGTGGAACCAGTGCCTTGACCATGTCGGCCAGCGTCAGCAGCAGCTGGTTATAAAGACTGTGGCGAATGAACGGGTCCGTCGCCATGAAGATGAAATTATCCAGGCCGACCCAGCGGGAATCTCCAACCGCCTGCCACGTGGTAAAGGCGTGGAAGATACCTGACAGGGCGGGATAATAGAAAAACAGAATGACCAGGGTGAAGGTGGGTAGCAGCAGCAGATAGCTGACCCGGTGTCTCAGCAGGGAGTTCAAAGCGGCTTGTCCTCCGTCGTCGGGTCAAGGTCGAAGCCGCGTCGGGCGATCACCCGATGCATCAGCTCGATGGCCAGGGCCTGCTTCTCTGCCAGGAACTCCTCCACGTCCACCCGTCCCAGCGCATACAACTGGTACCAGGGCCGGATGCGTTTGTCATGCTCTTCGTCGTTGAGGAAGAGCCCGGGGTTGGTGTACCCTCGACCGCCAAAGCCCTTGAGCTTGGCGAGGATGTCGTCCGGCAGCTCTTTCTCGGCTCCTTTGACCATCGGCATTCCCTGGATGAACTCACCCACTTCCAGCGTCCGCCGGATCAGGTAGGCCGTCTGCTCCGGCGAGTAGAGGTACATCATGAAGTCGATGACGCGATCGTGTTGGGCCTGATCGTTCTTGTTGACGACGCAGAACTGGTGCCCGACGCCACCCACACCCCGCAGCGGCGCGATGTCCTCGTGACCATCGCGCAGATCGGGAAAGGGGAACACCGCCCAGTCGAAGCGCATCTCCTCGGGCAGCTCGCGCAAGTCCTTCATCAAGCTGCCCACTCGCCAGCTGCCGGTCTGCCACATGGCGGCCCGGCTGGTGAGAAACAGGTTGTAGGCCCCGGCTTGATCGGTGCCCAGAAAGCCGAAGGCGAAGTGAGGGGTCAGGGTCTGGAATCGAGCGTAGGCGTCGACGAAATGGGGCATCTGGTAGGAGATGGTACCGTCGAGGAAAGCACTGATGAGCCGTTCCGGATTGATGGTGGTATAACGGTCGGAGTCCTTGTCGCTCAGGTCGTGAACGTAGCGATCGTTGGCCTCGACGTAGTTCCAGTCCCCGGGCTGGGCGATGATCATGGGCATGAACGGTCGCATGCAGGCGTCTTCGAACATCAGGTCGATCCAGCCGGTGAAGTCAGTCTGCGTCGAGCCGGACACCGCGATCGGAAGGATGCCGTGCTCTTCCAGGACGGTGGAGAGCGCGATCCACTCGTCCCATGTGGATGGCGGCATCAGCCCGTGGCGGTCGAAGATGTCTTTGTTGTAGTAGACGGCGGCGTCGCAGAAATCGAGCGGGATGACGCAGTAGTGGATGCCGTCCACCGCCATGCTCCTGATCAGGTCGTCGTCGAACAGGTCCATCCAGACGACGTTGTCTGCGTACGGATTGGGCCGTTGCAGATAGTCGTTCACCGCCAGAAACCGGCCCGCGTGGTAGTTCTCGTCGATGCCGAGGAGATTGCCGTGGACGATGTCGGGAGCGGTGGCGCGGTCGGCCGCCATATTGGCGGTGTAGTAGCGGGTGATCGTGAAATTGTCCGGCTGCAGGTTGATCTCGATCTCGACCTCTGGATGCAGCTCCATGTACTGGGCGGCGATCTCGTCCATCGCGGTATTGTAGAATCCCCGCACGGTGGAGATGAGCACCCGTTCCTTGGCCCAGGCCTCGGCGCCCGGGAGCAACGCGGCGCAAACTACAAGGCAGGCGGAAACCAGCAGATGAGGTGTCATGGGTCTCAACGGCGCAACCGGTTAGCAGACATGGCTGTAAACGAACCGCAACCGAACGTGACTGTCAAGTTGAGGCAGTGCCCGGCTGTGCCCGCGTCAGCGCTGTTTATTTACCCAGCAGCATTCTGCGCGTCTGAACCAGCTGATCGTCTGCATTCAAACGGTAAAAATAGATGCCGGAAGGGAGCCCGGCCGCATCAAACCGCAACCGGTAATTTCCTGCCTGGTGAAAGGCACTTATCGGGGTGGCGATCTCTTGACCGATACTATTGTAGATCTTCAGGCTCACCCTGCTGGCCTGAGCAACCCGATACGTAATGGCCGTTGTGGGATTGAACGGATTCGGATAGTTCTGTGCCAGTTCAAAGGTCAACGCATTGGCCCTGCCGTCGTACTCGACACTCGTTGGGATGGGTGCCGCTATCACCGTCAGATCGTCATTTTCGTTAAATGGATCCGACCATTTGCTGTCGGTGTACACGGTTGAGCCGGTTAGTGTAGCCATAAATGAGGCGACATTGTCGCGTTGTTGCTGCCCCATTCTCAGATGCCAGCCGTTGCCGTTGATCACCAGGTCCGGATCGATGCGGGTGTTACCCTGAACAATTTGAATGCGCTCATAGTGGTCGACCGCTCCACGTAGGGAATTAATGGAACCGGTGTGCATCAGGCCGCCATGCAAACCGCCGCTGGCGTCTACCATATCCCGCAGGGTGGGAACACGGGTGTTGTCGAAGTCTCTTTCGCCGACGCTCAGACTTTGCGTAAAACCATTGTTCCCGGAGTCGAGTTTGATGTCGAATTCGGGCGGCTCATGACAGCCAGCGCATTCGAAGCCGCCGCTCGTGCGATTGCCGCTGCTGTCAAAAACCGGTGTGCCCAGGAATAGCGTTTTACCGTCATTCTCCGTCTGTGAAAAGTTTGGAAAGGGCGCATTGATATCGCCTGTCTGCACAAGCCCGTCGTCAAAACGGGAGTCAAAGGATTGAATACTGCG
>Ga0114996_10007927_pt1 | contig 11902 bp, 8 predicted proteins | sample ArcticOcean_MG_C_4_FD_87039 | JGI IMG/M metagenome (GOLD analysis project Ga0114996, IMG submission 87039) | Marine microbial communities from western Arctic Ocean - ArcticOcean_MG_CB4_134 | ecosystem: Environmental > Aquatic > Marine > Oceanic | place: Arctic Ocean: Canada Basin | collected... | reverse complement strand
GCCGGATGAGCCGACGTGGGATCTGACTAGAGCAGAAGAGTATCACAAGTGGTATTTCACCATCGATGAGCCCCATCGCAGTCGAATCTTCGAGGCCTTTAAGAAGGCGAATGTGGAGATCGTCCTCAGTGGCCACATTCACGTGCGCCGGCCCGAGCAGGTCGTCGATGGCATCCGCTTCTATCGCGCTGCAGGAATCGCGATGCCGCAGATGCCCGATGCTTGGCCCAACGCCGATTCGCGTCTGGGGTTCTATCGCTTCGACGTGGATGCAGACGGCATCCGCGACACCTTCATTCCGCTGCAACATGAATCCACTGCCGCAGGCAGTTACGGCCTCGGTGGACATCCACCGGCGGATACGCGCGACTATTCGATCGCCCTGGAAAAGCCGCCTGAGCATTTTCTGACAGGCAAGACCTGGCGTGGGGGCGGCGCAAGCTCCGACCATCCCTCTGGCTAGACCAGTTGCAGGTCCACCTTGTCACCTTCCTCGATGAAGGCGGTCAGCAATTTCACCACTGCCTCCACATCCTTGCGATGCACCAGTTCGATGGACGTGTGCACGTAGCGGGTCGGGATCGACAGAGTGACCACCGGCACGCCGCCGCGTATGCGCTGAATGCCACTGGCGTCTGTTCCGCCTCGTGGTAGAATCTCCATCTGGTGTTTGATCTTCCGCTTCTTGGCCAGATCCTTGAAGCACGCCACCAGCCCCGGGTGGGAGATGGAGCCACTGTCCTGAATCTTGATGGCGGCGCCACCGCCGAGGTCGGTCACCTTCTCATGATCAGGTACACCGGGAATGTCGACGGCGAGTGTTGAGTCGAGGGCGATGCCTACATCCGGTGATACATCGAATGCACTCGTCGTTGCGCCGCGCACGCCGAGCTCTTCCTGCGTTGTCGCCACGGCGTAGGTCTCAAAGCCAAAGCTACTGGCTGCCTGCATGGCCTTGATCATCACATACATGGAAACACGATTGTCGATGGCTTTGCAGCTGACACCGTCGCCGATCTCGGCAAACTGCCGGTCTATGACGACCATGGAACCAATCTCTACCTCTTTCTTCACCGTCGCGGCGGGCAGGCACAGGTCGACGAAGAAGTCGGAGATCTGCAGGTCTTTCTTCAGATCTGCCGGTGTGGCAATGTGGGGTGGGCGCACACCGGGATAGAGCAGGCCCGGCAAGTCGCGCTTCGTTCCACAGACGATGACACGTTGCGCCACCATGTTGCGTGTGTTGTGGCCACCGAGGGGGACGAGTCGAATCCAACCCTTGTCGTCGATGTGCGAGACAACGAAACCGATCTCGTCCATGTGGGCGGCGATCATCAGCTTCTGCGCTGGCCCCTTGGCCTTCTTGCCCTTAGGTGGTGACGCTGCCTTGCGGGCGATCAGATTGCCCAGAGCATCGACGGTCAATTCATCGGTAATCGGCTCCAGTTCGCGTCGGGCGATCTCCCGCAGACGTTCCTCGCGCCCCGGCACGCCTGAGCACTCGCACAATTCCTTCAGCAATTCCATTCAAGTCTCCTGGTCTCAGCCCTTCATCACTCCATCCGTGGGGCGAAGTATAGGAACCATCGCCCTGTGGATGCGACCGCCGGCGGGGCCGACTCGAGTGGCTCTGTATCCAATCGATACGAATCGGCTGTATCGACGTGATACAGCCGGCAAAGTGTTCGATAGATGAGCAATGATCTATCTGAAGCAAAAACAAGGATGTACGTATAATGTCCGATCGCCTCTTCAGGCCTGGCCCCCTGGCAGTAGGAAAGGCAGACACCATCGCCCACCACACTCAGCCAGAGTCATGGACATGCACAACGTCTTCGAACACCACCTCATGCAGCAGAACATGCGGGCTCTGGAGAAGGGCACCCATCGTCGTCAGCTGACAGTTATGGTCCTCGCCATCACCGCCGTGCAGGTCCTCGGCTAGGTCGCCAATGCGCTGACGTGAGCCAAGCTTCCCACCTGCGCTCTGACCGCTTTCCGCGCTATCCCATTCGGGAGTGAACCAGGGGCATCGCGAAGGCCTGTGGCACACGTTTGGCGTCTCCGACGGGCTTGTACATACGGAGCTTCGATAGGAAACTTGGCCAACAGGGCGTGCTCTGCTGGATTGACACCAGCCCTTACAGTGACCACCATGTTCGGGCCAATGCCCATACCCACTCACGGAAAGACAATCCTCATGCGTTTCGACAACCGCGACGATATTCTCCAACTCACCCCTATGTGGGAGGGTGACCGATTCGACAATGGTCGTCCACGTGTTCCCGATACGATTCTGACGAGAATCTCGCGGATCGCTATCGAAGAGGCCTGGGGTGTCTGTTGGGGCCAGGGTTACAAGCATCAGTTCCAGGGTGAGTGGCAGATGATCAACCCCAAGGGCAAAACCCTCGCCGGTCGTGCTGTGACGGGCGTCATGGTGCCGCAGCGCCCCGATCTGCACGACACGCTTCTGGAGGTGGGTCAGAAGGAGGAAGGTCGCGTCGGATTCTTCAATTCGTGGGTGATCGAGATTCTGGAGAAAGATGACATCATCGTCATCGATATGTTCGACAAGGTTTTCCAGGGAACCTATTCAGGTGGCAATCTCACAAATGCCATCGCCGCACGTGGCGCCAATGGTCAGGTTCTTTGGTGTGGTGTCCGCGATCTCGAGCAGATCATGGAGATGGAGGATCTTGTCACCTATCACCGCGGCAACGATCCCACAGCGATCGGTGATGTAACCCTCACGGGTATCAATGTGCCGTGTCGAATTGGCGACGCCATCTGCATGCCAGGTGATGTCGTATTGGGCACGAAGGCGGGAATCCTCTTTGTGCCGCCCCATCTGGCCGAGCAGTGCTGCGAGAACGCTGAGCGCGTGCAATTGCGCGAAATCTTCCAGTTTCAGCGGATCCACGAAGGCGTCTACAACTCCTTCCAGATGGATTCCGGCTGGTCGGACGAGATCAAGGAAGACTTCAAACAGTGGCGACAATCGAGTTCACCCGAAGGTTTCGAACATCTGGAATGGGAAGAGGACAAGCCAGACGAACAGGCTCAGTCCGATGCGGGCACAACGCTGTAGCCGATGGATGTAACTCCTGACCTTCTGACCTTCGCCGATGGCACAAATGTCGGCGTCGAAGACTGGCCGCGCCGTCGCCAGGAATTGGCGGCGGCAATCGTCCCACACGAATACGGTGGCATGCCACCATCCGGCGTGGAGACCGTCGTTCTGCGCCGCTCAAACGTGGCAGGCGTCAAACCATGGCCCGGCGTGCGCTACTTCACGTACGAAGTGCGAACCCGCTTCGAGGGAGGGCAGGAGTTTTCCCTGACCCTGTCCCTTTGGGTGCCACCGGGGGATGGGCCCTTTCCCGTCGTCCTCGACGGCGACGGCTGTTGGCGCTATTTCGACGATCACGTGATTCAGAAGGTCCTCGCTCGAGGTTGTATCGCCGCCTCTTTCGATCGCACGGAAGCGTCGGCGGACAATCGCGACAATTACCGCGACACAGGACTATATCGGCTGTTTCCGGATGCGGAGTTCGGCTCTTTGTCCACGTGGGCCTGGGGTTTCCACCGCTGTGTGGATGCTCTGGAACAGATCGAGGCGGCGCGAGCCGATCAGATCGCCATCACCGGTCATTCGCGTGGCGGCAAGACGGTGATTCTTGCGGGGGCGACGGATGAGCGCATTGCCATCGTGAATCCGAATGATTCAGGGATCGGCGGCGCGGGCCTCCATCATTGGAAGGGTGTTGGCTCCGAACAGGTGGACAGCTTCTTCGGCTCGCGCAACATTTTCTGGTTCGGCAAAGCTTTCGCCGACCTGCGTCACCGCGACGCAGAGTTACCCTATGATCAGCACTTCCTGCATGCCCTGGTGGCACCGCGAAAGCTGCTGCTCACAGAGGCCTACGAAGACCCGGGTTCCAATCCACCGGGGACGTATCTGGGCGCCCAGGCTGCCCGTCCCGTTTTCGATCTCCTTGGGGCGTCCGATGCCATCGGCTGGGCCATCCGGGAAGGTGGACACTTACACCATCAGAGTGACTACGAGGCGTTGCTGGACTTCATCGACATTCACTTTCATGGCAAGCAGATACGTCGAGATTTCCAACGCCCCTTGTTTCCGAATCTTGGCGAGCTTCTTCAGCGGACCTGATGACGATGGCCGACACACATCCAGACAACTTCGTCGGTGATATGGCGACGCACTGGATCCGCACCAAATGAAAAACGCGGAACGGCCGCTGTTTCTCGCGATCGGTTTTCCCGGACCGCACCCGCCATATGATTCGCCACTGGAGATGGCGCAGAAGTACATGGACCGAGACCTGCCTCTGCAGGAAGTGACGCAGGAAGAGCTCGATGGACAGCCTGAGGTCTACAAACGCATGCGTGCACAATCCGCGCCTGTTCGGTGCTTGACGATGTCAGCATTGACGCGTAGGCTCGACACGCTATGCGAACTAGACGATTCCGTCCCAATCGAGCTCTCTGGTTCTGCCTGTTTCTCGCCTCCGGTTCTGTCTGGGCGCAGGCACCGGTGGGCATCGAAACTCGTGTGCCCAACACGAGTCTGTTGATCGATTTGGTCAATGGGGATGCTCCATCGACGATCTCTGCATCCGGTCTCTACTCTGACATTGACCATAGAATCATCGCTCCTGGTATCATTCCCTATGGCGTGAACACGGAACTGTGGTCGGATGGCGCATTCAAGACCCGCTTTCTCGCATTGCCCGGTGACAGTCAGATCGAATTCTCTCGCGACGGCGATTGGGCGTTTCCTGCCAATTCGGTGCTCGTGAAGAATTTCTATCTGGACCTTGTCGCAGAGGATGGTGCCATCGATCGCCAGATCGTGGAGACACGTTTCCTCGTGAAAGTCGGGGACTTGTTCGAATGGAAAGGCTTCAGCTATCAATGGAATGCTGCGGCGACGGATGCGCAGCTGCTGTTCACGAGCCGCACGGAGAGTTACTCGACCGTTGATCCTGCAGAGCCGAATCAATCCCGACAGACGGCGTATCTGTTTCCGGCGCCCGAGGACTGCGGCACGTGTCACACCTTTGGTGTTGGACAGGTGCTGGGGCCACGCACATCACAGTTGAATGGGGACTACGACTACGATGGTGTTGTCGCGCATCAGCTGACAACACTCAATCATCTGGGTCTGTTCACGCAGGATATTGGCTCTGATTTTTCAGCCTTTCCCAAGTTGACCAACCCTCTCGACGAATCGGCGCCCATCGCCCTGCGGGCCCGCTCCTATCTGCAAGCCAACTGTGCCCACTGTCACTTGCCAGGTGGACTGCGGCGCACAGAGATCGATCTGCGCTTCGATACGCCCCTCGAACAGATGGGCATCGTCGATGCGGAATCGGGTGTTGACGATCTAGGGGGTGCCGAGCGACGTATTCTGCGTCCCGGAATCCCGGACAATTCTGTGCTGCTACTGCGCACCCTCGAGCTGGGTGAACAGCGTATGCCACCGGTGGCGACGAGTATCATCGATCCTGTGGGGACGAACGTGCTGAGACGCTGGATTCTTTCCCTGGGCACACCCACCGCGATCGAGGCAACCTCATCGCGTCCACCGGTGACGCAGTTGCTTGGTAACTACCCGAATCCCTTCAATCCGCAAACGTCGATTCGCTACAGCACGGCCTCACAGGGACTTGTTGAGCTGACGATCTACGATATCAGTGGTCGGCGGGTGCGTGACCTGAGTGCAGCAACTCGTCCACCGGGGGAGTACGTGTCGCATTGGGACGGTCGCGACGATGCGGATCGCGAGGTTGCCAGCGGCGTGTATATTGTGCGCTTATCGATGGCAGACATGACGCAATCACACAGACTGACGTTGTTGAAGTGAACTTCCATCGATCGACATCCGTGGGCTGGCGCACAGCGCTCAAGTTCAACCCGCATCTACATTTCTGTGTAAGAATTTCATTCACTACACACAAGGACATTTTCAATGTTTAACCGCTTCTTCAAGACGGCGGTGGCCCTATGGGCCCTCGTTGCCATCACTGCCTTGCCATCGTCGGCGCAATTTGCCCTGCATGGTGGTGATCGTGTGAATCCAGACGATTTTGAACTCACGACATTTGCCGAAAATCTCAACTATCCAGTCGGGATGGTCGAGCTACCGGATCACTCGATTCTGGTCGCTGTCGGTATCGGCGGTTCCTTCTTCAGCAGCACGACCAGCCAGATTCTGCGCCTTGTTGATGCAGATGACGACGGCGTCTCAGAGACTCGCGAAGTCATCGTCGACGGGCTGTCCATTGGTGGCGCCTCGGCACTGCGTATGGCAGGTGATCTGCTGTTCATCTCCGGCCAGGGGACACAGATCGCCATCCTGCGACTCGGCCCGGCACCAACGTACGCGGTCACCGAAGTCGGGCGTCTGACGATCAACTACAATGTGAGTTGGATGCATCCGCAATCGGCGCTGCAGGCTCGTCTGCTGGCCGATGGTGTCTACGAGCTGTATTTCCCTCTGGGTTCCAAGGTGAATTTCGCCACGACAACGGCAACCCTGCCGCTCACGAGTACGATCGGTATTGAAGCCGATCTGGCAGGCGATGCCATTCATCGCGTGCGTTTCCGTGACGAGGGTGGCACTCTCGTGGGCATCGACCATGAGCAGATTGCCACGGGGCTGAGATCCGCTTCGGGGTTGGCCTTCCATCCACGCACGGGCGACCTCTACTTCGAAGACAATGGCATTGACGGTCTGCAGAAGGCGATTGAAGCACACAGTGCGGACGAGGTGAACATGATTCCTCTCGCACAGATCGGTGGTGAGATCGAGGACTTTGGTTTCCCCGACAATCACATCACCTACCGCACCGGTGAATTCACTGGCGGCACCCCGTGCGTGCGAACCCTCAACGTGCTGTGCGAGCCTGTCGATGTGGAGCCACTGACACGCCAGGATATTCCGCCCTTGTTCGCATTCACGCCCCTGCCGAATCCGGCGGATGGTTCAGAGAGCGAAGGACCCAATGAGATCACCTTTGCCCCCCCCGGCTTCCCGCTAGGTCTGAACAATGGGCTCTTCGTCGGTTTCCATGGACAGTTTTCACGTAGTGGATTGTCGAATGAGGAAAATCCCCTTGTCTTCGCCGATCTGCAGACGGGTGAGTATTTCCACTTTGTCGGCAACGACGAGCCACGCGTAGGCCATCTTGATGGTCTACTGGCGACAAGAGATCGGCTCTACGTGGCAGATATCTCGTCCAATGGCGGCTTCGGTAGTTCCGGTGGTGGAACGGGTTTCATCTATCGAATCCGTTATACCGGTGATCCGCCGACGGCAATCCTCGAAGTAGAGGGAGAGACGCCCAATGGATTTGAGATGGGGGCAGCCTATCCCAATCCATTTAATCCAGAGACGACGATCGATTTTCAGATTCCCGTGGCGGGAAATGGTCAGCATGCGACACTGCGTGTCTATGACATCACCGGTCGCGTGGTGAAGACGCTGATGAGTGATGTCGTCGCCGCCGGAAATTATCGGGCCGGCTGGGATGGCACCGACGCAGCCGGTCGTGCGGTAGCCAGTGGTGGGTATCTGTTTGGATTGCGCGTGGGTGATGTGTTCGCCCAGACGCAGCGGGTGACGCTGCTCAAATAGCGGGGATTCAGCGATAAGTGATTTCAGGGCCGGGCGGCAACGCCCGGCCCTGTTGCTGCTTCCCTGGGGATGTGGCTGATCGTTGGGATCGCGATTTTTGTGGCGCTGGAGATGTTCCGGCGCTACTCAGCGTGTCGGGATCGAATCTCCATGCCAGGGGAAGGCGTACGTGGGTTGAGTCGCGTATCGCTTCATGCCCAGCTTCAGGTCGATCTCTGAACCTGGTGGCAGTTTCACCCGCAGCCAGGGACCGGCGATATTCTGTGCTTCGCCGGTGCGACCGTCTGCTGACATCTGGCGGGCGCTGGTGAAGCGGTGTTCGCCGAAGCTGCCGGCGCCGATCACGACGTCGCGTGTATGGCGGACGGACAGATTCACCAGACTCACAGAGACCGATTCTGCGTCGAGGCCTCGAACGAGGGCGGCGACGTCTTGTGGTAGGCCGGCGCGACGCTTCTCGGTGTCGTAGTAGCGCAGGCGACCGACGGCGAGGCCACCCCAGTAGACGGTCTGTGGCCCACCGGTGGTTAGATGCACGAGCGCCTCTGTGAGGACGGGATTCACTTGCTGCCAGTGGTGGACGTCCATCTTGTACAGGTCTTGTTCATCGGCCATGACGGCCTCAGTGCGTCGGCAGACTTCCTGGTAGTTCGCCTGCAGAATCTGCTCAGGATAGTCAGGTAACTCACCGGCGATCCAACGACTCCAGCCGCGGTCATCGGGAACACGTGGGCCACGAGAGGTCACCGTCGACCAATCTTCTTCGTCACCTGTGCGAAAACGCTCGACGCGCTCCCAGTCTGCATTGTCCATAGAAGCTGCCCACAGGTGGATCGGGTGATGGGCGTGCACGGGCCCGTGATTCGTCCAACCCTCGGCGGTTGTATGATTGTGGGGGACGAGCAGTTGACCCTTGTCGCTCTTTTCTCCCTTGTCGATGAGCAGATCGAGCCACATTCGTGGGAGATCCAGATAGGCTGTGTCACCGGTGACCAGTTGCGCGGCCTCGGCGGCGATGGTCAGGGCGCAGCCCATCATCTGATGGCCATAGAGTCCGGTCCAGCCGTAGTGGCCACCCCACCATTGGCCCTGTCGATGCTCACCGATCTCACCTGAGGGCCCGACATTATCGGGTACGATGCCATCATTGGCTCGCGTGCGTTCGATCCAGGCCTCGACGTAGTCGACGATCCAGCGCCGATAGCGCTCTTCTCCCGTATACAGAAAAGCCGCAGCGACGAGGGGCACCGTGCTCAGATTGACGACGACATCTGAGTGCATGACGACGTGATCAAAACGCTCATGGATGCGTTGTCGAAGTGCATCGTCCTCCCACCAGTTGTCTGTCAGTCCGGGGCCATCTGGACCGAGTGTCGTGTGACCGTACTCGAGATTGTAGCGAACATCGGCAAAGCGGGCGTGGAAGAGCGGCCCCTTGCTGCCCGAGAAGGGCGAGCGAATGATGCGTGCACCGGGGTCATAGTTGTCGACAGCGGCATTGTCACCGATGTAGAGACCGGCGAAGCGCCGGGCACGATTCACATTGTCGCGGACCGTGGGATCGACCATACCCAGGGCATAGAAGTAGATGTAGTTCTCAGCATTGTGGAACCAGTCGTCATCGTTGACGAATTCGTCCGTAACGCGGCCATAGTCTACGGCCAACTGGCGCGTGATCGCATTCCACTCGACGATCGATTTCTTGCCACAGTAGTCGCTGCCACCGAGGGCGTGGTAGTGGGGCCAGTTGAAGAAGGCCTCATAGAGATCGTCCGCCCACACACCGTCTCCCGGATACTCAGACTGCCAGATGAGGGCTCCTCCGGGACGTGTGTATTTGTCGAGAAAGACCGGTGCCGCTTCGTCGATGGCATCGATGAGCCGTCGTTCGAGTACGGCCCATGCGGGTGGTTTTGTTCTGGCCGTGGCGGTGATTGTTGGAAGTTCGTCCATCTTGGCCTATTTCACCGTAAACGCGACGATTGCACGTGGAGGCATGGGCACACTTGCAGTGGCGCCGCGTAGTTGTACACCATCGAACTCGACTGGAGCGACGGTCTTTGGGGCGTCGAAGGTGTTATGGCTGTTCATGGCGTCGCCTGTCAAGATTCTGGCGGTGCAGTCCGTGCCTTCGATCCCGTGCAATGCGACGGGCACCGTCACGGCATCTGTTGCACTCAGATTTGTCATGGTCACGTGTACGCTGCCGTCTTCGCCGCGGCTTGCCGAGGCGCTCAAAGATGGGGTCTGAGTGTCGCCTTCGCCGAGGGTGCCTGCATCAACGTAGCAAGGCAGGTTCGTGGCATCCTGGTGTGCCGCATACATGTCGAAGACATGGTAGGTCGGTGTGAGCAGCATCTTCTCACCTTCCGTGAGAATCATCGCCTGCAGCACATTGACCGTCTGCGCGATGTTGGCGCCGTGTACTCGTCGACAGTGTCGGTTGAAGATGTCGAGGGTGAGGGACGCGGCGAGGGCGTCGCGAATCGTGTTCTGCTGATAGAGAAAGCCAGGATTCGTGTCGGTTTCGACTTCGTGCCACGTGCCCCATTCGTCGACGAGCATGCCCACGTGATCATCCGGATCCCACCGATCCATGACAGCGATCTGCTGTCTGAGTAGGAAGTCCATGCGATTTGCCGTATTCATCAGGAAATACCAGTCGTCCTCGGTGCCGGCGACTGCGAGCTGTTTCTCGCGACCTGAACCGCAGTAGAAGTGCATGCCCAGACCGTGCATCAGTTTGCGTGGCTGCGTTTCACGCATGAGCACTTCCGTCCAATGCAGATCCTCGCCGTAGGGGCCGCAGGCAATTTTGTAGAGTCGGTTCTCACCGAGATTTCGCAGGTAGGTGACGTGCTGGCGATAGAGATCGGCATAGTATTCGGGGCGCATGTAGCCACCACACGCCCAGTTCTCATTGCCCACGCCCCACATGCGCACCTTCCACGGTTCCCCACGACCATTGACTTTGCGCAGGTCTGCCATCGGTCCCTCGGGCGCCGTCAGATACTGCACCCACTGTTGCATTTCATGAGGCGATCCGGATCCTACGTTGCCACAGATGTAGGGCTCTGTCTCGAGTTGCTCGCACAGATCCATGAACTCGTGCGTGCCAAAGGAGTTGTCCTCGACGACTCGCCCCCAGTGGTGATTGACGAGCTGCGGACGATCGGCGCGAGGGCCGATGCCATCCATCCAGTGATAGTCATCGGCAAAACAACCACCGGGCCAACGCAGATTGGGAATGCGAATCCCCTTGAGAGCCTCCACGATGTCTGTGCGGATGCCGCGCACATTGGCAATGGGGGAGTCCTCGCCAACAAAGATGCCATCATAGATGCAGCGCCCAAGATGTTCGGCGAAGTGGCCATAGATATGCCGGGAGATGGTTCCAGCATCGACATCGGTGGTAATAGAGATGCGGGTCATGGGCTCTTCTTCTCGCAATCCGCGCGTCGTGTCTTGAGCAACTGTTTTCGTTGTTTTTTGGGCAGGGGACTCAGAAGGGGACAATCCTTACAGCTCTTCTTGTTTTTCCCTGACTTCTTCTTTTTCTGCAGAAATTTTGCACAGCAAACGTCGGGCTTCATCACCGATTCTGATCTGTACAGATAGGCCGAGGATCTCCGAGATGCCAATCGGGATGACGCTCCATTTCCAGCGCCGCATGCGCATAGAACGGATACACACTCCATTCCACGCAGCCAAGCAGATCCGCCTTGCCATCGCCGTCGAGGTCTGCCGGCCAGGCATTGGGGCCATGGATCGTGAAAGCGATCGGTTCGCCATAACAACACAGCTGTCGTGGCAGATCAAAGACGGGTTCGGTCTTCGTGCCCGCATTCAGCAATAGATAGATGTGGCCTGATCCTGCCGTGTTGTAGATCAGGTCGAGACGGCCATCGCCCGTCCAGTCAATGGCTCGGAAGGATTCGGTCCAGTGTTTTTCGCGACCGACGATGCTGTCATCGATCGGCCGGTCATCTGTGAGCAACAGGGGGCGATCCTTGCGCAGATGACGCGTTCCATCTGCAGCGACATACTGTACAAAGAGGGTCAGCTTACGATCTTCATCGTGGATCGCCAGATCGCATAGTCCGTCGCCATTCCAGTCCGCAAAGGCACCTCCGGTGCGCCAGAAAAAGGGCGACGTGTCGTCGAAGGGATACGGATGATTTGGCAGCGATTTGTCGAGACATCGTTGGGCCACCAGTGCCCGTTTTTCAGCATCATCCG
>Ga0114996_10007926_pt1 | contig 11903 bp, 8 predicted proteins | sample ArcticOcean_MG_C_4_FD_87039 | JGI IMG/M metagenome (GOLD analysis project Ga0114996, IMG submission 87039) | Marine microbial communities from western Arctic Ocean - ArcticOcean_MG_CB4_134 | ecosystem: Environmental > Aquatic > Marine > Oceanic | place: Arctic Ocean: Canada Basin | collected... | reverse complement strand
GAAGACGCCCTGATGGATCTCGTGAAGGTCCGCGTATCGCAGATCAACGGCTGCGCCTTTTGCCTTCACATGCATACCAGCGAAGCCGGAGAGCGCGGCGAGACAGAAGAGCGTCTTTACCTGCTCGATGCCTGGCGAGAATCGCCCCTCTACAGCGAGCGCGAACGCGCGGCACTGGAGTGGACAGAAGCGTTGACCCTTGTGGCTGAGACGCATGCGCCCGACGATACCTACCAGGCGCTACAGCCACATTTCACTGAGCAGGAGCAAGTGGCGCTCACCTTACTGATCGTTGTTATCAACGGGTGGAACCGGATACAAGTTGGTTTCCGCGCGGTCCATCCGGTTGACCAGTGCGAGGCGGCTTGATGACGGAAACGTCCGACGCCGCTGTCACCTTTGATCCTCTGCGTCCGAAATTACTGCGCGTCGCGTACCGCATGCTGGGATCGGTGGCGGACGCCGAGGATATCGTGCAAGAGGCCTTCCTCCGCTGGTTTCACGCCGACCGTGCCGTAGTGCTTGAGCCGGAAGCGTTCCTGCGCCGGGTCGTCGCCCGCCTTTGCCTCGATCAGTTGAAATCAGCGCGGCGCCGACGCGAGACCTATGTCGGACCCTGGCTGCCGGAACCGGTTGTCGAGGCGGAGGAGGATGAGATCGACGACGTGACGCTGCCGTTGATGATGGCGCTGGAGCGACTGTCTCCGCTCGAACAGGCTGCCTTTCTTCTCCATGACGTGTTCGGCATCGGCTTCGACGAAATTGCTGAGACCATCAATCGTGAACCCGCCGCATGCCGCCAACTCGCCAGCCGCGCCCGAACCCACGTCCGCACCGACCGCCCCCGCTTTCCCTTGCCCAAGGAGCGGAGCCTCAAGATCGCCGAGGCGTTCTTCGCGGCGAGCCGTGACCGTTTATGCCGATGGCGGAGGCAAGGCGCCGGCGGCAACAAAACCAATTGTCGGGTTCGACGATGTGACGCGGTTCTTTGCCTCGCTGGCCCGTCTGTTTGCCAAACAGATGTCGCGCCTATTGCGCTACGGCTTCATCAACGGCTTGCCCGGATTCGTCACGATCGAGCAGGACGATACCTTGCAAACCACGGCGTTGCAGATCGAGGACGGCAAGGTTGTCGCGGTCTATGTCACGCGCAATCCAGACAAGCTCCGGCACCTCAGCGTTCAAACCATTCAGTAGTCGTCCCCGGCGTCCCGTAGCTTAGGGCGGAGGAGAGTAGTTCATCATGTCGAACACCCGTATCGCGATCGTTTACCACAGTGGCTACGGCCACACCGCCCGGCAGGCCCAAGCTGTCAAAGCAGGAGTGGAACAGGTGAAGGGTGTTGAAGCCTTGTTTCTGACCGTCGAGGAAGCGCCTACTCGCTGGGATGACCTGGCCGCCGCCGAAGCGATCATCTTCGGCGCACCGACCTACATGGCTGGCCCATCTGCTCCGTTCAAAGTCTTCCAGGAGGCGAGCTCGCACGCAGTCTTGGCCAAGAACGCCGGCTGGAAGAACAAGATTTCCGCCGGTTTCACGAATTCAGGCTCTCAGTCCGGAGACAAGCTGGCCACGCTGATCCAGATCGCCCTGTTCGCCGCCAGCACGGCATGCACTGGATCAATCTCGACCTACCGCCGGCGAACAACTCCACGACCGGATCGGAGAGAGACTTGAATCGACTCGGCTTCCGGTTGGGAGCGGGCGCGCAGTCGAACACGGACCAAGGCCCCGACCTTGCGCCTCCTGAGTCGGACCTCGCAACGGCCCGCCATCTCGGGCAGCGCGTGGCCGAGACAACGCTTCAGTTCGTCCGCGGTCGCGCTGCCTAACCGCGCCTAAGCTTCGGGCTGCTGGACGACGACGATATCCGCATCGAGCGGCAAAGAGCCCTCGGTGAGATGCGTCTCACCGAGGGCTCTTTGCCTCGTCCTTTACTCTTTGGGTCGCCCTACTTGATAAACAGCATCTCCTGGTACGTCGGTAGCGGCCACAGGTCATCCGCGACGATGCCTTCCAGTTCGTCGGCATACTTGCGGACTTCGGTCATCGCTGGCAGCACGTCGTTGAGGTAGTGCTTGGCGTGATCGAGAGAGCTGCCGCCTTCCGGCGCGTCCATTGCCTTCTTGAGTCCTGCCACCGCGCCTTGCAGTGACTGGATGAGGCCGGTGAGCGTATCGAGAGTCGGGGTGGGGAACGCGGTTCCCAGCGCTTTGAGGTTCGCGCAGGTTGCCGCGAGCTCTCCCTGATAGCGCACGGCGGCCGGGAAGATCATCGTCGTTGCGATCTCTTCCATGAGGTTGGCTTCGACTTTGATTGAGAGGCAATACTGCTCGAGATACGTCTCGTAGCGACTCTCAAGCTCACGCTCGGAGAGTACGCCGTACTTTTCGAAAATTTCTTTGACTGCGGGCTCTTGCAGGGCCGGCAGGGCGTCCACGGTGGTTTTCAGGTTGAGCAGGCCGCGCTGGGCTGCCTCGGCATGCCATTCGTCCGAATAACCGTCTCCGTTGAAGATGACTGAGCCGTGCTCTTCGATGATCTCCTTCAGCAGGGCTTGCAACGCCTCGTTGACTTTGGCCTTCTTGCCGCCCGTCGCCTCTTCCAGTCTTGTTGCGCAATAGTCCAACGACTCGGCAACGATCGTGTTCATCGCGGTCAGCGGACCAGCGATCGACTGGTTCGATCCCACGGCGCGGAACTCAAAACGGTTGCCCGTGAACGCGAACGGGCTCGTGCGGTTCCGATCGCCGGCGTCCTTTGGAAGCGGCGGGAGAGTATCGACGCCTACCGTCAGGGTGCCTTTCGGTAATGACGACTTAACTCCCTCTCCCTTGATTTGCTCAAAGACGTCGGTGAGCTGGTCGCCCAAGAAGATCGAAATGATTGCCGGTGGCGCTTCGTTGGCACCGAGACGATGATCGTTCGATGCGGACGCCACGACGGCCCGCAATACGCCCTGATGCTTGTGGACGGCTCGGATGACCGCGGCGCAGAACAGCAGAAACTGCGCGTTGTCATGCGGCGTGTCGCCCGGATCGAGCAGATTGCCTTGCGTGGCGCTGCCAAGCGACCAGTTGACGTGTTTGCCCGAGCCGTTCACGCCCGCGAAGGGCTTTTCGTGCGTCAGACACACCATGCCGTACTTCTCGGCGACGCGCCGCAGTGTGATCATCATCAATTGCTGATGGTCGGTCGCTACGTTGGCGGATTCAAACACGGGCGCGATTTCGTACTGTCCCGGTGCGACCTCGTTGTGACGCGTCTTGACGGGCACGCCCAGCTTGAAAAGGTCGCGCTCAACTTCGAGCATGAAGGCAAGGACGCGCTCGGGAATCGCGCCGAAGTAGTGATCGTCAAACTCCTGGCCCTTCGGGGGCGGTGCGCCGAAAAGCGTGCGGCCCGCGTTGATCAAATCGGGGCGCGCGAAGAAGAAGTTGCGATCGATCAGGAAGTACTCTTGCTCGGGGCCCGCCGTCGATGAAACCAGAGCCTTGTCGCGGTGGCCAAACAACTTGAGGATGCGCTGTGCTTGCGTGTTGAGCGCTTGCATTGAGCGCAGTACGGGTGTCTTCTTGTCGAGCGCTTCGCCCGTCCACGAAACGAACGCCGTTGGGATGCAGAACGTCGTTCCGTTTGGGTTCTCAAGGATATAGGCCGGGCTCGTTACGTCCCAGATGGTGTAGCCGCGCGCTTCGAAGGTCGCGCGGATGCCCCCCGTCGGGAAGCTCGAACCGTCGGGCTCGCCTTGGATAAGCTGCGCGCCGCTAAACTCGGCAACCGCGCCCTCGTCGGCATCGGGGGAAAGAAAACTGTCGTGCTTCTCCGCGGTGGCGCCGGTCAACGGATAAAAGACATGCGCGTAGTGGGTGGCGCCCTTCTCGATCGCCCAGTCTTTCATCGCCGTGGCGACGACATCGGCGACCGTAGGGTCGAGCATTTCACCCGTCTCAATCGTCTTAATGAGCTTCTTGTAGACGGCCTTCGGCAGACGCGCTCTCATCGCGGCACGGCCGAAGATGTTCGACTGGAACAATTCCTGGGCCGGCGTGTCGATGAAGTTCATCGGCGGACCTGACGGGCTGTAGTTCGTGACTGCTGCGACCGCCGCGTTGCGTGCGGATCCATTGGACTGCGACTTTCCCACCATGCGATGCTTTCCTCTTTGTTCTGATCTGGATCTGAAAACTGCTTGCGGTCTCCGGCCAGTCAGGCCCGGGACCACGGAACAGTATCCCATTACGCTAGCAGCGCATGTTGGGTGAAAGGAAATCAAAAATCTCTATCGGGTCAATAAGCCAAGCTGAGGCGTCTCACCCTGCAAGATCCCGCACCGGCACAGAGTACCTTCGGGTTCGGCCGCATCCCGCCCAACTGTGGCGTCGCGCAATGGCGATGGTGCCGCTTCGATGGCTCACGACCAGCAGTATCGGTACCCTGCCGCTACCACAGGCCCGGTCGATCGTCCACGCCGCGAGACTCACGGCTGGACAAGCATAGGTCCGCAATACGGCACTTATTGACCCCGAGAGGGTCTAGCGACTCCCAGGGTGCCATCGGACCCGAAACAAATCCGAAGCAACACGTCGGCGATCTTCTCATTGCCCTCAATGTTTGGGTGCAGGCCGTCATCTGAGAGCTGTCGCGGCTCGTAACCCTTCAGAAGTTCGTAAAGGTCCACAAAACCTAGGCCATTGTCCCGCGCCAGTTCCTCAATGCGCTCGTTGAGATTTGCCCACGGATACGGCCCATCGAGTGTGTAGACGAAGACTTGGCTCAACACGATATCGATAGGGACGTTCCACTGCTTTGCTATGTCTCCCAGCTTTCGAAAGTGGCTTTGCACCTCTTCGCGATGCAGTTCATGGATGAACTGGTAGAAGTCATGCTTGTGCTGCAAGGCCCGACGTTGGCGATCTGAGAGGGGCATAAGTTTGGCGATAGCAACTTCAAAAACGGGCAGCAGTTCAAGTGTTGGCGGCACGAAGTAGCGGGCAATGCCGCCGTCCATGGTGGCTGGATCGTTGAGGACGTAGTTCCACAGTATGAGGTCGGGCTTGTATTCAAGGACCCGTGTTTCCAGCAAGCGCAGTTCTTGAGCTGTCGAATATCCAGCGACTCCCAGGTTATAGACCACAGGCGTCGCGCAACCCTGGCAAGCCCATGCTGCGAGCCGCTCTTCGAGGATTTGAGGAAAGGCTTTTCGCATCGGCACGGTGAGACCGTAGGCCACTGAATCGCCGATGACGACGATCCTCCGACCCGCTGGTGCGATGGGAAACTCGTCGTCCTGAAAACCGGCCGAGTTGATTGTGTATTGGATTCCGCCGATAATGGTGCGCCCCCCTGGGGTCATTTCATAGATCAATTCCCGATCGCCGGCCTTCCGGAAGATCTTGACCCCATCTCGCGCCGCCGCCAGGAAACTCAATCGTCGGTGAATCTGAAGGCCGGCCTCGAAGCAGAGAATCGTTACGATAATCGAGGCAAGGACAACAGTGGCCCCTCGCAGACGCAGCCGCGAAGACTTTCCCGGCACCCGCTTCACGGACGTCTTCATCTGGCTATTCTCACATCTCAGAGTGAGATGCCGCAGCCGACAATTCTTCCTTTGAGAAGGCAGCTATTCAGGCAAAGACCGATTGTGTTCAGGCCAACTGCAAACTGCCCCGCCGCTTGGGTGCTTCGAAGCCGAACCGCAACAATGTTAAACTGACGCGTGGCGCTAGTGGATTTCCCTTCGTTTCGCTTCGGAGTCGTTCTCTTCCCTGGTTCGAACTGCGATCACGACGCGCTCTACGCGCTCCGGGAGAATCTCGGTCAGTCCGCCGAGTTCATCTGGCACGAGTCGGAAGACCTCTCTGGCTTCGACGCGATTCTCCTTCCCGGTGGTTTCTCCTACGGCGACTACTTGCGCGCCGGGGCGATTGCCCGTTTTTCGCCAGTGCTCAGTGCGGTGAAGCGTTTTGCCGAGAGCGGCGGCTTGGTCGTGGGTATCTGCAACGGCTTCCAGATTCTCGTTGAAACCGGACTGCTGCCTGGTGCGTTGGTGCGCAACCGAGGCTTGCACTTCGTCTGCCGCACCGTCAATCTCCGCGTCGAGAGTACGGAGTCCCCCTTCACGCAAGACTGTACAGCCGGTCAGGTGTTGGCGGTTCCGATCGCCCACGGCGAAGGTTGCTACTACGCTGATGAGGAAACGCTCAGCGTTTTGGAGCGCGACAACCGGGTTCTCTTCCGCTACGTCGATGAGCACGGGAAGGCTACGCCCGAAGCAAACCCCAACGGTTCCGTCAGCAACATTGCCGGCATCTGCAACGAAGGCCGCAACGTGCTCGGCATGATGCCTCATCCGGAAAGAGCGGCGGACCCGGTAATGGGTTCGACAGACGGACGTCTTGTCTTCCAGTCGATGATCAGCACCCTGGTGCGCGGTTAGATCTCATCTCTATCGATACGGCCGCCAATCTTCCATGATTACCATTACCGCCGAAGTTATCGCGCAACACGGTCTTACCACTGGCGAGTACGAGCGCATCGTCGAGAAGATCGGCCGCGAGCCGACTCTCACCGAGCTCGGCATCATCAGTGTGATGTGGAGCGAGCACTGCTCCTACAAGAGCTCACGTAAGCACCTCAAGAAACTGCCCACCGACGGCGACAGGGTTCTCGTCGGGCCGGGTGAGAACGCCGGGATCATCGACATCGGCAACGGATACGCCGCCGCGTTCAAGATCGAGTCCCACAATCACCCGAGCTTTATCGAGCCCTTCCAGGGCGCGGCGACAGGCGTAGGCGGCATCCTTCGCGACATTTTCACGATGGGCGCGCGCCCGCTGGCCGTGATGGATTCTCTCCGCTTCGGGCCGCTCGATGACCCCGAAGCCGGCAACCGCAATCGCCACATCGTCGGCGGAGTCGTCGGCGGCATCGCGCACTACGGCAACTGTTTTGGTGTGCCTACCATCGGCGGCGAGTGCATCTTCGAGTCGAGCTACAACGGAAACAATCTCGTCAACGCATTCGCCCTGGGTATCTTCCCCAAAGATAAGATCTTCTTCGGAGCGGCTTCCGGCATCGGTAATCCGGTCATCTACGTCGGCGCGAAAACCGGCCGCGACGGTATCCACGGTGCTTCGATGGCCTCGGCGGAGTTCGATGAGGAGTCCGAAGGCAAGCGACCCAACGTCCAGGTCGGCGACCCCTTTCTTGAGAAGCTCTTGCTCGAAGCCTGTATCGAAGCGATGGATAAGGGCGTCATCCTAGGCATCCAGGATATGGGCGCCGCCGGGCTCACCTGTTCGACCTGCGAGATGGGCGGACGCGGTGGCACCGGCATCGAGATTGACCTCAAGTACGTTCCGCAAAGAGAGCAGGGCATGACCCCCTACGAGATCATGCTCTCCGAGTCCCAAGAGCGCATGCTGCTCGTAGCTGAACGCGGTGTCGAGGACCAGGTCTTCGCCGTCTTTAAGAAATGGGGTCTCGACGCTGTTGAGATCGGAACGGTCACTGACGACGGCATGCTCCGCGTCCGTAACCACGGCGAGCTCGTCGCCGAGGTGCCCAACTCACTACTCACGGACGACGCGCCGCTTTACGACCGCCCGGCCACAACGCCCTTCCGCTCCGTGCCGCTCGATGGCCCCACGGCACCGACCACGTCAGCCGACGACAACGCCGCCGCGCTGAAACAGTTGGTCGCCTCACCGGACCTCTGCTCGAAGCGCAAGATCTACGAGCAGTACGACTACATGGTCCGCACCAATACGACGGTGCCACCCGGGTCAGACGCCGCCGTCATCCGCATCAAGGAAGCAAATGTTTCGCTTGCCATGGCGCTCGACGGCAACGGGCGCTACACCGCTCTCGACCCGCGCGAAGGAGCCAAACTCGCCGTCGCCGAGTGTTGCCGCAACCTAGCGACGGTCGGCGCCGAGCCGGTCGCGGCAACCAACTGCCTGAACTTCGGCAATCCCGAAAAGCCCGAGATCATGGCGCAGTTCATCGAGGCCGTCGAAGGATTGGGGGAGGCCTGCCGCCACTTCGGCACGCCCATCACCGGCGGCAACGTCAGCCTCTACAACGAGACGCTGGGTGCCGCGATCTACCCGACCCCTGTGATCGGAATCGTCGGCCTGATCGACCATATGGACGTACCCGTCCCGATGCACTTCCAGCAGCCGGGACGCAAGATCATTCTTGTTGGCGGACTGCTTCCTGGTGTAACGGGCGATAAGAATCTAGAGCGCCGGTTCGGCAGCACACAATACGCCAAGGTTGTCGTCGGACAGACCTGGGGCTTGCCGCCGGCTCTCGACATGGACTACGAGAAGCGGGTTCACGAAACTGTCCGCTCCATCGTCCGCCAAGGCCTTCCCGAATCCGTTCACGATCTGAGTGACGGCGGGCTTGCGGTCGGTTTGGCAAAGTGCGGTTTCGGCTCCAAACGCATCGGTGCTCGAATCGAGCTATCATCTGAGTTCCCATCACATGTCGCTCTGTTCCATGAAGCGCCCTCGCGAGTTCTATTGTCCGTAGCCGATGAGAATATCGAGGCCGTCAATGCCATCGCAGCCGCTCTGGCGATCCCCGCGCCAGTGATTGGCGAAACCCAAGTGGGTAGTCTCGAAGTCCAACTAAATGGGGATACGTTTCACGCATCCATTGACGACCTGTACCAAGCATGGGATTCCGCTCTCGAAAGGATGCTCCAAGGCTGATGATGCCCCAACAAGAGGACCCCGCTGACCCGGCGCACCATCGCGTCGACTCCTTGAAGGAGTCCGACGCATTTCATGACGAATGCGGCGTGTTCGCTGTGTACGGCCACCCCGAGGCCGCGAACATGGCCTACCTCGGGCTCTACGCCCTCCAGCATCGCGGCCAGGAAAGCGCCGGCATTTGTTCGAGTGACGGCAAGCATCTCCACTGCACGAAGAAAAAAGGCCTCGTCGCCGAGATATTCACCAAGCGTGTCATCAAAGACCTGCCGGGAAAGATGGCCATCGGCCACACCCGCTATTCGACCGCCGGCGAGAGCAACAAGCTAAACGCGCAGCCCTTCTTCGTCGAGTGCAACAAGGGCCAACTCGCGCTCGCGCACAACGGCAATCTAACGAACTCCATCGAAGTGCGCGGTGAACTCGAAGCCGCCGGTTCCATCTTTCAGGCAACCAGCGACACCGAAGTCATTCTGCACTTGATGGCGCGGTCCCGCGAACGCAATCTCAAGCACGCGCTGCGTGAATCGCTGCTGCGAATCGAAGGCGCGTTTTCCTTGGCGCTACTCGCGAAAGATCAACTGATCGTCGCTCGCGACCAGCGTGGCTTCCGTCCGCTGGCCTTCGGCAAACTTAAGCACAACGGACACGACGCCTACGTCTTTGCGTCCGAGACCTGCGCCTTCGATCTCATCGGCGCTACCTACATCGACGACGTCCATCCGGGCGAGATGATTCTTGTCAGCAAAGACGGCCTCGTGCGCGAACCTTGGGCGCCCGCTCTCCCCACGTCGCACTGCGTCTTTGAACACGTCTACTTCTCCCGTCCCGACTCAATGGTTTTCGGCCGTTCTGTCGAAGACTCGCGTCAGATGCTCGGCCGCTCACTCGCCCGCGAGTCGCCTGCTTCCGCCGACCTCGTTGTGCCTGTTCCTGACTCGGGCGTCTCCGCCGCCATCGGCTATGCCGCCGAGGCCAATCTGCCGTTTCGCATGGGCCTCATCCGTAACCACTACGTCGGGCGTACCTTCATCGAGCCGAAGCAATCCATTCGCGACTTCGGCGTCAAGCTCAAGTTGAACCCAGTGCAACACATCATCGAAGGCCAACGCGTTATTTTGGTCGACGATTCTCTCGTCCGAGGTACGACCAGCCGCAAGATTGTTCGCATGATGCGGCAGGCCGGCGCGAAAGAAGTCCATCTGCGCATTTCCTGTCCACCGACGATGTCGCCCTGCTACTACGGTGTCGATACGCCCGATAAAGACGAGCTGATCGCCGCGAATCATGATCTCGAATCGATCCGCAAGTACACCGAAGCTGACTCACTCGCCTACCTGTCACTCGAAGGACTCAAGGAATCCGTTCACGACCGCCACGACGGATACTGCTACTCCTGCTACACCGGCCGCTATCCAACCGACGTCGTAGGCATCGAACAGCTCGTCGCCGAGCACCGGCAAAAAGGCTAGATCTTCTTAATAAGAGGTAGGGGCACGGCATGCTGTGCCTGCGGCCCGTAGGGCCGAAAAACATCCGCATGCTATCATCGCGATAGCGGGCCATCTTCCCGTGTCGAGACCTTCCGCCGGCACCTCCGGCCGTCCTCGACAGGCGTATCCGACATGATTCAAACGCTCTTCGGTCCGCCGCCGGACCCGGGTCTCCTCGACCGCTTCAAGACCGCTGTCACCAAGACCCGCGACGACCTTACCGACCAACTCGACGACCTCGTCCAGGGCAAGAAGGAGATCGATGCCGACCTCCTTGATGAGCTTGAAATGATGCTCATCGGCGCGGATATCGGCGTCCGTACCGCGACCGAAGTGCTCGATGAAGTTCGCGAGAGCCTCGATCGTAAGCAGCTCAAAGACCCCGCCGAACTCAAGGATCACATCGCCCGCCGGCTACTCGATGTCCTCAATGCCGCCGAGCCCAAAGAACGACCCGCCGTCAAACCACCCGAGGTGATTCTTGTCGTCGGCGTCAACGGCACCGGTAAGACAACAACCATCGGCAAGCTCGCCCACCGCCTCAGCGGAGAGGGTAAGAAGGTTCTGTTGTGCGCGGCCGATACGTTCCGCGCCGCCGCCGCGGAACAGCTCACGATCTGGGGCGAGCGCACCGGCCAGCCCGTTATCAAGCAGAAGCCGGGGTCCGACCCGAGCGCCGTGATCTTTGACGCACTGGAAGCCGCCAAGGCCCGTGCCGTCGACTACGTCATCGTCGACACCGCTGGTCGCCTCCACAACAAAGCAGGCCTCATGGCCGAGCTCGAAAAGATGAAGCGCACCGCCGGCCGCCTCCTCCCCGGCGCGCCTCACCAAGTCTTGCTCGTACTCGATGCCGTGACGGGCCAGAACGGCCTGGAACAGGCCCGCCAGTTCACCGAAACCGCCGGCGTCACCGGCCTCGTCCTCACGAAACTCGACGGCACCGCCAAGGGAGGCATCGTCGTCGCGATTTCCCGCGAACTCGGCCTGCCCATCCGCTACGTTGGAGTTGGCGAACAGGCCGACGACCTGATGCGATTCGACGCCGAGACATTCGTTCGTTCGCTCTTTGAAGGCTGATGGCTGACGACACCAACAACGTTCGGGAAGCGCTCGACCTTGCCCGCCAAGGCCGCGGCCTCGCCAGCCCCAACCCCATGGTCGGCGCGCTCGTCTGCGATGCCTCGGGCTCCCCCGTCGGACGCGGTTTCTACACCTATGACGACAAGAATCATGCCGAGGTTCTGGCGCTTGAGGAAGCCGGCGATAAGGCCCGCAACGGTACGCTCTACGTTAGCCTCGAGCCCTGTTGTTTTGAAGGACGCACGCCACCCTGCACCGACGTCATCATCGCCGCCGGCATCGCCCGCGTCGTTTGTCCCTTAGAGGATGAGAACCCGAAAGTCTCCGGCGCGGGATTTCAGAAACTGCGCGACGCAGGTGTGACCGTCGAGCTCGCTGACGACTTTCGCGCGGAAGCCCGTCTCTTCAACGAGGCGTTCTTTCACTTCAGCCGCACCGGCCGCCCCTTCGTGACTCTCAAAGCCGCGCTGACCCTCGACGGTAAGATCGCCGCGCCTGACGACAACACGGGCTGGATCACGAGCGAAATCGCCCGTGCGCACGTCCAACAGGTGCGCCATGACCACGGCGCGATTCTCACCGGCATCGGCACGGTCTTATCCG
>Ga0114996_10007924_pt1 | contig 11906 bp, 16 predicted proteins | sample ArcticOcean_MG_C_4_FD_87039 | JGI IMG/M metagenome (GOLD analysis project Ga0114996, IMG submission 87039) | Marine microbial communities from western Arctic Ocean - ArcticOcean_MG_CB4_134 | ecosystem: Environmental > Aquatic > Marine > Oceanic | place: Arctic Ocean: Canada Basin | collected... | reverse complement strand
TTGAAAAATATGGCAGGGATGATTGCAGTTTAGTATGTGAATCTAATCATAGATTGGGCTTTTTTGTTGATGATTTGAACGAAACATTTCCAGATTGCAAATTCATAGTTATGATACGAAATCCTGTGAAATTAATACGATCAAGATTGTTCAATTTTATATTGTGGGTCAAAAAGTTTGAAGCATTGCCTGGCTGTTATCAACTGGATTTACATCAACTCGGCCCAAAAAATATTAGAGGCTCATCCGACCAAAATATGTATAGAATAACACCAAAGGAATCAACTCATTATGATTTAATTGACTTACACATATGGGAAATAAAAGAGACAATAAACACAATTGCTAATAGTTTAAAAAATATTGATGAATCTAGATATAGAATTTGGGACATAAACAAAATGAATTTTGCAAACATCCCCAAATTTATTAACCCAGCAAAAGGAATATTATTAAATCCTGGAAAATGCGTGGAAGCTGGGCAAAAGAAATATGGCAAAAAATTGGATTTCTGCTCTGAAAGCACCACCAACTGGATTGAAGATCTTATAAAAGAAAACACAATTAAAATTTATAGAGAAACGCAAGAGTGTTTCGCAAAATTAGGCATGAATTTTTGCGATGAATTGACAATAATATGAAAACATAGTTGGGCTTGTTGTTGAGATAGATATGTTAAAACATGGAAATACCAAGCCACTTATCCGCTGGAATTTGGGTAAATCCCATGAAGACGGCCACAAATGTTTAAATTTGGCTATTCAGAAGGCGCTCGATATTTTCTCTGAAGAGTTTGATTTTTGCGTAGCAAAAAATAACACAGAAATAAATCTTTCGATTCGCACTGTCCAACAACAATGGGATTTTCGATTCAATGAAATACTAAATCCCTCGCCAACAATGTGGAAATTTTGCCCATCAAGACTAAATATGGGAGGTTATGAAATATTTCTCGACAATGATGTCGCACTTGTGCAAGACCACCCAGAACTTCGTAAAGCACTCAATAGAAATGTGCCCACGATTGGCAGAGGTTGGAAACATTTATATGGTTCAATTCAATCATATATTCAAACAGATCATCCGATCTGTTCAGCAGTGATAATTTTACCGCCATATTATGATATAACAAGCAAACTCATTTTCAACTGGAAAGAATTAGGAAAACCCAAACTTACTGGACCGCTTGATGAACAAGGATTGGTGGCTTATACTATGCTCAAAGACAACGCGACTGTTCTGAGCGAAGGCGCTATCCCCAATCTTGTGTATTCACCAACAGAAATGCGAAAAATTACTGATTACGCAATTACAGGCAAGGAGTGCGGATATCATTTTATCGGCGCTAACCGAGGAACCAACGAATTCTTACGGACTCAACATGTTTACAACCTCTGACAATCACGAAATACAAACGATTCTTCAAACCATCAAAGACCCAACAAAACTAGGGGTCGAAGTTGGGCCGGATTTTGATGATTTGATAATCACTGATCTCTGGCCGTCAATAACCCCGAAATTGACATTAGAAGCTATTGTCGGTAAAAACGAATTTCTTGCGAAGCACTGGTTGCAAGGCAAGTCTTTAGATTTTGGATGCGGAGACGGTGGTGCGGTTTTAGTTGCCCAAAATGCACTTGGTTATGATTTGACTCAACAATGGGAAGACCATAACTCTCTAACCACCAGCTTTCAGGTAGTCGAAAGCCAAGCTCCATATGACACCATCATGTTATTTGATGTCTTAGACCATCTTGAAGGAGTGGATGTCGGAATCGCAGATCATAAATCAGATTGGGCTTTCCATCTGTCAACACTTAAACGGCTTAAGGCGTTATTAAAACCAACTGGTAAAATGTTGGTACGTTGCCATCCATACTGTTCAATCAACGGGACTCATGGAAAGAAAGCGTTTGCCCACTTAGTGGGACATGATGATGGGATTTTCACGCATAAAATTATTCGACCCCAATCCACTTACAACACTTGGTTTTCTCATGCGGGTTTGACGGTTGTTAATAAGCAAGTCACCACGCGTGAGCTGCCACCGTTTTTGCAACAGACTCAAATCCAAGAACGAATGTTGCAAATATGGAAAGATGACGATTACATGTTTACCAGAGAACGATTAGTACATGTGGTTAATGTAATGTATATCGATTTCGAGTTATCCAAATGATCCAAAAATTATTACTCAATAACCCAAAGACATGGGAACATCATCGCAGCGGTTGGGCTTTTGCTTTAAATGCGATCAGTAGTAAACTATGTGGTATTCGCGGTGTGCTTCTCGAAGGTTATGCGGATGGCATTGCCCAACAACATAGACAAATTGACGAACCATGGGTCGGGTTTATTCACAACCCAGTGACGTTCTCGAAAGAAGCCCGCCAAATATGGCACTGGATGCGTGGTCTTGACCAAATTCTAGAAAGTGAAGAATGGGCAGCGAGTAAACCCAAATGTCTGGGACTTTTTACTTTATCGCAGCACTGTGCTGAATTCTTGAGAGCCAACACTGATCTGCAAATATCTTCATTATTACACCCTACAGCTCCTGGTCCTTTATTTTCAGTTGACAAATTCTTACGAAATCAAAATAGGCAACTAATAACCATAGGTTGGTGGTTGCGGAAATTTCAATCATTGGCCGACCTCGAAACTGATTTAAATAAAGCTATTCTCAAACCTTTCAAGGATTTGTCCGTACCCCCAATCCCAAGCAATCTCCGTGTCATTAACCGTCTTTCTGACCAAGCATATGATGAATTGTTAACTGAAAATGTTGTCTTTTTAGACTTATATGCTACTAGCGCGAACAACGCAGTCATCGAATGCATGATTCGTCATACACCACTTATTGTCAAACGGCTTCCAGCCACGATCGAATATCTTGGTCCAGAATATCCGCTTTTATTTGATGATCTTGCTGAAGTTCCGGAGCTTACTAAAACCGACGCTATCTTGGCGGGACATCGATACCTCGCCAATTGGGGCCAAGTTAACCGGTTAACAGCCGATTCATTTGTCAAAGAAATGGCGGAATCGGATGTCTTCAAAAGTCTCTAAACCAACCATTCGATGGTGCATCGGCGGATACGCAAGTGAAGCTGGATATCAGTGTTTGACTCAATCGATCCAGCAGTTCATGAAGTTTTATGGCGAAAAGTTCGACCGTGTCATCCTCCACAACAACTGTTCTGAAGAGCAGGTAGCTTTTTTGCGAGCACTGCCAGTCCGCCTCATTGATCAAACTCAGCATTCAGATAGTAAGGCGGTCAATCCAGTCTGGAAGATAACGCCCCCGCGAATCAGCACGGCACACGAAATATTCATCGACAACGACATCATCCTCCACAAACACTATCCTTTAATCGATGAGTTCTTGCAAAACTCGTTCTGTTTCATGACAGAAGGGTTGCTCCGGAGATTTGGCAAATACGATGACCGAGTACCTGTGTGGTACAAGCTAAATTCTGGCTTTTGGGGTCTACCACCCAATTTCGATCTTGATCAACTCATCCAAATCGAAGGAGGTATCGAAGCTTCGAAGTGGTTCGATGAGCAAGGATTAATAGCACTGTTGTTATCACGATCGCGAGAATTCCGGATGGTACCTCGCACAGACATCAGTATTTGTGATGACACTTTTGAGCCTGGTAACTTTGGCACGCATTTCGTCGGCCTGAATAAAGGGAACTTGAAGGCATGGAGGCGTTATGAAGCCTAAGTATATCACTCTTGGCTCGTGGAGATCAGGGACCAGTGTCATACACGAATCTCTCGAACTACACCCCGATCTCAAAGTCGCTTACGAGATTTTCCACTCTCGACTGACCGTTGAGATGACTTGTATGCCGAACCTCAGAGACGTGGTTGAAGAACTGTACGGAGTGAGACGGTTAGAAACGCAAAGAACCTTCTTTTTCTCCAGATATGGGGCCAAACCAGATGACCATTTTTTGGACGTGGAGCACGCAACGTTCACTCAACAGTACGATCTGTCGAAGTTAGTTGATTACGTCTTCGATCGATACAACAGTTTCAAGATCCTCTATTGCCAAATCCCAAGGAATTACCGAGTATGGGACCATCTGGTAGAGATGGATGATCTCAAAGTCATCCACGTTCACAGACGAGATTATTTGGCAGTCATCACTTCGTTGTTGGTGTCGTATCAATCGGGAGTCTGGAACTTAAAGCTGTGGAGGGATCCCCCAAGAGATAACAAAGTCAGCTTCACCCCCGACCAGCTTACTCGATTCTTTGAACTCATGGATTTCGAAAATGAGCACTTCCAAGCTCTGTTCGAGGACCACGAACACATCATTGTTGACTATGATGAAATTAACGACTGGGAAGGACTAATGCGAAAACTCCAGAGATTTCTCGGAGTGCCATACTTCGATCTACGGATGAAGTATCAGAAAAGAACTACCACACCGATACCAAAACTGATTCACGATTACGGAAAGCTCAAGCAGCATTTCGTATCTACAAAGTATCGGGATATGTTTCCATGAATGTTGTTTTCGTCTGCCAAAAAGGTCTATTAGAGATTCAATCGTTGTTGCTCGCAGCGTCGATCCGGCAGGCCATGCCGCAACATGAACTGATAGCCGCTGTTTGTGAAGGCTTCGGGAAAATCGACCCAGCCACACGTCGTTTGTTTAACCAACTCGAAGTCCGTATGGAGCCAATCAGCAATGATTATACTCCAACCTATCCAGTGGGCAATAAGATGGTGGCTGCCAATGTAGCTCCTGGTTTGTTTCTCGACAGCGACAACTTGTGTATGCACGCTTTCGAAGGAGAACCGAAAGGAGGACATGCCATCACCACGGGTCGCTACGACATCATCTCAAATCGAGAATGGAGAAACATCCACAAGCTCTACGATGTTCCTTTTAAGTCGAATTTCAACCACGTCCGAGCACCGTTCGTCATACACGAAACGGATTTTGCCAAGCGTTGGAGAGACAATAGCCATAAGCTTTGGAAAGCGGCCCATTCTGGCTTCGCACTACGCAGAATCAGACAGGTGGACCAGATCAGCCTTGCTATCACTACTCAACAAACAGCGGGATTCAAAGTCCATGAATGGAAAACAAATCCTTTCATGTTGTCGCCTTCAGAAATATACCAATTTGTAGACGGCAAACTGCAAACTCGCAGCGTATGTCCACCTTTCTTAGTTCTCCAAAAAGGGTGGCTATATTATAAGAGACAGGGCCAACCAGAGCAAGAATCAACCAATCCAAACAGCCTTGCTTATTATCCTCAAATTCGGTCGGTTGTTTATTCTTGCTTGGCAGAATTTCCTGGATTGGATCGTCACCCCCTGTGGCCTTTACTCCACAATTTATACTTCTCGCACAATCCAATGGATGAGGGGGCTTTAGAGAAGATTGTTCGTGGTGTGGAAGGCCAAATGAAATGATACCCACCGCACTTACTGAAATCACACATCGCAAAGATTTGCCAACAGCATTAACTAAGTTAGGATTGTCCGGGTTTGGTGCTGAAATTGGGGTAAGCGAAGGAGCTTATTCGCATAGGATAGTTGAACATAGCAACTTATGCCATTTGTTCTCAATAGATCGTTGGGAAGCTTATGATTCTGCAGGCACGATGATTAAAGAGACTCCAGAACAACTAAAATATATCCAAGCTTGCTGTAAGCTAGCCCCATTCAGAACTCGCGTTTCGTTCATTCGAATGGCTTCGTTAGACGCTGCCAAGATTTTCCAAAACGACTTCTTCGATTTCATTTATATCGACGCTGACCACTCTTACACGATGATCAGGCAGGATCTTGAGGCTTGGTGGCCCAAATTAAAATCTGGCGGTGTGTTCGCCGGGCATGATTATTGGCCAGAAAGACCAGAAGGCACTAAATATCATATTAACAATGGCGTTCAAGAAGCCGTTGATGAGTTCAATACCAAACACCAGCTTATATTACATACTACTATTGATCATCATAACCAAAACGGATCATGGATAACCCAAAAACCGTTATAGATCAATTAAATGTAAATGTGTATGATGCCCAGAAATTAATGGCACACTTGCCGGTTCCTTAGTAAACCCTGCTGTAGAATGCCGCTGGTTGTAGAGAAATTCTTGGCAAAAAAATTCATTCTGTAACAGGCCGCTAACGCGTAATTGTTCGCACCAATCTTCGTCTTCGCCAAGATTGAGACTGGGAAACTGAAAACGAACAGCTATTTCTCTACGAATCGGCGTTGTGTGCGACACCGCTCTGTAAGAACCATCTTCGTCTTCGAATTTTTGGTTTAACGTGATAGAACGATACTCAGGCTTTTCAGTAAAAGACCGTTTAAGTTTGGAACCAATATAATCCACATCTTTGTGGCGGATAATATCACAGACAACCCTGCAAAGATCAACATGTACAGTATCATCGTCATCCACAAACATGACGAATTTACCAGTGGCCAAGCCTAATAAGAGATTTCTCTTACAACCAATCGTTATTCTAAAGTCGTCTTCAAGAATAATAATTTCGACACGTTGTCGCAAATCATTTTCAACTTGAGAATTCAACTTGGTCAAAAGCGAATTTAAAACTTCGCGTCTCTCTGGGATATGGGCGATTAATAATGAAAGATCAAACATTGCCAACTATCACATAATCAACAAAATCTATTGGCAAAACATGCTCTTGCCAGTTAATGCCATGAGTCACTTTCCCCCTAAATAATTCTGCTATATCTTCAGATTTAAATATTTCTTCCATTGGTGTTTTGATGATATCAGTTGATTGTATTTTAAACCCTGATTCTTTAAAAAGATCCTCGTAAGTTTTAATAGGTGTTTTTATTTCTGCAGTCTCTTCCCCGCCGTACTCTTTCAAATCTTCATCGCTTAACAATAAATGCGCATAAGCCTTATTAAACTTTTTATATAAATGTGTTCCATGCCTAGATGTAAATGGATGACAACGCACATATACTTTAGCATTTTTACCACAAATATCTTTAACATTTTTTAACGCTTGCAATCGTTCATTGCTATCAATGATATGATCGACAACATCATATATCAGCACAACATCATAAGGACCATTGCGTTTAATTTCCTCAAAATCAATAGTGGTTACAACATTTCCATCCGGCACATCGTTGCGATCCAATTTCCCCCACTTCTGATCAACAATATCATAGCCCCATGCTTTAGCCCCCTTTTGGGCAGCTGCGATAACGCAATGGCCTTCTCCACAACCAAAATCTAAAAATTTCTTGCCTTCAATATTTTGGCTCACCATGATATTAATAATAGACATTGCTCTGTAATATTTTTCTTCTTCATTATCAACTATCAAAGTTGAGTCTACTGCTGGGGGCCAAAAATTGGACATTACTAAACTTTTAATATCAGTAACTTCTACGTGGGCTTCCAATTGTTTTATTATTGACACCTGGCCACATAAATCAAAAAGTTCTTTTATTTGTTCTTTGGTCTTAGCTTTAAGTTTCATTTCCACTGCCCTTTAATTGCGATTATTACGTCATGGCCGATAATTGCATTTTTAGACCCGCACCAGTTTCCATATCTGATTGGCTCTTTTATCATCAACCCATTGTTTATAAAAGTACGTCTGATTGGTTGTTCTGCCAATGCGACATTAAACAATGGTCTGTCTTTGTATTCATACCACGCATTGCTAGTCTCTACTTCAAATTTCAAAGGATGATCTTCTCTGTTTCTGGCATATGGCATCGAAATACCATTAAGTAAAAAGAATGTTCCAAAAAATATTCCTTTTGGTTTAAGAACTCTTGCGATTTCTTTTATATACTGAGATGCCCACGGAAGTTCTAAATGATTAAAAACACCTGTTGCGCATACTCTATCAAATGATAAATCATCGTACGGAAACTTAAACTTTTCAGGATTAACACTGCCAGATGGATTATATTCACCATTTTGCACATCGCAGAAACAAAAGTTGAACCTTTTATCATCTATAGTCGATTTACAATATTCTACAAAATGCTCATTTATATCAAAACCATCATACTTGCCACTATCTAAGAAATCTTGTAAAACCTTAGCAATTCTCCCAGTACCACACCCAACATCTAGTATTTTATGATTTGGGAGCAGCCCCGAATGCTCAATCATTAATCTAAGATATTTTAGACCCAATGATTTAAATTTTGGGCTAAAAGGATTTAATCCACCCAGAGCAGCTACATTGTTATGTTCTAAGATATATGAGCCATTCTCTGCGGGAATTCTTAAACTACCTATACTATCTGGATGTTTAAGGCCCGGCAAAGGATGTAGACTTTGAAAATCAAAATTTACATCTGGCTCTTCCTTTGACGCATTATTTTCCATTTATCACCGATTTTCTCACGTAATTCTACAGTAGCACTATGAGCCGCCAATTCATTGTCAAATTTAGCACTTAATTCATGCATGAATCCAGATGCCATTTCTTGCCCAGCTACAAATAAATACATAACTGGTTCAGAATGAGATTCTTCACTTGTATTCGCAATAGCAGTATTTATTATTGCTCTCCAAGGATGTAATTTATCTAATTCAGCAGTCGCCTCAATTAACCATTTTGAGAAATTATCTTTTTCTTCATCAGAATCAAACAAAAGTGTCATTTGTGCCATGTTGTGCTCCTTAAAATTAATAATGCAATTTTATTTACGTATATACCAATAAGAAAGGAGCTGGTATTTTATGACTAATGAGCCTAAATCGCAAGAAATTAAAAACAAAAAGAATAAAAAGATACCCCCTACAGTGGTACATGAGAATCCTAAATATCTAGAAATAGAATCTGAATCTGATAAACCAGTTAGGGCTGTTTTGTATGTAGAAGTTAGTGATTTGGCCGTTGAACAAGTCACGTTGTTGTTAGCCGCTCTTAATGATCAATATAAAAATGCTAAAGGGGGGACACATTATATAATGCCCGTAAGAAATGGCAAAATAGGCCCCGACATTGTGTTTGAAGATGAATTTCTCAAAATAGTTGAAGAAACTTGTGAAATTAAGAATGATAAGATTGTGTTGAAAAATGGAGCACAAGAAACCCAAATCGTAAGGAAACTGATATGAATAAAAGAAAACCAAACCCCGGTAGTGTGCAAATTAAGCAAACCATAGATCAAATTGCCAACAATAAGCATAGAACTGAACAAGAAATACAAATAGATCAAATCACATCCCAGTTGGGGAATTTCAGGGGCAAATTAGATTCTATACTGTTATCAAATAATTTAATTAAAAACGACGAAACTAGAAAACATTGTATCGAAATGATTCCTATGGAGCCAAATAAAAGAGAAGAACATATTTTACAAGTATGGGGTCCGCTATATTTAGGAAAAGTTAAGCCGTTGCTGATACAAATCGAACAGTTGGAAAATCAACTAGTGAATATTAAAAGTCAGTAACTGGAACATCACTCCCTAAAATTTACACAATGCTTTTGCTGTTGAAGCAATCGCGTTCTTTTTGATAGTTTGCACGTTTTCTTTTGATAATCCTATTTCATTCTTTAATATTTCGTATTCTTGATCCATAGTGGTGCTGCATTGCACTGGGTCATCGGTCCCTATAGTGACTTTTAGGCCAAATTCGATCATGTCTTTAATAGGGTGTGTTGATAAATTCGGCCACACACCAGTGATTTTATTGCTTGTTATTGCTAAATCAAAACAAATGTCTCTGTCTTTAGCCAATTTTACAATATCTAAATGCTGTGCTATTTTAATACCATGTGCAACATGTTTAACCCCCATTTGTAAAATAGCATCTCGAATGTTTTTAGCACTCTGCGATTCACCAACATGTGCGCACAACACTTTGCCTGCTTTTTTCCATTGTTTGAACAATGAAGAATAAAATCGTGCGTCAAAATATGCTTCGTCACCCACTAAATCAATACCCATCAGAAGTTCGGCTACCTTAGGATTTTCTATTAGGTTAGCATATTGTCGTTGGCTAGCCCTCATGCTTTCATATTTTAAAGCTAATATTAAACCAACTTTGCCTGGTCTATGTGTATTAAAAGAATCATATATAAACTTAATAGCTTCATGTTTATGCCAATTCATGGCATCCATATATTTGTTAATAGAAAATCTCATCCATGTAAAATCGACACCCTCTGCTTCTAAACCATCACATGTGGCTCGCACAGATCTATCAATAAGATCTTCATTCCAAACAATTTGGTCTAATATTTTGAACTTATCTAAAAATCTATGAAAATTTGCTGGTTCGTTTGGCAAAAACTGCATCGCGGCCCGCACATCACTTAAGCTTTCTCCTAAGTGTTTAAAGTCGTTTTCCCGCACTATTTCCCATACAAATTCACAAGGTATGCAACCTCCAAAATGTCTATGTGTATCGATTAGCATTGTTATTTATCCACGAAAATTAATAAACCATTGGCCTATCTTAGTGGCCCAATGATTTAAATTTTCTGTATCTATTAAATAACTGAGGGGTATAGTATTAGCTATTAAATCTTTTTTAATTTCAAGGTCGCACGTGGTTACAACTTCGTCATTAAACATTGTGCTTTGTTTAATATTAACAATTTTACATTTTACAAATGGATCTGGAGGAGAGTTGTCTAAAAATTCTAACAAAACCCAGAATGGGACCCATACCTCATCGCCATCTACGAATTTTTGTTTATCCATAATAATCAAATACTAAAACACAATTGTTTCCACCGATTATTATCATTTTATATATCTAAAAACTACAATTGTGTTTTTAACCAAGGATGCTTTAACACTGCCGAATCATAGCACGTTTAATCAATTTCTTAATTTGCGTCCCATTATATAATTCAAGAGATTCTATCTCATTGGTGTTAAAAAATCCAAGTTCGTGGAATTCATTATTGTTTGAAAGCTTTTGGCTAGGAGACGTGACTTTACAATAAATAAATGCCACATTTGGAAAGTTTCGATAATTAGATCCCGCTGGCAATAGCCTACACACCGCTTCGCATTTTACCCCTGTTTCTTCTCGACATTCCCTTACTGCCGCATCTTCTGGGCTTTCCCCCTTTTCTACACCACCGCCCGGCATGCACCATTTATTATTCCGTTCATCGTTGGTGTTGGCGCGGCCCAACAACCATTTGTCGCCATCCTGCACCACCGCAATTGCATGAGTATAATGATTAAGTATTGTTTCAAATATAATACCTAATTTATTATTCAAAATTTTGTTCTTTTTGTACATATTATATCTTTGCAAAAATATTATAAAGCCATCTAGGAATGTGATTTTAGAATAGGAATAATAATGCCCAAACCACGTCGTTCTAAAACAATCGCAGAAAAATTAAATGATCAAATCGCTCCTATTAATGAGTCAGATCAAGAAATATTTGATCTCTTGAACATATGTTCCTCGCCACAGCGATTTGATAACAAATCAGAATTTAGGAATCACCTTAGCGAAGGTGCATTATTAAATATAAATGTACTGGGTTCTAAAGCTCTATCTATTCCTAGCGGTGAATATGTAGTCTGGGCAATCGATGCCGGGCATACTATGTTGGTCCCAACTAACCTAATAAGTAATGGTCAGGATGTCTACACAAAAACTGAAGACAAATACGAAATCACTACCCCATCGCTATTAAATCATTGGAATAAAGTTGAAAAAGTGCTGTCTGAATCAATTTTAGAAGATAATGCTGAGGACGAGGACGAAGAAGAAGGCGAAGGCGAAGGCGAAGGCGAAGGCGATGGTGAAGAAACAGATGCAGCGGCAGGGCAATTTCAATCTGGAATCCAGATGGGGACAGTGGACAGATCAGAGCTTGCCAGAGCTTTACAATCGCAAGGAATGACTGAAAAAGAATTAGCTGATAAAGTTGGCGTTGA
>Ga0114996_10007923_pt1 | contig 11908 bp, 9 predicted proteins | sample ArcticOcean_MG_C_4_FD_87039 | JGI IMG/M metagenome (GOLD analysis project Ga0114996, IMG submission 87039) | Marine microbial communities from western Arctic Ocean - ArcticOcean_MG_CB4_134 | ecosystem: Environmental > Aquatic > Marine > Oceanic | place: Arctic Ocean: Canada Basin | collected... | reverse complement strand
TTCGACGAGTACCGGCCCTATGCGGCAATGGCGCAGTTCCGGCGTGAGATGGGCAAGTACGTCGACGAGGACGAAGTCAGGCGCCTCGCCCAATACGTCTACGTGCGCATCGACCTGAACACCGCGTCGGACGAAGCAATCCTGAGCATCCCAGGCGTCGGCAACCGCATGCTGCACGAGTTCGACGAGTACCGGCCCTATGCGGCAATGGCGCAGTTCCGGCGTGAGATGGGCAAGTACGTCGACGAGGACGAAGTCAGGCGTCTCGAGCGCTACGTCGAGATCCGCTAGCGCGTCTCGGCCTGCCGCGACCCCGCGGGGCGTTTCTTCTCGTGATGTAGGCGCGCCGTTAACGTCTTGGCCGTCCGAGACACTCTTCTTGAATCGACCAAGAACGCCCTGATGAGCACGACCGCATCCCTCGAACACGAGATCGGCCGGCGACGTACGTTCGCCATCATTAGCCATCCCGATGCGGGGAAGACGACGCTGACGGAGAAGCTGCTGCTGTTCAGCGGGGCGATCCATCTCGCGGGGTCGGTGAAAGGGAGGCGCGCGCAACGCCATGCGACGTCGGACTGGCTCGCCATGGAGCAAGAACGCGGCATCTCGATCACCGCGAGCGTGCTGCACTTCGACTACGCAGGCTTTCGCATCAACCTGCTCGACACGCCGGGCCACCAAGACTTCTCTGAGGATACGTACCGGGCGCTCACCGCCGCCGACAGCGCGATCATGCTTCTCGACAACCGGAGGGGCGTGGAGACCCAGACGCGCAAGTTGTTCAATGTTTGCCAGAAGCGCCGACTCCCGATCTTCACCCTAGTGAACAAGTGCGACCGAGTCGGCGAGGACCCATTCGGCATCATCGACGACGTGCACACCGAGTTGGGCATCCGCGCGTTCGCGGCGACCTGGCCGGTGCGCAAGGACGGGCGACTGATCGGCGTGTACGACCGAGCAGGTGACCGGGTCGTCCTGTACACGAGTGCGGAAGACCACGGACAGTCGCGTCCCGAGTCCGTCGTCGTAGGGCTGGACGACGACCTGCTCGAAGAAAGGCTCGGCTCGAGCGGCGTCGCTGAATTTCGTGAAGAAATTGAGCTGCTGAGTGTGGCCGGCGAGCAACCGGATCCGGAGGCAGTCGCCGCCGGGGAAGCGACGCCGGTCTTCTTCGGCAGCGCGCTGACCAATTTCGGAGTCGATGTGCTGCTCGAGCAGTTTCTGGCCGCTGCTCCACCACCGGTGCCCAGAGATAGCACATCGGGCGTGATCGACCCCGTCGATTCCCCGTTCTCCGGCTTCGTGTTCAAGGTCCAGGCGAACATGGACCTGAAGCACCGGGACCGCGTGGCATTTCTTCGCGTATGTTCGGGCCGCTTCGAGGCCGGCGTCGACGCCGTCATATCGAGAACGGGCAAGACACTGCGCCTCACGCAGCCGCAGGAATTCATGGCTCGCGAGCGCTCACATGCGGAAGATGTCGTCGCCGGCGACGTGGTGGGGCTGCATGATCGCGGTAGCCTGCGAGTAGGAGACACCGTGGCACTCGACGGCGGCTTCGAGTACCCCGGCGTACCGCGCTTCTCGCCGGAGCACTTCGCTCAGGTGCGCCTCGAGGAAGTGATGCGACGGAAGCAGCTCGACCGAGGCCTCACTCACCTAGCCGAAGAAGGCACGATCCTACTCCTCTTCGCGCCCTCGCTGACCGGCCCGGTGCCCATCATAGGAGCGGTCGGTCGCCTCCAGTTCGAGGTCCTGATCGATCGCCTGGAGAGGGAGTACAGCGTTTTGATTCGCCTCGAGACTCTGCCGTTCCACTGCGCGCGCTGGGTAACCGGCAACGAGTCCGAGATGAAGCAGCTCGGCTCCCTGCACGGTCGCCGATTGGTCGAAGACGTCGATGGCCTCCCCATGATTCTGTTCGACAACGAGTGGGCGCTGCAGCGCAGCGAGGGGCAAACTGAAGACATTCAATTCTTCGACGTGCAGCCGAAGCCGAATGCCTGACCGCCGCCCGCCTCTCGACAGAATCGCGCAACTTCGCGATTTCTAATGGGTGTTCAGCGCGGCCTCTCCCGCTCAGCTAAAGGAATCGACGGTGCTCATTACGCGTTTTGAATTGCTCTCAGTCATTGCTCTTCCCCTGGGAATTGGCCTCACGCTGCATGGCGGAGCCGGGACCGCATCGCCTCTGGCCTCCGGTCACGAGACCGCTCCGGTCGTCGCAGCAGTGAGCTTCGCTGACGAAGTGGCGCCGATCCTCAACGCGAATTGCATCAAGTGCCATGGAGGGCCGCAGGAGAGTGGCGGTCCGGTTCTCGAGGCCGGTCTCAATCTGACGAGCTACGAAAACGTCATGATTGGCTCAGAGTTCGGTACCGTCGTCGAGGCCGGCAACGCCGACGACAGCATCTTGCTCCAGCTCATCGAAGACGGCGACATGCCGGAGGAAGGCGATAAGCTTTCCGACGAAGACATCGCTACCATTCGGACCTGGATCACTGAGGGCGCAGAGAACAACTAGCGGGAGCGGGACCGACTGCGTGGAAAAGCTGTCCCAAAGAGACATGGACGGATTTTGGCGTGCGCAGTTGGTGAGGGTCCGGACATCGGTCGGGTTGGGCGCCTGGGCTGCGCTGGACGGCCCCCGCATGTTGTGCTGCCCACTGAGCTCCATCGATGCTCTGACGACCCCAGTTTGGCGCTCACGGGGCACGTGAGTGTGTGTCGAATGACCCTCATATATTATGACGTAACTAATTGTCATAATTGGAGATGGGAAGGGTCATGGGGGAGATTGAAGTGCCATCCGACGCACGCCACGAGCGCATGGACCGAGTCGCCGTGCTATTCGGTGAGATCACCGCAGCGACGCGGGACTTCTTGGCGGCACTCGCGCGGTCAGATCATCACCGGGACTGGGAGGACGAAGGGTTCGGATCGTGTGCCGAGTGGCTGGCGTGGCGGATCGGTATCACACGCGGTACGGCGAACGAAAAGGTCCGGGCAGCTCGCGCGCTCGAGCATCTACCGCTCGTTTCCGATGCCATGGCTCGGGGTGAGCTGTCCTTCACCAAAGTCAGGGCACTGACCCGTGCAGCCACGCCGGAGAGTGAAGCGGAGCTGCTCACCTTCGCACGAGCGAGTTCGGCCGCCAACCTAGAACGGCTCGTGAGGGGTTGGAAGACATTGGGTCGTGTCGATGAGGCGCAACAGGAGCGGATCCGACACAACAGGCGGTGTTTTTCGGTGTCTCCGGACGAGCGTGGGATGTACGTCGTGAGGGGACTGCTCACTCCGGAGGTAGGCGCTGCGCTGGACACGCTCGTACGGCGTAACCGTGAACGTGGGATCACACCCGACTTCACGAGTGGAGCCCCCACCTGGAACTCCGACCGCGACATCCCATGGGCTATCGAGGCCGCTGCAATGGAGGCCATCGACCCGTGGGAGGAACCCGCGGCCTGACGGGCACCAGATACGCTGATCCTCGCCGCGGACGGGACAAAGACCTAGTGTCCCGTCCTCATCCTAGTTCCGTCCGAATCCAACCCGCTCGCGGGAGTCTGCGATGTCCGAGATCTCTTCCGGCCACAGGCCCCTTCATGCGAGGGCCATTGTGAGGGTGGCCACGGCAGCAATGGCGATCGCCATACTCGCCATCGCCGTCGCGCCCACGACCGCCCAAGGGCAGCGGCTAGAAGACCTCGCCCCCAGTGTGCGGGAGTTCGTATCGGTCGAGTCGACAACGGTGCTGATCGAACACGTGCGCCTCATCGACGGCACGGGTGCGCCCGCGCAGGACGACATGTCCGTGCTCATCGAGGACGGTCGCATCGCGAGGGTCGCGGCAAGTGACCGACTGAGCGCGCCCGGCGGCGCCGAAGTCATCGACGGCACGGGGCATACTCTCATTCCCGGGCTCGTCATGCTGCACGAGCACATGTTCTACCCCTCGGGAGAGACCCGCTACAACACAAACGAGGTCTCCTTCCCTCCCCTCTATTTGGCGGGCGGGACTACGACCATTCGTACCGGCGGGACCGTGGATCCCTACACGGACCTGCGGACCCGGCAGCTCATCGACGAAGGGAGGGTGCCGGGACCAACCATGGACGTCACCGGCCCCTACCTCGAAGGACCGGGAGGATTCGTACGCGCGCTTCCGCAGCTCGCCACACCGGAGCAGGCGCGTAAACACGTCGACTTCTGGATCGATCAAGGGGTCACGTCGTTCAAGGCGTACAACCTCATCGATCGGGCGACGCTGGGCGCTGCGATCGAGGCCGCACACGCACGTGGCGTGAAGGTGACCGGGCACCTGTGTTCGATCACATACCGTGAGGCTACCGACCTCGGTATCGACAACCTCGAGCACGGCTTCTTCGCGGCAACTGACTGGGTGGAGGACAAGCAGCCGGACCAGTGCCCCCGTGGGGCAGATCAGACGTACCTGGATCTAGACCTGGAGAGCCCAGCGTTCACCGACCTCGTCGATCACCTCATCGAAAACGATGTCGCTCTGACGTCGACGCTCACCGTCGTGGAGCGACGAGCGGCAGATCGTCCGGGCCCGCCCATCGGTGCGCAGGAAGCAATGCTGCCGCAGATCCGCGATCGGGTGATGGCCGGTGTGGAACGGAACCGCACTCGGGAAGACGACACCGGTGGCCGACTTCTGAAGCGCTACATGGAGATGGAGAAGGCGTTCTACGACGCTGGAGGCTTCCTCGTGGTCGGCACGGATCCGACGGGGGCTGGGGACGTCGTACCAGGCTTCGCGAACCAGCGGGCGGTCCAGCTGTTGATCGAGTTAGGGCTGACCGCCGAACAGGCAGTCGAGGTCGCCACGCGCAACGGCGCCATCTATCTGGAGATGAGCGATGAGATCGGGACCGTGGAAGAGGGGAAGCAGGCAGATCTCGTCTTACTGCAGGGCAACCCCCTTGAGGACCCGGAAGCGTTTCGACGCATGACCATCGTTTTCAAGGACGGCGTCGGGTACGACTCGGCGAAACTGTTCGAGTCGGTGAAGGGGTGGGTGGGCGTACGGTAGTTAAATGGTTGAACGCCCTACACCGCTTGTTTAGCTTACCCGGCTCCGGTCGATGGTCTGACCGGACAGCCCGTATGGGCCTGTAGCTCAGCTGGTTAGAGCGCACGCCTGATAAGCGTGAGGTCGGAAGTTCAAATCTTCCCAGGCCCACTTTGTAAGCATAAGCTCCGCATGGTCTTACGGCCTGCGGGGCTTTGCTGTAACAGAAAAGGCATGAGGTCTGTAGCAGAAGCTGTGACAAAAGCGGGCGCTAGGGCCTCGGTGATGTGCAGCCATTGGGGCTCCCCTGCCCCGTCAGGATGCCTGTCGCGCCCTACGTCAGGCCGCGTACTCTTGATCAGTCGGTTCGGGGTTCGAGTCCCTGGCGGGCCGTGCCGGCTGATCGGTGCGCGAGGCTGAGCCTCGAGTCGGCGAGTGCGCTCTGGGTTATCATTGCGTGACGCTGCGATCTCCCCTTGAGGGCCGACGATGCACCTACCAGAGTGGGCGAGACGTGGTCGCGGCGTGTGGAAGTGGGATGGCGCGGAACGGCCCCCATTCGCGGACGTGCCGGGCCCGGGCCAGGAGTCGGTCTGGGACTTCCCCCGTCCGCCGCGCATCGAGTCCGATGTACGGCACATCGTGATCCGTGTCGGGGGTACGGTGATCGCGGACACGACGGCTGCGCTAAGGGTATTGGAAACGGCCAGTCCACCCACGTTCTACCTCCCGCCCTCCGACGTCCGGATGGATCTCCTTCGCCCCGCTCCAGGTGCTTCTCGGTGCGAGTGGAAAGGCACCGCGCAGTATTGGTCGGTGCGCACCCAGGAAGGGGAGCGCGTGGAGGAGGTGGCTTGGAGTTATGCAGAGCCGTTCGAGGACTTCGCGGCACTCCGGGACCATGTGGCGTTCTACCCCAGTCGGGTCGACTGCGTCTTGGACCTTGAGAAGGTTCGTGCGCAGGCCGGAGGATTCTATGCGGGCTGGATCTCGTCCGATGTGGTGGGGCCGTTCAAGGGTGATCCGGGATCGGGAGACTGGTGAGGAACCTGTGAACGCTACTGCCAAGAGGACCGTCTTGCTGACGGGTGCCACGGGCTTCGTGGGCCAATACGTCCACGAATCTCTCGTCCAAGCGGGCTGGCGCGTTCGCTGCGCCACGCGCGATGTGCCGCGTGCGGAGTCACGATGGCCTGGCCGTACGTGGGTGAGGCTCGACGTATCGGATGCGCGGTCCGTGGAGGGCGCATTGGTGGGGTGCCAGGCTGCCCTCTATCTGATTCATGGGATGGCTGCGCACGCTGAGGACTTCCGCCAAGCCGAGATCCAACAGGCTGAGACCTTCGCGAGGGAAGCCGCGAAGGCCGGGCTGAGTCGGATCGTCTACTTGGGCGGCGTGGCCGCTCCTGCCGACGCATCGGAGCACTTACGCAGCCGTGAGGAGGTCGGCGAGGTTCTTAGGGCAGGAGACGTCCCCACGGTGGAGCTCCGGGCCAGCATGATCGTGGGCGAAGGAAGCCTGAGTTGGCTGATTGTGAGGGACCTGACCGCGCGTCTCCCCATCATGATCTTGCCGAGTTGGCTTCGGTCCCGCACGGAGCCTGTGTCCATCGACGACGTAACTGTCGCCCTCGTGCAGTCCCTCGAGTTGGACCTCGCTCATAGCACGTGGTTCGACCTGCCGGGGCCCGAGGATCTCTCTGGCCGAGAGATCCTGGAACGAACGGCAAGGGCACTGGGGGTTCGGAAACCCTTCATGATCCAGGTCCCGTTTCTTTCTCCGACGCTCTCCTCGCATTGGGTACGATTCGTGACCAGGGCGGAATGGTCCATCGCACGGGAGATCGTCGTCGGTCTCAAGACAGACCTGATCGCACGGGATGATCGGTTCTGGACACTCATCGAGCACCGAAACCTCCAGGATTTCGACAGCGCGGCCCAAAAAGCTGTCCAGGACGAGCGCGAGGGCCCTCCGATGAAGGGATCGTGGGCATGGATCGAGCGAGCCTTGGTCCAGATCGCGAAGCCAGTCCGGGATCGACCGCACGAAGGGGTGCCACGAGAGCGGAGCACGGGGGCGGCGGACCGGCGGGCAGTCGCCTATGGGCTCGTCTGGTTCCTGGGTGCGTGGGCCGCGACGTACCTCGGTCTCTGGATGGCCCTAGGTACCACGGCCACGCTACTGGGCGCGGTGGCCATCAGGTTCGAAGGAGCGGATGTGCTGGGTGAGGGGGCACATGCACGTTCGTGGATGATCGGCCTGCTGGCCGGCCTGGCTATGGCGGCAGGCACCCTTGTTTCAGTCGAACCCGTGACCGCTGCATTCCCCGCGCTCCGGGCCGACATCGTGGAGCTCTACGCGGCCTTTCGGCGCCCGGGCATGCTTGCGATCGTCGTGTTGATGCCATTGGTGGTCGCCTTCGAAGAGATCGTCTGGCGGGGCGCGATTCACAATGCGCTCAGGCGGCGGATGTCATGGCCGTTGGCAGCTGTGGCCGGGGCCGTGCTGTACACGTTGGCCCATGCGCCTATCGGTTCAGCCGCACTCCTGTTCGCCTCCCTGGGTGCCGGCCTCTGCTGGAGCATGCTACGAGCGTATACCGACAGTCTGCCGGCCGCGCTCGCCGCACATCTGGTCTGGGACTTCGTGGTGCTCGTTTTCTATCAGCCTACGCTCTAGGTCCGCGAGGCACTGGCCCTCTTGCCCTAGAACTCGATGCTGAAGCCGAACGTAGGGAGGAGACCGGAGCCGTCGATGGGGCGTATTCGCGAGGGATATGCCGGGTTCTCGGTATAGCTGAATCCCACGGCGTTCTCTCGATTCAGCACATTCTGAATGTCCAGGTAGACCACGGCGTTCCAATCGTCGAAGCTCATCCGCCGCTCTGCGCGTAGATCCACCCGCGCATACGCCGGGGTTCGCACCGAGCCAGTTCGATCCCGATCGGGTACGCCTCGCCCGGTAAGTGCATATGCTGCCTCAGAGGCGACGAGGTCCCAGGGTGTGGTGGCCAAACCGGAGAGCGCCCGGAGCTTAGCCCCGAACTCCCAAGACTCGCCGATCCGGTAGCCCGTAGTGAGATCCAACGCGTGGCGCCGGTCCCAAGCGGAGGGAGCCAGAGTCTCACGGTTTCGTCCAAATTCGCTGGTGGCGAGTGTATAGGCGCCGAGCACGTAGAGGCTGCCCAACAGCTTCTGCTGAGCGAACAGTTCGAAGCCCTTGGCGCGACCCCGCCCGATCCCGACAAGGGGTTCCGCCCCGATGAACCCGTAGTCGCCACCCAGGTTCGGAAGGGCGATGCGTGGATCGGTTCCGAGGAGTGGCACGCGGTCGTACTCCTTCAGGAAGCCCTCTACAGACAACCTGAGACCTGAGCGGACCACCCATGAAAAGCCGCCCACGAGCTGGCGCGTCCTCTGCTGCCGAAGTGCAGTGTTGGGATACTGCCCCCCCTCCTTCACGGAAAGTGAAAGCAGGTTCGGCGCCTGATGAAAGACGCCTGCGCCCAACTGGGCGGAGAGCCCGGAGCCCAGCTCGACCCGGGCGGACATCCTGGGTGACAAATCGAATCCGTCATCGAGGGCGGTGACTTCGTCCGCTCGAAGCCCCAGGCTCAACGCGAGACGACGCGAAACCGTGAGAGTGGTCTGCACGAAGGTCCCGATCTTCCACAAACCGAGGCTCTCGTCCCAAGCCAAGTCTTCGGGCAGGATGCCCCCGGGCACGGCACGCTGAAAAAGCCCGGCCTCGATGGACGCACGGTCCGCCTCCGCGCCCAGCGCAACGGTGACTCGGTCGCCAACCGTGAGATGGGCCTCGACCACCGCGCGCGTGTCAGCCTCGAGGCTTTCGTTGGTAAGAACGGATCCGCCATCCGACGCGGCGTCGGCGAACGAGAACTCGGATACCGAACGGCTGAGTGAGGACGTGACGTATCCGCCGTTCAGCAAGCGTCGCCAACTCGCGCCCACCGTGAAACTGCGCTGATCGTTGTCGATAACCCGTTGGGCGATTTCGAAGTTCTCGAAGTCGTCGCCCACTGCAGGGGGGACGATGTCGAAGTTGTCCAGGGCACCTATGCCGACGACAAGTAATCGATCCCTCCTGGTCGGCTGAGCCTCGAACCGCAGCTGGGCGTCCCAGTAGTCGGGTCGGATGGGAAGGCCCAGAGCCTTGAATAGGAGCTGCAGGTAAGAGCGACGAACGCTGAATAACCAGTTCGCTTTTGGACCCGCGGGACCGTCCATAGTCAGTGCGACTTCTGTCGCCCCTAGCGTGAAATCGCCTTGTATGCCGCTGGTGCTGCCCGGACGATTCTCGATGCTGAGCACGGAACTCAGCGCATCACCATACTGAGCAGGGAATGCTCCCCTGAAGAACTCCGTCTCCCGAATGAAGTCGGTGTTGACCAGGCCCAGAGCACCCCCGGAGGCACCTTGTGTGGCGAAGTGGTTGACCTGAGGAATCCGGAAGCCGTCGAGGTAGTACGAGTTCTCGCCGGGTCCGCCGCCACGCACCAGCAGGTCATTTCGGTTGTCGACTCCGCCGAGAACACCCGGGAGTGAAAGTAGTGTGCGCGAAACGTCCATGAAGCCGCCGGGGGTGCGCCGCAACTCCTCGTTAGAGAGGACGGTCACTGAGGTCGGAGCGGCAGAGCGGATACGGAACGCAGGGGCTCCGACGACCATCCCTTCGATGGTGATCGCCTCTCGGGCCATTCGCACTTCGACGTACGTAGACCGGCTGGTCTGAAGGACAATGTCGGCTTTCAGGTCTGTCCGGTATCCGAGGAAGGCCGTCTCGATGGAAACCACGCCTGGAGACAACCCCCGTACTTCGAAACGCCCGTTGTCGTCGGTGAGAGCGCCGTTGCCACGGCTCATCACCGCGACCGCCGCGCCGGAGAGGGGTCGCAGATCGGCCCTGTCCACGACCAGGCCGCGAAGGACGGTTGTTTGCGCCCCGACCGTGGCCCCAAACGAGCCAAGAAGTAGGTTGATCCACAACCCTACGCACAGAGAGCGTGCCATCAAGGCCGAATCACGGGCGCGATCCAATGGATGCGGTGGGAGCGAAGATCCGTGCGATCGCCTCGCATCGAAAGTCGAAGATGGCCTCCAGTTGGCCGCGGACGATACGGGCATGGACGAAGCGGCCGATCGGGCCGAGGGGGAGTTTGTAGTCCACGATGTCGGTGACCTTCACCCCCCCTCGGACCTCGGAGAAGAGATGCCGGTGGTACCATCGCTCGTAAGGTCCCCGCAGCATCTCGTCGGCGAACAACCTCCCCTCCTCGTACTCGGCGATCCTAGACTTCCAAGTCATGGGGAAGACCTGCCACCTGAGTCCGTACGTGATCTCCGTGCCCCGTCGCACGATGTCGGACGTAGATGACCGGACTCCGAAGTGAAGCCAGGGCGGCGTGATGGCCTCGAGATTCTTCGGATCCTTGAAGAACGCGAATACCTCGACCAACTCGCCGGAAACAACCTGAACGCGTTCGAGCCGATGGTGCCTCATGCCCGAGCTCGTTTTCCGCTGCGCCGGCTGACGATGAGGGACCCGAGTCCTACGATGACCAGGCTCCAGGCGGTCATGGCCATCATTTCGGACTCCGCGAAGCGTACCGCGATTCCGGCGAGCGCCCACGCGACAACGAGAGGGTAGATCCATACCCGTCTTCGCCAGGCCATGAAGGCGGCTAGTGCGGTCGTGGCGAGCATCATCGCGGCCGACCACATCGGGCCGCTACCGAGCCGGACCTCTAGGTCGAGGTACGTCACGTACTGGAAGGTGTTTGCCACGACTGCCACGGAGATCCATGCGAGATAGAGGCTGAAGGGAGCCGCAATGAAGGCGTGATCCTTCCACGCCAAGTCGGTCTCGATCCCCAGCCTCACGTGGATCACGATCAGCGAGCCGAGCAGGAGCAGCATGACGAGCATAGCAGCACCGAAGCGACTGAAAGAGAAGGTCACGATCCAGGCGACGTTGAGAAGTCCATTCGCGGGCCAAAGCCACCCTAGGCGACGGAGCAGTGGATTCGCTCGTTGCCCAGGAAGCGCTTGAAAGACGGTAAACGCGAAGAGGCCGAGGTAGATCAGTCCCCAGATGCCGAAGACATAGTCGGCCGGCAGAAAGTCGGATCGATAGCGGTTCGCGATCACGCCGATGGACTCCCCACTGAGGCCTCCCGCTCCGGCGAGGCCATTTAGCCAAAGAACCAGCGCAAAGGTGAGTACGCCCGCAGATTGACGTAGGAGATCACTCATGGGCGCGAGCGATGACCCGCTGCGCTCGCTCACGTCGGGTGCTCCTCAAGCTGGTGCTCATGGTGGAACGTCGAGCCCACGAAACGCACGAAGATGAATCCCGCTTGGCTGATGTTGGCGATCAGCGCGGCTACATACAGTGCCGGAGCACTGTCGATCGAAAGACCCGCGACAACCACCAGGAGAGACGATTGCTCGACCACCTCGAGCATCAATACGACCGAAACTGCGAGGCGGTCGGGCTTGATGACGCTTTTCACCGGACTGTATGCCCGTGCGAACGAAAGGATGATGCCGTTGTCGAACACCAAAAAAGCAGCGGCTGCGAGCCTCCAGAGCAATGAGGTCTCGACCCCGAACCCCGCCAAGCCTACCGGAAGCAGCGCGGCGACGACTCCAGCGACGGCGCTCGAAATGACCAGTCTCAGCCGTAGAAGATCGTGGATCGCCCCTCCGACTTCGTCTGAGCTGCGCCGCAACGCGCTGACGAGTGCCGCGAAGCCGGCGAACGCGGCACAAATCTCCGCGAGCGAAAGCAGGGTCTCTGTCGTGGGCATGTCAGTCCCCCACACCCAGGTAGCGTCCGATGCCATACCC
>Ga0114996_10007915_pt1 | contig 11920 bp, 10 predicted proteins | sample ArcticOcean_MG_C_4_FD_87039 | JGI IMG/M metagenome (GOLD analysis project Ga0114996, IMG submission 87039) | Marine microbial communities from western Arctic Ocean - ArcticOcean_MG_CB4_134 | ecosystem: Environmental > Aquatic > Marine > Oceanic | place: Arctic Ocean: Canada Basin | collected... | reverse complement strand
CGAAGGAATTTCAAGGGCAGTGCCCTCCATGGCTGCGGCGACCGTCCCCGAATAGGTGACATCATCGGCAATATTGTAGCCACGATTGACGCCAGAAATCACAAGGTCCGGCGGGTTGTCCTTCATGAGATGCAGCACGGCCATCATCACAGAATCCGTGGGTGTTCCCTGCAAGGCGTAGCGGCGCGGTGTGATGCGGCGAAGACGCAAGGGCTGGGTCAGCGTGAGCGAATGCGACGCGCCCGATTGCTCGGTCTCCGGCGCCAGCACCCAAACATCGTCTGAAAGCGCAGAGGCTATACGCTCGGCAATTTCTAGCCCTGGCGCAGGATGCCATCGTCATTCGAAACTAAGATTCGGGCGATAGGTTTGCCGCTCATAGCCCGATGCGTTCGTCGCCACCCATATAGGAGCGCAATGCGTCGGGGATGGCGATTGAGCCATCTTCGTTTTGATAATTCTCCAAAATCGCGACCATTGTGCGCCCAATGGCGAGGCCCGATCCGTTCAACGTGTGAACAAAGCGTGGGCGTTCGTCGCCGGCGCGCGAACGGGTATTCATGCGGCGCGCCTGAAAATCCCCACAATTCGAGCAGGACGAAATTTCACGGAAAGCGTTTTGGCCGGGAAGCCATACTTCGAGATCGAACGTCTTCTTGGCGGCAAATCCCATGTCGCCCGTACAGAGCGCCATCGTCCTAAAATGCAAGCCAAGAGACTTTAGAACCTCTTCAGCGCACTCTGTCATGCGCTCATGTTCTTCATTGGATTTTTCGGGCATTGTGATCGATACCAATTCTACTTTGGAGAATTGATGCTGACGGATCATGCCGCGCGTGTCTTTGCCGGCTGCGCCCGCCTCGGCGCGAAAACAAGGTGTGTAGGCGGTAAAGCGCAAAGGCAGCTCTTCTTCATCGAGAATATCGCCCCGGACCAAATTGGTTAGCGGCACTTCGGCGGTTGGGATGAGCCAGTGGCCATTTTCGGCGTGAAACAGATCTTCAGAAAATTTCGGAAGCTGGCCCGTGCCAAACAAAGCCTCGTCACGCACAAGTGCGGGTGGAACGATTTCTTGATAGCCGAACTTCGACGTATGTAGATCGAGCATAAAGGCCGCCAAAGCGCGCTCCAGCTTGGCGAGCTGGCCTTTCAGCACCACAAAACGCGAGCCCGACATGCGCGCCGCCGCCTCAAAATCCATCAGGCCCAAAGCCTCACCAAGATCGAAATGTTCTTTGGCTTCGAAATTCATGCGCGGTTGTTCACCGACACGCCGCAGCTCGACATTCGCGTTCTCGTCCGCGCCTTCTGGGACATCGGCAGCCGGCAGGTTTGGTATTGCGGCAAGAACGGCGTCGAGAGCGCTTTTTAGCTCGCGCTCTTTTTCTTCGCCCTGCTGAATTTTTTCTTTTAGCCCCGCGACTTCTTTCAGAAAGGTCTGCGCAGTCGCCTCGTCCTCCTTTGCCTTTGCTTGGCCAATCTGCTTCGAGGCATCATTTCGCAGCGCCTGGAGCTGTTGCAGGCCGGTCAGCAGCTCGCGAAGCTCCGAATCTTGTCCGAGAATACCCTTTGCCATGGGCGCCAAGCCACGGCGTTTAAGCCCGGCATCAAAGACTTCAGGGTCGTCGCGGATCGCTCGGATATCGTGCATGATTTTCTAAGGTTCGAGAGGCGCTGTTGTTCTGACATGGCGCCGTTAAATCGTAAAGACGCGCGTCTTTATGCCTAAGACCTGGATGCCTAAGACCTGGCCCAATTAGTTTTTGGCGACATCTCCGCCATCTGACGTCTCGTCTTCCTTATCGCGCTTCTTCTCGATCATGCGAACGAGCCAGACCGAGACCTCATAAAGAAGAATAAGCGGCACTGCGAGACTAAGCTGACTGATGACATCGGGTGGCGTCACGACGGCTGCGAGCACAAAGACACCGACGACCGCATAACGTCGTGCGCTCCTAAGGCCGTCGCTGGTGACGATTCCAACTTTACCTAACAATGTGAGAAGAATGGGAAGCTGAAAGCAAAGACCGAAAGCGAAGATAAGCGTCATGACCAGGCCGAGATATTCGCTGACGCGCGCTTCGACTTCGATGGGCAACGATCCGTTCCCGCCCGGTGCTTCAAAACCTAGGAAGAAGCGGATCGCCATCGGCATGAGGATATAATAAACAAAACTTGCGCCTGTTATGAACATCACCGGCGTCATCACTAGAAATGGTAAGAACGCGCCCTTCTCTTGCCGATAAAGGCCGGGTGCAATGAAAAGCCACAATTGAAACGCCATAAACGGGAAGGCCAAACACAGCGCGCCAAACGCGCCGACTTTAACATAGGTGAGGAAAGTTTCCTGCAGCGCGGTCGCGATCATGCGCCGATCAGGCTGGTCGGCCAGCGCATCCGCAAGCGGTTGTGCGAGGAAATTATAAATAATCTCCGCAAAGAAGAAGCAGGCAATAAAAGCAATCAGAAATGCAAGAATCGAATGGATTAGCCGATTGCGCAGCTCGACAAGATGATCGAGGAGCGGAGCTTTGCTCGCATCCAAATCAGCTTCGTCGTCTTGCGTAGGTGAAACCATGTGTCTGGACTACGGCTCGTCGCGATGAAGCGGTGATTGCGGTTCCGGGGCAGATGGCTTCGGCGCAGCAGGCTTGTCACCTTGCGCTTCAGCTGCGCTCTTCACGCTTTCGGCTGGAGCCGGCGTCGCTTCGTCCAGCGACGGCGTTGGATTACTCGCCCGAGACGCGACCGGCGTCGCGCCGGCAGGAGCCAAGGGATTTTTGGGAATGCCTCCCAAATACTCGTCCGTCTCGCGTTTGATTTGCGAAAGGCTGGTATCGTTTTGAATCTTCATCATCTCGACGCGCATTTCTTCCAACTCAGATTGGCGCGCCATATCGTCGAAACTACGGCGGAATTGATCGGCCATCGCCCGCGCGCGTCCGGTCCAGCGCCCGACATTGCGCATCATCTTCGGCAAATCCTTCGGACCAACCACGACGACCGCCGCGACGACCACGAAAAATAATTCGAACCAGCCGATGTCGAACATTCGGAAAAAGTCCCTACCCTAATCTTCAGCGGCACTGCGAAAGCAGCAAACCACCCTTCGCGCCCGCGTAAATCGCAAGCGCGGCCTTTTAATGGGCTAAACCTTGTCCGTCTCTTTCACGTCCGCCTTCTCTCCGTCCGAATCCGAGAGTGTCTTCGCCTCCGGATCTTTCAAGCCTTCGCGGAAATTGCGGATACCGTGCGCGACATCGCCCATCAACGAGGAAATCTTGCCGCGGCCACCAAACATGACCATCACGACAATGAGGACGATAAGCCAATGCCAAATACTAAACGTGCCCATTGGGTCTTCTCCTTGGCGACGGGACATCTTAGCGCGCATTTGAGCTACGCGCCGAATTTGTTCCCGTCTAGCTTAATTGGGCCCTCTGCAGGACAAATTCCATAGGACTAAATCCTACCGAGACCCGATTTCCACCCACTTTAAGCCTGACAGGGCTGCTCGAAGCAAGGGAAGACAAAGGCGTTTTCAGGTTTTGCCCGCAGTTGTATGTCGCCTCCAACGGATAATTTTGCGTCGATTGGTGCCGTGGCAAGCACCAAAACCGGTGCCCCGCCGCTGTCTGGGGCCCCTCCTTCCCCAATTTCTGCCTCGATTTCGAGCCCGGCAGGCGAAGGCAAAATAGAGCGGATTTTGGCAAGGACCCCACCTTCGCCGACCCGAATGGCGGCAGAGCGGAAATAAACCTCGACCGAATCTCCGTCGGCAAAATCAGATGCCGGTACGGGCCCGAATGGGGAAGCCGCCTGCCCGCCCTTGACCTGGCTTCGGAACACATTGCCGCCCCCCAGCATTGCCGCCGCCTCAGGGTCCACCGGGTGAGAATAGATCTCAAGCGGGGTCCCACTTTGCGCAATGCGCCCTTGGCGCATCAGCACAACCCGATCACCAATGCGCATTGCTTCGTCGGGGTCGTGTGTGACGATCACCACTGCCGCCTCGGCATCGCGCAGATGTTTCATTGTCGTACCGCGCAGACTTTCTCGAAGCGAAGAATCCAGCCCAGAGAACGGCTCGTCCATCAGGACCACAAATGGGCGGGGCGCAAGCATGCGCGCCATGGCCACACGCTGCTGCTCACCACCCGAAAGCGTGTGTGGAAATGCGTCCGCAAGATGCGCCAACCCAATACGCTCGATTTCTTCCGCAACGCGTGTTGCACTTTCGGCCTGGGCCATGCCTTTCAGTCCGAAGGCAATATTGTCTCTTACCGACAGGTGCGGAAACAACGCGTAATCTTGGAACATCAATCCAATGCCCCGCGTTTCCGGGGGCTGATAATGATAGCGGCCGTCTTCCTGACCATCGACCAAATGCGCGCCGACAAACACATTTCCGCCATCCGCTTTCTCCAAACCGGCAGCGATGCGCAGCGTTGTGCTCTTGCCGCAACCCGACGCCCCGAGAATGCAAAGCACCTCCGAACGGCGCACATCAAGTGTGACATCGTCCACCGCAAGGCGCGCGCCAAAACGGCGACTGACATTGCGCAGCGATAAACCATCGCACGGTTGACTGTGATCTGAGTTAGACAAAGCGCCTATTGCCCGCGTCGAATATTGCTAAAAAAGGCGTAGTCGGAAAAAGCCATCGTCACAAGGGTCACGTCAGGCACTAGACAAATATCGGTTCGGGCCTGCGGCCAACGACTTTTGCGAGATCCTTCAATTGCTTGCCGACGCGATTGCTAACCAACGCTTGACGATCCGAAGGGATTTCCAAAGACAGCGCATCGCCCTTGGCGCGCAGCGGCGTTTGGGAAAGCTCTCCTGCGAGCGCACCTGAGATGCTGTAAGCGACGCGCGCGGCAAGGCCGATAATCAACGCCCGCTTGGCGTCTTCTCGCGACATCAGCCGATCCATGCCGGCCTTTTGAGGATAGGACCTCTCGCCGGAGTAACGAAAATAGATCGCAGAGGCCATCAGCGCTCGCTCGGCGTGATCGGCGCCGGCATAGGCGCCGCGTAAAATCTGGCGAAACGCGCCCAGCGCTCGGTCATCAGGGTGCCGGCGCCAGCCAATATCCGACATTAAACACGCTGCAAGGCGCACTCTGCGCTCAGCTGCGGGTTCTTTTGGAAAGAGCGGCGTCATCCAATCGAACAACTCCATGCCATGCCCCGGTGCGCGCGCCTCACGTGCGTTCCAATCGCGGGCAAATTCCAACAGCGGATCTTTCGCCGCTTCCTCCCGCGTAAGTTTTAATTGCAGTAACCCTTCGCGCAGCCCATAGGCGGAGACAATAACTTCCTTCAGTTCAAAAACTTGAATCATCTGTTCGAGAACAAGCGCGCCGAAGGGAAGGGATTCGGAACGCCGCTTGGGCACCGATTTTATTTTATCCAAAGACTCGCGAGAAAGGGACGAAACGATTTTGCAGAGCTTAAGCGCACGCGCCGATGGAATTTGATAATGGTGAAGAACATGCAGAGGGTAATTCTGCTCTTCCATGTCCACGCGCGCGAGCGCGCGCCAAATCCCACCGACCGCGTAAAGCGTGCGCCCTTCCAATGCTGTGCCGAGCTCACTTTTTCCAAACCCCTTCGCGACGATTTTGCGCGCCTCGGTGGGATCGCCCCCGGATGAATCCATCAAACGCAACGGGCCGTAAGGCAAGGTCTCGGCAAGGCCGGCCCGGCCATCGCTGATCGCGACCATGTCTAGGCTTCCTCCGCCAAGATCGGCCGCGATTCCCTTGGCGTCCGGGATGCCTGCGATCACACCGTCGGCTGCGATCCGCGCCTCATCCTGGCCGGAAAGAACCCGGATTTTCTGGCCCAACGCTTTTTCGGCGAGCGTGACAAATTCTTTGCCGTTTGCGGCATCCCTAGCCGCTGCGGTAGCGGCCGCTTCATAGGTTCTGGCTCCATGGCCTTTCGTAACAAGACGGAAACGCACGAGGGCTTCCAATGCTTTTTCTGTCCCGGCTTGATCAAGCTCACCCGTGCGCACCATGTTTCGTCCGATGGCACAAACCGATTTTTCATTGTGCAACGCATAGGCATGACGGTGAGGGCCGTCATAGATAACGAGGCGAACCGAGTTGGAGCCGATATCTATGACAGCGACCGGCGCGCATTCTTCCGATAACGGGCGGACGAATTGGTGCACGTTCAACTTTTCTACAAAGCGATCAGCGTCGGCCAAGCGCGAACCTCTTTAGCTTTGGGCTCCAAACGGATCGCCCATAGTCAGCGACTCGGACAAAGACGCGAAGCGCGGGGTATCGACCTCGAGGGCCCGCCCACGACCCGACAGCGAAGGATTGGTCATAAAATAGGTATGGGCGGAAAATGCCTTGGGATTTGCATGCCCCGGATCGCGCTCATACTTACCGTCTGACCTCAAATACCAGCTTTGTGCGCGGTCTTTGAAATTGGCGGCCATGATTTGCTCGAGAATCTGCTGGTGCACAGTTGGGTTCTCAATCGGCACCAAAGTTTCGACCCGGCGGTCAAGATTGCGCGGCATAATATCTGCAGAGGAAATGTAGACTTTCGCTTCATGCGACGGGAGCCCGTGCCCGTCGCCAAAACAAATTATGCGGCTATGCTCGAGGAATCGGCCAACGATAGATTTCACGCGAATATTTTCGGAAAGACCCGTGATGCCTGGTCGCAAACAGCAAATGCCACGGACGACAAGATCGATCTGAACCCCCGCCTGACTTGCACGGTAGAGAAGGTCGATAATGCGATGATCGACGAGAGAATTCATTTTCGCCCAAATAGCCGCCCGGCGGCCGGCATAGGCGTGGGAGATCTCGGCTTCAATGCTTCCGACCAGCGTGTTGTAAAGCGTCAAGGGCGACACCGAGATCTTCTTTAAGCCCGAAGGTTCTGCATAGCCGGTGATATAGTTGAAGAGCTGAGCTGCGTCCTCGCCAATTTCCGGATCCGCAGTGAACAGCGAGAGATCGGTATAAATTTTGGCGGTTTGCGGGTGGTAGTTTCCTGTGCCGAAGTGGACATAAGTCCGCAAGCGGCCATTTTCACGGCGCACCACAAGACTGACCTTGGCGTGGGTTTTTAGCTCAATAAATCCATAAACGACTTGTACGCCAGCACGCTCCAAATCACGCGCCCATTTGATGTTCGCGGCTTCGTCGAAGCGCGCCTTTAGCTCGATCAACGCCGTAACCGACTTGCCCGCTTCCGCCGCTTCAATCAGCGTTTTGATGATCGGGCTATCCTTGGACGTCCGATAAAGCGTTTGTTTGATTGCAACAACGTCAGGGTCGGCGGTGGCCTGACGAAGGAATTGCACCACGACATCAAAACTCTCAAAGGGATGATGAACGATGATGTCTTTGGCCTGAATAGCGGCAAAGCAATCACCGCCGAAATCACGAATACGCTCTGGAAACCGCGAATTGAGCGGCTCGAACATGAGATCGCGCCGCTCGTTCAATAGTAATTCTTTGGTCTGGTCGAGGCCGAGCAAACCATCCACGACCAAGGGCTCGCGTCCGGCCATATTGAGCTGCTCGGCGATAAACTCTCTTAAATCCGGCGGCATGGTCGCGCTGCATTTCAGCCGTATAACGCTGCCACGACGGCGGCGACGAAGAAGCGTTTCGTATAGCCGCACAAGATCTTCGGCCTCTTCTTCGACTTCGATGTCGCTGTCTCGCAGGATTCTGAAAACGCCACTTGAGGCGACGCTGTGGTCGGGGAAAAACTGATCGAAATAAAGCCCGATCACTTCTTCAAGTGGCACGAAACGCGCCTGTCCCTCTCTATCCGGCAGACGCACGAAGCGCCGAAGCTGGGAGGGAATCGGAAGAAGTGCGGTGACCATCTTGCCGTCTGAATTGCGATTCAGCCGCATCGCCATGACAAAACCAAGATTGGGTATGAACGGAAATGGATGTGAGGGATCAATCGCAAGTGGCGTCAGAACCGGGAATATTTGTCCGGTGAATTCTTCGTCCAGCCAGCTACGTTCCGCAGCTGAGAGACCCCCAGTGTCGACCACTGCAATCCCCGCCTCACTCAGTGCCTTCTGCAGATCGGTCCATGTCGATTGTTGATCGGAAATAAGTACGCCTGCTTCCTCGTCGACGCGCAGCAATTGCCGCGCCGGCGTCAACCCATCGTCGGAAGGGGTGTTGAGCCCAGCGCGAACCATGCCGCTGAGACCCGCGACACGCACCATGTAAAACTCGTCCAGGTTCGACGCCGAAATCGAGAGAAATCGCAATCGTTCGAGTAATGGATGGCGCGGGTTCTGTGCGTCTTCGAGAACGCGCCGATTGAACGCCAGCCAGGACAGCTCACGATTGATAAACCGCTCCGGCGAATGGATATCGATTTCCAGCTCGCGCCCGGCCATGGTTTTGGACATCGCAACAGACATGGCTAGCTCCTCCGCCTCCGTGGCGGAAATATCGCTTTCCGGCGCAACCGGCGGAACGATTTCCAGCCTCTTTTTCCCGGTCTCCATCTAAAATAACACCTGTGTTTTCACCCTTGGCCATTGAGATTAAAGGGTTTTTATCAATCTGTCATGCAGCCCCTGAGGCGCACGACCTTCAGGATACCCTATTTGGGTGAATTTATTGCGAACGAAGGCTGGTTACGCTTGCTCTTTCTGATCGAGAAGCTCAACGACCAACCGCTCACTTACAGCCCGCCGCTCTGCCAGAGCCTTATGATCGGCAGCGGCAATAAAGGCCGAAATCGCCTCCGGTGTGCGCTCTAAAGCGCGCAGCATTCTCCCGATTACGGCGTCCGTCACGGGTAATTGCCGGTCTGCAAAAAGTTTTCGCGCCAGCTCGCTAAGCAGCGCCTCGTCTGGAGCTGACATAGAAACGGCCAATATTGAATCAAAGCGTGAGCGGATATCCCCGGTCGCCGACTTCCAAGCGTTGGGTGGTGCCACCCCTGTAAATAGAAGTGTGCCTTTGGGGCGCTCGAACAATGCGAGCAAGGCGATATCACGCTCCACGCTTAAAGGTAAATCGGAACCATCGGCGTCTTCGATTGCGATTGCACTTTCCTCGGGGACCGACAAAATCCATTCCGGCGTAACGTCTTCAGCCGAGACGCGTAGGGCAGCTGAGGCCGCGCGCCAAACCTCAACCAAATGAGATTTCCCGCATGCCTTAGGCCCAAACAGCGCGCCTTTGCGTTCAGGCCAGTTTGGCCAAGTGTCGACAAATCGCACCGCAGCCGCATTTGAAGGCGCAACGATGAAATCATCTCGCGAAAGCGCGGGGCAAATTTCTAAAGGCAGCGGAAACTGGCGAGCCAAAATTTAGGAACCAGACTGACTTTCAGGTGGGCGGCTTGCGGGCAAGTGAGCATCGCGCACGCGCATCGCGCGCCACCAAACGCCGCAATAGGAAAAGCCGGAGATCAGCGTTAGCGCCAACACCAAATAAGCCGCCGCCGGTTCCACCGCCTCAATACCAAATCCGAACGCCAATGCGGTCAAATGCATTGCGATGTAGGACACTTGTAAGGCGGTAGCGAGCTTGCCGATAAGCATCGGCTGAACAGTAATATTGGCGCGCGCAACCAATGCGATGACAATTCCCAACAATAGAATAACTTCGCGCGAAAACACCGACAAAGTTAGCCACAGCGGGACATCACCAATGATAGTCAGCGTCAGAAACGCAGCGAACATTAGCGCTTTGTCGGCGGCGGGATCGAGAAACCGCCCCAAACGCGAGGTGACGCCCATGCGTTTGGCCAAGAACCCATCAGCGGCGTCCGATACGCCTGCAAATGCAAATAGGCCGAGCGCAAAATCAAAATGTCCGGTCGTCACCAGACCCGCAGTAGCGGGCGCGGCGGCCAGACGCAGCCCTGTCAGCATATTTGGAAGATGGCGAAGCATGTTTTTACCTATTCGCGGCCTGCGCATTGCCGAGCCGCAATAAATAGCTGCCCCGTACACGACCGAAATTCAGATTTTGCTGGGCCATGGCAACGCCTAATTGTTCCGGCCCTCCAAAATAACTGAGCTCAATACGTGCCTCAGTAGCGGAAATCCCAAGGACGTTCATGCCTGAAAGTGTCCGTACATTGGTGAGCGCTTGGCGAATTGAGGTCCAATCCTGCGGACCATTGAACATCACATCGGCGATAATTTGGGAGCGCCGGCTATAGTCCACTGCCGCGGTCTCTTTCCAATCCTGGGCAAGCAATTGCGCAGCGGCGTCGGCGGTCGCCACAAAATTTGAGTTTGCGTACGCAACCGATTCCACTCTGCGTCCTTGGGCCGAAATAATGTTGAGCTCGGCCGCGTTGCCGTCCGGCGTTGCGCGCGCAACCACGATCTCGTCAACGTCATAGCGCTGAGCGACCGATGTATATGCATCCCAGCTTAAGCCCTCCAGACCTCCCTGCCCGAGCACGCGTTGATCGGTGACATCGCCGAAAGGAAGGATCACTGGCACAAGGCCCTGTTCGATGGATGGCTGTGCCCAAGCGCGCACCCATTCACTCTGAGGGTCATAAACTCCATTTAGAGTGGGAATGACCAAAATCGCTTTCGCCTGCGCCTCGGCGAAACGAATCCCATTGTTCTGTAGAAGCGCCCGGACTTCGACCGGATTGAAATTATACGTGACCTCGGCGAGGTAACGCGTTGTGCTGCGCCGCTCATTTGCGATCTGCATGCTTAAAATCAGCCGCTCCAGCGCTGCGCCTTCCAGCTGTGGTTGCTGGTCCCAATCGGTCGGGGGCGTTATCCGGCGGAAAAGACGCTGTAAAGCAGCCGGACGCCCGCTTGCCAGCGCAATGTCACGCGCGGCATTTGCGGAACCTGCTGTCGCGTCCACCTCGATGCCGGGAACGGTATAAAGGGCCGCGTCCGCGGCATAGGCCTGGGCTGGCATAAGCCCAAACCACAATCCCGCAAAAATCCATAAGCGCTTCATTCTAATTCCTCTTCTGCGCCGGAATTATAACCAAACGAGGGCCAAAACCGAAATCTGGGCCCAGCACAGTTAAAAGCCAATTGACGCAGGCTTTAGCTAAACCATTTGCCAAACCATTTGTGGGTGATCTTGCACGCGCCTTGCGCCCCGCCAACGAGGCCCTTACAGCTTGAAATTGTGACGAAAACATCCCCGCGCGGCGCCAGCCGCATGACCTATAAGGACTCCGGTGTCGACATCCACGCCGGGGACGAATTGGTTGCACGCATTTCGCCGGCGGCAAAAGCGACCGCGCGCCGCGGCACCAGCGCGGCGCTGGGCGGATTTGGTGGGCTTTTCGACCTCAAAGAGGCTGGCTTTAAGGACCCGTTATTGGTCGCGGCAACAGACGGTGTGGGCACCAAGCTGAAGCTCGCCATTGAAACGAAGAGATTTGATACAATCGGCCAAGATCTGGTCGCTATGTGCGTCAACGACCTTGTCGTACAAGGCGCAGAGCCACTTTTCTTTCTCGACTATTACGCTTCCAGCGTCCTCAACGTCGATGAGGCCGCGCAAATTGTCGAAGGAATCGCCGCGGCCTGCAGTAAGGCGGGCTGCGCGCTTATTGGCGGAGAGACCGCCGAGATGCCGGGGCTATACGCCAAAGGGGATTTTGACCTTGCCGGGTTTTCGGTCGGCGCCGTAGAACGCGGCTCCGTCCTTCCCAATTTGCATGCCATGCGCGACGGCGATGTGCTCATCGGTGTGGGCTCTTCCGGCGCGCACTCCAATGGCTATTCGCTCATTCGTAAAGTGTTAAGCGCAAACGCGCATAGGCTTGATGCGCCCGCGCCCTTCTCGCCCGAAAACAAACTTGTCGATATCCTTCTCACTCCGACGCGGCTCTACGTGAAAAGCGCACTCGCAGCCATTCATGCGGGCGGGGCCCGAGGGTTTGCCCATATTACCGGGGG
>Ga0114996_10007914_pt1 | contig 11920 bp, 15 predicted proteins | sample ArcticOcean_MG_C_4_FD_87039 | JGI IMG/M metagenome (GOLD analysis project Ga0114996, IMG submission 87039) | Marine microbial communities from western Arctic Ocean - ArcticOcean_MG_CB4_134 | ecosystem: Environmental > Aquatic > Marine > Oceanic | place: Arctic Ocean: Canada Basin | collected... | reverse complement strand
TTAAAAGAAAAAAAAACACGCTTTATACCCTTTTTTACAATTATATCTGTACATGGTGGTGTTAGACCATAGTGGGTGCAGGGCTCCATAGTTACATATAAATCTGAATTTTTGAAATTCTTTTTAGACTTCAAGGCATTAAATTCAGCATGAGGCCTACCATTAAGAGATGTACAACCTGATGCAATAACAGAATTATCTTTAACGATAACGCAGCCTACTGAGGGATTTAAATTTGTTTTACCAAGATTAACTTTTGCAATATTAAAAGCTAATTTTAAAAAATTGCTATGATTTGTTTTCATCTAAATTGCCGACAAATTGTTCAAAATCTTTTGCTTCTTTAAAGTTTTTATAAACTGAAGCAAAACGAACATAGGCAACTTTATCTAAATATGATAAGCCTTCCATTATAAATTTTCCGATAGTAGAAGTTGGGACTTCACTTTCTCCTAATCCTTCTACCTTCATAACTATTTTTGAAATAAATTTTTCAATAGTTTCGGAGTCAATTGGTCTTTTGCGAGTTGCAATTCTTACAGATTTTGAAATTTTATCTCTGTCAAAAGGTTCTCTTTTACTATTACCTTTGATCACAGTTAGTTCTTGAAATTGAATTCTTTCAAATGTTGTGAATCTCATGCCTCCATGACATGTACATAGCCTACGTCTCCTCACAGCTGTTCCTTCTTCACAAGGCCTTGAGTCTACAACTGAGGTATCTTTTTCTCTACAAAATGGACAAAGCATAGTTATTTATTTGTATTTAATTACTATATATAGGGAAAGAAGAGCAAAGATCAATCGCCTCTTTTTGCACTTCTTTTTCTATTTTTGAGTTATTTTGACCATTTTCACTCAACCCTTTAAGCACTTTTGAAATTAAATCAGCAATTAAACTGAATTCATTCGGACCAAATCCTCTAGTAGTGCATGCTGGTGTTCCAAGTCTAATTCCTGATGTTACCATTGGGCTTTGAGTATCAAAAGGAATACCATTTTTATTACATGTTATATTTGAACGGACTAAAGATGCTTCTGCGTCTTTACCTGTAACATTAAAATCTCGCAGATCTACAAGCATAAGATGCGTATCTGTGCCGCCTGAAAATATTTTAAAACCATTTTTGATTAATTTATCTGATAAAATTTTTGCATTATTAATTACATTCTTAGAGTAATTTTTAAACTCATCAGATAATGCTTCTTTGAAACAAACGGCTTTAGCGGCAATAACATGCATTAATGGACCGCCTTGAAGACCTGGAAAAATTGCACTATTAAATTTTTTAATTAAATCTTCATTATTAGTAAGTATAATTCCTCCTCTTGGTCCGCGCAAAACTTTATGAGTTGTTGATGTTACTACATCTGCATGCTTAATAGGATTAGGGTAAACTCCACCCGCAACAAGTCCAGAAAAATGGGCCATGTCTACAAGTAGATAGGCATTAATTTTATCGCAGATGTCTCTAAATTTCTTAAAATTTATAATTCTTGAATATGCGCTTCCTCCAGCAATAATTAGTTTTGGTTTATTTTCTAACGCTAATCTCTCTATATTTTCATAATCAATTAAACCTGTTTCTTTATCTACATCGTAATGAATTGCATTAAACCATTTTCCTGATTGAGCAGGTTTTGCTCCATGAGTAAGATGTCCGCCTGAGTTCAAACTCATACCTAATATAGTGTCACCAGGTTTAATTAATGCTAAATATACAGCTCCATTTGCTTGAGCTCCTGAGTGTGGTTGAACATTTGCAAAGTTACAATTAAATAGTTTTTTTACACGCTCTATTGCTAATGACTCGGAGAGATCAACATGTTCACATCCTCCATAATATCTTTTTCCAGGATATCCTTCCGCATATTTATTAGTTAAAACAGATCCTTGTGCTTCTAGCACTGCTTTAGAAACTATATTTTCAGACGCTATTAGCTCAATATGATTTTGTTGTCTTGTGAATTCATTTTTCACAGACTCATAAAGTTCTTTATCCGAATCTTTTAAACTTGATTTAAAAAAATTATTTAAAAATTTATTACCCTTTGATGCTGTAGACATACTTATATTTTTTTTACTCTTCTTAAATGTCTTCCGCCTTCAAATTTAGTTTCTAAGAAAATGGAAACTAGTTTTAGGGCAATATTTTTTCTAGTTAATCTTGAGCCTATAGAAATAATATTAGCATTATTATGTTGTCTAGACAATCTTGTTGACTTTAAATTATAACAAACTGCCGCTCTAATTCCTTTGATTTTATTAGCGCTTATAGCCATTCCAGTTCCAGAGCCGCAAACTAATATACCGACATCACTTCTCTTTAATTTAACTCTATTAGATGCTTTTTTTGCGTAATCAGGATAATCAACAGAATCTTCATTCATTGGACCTAAATCAATTATTGAAATATTTTTATTAATCAAAAAATCTTTAATAGATTCTTTTAATTTAAAACCAGCATGATCAGAAGCAATACAAGCTTTTTTAAATAAAGATTTCAATCTACTTAAATGGATTGTTTAAAACGCAGGCTACTAAATGAATACGTGCTTGTTCGCCTCCATTAAAAAAATTATGATATTTTGTATTATTTGTTATTGTCACATGGCCGTCTGCGGGTAAATGCTTTGCAACATTTTCTATAACCATTGAACAGCCTAAATTAGTTATTATTGGTATGTGAAGTCTAGGCTCGGGATCTTTGTGCCAGCTTAAAACTGATCTTGGTTGTTTTAATAACAATCTCACCCTACCCAATTTAAATTTTTTGCTCAATGTTTTGTAAACTTCATTAAAATATGTATTTTCAAATTCCGGGACAAGTTCTGTATATTTAGATTCATCAATTGGAATATCTCTAGCTTCTTCTTTCCCCGTTTCATCTGGTATTGTCCAATATATTCCTCTTACGTTATGACCTTTAATAGAATTTTTATCATTGGAAATTTGATTTAACGATATGGCTCCAAAATTAGATATTCCTAGAGTATTAAAATCTCTTTTTTTTAATACAGAATCCAAGTCTTTTCTTAATCTTTTAATATCAAATTTTAGATCGGGAACCTGGTAAAAATTTGAATAATCTAGCCCTGTCATATCTTCTTTTTTAAATTACTTTAGTTCTAATTATAATATAATATTTGTCGCATCAAACAAATTTTAATAACCTATATACTTATATACATGAAGATAGCAGGTAAATTTCCAAACATTAGATTGCGAAGAGTTCGCAACTCAACGTGGATACGAAGGCTTGTGTCAGAAAATAATCTTAGCATTAATGATTTGATACTACCCATCTTTGTTAGAGATGGAAAAAATAAAGTAGAAGCTATTAAATCAATGCCTGGTGTTAATAGATATTCCGTAGATAAATTAAATCTTATAATGAAGAAGGTTAAAAAGTATAAAATTCCAATGGTAGCGCTATTTCCTTACACACCAAAAAATAAAAAAGATAGATTTGGAACAGAGGCATTAAATGAAAATAATTTAATTTGTAAATCTTTAAAATTTATAAAAAAAAGATATTCCGGAATAGGAGTGATGTGCGATGTTGCGTTAGATCCCTACACATCTCATGGTCATGACGGTGTGATAGTTAATAAAAAAATTGATAATGATAAAACAATTAAAATTCTTGTTAAACAAGCTTTGTTGCAGGCAGAAATGGGATGTGATGTTATTGCTCCTTCCGATATGATGGATGGTAGAGTTGGGGCAATTAGAAGAGCTTTGGATAAGAAAAATTTTCAAAATGTAAGTATATTATCTTATGCAGCAAAATATGCTTCCAGTTTTTATGGGCCATTTAGAGACGCTGTTGGATCTAAAATAAATTTAAAATCAGATAAAAAAACTTATCAAATGGATTTTAGAAATTTAAATGAAGCATTTAGAGAAATCGGATTGGATATAAAAGAAGGGGCTGATATGGTTATGGTCAAACCTGGTCTTCCTTATTTAGACATAATTAAAAATATAAAAGACAATTTTAGGATTCCAGTATTTGCTTATCAAGTATCTGGTGAATATAGCTTAATAAAATACGGTATTAAAAATAAATTAATAAATGATGGAGCTATATTAGAAAGTTTAATGGCTTTTAAAAGGGCCGGCGCATCAGCGATAGTAACTTATTTTGCTCTAGAAATAGCAGATAGAATTAAAAAATCTTAATTAAAATAATTTTCTAAAATAACTCTAGATTTTGGAAATATTAAATTATTGGGAATAAAGAATTTATTTAACAAGACATTTCTAGTGAAAATCAAAGACTTTTTAATCAATAATTTTGTAATCTTACTTGGAATATTTTGTTTTATTAAAAAATTTGGAACTTCATAATTGTATTCATCTATTTTAATTTTTTTTAAACTATAAATGTCATCTGTAGAGTCATTGAATGATTTTAAATTTACATCATAACCAAGCTCTTTAATAAGGTTAATTTCAAAGAAGATATATAAAACAATCCAATTATCTAAATTTAAAGTGTTAATAAATTTTTCAAAAGATTTATAAATATTTTTATAAGGTTGAGATTCAGGTAAGAGAGAATTTAATAAGGAACATAAAGAAATTAATGCAGATGTTCTCTCTTTGTCATTAAAATAATTGGGCGATACAGCTTTAATTAATTCGGTTTTAAAGTAACCAATTTTATTTTCATTTTTTGAATTATTAAAAACAAATAATTTATTGGAAATTTGTAAATAATTTCTAATTTTTCTAGAGCTACCTCCGTAAACAACCCCGCCAACTTTCCCTTTATTTAATGTAAAAACATTTATGATGTTAGCGTTCTCTTTAAATTTTTTTTTTGATAAAAGATAACATTCATCTTCCCAATTCATAAAATTTTAAGAGAGCGTAATAATTTACTAGCTGCATTTTGCTGTGCATTTTTTTTTGAGGTACCGGTTCCTATAATTTTCTTAGAATTTGGTATTTGCACATCTGTCTTAAATATAGGTTTGTGTTGAGGGCCCGTTTTTTTATAAAATGTGTACCTAGGCAATTCTTTAAATTTTTTTAAACTATGTTCTTGTAATTGAGTTTTGGCATCAATTAAAGGTAAGATTGAATTTTCTAAATATTTTTTCCAAAAATTAAAAACAAATCTTTCAGCAGATTTTAATCCACCGTCTAGATAAATAGCTGCAATTAAAGCTTCTAAACAATCACCCATAATTTTATCAGCGGACCTCTCTAAAGATTTGTGCGATGGTCCCAAAAACATAAATTTCTTAATATTTAATTTCCTCCCTATATTGGAACAAGTTTTTTTATTTACAAGATTTGAAAATTTTTTATCAATTATCCCCTCTTTTTCTTCTGGATATATTTCAATTAATTTCTTTGATATTATCAAACCCAAGACTCGATCACCTAAAAATTCTAATTTTTCATTATTGCTAAAATTGTCAAAACTTTTGTGAATTAAAGATTGCTTAAGTAGATCAGAATTTTTAAAATTATAATCTAAAATTATTTCTAATTCTTTATTCAAATTTTTCATTTTATTTTCTTAAATAATCTATTAAATCTAAACGAATTTTTTAAATTCCAAAATTTCAATAAACTTCCTTTAACAGTATCGTTTGAAAAAAATATAATTTGAGCCTTACCAACTAAATTAACAAAATTTACATATCCAACGTTGCTAAATCTACTGTCTTTTGAGCAATCTCTATTATCACCTAAGAAAAAGAAATGATTTTCTGGAACTTTGAATTTTTTTGTATTCTGTAATGTTCCTGCTTTATTGTAAGCAGCAATATATTTTTTTCCATTAGGTAAGGTTTCTTCGTAAGTATTTACTTCAAATGAAATTTTACCACACCTCACTAAATTATTTGTTTCTATTTTATTTCTAATAATTTTTTTATTGTTTATGAAAATTTCCCCTTCTATAAACTGTATTTCATCTCCTGGAAGACCAATTAATCTTTTTATATAATCAGTTCGATTATCTGCGGGAGTTTTAAAAACTACAGGATCTCCCTGCTGAGGTTTTTTATAAAAGATTCTTTTGCTTAATAGATTAGGACTAAAAGGAAAAGAATGTCTGCTAAAACCATAAGTGTATTTTGATACAAAAATTCGATCTCCTATCAACAATGTCGGCTCCATTGATGATGAAGGTATATAGAAAGGTTGAAAAATAAATGATCTTATAATAATGGCAATAATTAAAGCGCTTGTTATTGTTTTAGCATTCTCCAGAATTAAGTTAATTATATCTTTTTTATTCATATAGAAATAACAACCGTAGCTACAGCAAATGGTTTATCATCAGATAAGGATAAAAAAATATTAAATTTTTTTTTATTTAAAATTCTGTTAACTATTTTCTTCGTATTGCCTAATAATCTAATACTGGGTTTTCCGGATTTAATATTATGCACAATAATTTCATTAAAATTTATACCTTTAGAAATTCCAGTTCCCATAGCCTTTGAAAATGCCTCTTTAGCTGCAAATCTTTTGGCGTAACAATTTGCTTTATTAATTTGATTGTTACATTTTTTAACTTCGTTTTTATTAAATAATCTATCTATGAAATTTTTATTTTTTAAAGATTTCTTTATCCTGTTGATATTTGATATATCTGTTCCAATTCCGTAGATTTTCATTATTTAATAATCTTTTTAAAATGTTTAATACTATTGGCGAAACCTACAAATATAGAATCTCCTATTAAAAAATGACCAATGTTAAATTCTTTGATGCCTTTTGTTTTGGATAATATTTTTGCTGATTTATAAGTTAATCCATGTCCTGCATGCACTTCTAAGCCAATTTTATTACCCAATGTCACTGCTTTTTTTATTTTATTTAATTCATTCTTAAAATTTTTATTTTGATTAACTAAATTACAAAATCTACCAGTATGAATTTCAATACAATCGGCATTTAATAATTTTGCTTTTTTAATATCTGATTGATTGGGTTCTATAAACAAACTTACTTTGGATTTATTTTTTTTTAATTTATAAATAATTTTTTTTAAAAATATTTTATTAAAATTTAGATTTAAGCCACCTTCTGTAGTTATTTCTTTCCTTTTTTCAGGAACAATACAAATAAAAGGTGGTTTATGTCTTAAAGCTATTTTCAACATTTCGTTTGTTGCAGCTATTTCTAAGTTTAATGGAATCTTTAGTTTAGAGTTAATTGATTTTAAATCATTATCATTAATATGACGTCTATCTTCTCTTAAATGTATTGTTACAGAGTCAGCTCCATATTTTTCTGCTAAAATCGCCGCTCTTAATGGACTTGGATATTTTTCTCCACGAGCATTTCTGACAGTTGCAACGTGATCTATATTTACACCCAGTCTAATTTTTTTCATTAAAGATTTCTACTGCCTGGTTTAACAGCTTCAATTAAGGAAAGACTTTTTGGCAAATTGTCTTTTGTGTACGTTGGGATGTCTAGTTCAATTTGAGATACAATCTTTTCTTTTATAGCAGACTCTCCTTTTGATCTATCTATGATACATGCATAACCAACTATTTTTGCTCCAGCTGAACTAACTAATTTTGAACATTCTAAGCTAGATTTACCAGTAGTAATTACATCTTCGATAATAAGAACTTTGTTATTTTTTTTTATTAAAAAATCTCGTCTTAGTTTAAATTCTCCATCTACTCTTTCTGAAAATATAGTTTCTTTATTTAATATTCTTCCAATGTCATATCCTATGATAATTCCGCCCATTGCTGGTGATAAAATTAAATCAAAATCTTCAAATGATGATTTTATTTTTTCAGCAAGAGAATTACATATTTGGGATGCTTTTTTAGGCTTGCTAAGTAATTGTGCGCATTGAACATATTTTGGACTACGTGAGCCAGAAGACAATATAAAATGTCCATCAATTAAAGCTTTAGTTTCTTTTAAAATTTTTAAAGATTCTTTGTATGAAAGCATTTTTTTTCTGTTTATGGCGAACTATTTTAAAATTAAAATTACTCTGCTTTATTTGACTTATCAAGTTTGTAAAGTTTTTTAAATCTTTAATTTGTATATCAAAGGAAAATTGTAAATGATCTTTTTTTTTCTCTACCATTTCTACGTTCAATATATTGCCTTTATTAATACCTATAAGAGAGCTTATATTGCCAAGAGCGCCGGGTTTGTGAGGCAGATCAACAACAATAGTGCTGGTATAATTTTTTTCTTTAGGTTTTGAATTTTTTAGAGATTTATCTTGCCAATATCGTCTGATAGATGCTCTTGCTTTTCCAGTTTTAGATGAAGATAGCCAATGAAGAGAAGGTGAAGCATTCTTTGAAGTTACAATCTCAACCATGTCGCCATTTTTTAAATCAGCTTGTAATGTAGACTCCCTTCCATTTATATTGCAACCAATTGCGCTATCTCCTACCTTGGTATGAACAGCGTAAGCAAAGTCTATTGGAGTAGCATTTCTTGGTAATTTAATTACTGCGCCTTCTGGGGTAAAACAAAAAACGTTTTCTTGAAACATTTGAAGCTTTGTAAATTCATAATAGTGTTCAGGACTATTTCCAGTTTCAATAATTTCTACTAAATCTCTTAGCCAATCATACTCTTTCCAAGATAGTTCTGAAAATTTTTCTGATGACTTGTATTTCCAATGTGAGGCGATTCCTCTCTCTGCGAATTCATTCATTTCATTAGTTCTTATCTGGATTTCAATTCTATTTTTTTTAGGTCCTATTATCGAAGTATGAATTGATTTATATTTATTTATTTTTGGTGTTGAAATATAGTCTTTAAATTTTCCAGGTATGGCTGAAAATTTGCTATGAAAAATACCTAATGTTTTATAACAATCATCAACATTATTAACTAAAATTCTAAATCCAATGATATCGGTAAGTTGTTCTAGAGATGTTTTTCTTTTTTGAATCTTTCTCCATATCGAAAAAGGTGTTTTTTCTCTTCCTGTAATTTTTGCATGAATTCCATTAGCTTTTAATAATTCGATTAATTCTGCAGCAATTAGTTTGAAAGTGTCTTCCCTGTTGCTTTTTATAAACTTTAATCTATCTAATATTAGATCTCTAGCTGGTTTGTTTAAAACAGAAAATGAAAGATCTTCTAACTCATCTCTTATTCTATTCATTCCCATACGATCTGCTAATGGAGCATAAATTTCCATTGTTTCTTTTGCTTTTCTTATAATTTTTTCCTTATCTTTTACAAAATGAATTGTTCGCATGTTATGGAGTCTGTCTGCTAATTTAACGAGTAAAACTCTAATATCTTTAGATGTAGCTAATATTAATTTTCTAAAATTTTCTGCTTTTGAATTATCTGATACTTTATCTTCCAGCGCTGATAGTTTTGTCACTCCATCGACTAAATTTGCAACTTCTTCTCCGAACTCCTTTTTTACAGTTTCGTAAGTTACATTAGTGTCTTCAATAGTATCATGTAATAAGCCAGTGGTGATAGTAGCACTGTCAAGCTTTAGCTCCGTCAAAATATTAGCTACAGCAACAGGATGAATGATGTATGGAACACCTTCTTCTCTTTTTTGATTTTGATGTGCATCTAGAGCAAAATTGTAAGCTTTATTCAAAGACTTTGAATTTAAAAACTTGTTATATGATTTAATTTTATCAATTAATTCGCTATTATTAATCATGTTTAAATAATAACACTTTTACGCAATCTTGTAATCTCAATCCTTGAATTTTGGCTTAATTGATTAATTAAAAAATCAACATTTTTCTTAAAAATAGGATGGATCCATTTAGGGTCTATTTCTTTGATTGGATAAAGCACAAAATTACGACTATGAGATCTAGGATGAGGTAATTTTAATAATTTATTTGCTTTTATCAGAGCGTTAAAATCAATTATATCGATATCACAAACTCTAGGATCATTTTTCTTTGATTTGACTCTGCCAATCTTTTTTTCAATCAATGAAATTTCTTTTATTAATTTAGTATAAGAAAAATTATATTCAGCCAATAAACCAATATTAGCAAACTTAGGTAGTTTTTTATTCGGATAAGAGGGCGTTTCATAAAAATTTGAGATTTTTTTTATTTTTAATTTTGAGCCAATCAAAAGATTAATTGCAATAGAAATATTCTTAAATTTTGTTCCGTATTTTGAATCTAGGTTTGAGCCAATGTTAATATGTATCATTTATTATTTCTGCTAAGCAATCTTGCTTTTTCACGATTCCAATCTCTGGTTTTTTTGACTTGTCTTTTATCATAAAGTTTTTTTCCTTTAGCTACAGCTATTTGAACTTTAACTTTTCCTTTCACAAAATATAATTTTGTAGGCACAATAGTTAAGCCTTCTTGGTTTATCCTACCTATAAGTTTGTTGATTTCTTTTCTTTTTAAAAGCAATTTTCTCTCTCCTTTTGGATTGTGATTATTATATGAAGATTGTCTATACAGAGGTATATGTGAATTAATTAAAAATAATTCTCCTGCTTTATCTATAGCATAAGAGTCTGCTATACTTCCTTTACCATCTCTTAAAGATTTAACTTCAGAACCCTTAAGAGCAATTCCAGCTTCTAATAATTCAATAAAAAAATAATTAAAACTAGCTTTTCTATTTAAGCATATAATCTTTTGACCAGGAGCTGTTTTTTTTTTCATTAAAGTATATTTGCTACTTTAAGAGCTTCAGATATTTTTTTTTTAGTTTCTTCTTTAACTTGAACTAAAGGCAATCTAACATCTGGATCACACATGCCTAAAAGTGAAGCTGCGTATTTAACTGGTGATGGGTTGCTTTCTATAAACATCGCTGTGTGAACTGGTTGTAAAATCTTATCTAACTTTTCAGATTCTTTAAAATTATTAGCACAAGAATTTTGAAAATCAGAACATAATTTAGCTGCTATATTTGCAGTTACGCTTATAGCGCCTGTTCCACCTCTTTTATTAAACTCAAGAGCATTATCATCATTACCAGTTAATTGAATAAATTCTTTACCCATTGATTTTAATTGTTGATCAACTCTTTTTAAATCTCCTGTAGCGTCTTTAACTCCAACTATATTTTTTAACTCGTATAGTTTTGTCATTGTTTCTACAGACATATCGATTACTGAGCGAGAAGGAATATTATAAATAATAATAGGTATATCTACATTATCATTAATTTTTTTATAATGTTGATACAAGCCTTCTTGCGTTGGTTTATTATAATAAGGTGTCACAACGAGTAATGCATCTGATCCTGCTTTTTCAGCATATTTAGATAATTCAATTGCTTCCGATGTAGAGTTTGAGCCAGTACCAGCAATTACAGGAATTTTTCCATTACATTCTTGAATCGCAATCTCAATGATTTTTTTGTGTTCATCATGGGATAATGTTGGGGACTCGCCTGTTGTACCGCCAGGAACAACCCCGTTTGTTCCGTTTTTTATGTGATAATGAATTAATCTACGATAAACATCCTCGTTTAGAATGTTGTTTTTGAATGGGGTAATTAAGGCTACAATTGATCCTTTAAGCATAAAACAATATAAGGTAATTAATTTTAACTTATGCCTTATAAATTAATTAGTCTAGTATTTTTATTATTTTTTTTAATTATTAATAAAGCCTATTCTGAAAATGAATTCATTTTACCAGTAAAAAAACCATCAATTTTTAAAAAAATTGAAAAAAATATTACTTCAAAAACAACAAATAATTTACCTCAAAAAAAACCAATCTTGCAAACAGCTAAACCTGAACAAAATATAAAAAAAGAAAAAAAAGAAATAAAAAAAAAAATAACAAAAAAAAAAAAAATAAAAAAAAATATATTAATAAAAAATAAACATAAATTACCAAAAAAAAAAAATATAATAAAAACAAAAAAAAAAAAAGATGAAGATATAAAGACAAAACAGAATGAGAGTAAAAAAATTGAAATAAAAAAAAAAGA
>Ga0114996_10007911_pt1 | contig 11922 bp, 9 predicted proteins | sample ArcticOcean_MG_C_4_FD_87039 | JGI IMG/M metagenome (GOLD analysis project Ga0114996, IMG submission 87039) | Marine microbial communities from western Arctic Ocean - ArcticOcean_MG_CB4_134 | ecosystem: Environmental > Aquatic > Marine > Oceanic | place: Arctic Ocean: Canada Basin | collected... | reverse complement strand
GGAGAGAGCCTTGCAATGTCTTCGATCGATAGCATTCGCCAACCATCGGTTTCTAAGGCATTCACACCACCTATCGCTCTCCAGACGTCGTCTAGGTACGTATTAGCTCCAAAGCAGATCCCAACTTGTTGTTCACTACCGCTTGTCATTATCAACGTTGGTGCATCTGAAATGGAATTGTCATCAATTGTAATGAGAATGGCTGAGCCACTCCATACCAATATATTAGACAATTCAGATGCCAATATTCGGATGTCTTCTATGGTATTGAGTTCCCAATTTCGAAGAATAAAAGCATTGTTGTTCGCGAGTTCTTGTAAATGCGTATCCTCACCGACCGCTTGTGGTTGAACAAATACGTGAGTTGGCTGAAGCCTGAGTAACCGTTCGTAGTCAATCGTATGCAGGTCACCCACAACTGGGATTATTTCAACTTGTTTGTCACAGAACGCAGATCGCCCAACAATTTGTTCTTCAAATCCCATATCAATAAGAGATGCTGTAATGCCTGGACTGAGTGAAATAATGCGGATGCCCTCTGGATGAGATTCGCTCTCCTTTGAAGAACAGTTGCATAGAAACACAACAACAATACACGCAAAAAATCTTATGCAATTAACCATCTGCTGAAGAAACAAGTTGAGTCTGAGTTAATCGTGCATAAACATCACAACGATCGAGTAATTCCGCATGCGTGCCTGAATCAATTAACTTAGCTTTGTCGAGAACTAAAATTCGATCTGCCATCTGTACTGTAGATAATCGATGTGCGATAATTAACACTGTTCTTGATTCGCAAAAATGATCGAGTGTATCATTGATTAACGCTTCTGATTCAGTATCAATTTGACTTGTCGCTTCATCAAGAATAAGAATTGCTGGGTCACGTAACATCGCTCTTGCAATTGCCAAACGTTGACGTTGACCACCACTGAGTGAAGTCCCTGATTCATAAACATCTGCTTCATATTGTCCATCCATCGCTTCGATAAATTCCGCAGCATGTGCATGTTCTGCCGCTTCGCGTACTTCTTCTATAGTTGCTTCTGTTCCAAATCGAATATTCTCTGCAATCGTGCCTCGAAAAAGAACAGTTTCCTGAGTTACAACACCAATCTGCGAACGAAGCGAATGCAAATCAACGCCTGCGATATCTTGAGAGTCAATCAGTATTGTTCCTTCCTCAGGGGTCAACAGCCTAGGAAGCATTGAAAGAAGCGTCGTCTTTCCAGACCCATTTGGACCAACGACTGCCACGCATTCTCCATGATTGATAGAGAGTGACACGTTGTCAATCGATGGGTCGCCATTATTGTCATATCGAAATGTCACTCCATCAAACACTATCGAATGGTTGTGTCTTGCAAGTTCCTTGCGTTCCACTTCATCTTCGAGTGGTATTTGTAGCATCTCTTGTAACCTCTGAGCTGGTGCTTCCGCAGCTTGTATTTGCGCGACCATGCCAGAGAGCGGACGAAGCGAGCCACCTGCAACTGCTAGAGAACCAATAGCAAGTAAGAAGCGATCAAATTCAAGTACGCCATCGATAATTGACTTTGCTGCAATTGCTGCAAGTGAGCCAAGAACAATAATCGAAAGAATTTCCATCAATGGACTCATCAGGGCTCGTGCAATTCGTACTTTCATCTCGGCTTTAATGAGCGAGTCATTCTCTTTAGAAAATGTGTTTTCAATTGACCGTTCTGCTGTATTCACTTTTACTGAGCGTAACCCTTGAACCGCTTCGTTCGAAATCCTCAAAAGTTCTTGTTGAACAGCAAGTGATGTTTTTGATCCTTTTCGGATTTGACGTCCAATACGTTGCAATACAAAAGCAAGAATAGGTATGACTAAAAGTGCGATCACGACAAGCCTTACATCAAAAACACATGCAACGATGAAGGCGACAATACCTTTTGATAAGTGCGCAATGGATTTACCCATTAAGACGGTCAAACCTACTTGCAGTGCTTCTGCATCACGCACAATGCGAGAAACAAATTCACTTGCACCGCTTCGCAAGACACGAGTAAGGCCCAACCCTAGCACATGACCGAACGCTTGCTTGCGAATTCTAACTATTGTGTGAACAGCAATCCATCCGCTTAAGTATGCATGTAAAAAATTTGCAACCCCACCAATAATAGTCAAACACCCTACTCCTAAAAGAATGAAGACAACGCCATCAAAGCGGCTTGATGGCAGGTCGTTGATGAGCCACTGTGGAATTGTAAAGATGTGCTTCTCTGCATTAAATTGCGTTGCAAGTTCTGGAAGTGCTTGTCCACTTTCAGGATTAAGAATAAGTGAAAGTGCTGGACCTAAACTCAAGAGTCCAACGCCTAATCCCATTGCAGAAAAAACCGCAAGCGCAATTGCAAGAATCAATCGTCCTCGCCATTGCAGCATTTGTTTTGCAAAGTATCGAAAATGTGTCATGACGCATCATTTCCTTCGTACACTTCACGCAAATCTATCCAAAAGTTTGGGTAACTTTTTGATACACAAGTTGGATCAACTATAGAAATTCCAGATCTCTTGGTACCTAACACTGCCATAGACATCGCTATACGGTGATCACCAATTGGATCTATGGCGGTTGGTTCATGATTTCCTTTTAAAAGTGGGGAAATTCTTAGGTCGCTTATTCCTGCCCCAACTCCACATCCTGCTTTTGCAAGCGAACGCGCCATCACTTCAATTCTGTCAGACTCTTTCAGGGGAAGGGTTTCAAGTCCATAAATTCTCGATGGGCTATCAGCAACCGCAGCGACTGCGGCTAAACAAAGCGATGCATCTGGAAAACTCGAAGCATCAAGATCGCCAAACCCTCGGATAGTTCCTGTACCAGTAACTTGCAATCCCGATGTGGTTTCTTGTATATCAGCACCAATCGACCCAAGCAAACGTATGGCCTTTGCATCTGGTTGCGTAGAATCCAATCGCAAGCCTTCAAGCGTAACAGATAATCCTTCGTGCACCGTCGCTACTGCAGCAAAGTACACAGCGGAACTTGCATCTGGTTCAATTTCTAGTTCACGGTGGGTGACACGAGTATGCTCGACTTCGATTGTTCTGTGTGTTTCATTTGAGTCTTCACGCACAGGAACGTTAAAAGAACGAAGCATTTCCAATGTTAGGTCAACGTATGATTCAGAGGTAATTGGTTTTTCACATCGCAGCGTAACACCACCTTCAAGAAATGGTGCTATTAAAAGAATCGCTGAGATAAACTGACTCGATTGGGTCAATGGGATTGCAAGAGAACCACCAGAAGTAGATGTTCCATTCACCGTCACTGGCAAGTGATCACCTTCAATCGTTGCACCCAACTGTTGGAGTAATGTTAATAATTCGCCAACAGGTCGTAGGCGCATGCGGGCGTCCCCGTCGACAACAACTTCTTCCTTAGACAAGCACCCTGCTGCAATCATAAACCTTGAGGGTGTACCGCCCGCACCAAGATTCACTATCCCACCGCGAGGAAATGAACCATCAATACCGTGTAAGATCAGTTTTTTCGATGACCATTTGACGCCAACTCCCAGAGTTGCCAATGCCTGCGAAAGTAATTTGGTGTCATCTGAAAAGAGGGGTTCCATAAGCACAGTGCGGCCTGCACCAAGCGCACCAAGCATGATCGCCCTTTGCGTCAAACTTTTTGAACCCGGAACTCGCAATGTGCGATGACCAATCCGTTTCAAAACAGGTACTGACTCGGCAGTCAGACCTGTATTTTTTTTTCTCATAAAGCAAATAGTCTCATGTATCTCGCCTAAAGATCGCCACAACATCGTCAATAGGAATAACAAAGAGACGGTTATCGCCTTCAAAATCAACTGGGATAGAGTGCTTAGGATTGAACAGAACTTTATCGTATTGTTGAATGGGATAATCAGGGTCGTTTTCGATCACTGTGCTTACAGCAACAATTCGACCCGTGAGTGTTGGGATCTCTATTTTGTCAGGAAGATGGATTCCAACCTTCGTGATTTTCCTATCCTCATCCTTTCGGATGAGTACTCGATCACCAATTGGTTCGACGGTCTCTATTCCCTGTTTTCTAGTAGTTGACTTAGCCATATATGTGCATAATAGTTGGCATTGACAATCTCAGCAGAAAATCCTTCCATAGATTGAAGATATCTGTATCATGGATGTTTTACAAGGATTAGAGGAGATTTCAATGCCCCAAAAGACTGAAGAAAACCCTAAAACAGCGATAAACCCCGCAGAAGTTAAAACAACTGACCCGCTCCATCTCATTGATGTCGATCACGTACAACTGTATGTTGGAAACGCAAAGCAGGCTGCCTTTTATTACGCCTATACCTTCGGTTTTCAAGTAACCCAATTTGACGATTTAACAACAGGCAATAGAAAAGAAGCCTCCTACTTATTGACACAGGGCAACATCAGGTTGATCATCACAACTGGGTTGGGCAAGGATCACCCAGCACAGCGGCATATCAATCTTTATGGTGACGGTGTAAAGGACATAGCATTCACTGTGTTTGATGCAGAACGGGCGTTTAACAAAGCTGTGGAAAATGGTGCTGAAATTGCTTATAAGCCCTATAAAGCTGCTGATGAACATGGTGAAGTTGTTCGTGCGGGCATCAAAACATACGGCGAAGTCGTACACTCTTTTGTCTCCCGAAGCGGTGAGTATGCGCTTCCTAAAGTAAAACAAGGCAAGATGATTTTTCCCGGTTTTAATGAGATCGATCACCCACTCAATCAGTTCAATAAAGATAACCCATGTGGGCTGAAATTCATTGACCACTGCGTAGGTAATGTTGGCGTTGATCAAATGAACAACACTGTCGATTGGTATGAAAAAATTCTTGACTTCTCAATGTTCAAGCACTTCGACGATGATGATATTTCTACAGAATATTCAGCACTCATGTCAAAAGTAATGTCATCCGGAGGTGGCTTGATTAAATTTCCCATCAACGAACCCGCCGAAGGCAAACGCAAGAGTCAAATACAAGAGTACCTTGATTGGCACAACGACACCGCTGGTGTTCAACATGTCGCTTTTCGAACTGATGATGCCATTGCAAGTATTCGTGAATTACGTAAACGCGGCGTAAACTTTCTACGCCTCCCTGACACGTATTATGAACTTGTTTGGGATCGCGTTGGCGATATCGAAGAAGAGAAGAAACTTATCCAAGAACTTGGCATTCTTGTCGACCGTGATGACCAAGGCTATCTTTTGCAACTCTTTACTCGACCAGTACAAGATCGACCCACTCTGTTCTTTGAAATCATTTGCAGGCGTGGAAGTCAATCCTTCGGGAAAGGTAATTTTAAAGCCTTGTTTGAAGCACTTGAAATTGAGCAAGAACGCCGCGGAAACTTTTAACTCACTAGAGGAACCTACACGTGCCATACTACACCTCCCTAGGCGAAATTCCACCAAAACGACATATTCAATTTCGTAGACCAGACGGAGTACTTTACTCTGAAGAGGTTTTTGGAACAGAAGGGTTTGTTGGTTCAACTTCAACGTTGTATCACATCCATCCACCAACACAGGTTTCTGGCTGGAAACACGTATACTCGACGAAACAGGAGTATGTTGAGACAAATGTTATGCGTATGCGACATATCGTTTCCAGCAATTTATCCGCCAAAGGTGATCCGATTACTGGTCGGATTGTGTTGTTTGGTAACAGTGATTGTGAAATGGGTGTTTGCGTTCCTGAGACTGAAATGAAGTATCACTTCAAAAACGGACAGGGTGACGAATGTATCTTTATACATGAGGGCACCGGCACAATGTACACCATGTTTGGCACCTTGAAATTTAAAAAATTTGATTTTGTCATTATTCCCAAAGGCACGATCTACAAAATGGAATTCGATAAGGCTCCAAAAGATGGACCTGAAAATCGTTTCATGTACATAGAAACTGTGAATGGTTCTCATATTAAACCGCCACCACGATACATTGCAAAAACGACATCACAATTTTTAGAACACGCCCCCTATTGTGAGAGAGATTTGCAAATTCCACAATTACCTTTGATGTACGATGAAATGGGAAAATTTGAAGTTAGAATTAAAGCTCGCAACAGCGTGCATAGTTACTTATATCCCTATCACCCCTTGGATATCGTAGGATGGGATGGTTGTTACTACCCGTACATTTTTAATGCATTGGATTTTTCATCGATTGTTGGAAAACATCACATGCCACCACCGACTCACCAAGTTTTTGAAGCTGGAAATTTTGTCATTTGCGCCTTTGCACCACGCATGCTTGATTTCCATCCAGAAGCAGTTAAAGTTCCGTACAACCATTCCAATGTTGATAGTGATGAAGTGATGTATTACTGTGATAACAATTACACCGCCCGCAAGGGTATCGGTGAAGGTTCTATGACAATGCACCCACAAGGTATTGCCCACGGACCACATCCAGGAACTGTCGAGGATTCTCTAGAAAGCACATATACAGACGAACTTGTCGTGATGTGTGATACATTCAGACCACTCTTCCCAACAAAGGCAGCCATTGATATTGACGATGATACCTATCCAAAATCATGGGAGGACTGGGAGCCAATTCCTTCAGGCAAATAAACTATCCCGCGGATAGTTTATTCTGTTGCAGGCAAAATTAAGCCCCTGCAGGCGCCAAAGCCGATACGCACGGCGTCTTCTGATTCACACCACGCTTTAATTGTCAATTCGTCGCCGTCTTGTAAGAAACGACGTTGTGTTCCATCTGGCAAGTCAATTGGTTCAGTTCCTCGCCAAGTAAGTTCTAACATACAACCGCGACTGTCTTTCGTCTCGCCGCTTATTGTTCCGCTACCTATAAGATCACCGCTATTCATCGGGCAACCAGTACTTGTGTGATGTGCAAGCATTTGGGCGAATGACCATGTAAGATTCGTGAGTGAACTTTTTGTTAACTGAATCGCATTAACATTTTCGTCACGCATTGTCTGCGATGAAATTGATACACAACAATTGATGTCCAACATATCCTCAGTAACTGGTTGTAAATATTTAAGCACTTCAGGATCAGACTCTAATCGATCTGGACCATTTTTTCTAAATGGTGCAAGTGCGTCAATCGTCACAATCCAAGGACTGATTGTCGAGGCAAAATTCTTTGCATTGAACGGTCCAAGTGGTTGGTACTCCCATTTCTGCACATCCCTGGCAGACCAGTCATTCAAGATCACGATGCCAAAGAGGTGTTCCATTGCATCATCCATCGTGATGCGCTCTCCAATCGTATTCCCAGTACCAATGAATGCACCGAACTCAAGTTCATAATCGAGCAGTTTACAAGGCGCAAAAACTGGTGCGCTGTCATCGGGTTTTAGTTGACCACATGGTCGTTTGATTTCAGTACCAGAAATTACAACGCTACTGGCCCTGCCATGATATCCCACAGGCAAATGTAAATAATTTGGCATGAGGGGATCCCCATCAGGCCGAAACATTTTTCCAACATTCGTGGCGTGGTTCCTCGCTGCGTAAAAATCTGTGTAATCGCCGATTGTGGCGGGTAACACTAAATCTAACTCATCTTGTGCTGATAAAAGTTCGGGGGCTGGTTCACCACATAAGAGTGCGAAGATTGCATGGCGAACGAGCGTCCAAGTCTCTTGACCCAGTGACATAAAATCATTGAGCGTGTCACGTCGCAACGCAGCAACAATCTCATCTGAAAATTGCAACTTGTCTTGATCAAGTGCCTTTCTCAACACCACTGCTTGATCACCAATTGCAACCACAATTCCGTTTGTGCGACATACTCCCCACGGAAGATTTTGAATCGGAAAGTCAACTCTCTCCGAACCATCTGCCACCCAACTCTTTGCTTCTACTTCATGTGTGTGATCAATCATGTTAAATCCTTTAGAAATCCCATGCCTCGTAAATCTATTCTTGGATCATCAAAAGAACAGGTACCAAGCGAATTGAACAATTCTGCGCGTACTTGTTCTAGTTGGAATTCAGTGAATTCTGAAAAATCTGGAGTTGGAGCATTCAAAATCTGTTCTACTTCTCCCACAGTAGCATTACCGACACTTGCTGCAGCTGTTGCTTGAAGGACAGAAAGAAAACCAAACTCAAGCACACCAACTGAAGCATTCTGATGTTGACATGGATGATGCATCCCAGCAGTTGCTTTGAAGGACTGCCCAGCAATTGCACAACTGTGTATAAATCTCGAAAGAGTTTGAGATGATGGATACAAGTCCTTTTCAATTCCACCAGTGCGAACCTTCGCACCAGCAATTGCACCAGATAAACATGCAATTAAACCGCGTGGATCTTCTGCGATTGGCAATTCAATATATGGAAAGAGATCATCGTGCAACATAGAAAGTGCGCTGTCAATTTCAGAAGTCGTGTCTGCTTTAAACTCAACAACATTTGCCACTGCGCCACATGATTCCATATTAAATTCTATAACTAACTGCAGAGCAGATTCAAAATGTTCGCTACCCGCTGGTGGAAGTAACACGCTCAATTCCCACATCTCATCATCTTGATTCGGCAAGAGATCAACTGCAGCACTTTTAAATTCTGCAAGTCTGCTCGCTGGAATAATCAAGCGTGCTAGCATCCAATGATCATCTGATTGCAGAAATGATGACCAATTATTTACAACTGGTTGCATGTCTAAATTGGCAGGCGGATAGAGACCGGCGTAATCGATCAACCCTTCAAGTATAATCTCTGACTTCGTTGTTGCTGCGGTTTGCATCTTAGGCGTCACATGTCGCTGAAAAATGTTCTAAACATCGAGATAATCGACAAAGTGATGATTCCTTGCCAAGTAAGACTAACGTGTCGCCAATCGGTGGCGAAACCGGCCCTCCCACGACTGCAATTCTCACAGGCTGTGCAACTTTTCCAAGAGCGCCACCAGCGAGAGTATCTGCAAGCGAATGTAAGCACGCATCAATCGACTTTGCGTCCCATGTATCTAGATCTGAGAACGCTTCGATGATCGCAGGCATTCTGGAGAGCCCCGTAACTTCCCCTTTCAACAATGCTTTCTTGACTGGCTTTGATTCTTCCCAAGTAATTTGCTCATCACTGTCGATTAAGAACTTTGAAGTCACGATTGCATCTTGGAAGGTTTTTGATCGTTCATGGTTCGCTGAGGCGAAGAGCGAGAATTTATCATCAAGTGCTGCGTACTCTGGTGCATACTTCTTACACCAATCAAGTAGACGCTCTTCAAATTCTTCACTTGTTAGTTTTTGTAATGCATCGAGATTAAATGCTAGTAACTTTGCACGATCAAATTTCGCTGGCGATTTGACAATTCGATCAAGTGAAAAGTGTTTTACTAGATATTCTGCGTCAAACTGTTCGATGTCATTTCCAGGCGACCAACCAAGCAAGCAGAGATAATTGACGAGTACTTCTGGCAAGTATCCGGCACGTTGAAAATCTTCTACGTTGATTTCAGGCAACTCAATGCCCAGAGCATCTGCAAGTGCACTCGCCTCGCTAAAGTCAAGCTGCTTATCTTTTGAAGAAGTCCAAGTGTCCCACGATTCCATAGAGATGCAATTGTTAGGAGGAGTTTCAACATTGTTTTCTTTGACAAATTTTCGAAGTGCTTTGTCCTTGTCTCTCTTGGACATTTTTGAACCGTCTGGGTTAAAAATCAGCGAGATATGTGAGAATATGGGTCGATCAAAACCAAACGCATCTTGCAATAACACGTGTTTGAATGTGTTGTTGAGATGTTCTTGCCCACGAATGATATTCGTAATACCCATGAGCTCATCATCCACTACAACTGCGAAGTGGTATGTCGGGAACCCATCAGTTTTGAAAATTATAAAGTCGTCAACTTCTGTTCTTTCAACCTGCACTTCGCCGACAACCGCATCTTGTACAACAATAGGACCACCATCGGGTACTTTAAACCGTACAACATTTGGTCTTCCTTCTTTTAGATATTGCTGTACAGTTTCTGCACTTAACGCAAGCGATGCTCGGTCATAACGGTATGCTCGTTTCTCTTTTTTGGCAAGATTTCTTTTCTCGTTAAGTTCTTCAGGAGTTTCAAACGCATAGTAGGCAAACCCAGAATCCAGTAATTTTTGAAGATTTTCATTGTAAATGTCTAGCCGCTGCGATTGAAAATAAGGCCCATTGTCGCCACCCCCGGAACCTTCAAATTCTGGGCCTTCATCCCAACATATGTTCAACCACTTAAGGTCCTCAAAGAAACCTAAGGTTGCTTTTTCACTAGATCGTTTTTGATCCGTGTCTTCGATACGCAATAAATACTTACCGTTGTTTGCTCGAGTAAAAGCCCAGCAAAAAATTGCTGTCCTTGCGCCGCCCACGTGGAGGTGTCCCGTTGGACTTGGTGCAAATCTTGTACGAACTTGTTTGTTGCTCATTGCAACCCCTCTTGTGATTGACGACGTTTTTTGATGACTTCAATTGGTCCCGTGAGTGCATACAAAACAAAAACAACTGCTACAGTTTCTTGGAACCACCAAATCGCAAGGAATATAATAATGACTGTTGTTGAAAGAAATCGGAATGTTTGAGGTCTTGCTAGATATCGACCAACGAAGTGATCGTATGGCATACTCGAAACCATACCAAGGGCACAACAAAGTGCAACAATCGGAACTCCAAATGCGTATGATCGTCCAAGCCAAACTGCATCGATACCATTTGCCAAAATATGTTGATGCAACATGATCAGAGCAACAACGACGCCTGCAGCGCCTGGAGATGGAATGCCATGGAATGCAATGTCATCATCAGGTCCTTCTTCAGGATGTGTTTCAACTTTGAATCGAGCAAGCCTTAGAGCAGTACAGCAAACATACACTGCTGCGATTGCCCAAACAACTTTTCCCCATGGCATATCAGCATCTGGCCCGAGCACTGTTAACTGACCATCTTCGCCTAGATAACCTCCAACGAGTGCCAACACCATTATTGCAGGTGCCACACCACAAGTAACCAAGTCGGCAAGTGAATCTAACATAGCACCCAGTGGAGTCACACTTTTTGTTAACCGAGCAACGGAACCGTCTACGCTGTCGAGGAACATTCCAAGAAAAACCATGGAACCCGCCATCGTTAAACCACTCCACCCCCAAGGACCAACCCACTCTGCACTTTTTGTTGCATAATGAATTGCAGCAAATCCCGCGACGAGATTGCCTAGTGTAAACAAGAGTGGCCAGACAATTTGCGGAGGCATCACTTTGCGAACGCGGTGGTGAACTCTCGACTTTGGTTGGGTTTGTTTTTGCTCAGATTCCATAGAATGTACTATTCTATCACTTGTCGCCCTCAAAACCTACGTGTGCCTCGAAGAGTAAAATTGTTTGAATCGGGTCCCTAACAGGTCCTCCCATGAGTGCTTCGCCTAGGCGAATAGCCGATGGACCTTCATCTAACGGACCAGTTATCACTTTTTCTGGCTCCAACTGTGTTACAACAAGGAGGGCTTGATCATTATCAAGGAGACATTCAATCATTAACTCTGAAAAAACTCGACTCTCTGATGGTGCATTTTCTTTACCTGGAACGATGCCATGGTCAGTAGGGACGTGCCAAACAGGTAACAATTGAAGATAAAGTTGATCCCCATCTTCCATCTCTATTTGCCAGCCCCTAGCAAGTAAAGTGAGATATCCATGATCTACAAGATGAGAGATGCCCCCCGCAGTAACTAACATCCCACTCGATGGCATTTTACGCTGAAGCACATCAGGCCAATTCATAATTTGACCATGCCAGTCAAACTTTTCTTCTTGAGGTTCACCGAGCGATGCTGCGATCGCCGGAACATCAATTGTATCAATGATTCGGACTGTCATCCCTTCAGATGCTAGACGTTGTTGTAATTGAGGATCACCTAAATCTTCTCCAAAATTACGGAGTGTTTCT
>Ga0114996_10007910_pt1 | contig 11925 bp, 11 predicted proteins | sample ArcticOcean_MG_C_4_FD_87039 | JGI IMG/M metagenome (GOLD analysis project Ga0114996, IMG submission 87039) | Marine microbial communities from western Arctic Ocean - ArcticOcean_MG_CB4_134 | ecosystem: Environmental > Aquatic > Marine > Oceanic | place: Arctic Ocean: Canada Basin | collected... | reverse complement strand
CCGCATCGAACGCGTCGGCGCCGCGGTATTCTACGAGGTAGGCAACGTGGCTCCGTCCTTCGACGGGCTCTTCGACGACAAGGCGAAGAACAGCTACGGGATGAGTCTACGGTTCAGCCTCGAGCGCACGGCTTTGTTCCGCGTCGACTACGGCATCTCGAATGAAGCCACGAACCTCTCGATCGCGTACGGACTGACCTTCTAGCTCGTCTCCGTCAGCGACCTCTGGGGTTGGGGTCTGCCATGCGCAGACCGAGCGCGGTGGCGCGATGTGCCTCCGCGATCTTCTTGTGGCCCATCTGTTCGTTCATGTTCGCCAGGTACATGTGCAGGTTGTGCAGCTTCGCGCGCAGGTTGCTGTCCTCGGGTTTCATCTCCAGGAGTGTCCCCCAACTCCTGACAGCAATCCCATAGATCGGTCTCGGATCCTTCTCGAGAGTCACGTGCGCGAGGCCCTGCATCAACGTTCCCAGGTCGAGGCGTGGCGTGTGGTACTTCGGGCTCAGACCGATGCTCTTCTCGAAGTGCTCCTTCGCCATGGTCACGTACGGCATGACCATGTCGCGAAGTCTCACGACCTCCGGAGGAGGCGCCTTGCCGACGATTTGCATCGCCGGCCAAAGCGACCACGTCTTCGCGATCATGTCGGCGACCATGCAATGCGCGTACGCCTCGGGCGTCGCTTCCAGAGCGAGGAGAGGATGCAGTCTCTTGGTCTTTCGATACGAATCGAAGCCGCGCTGCCACTCCTCGCGGACGACGTAGATCGCCGCCAGGTTGTTATGCGCAAACCAGCCGTCTGGGTTGTCGTCGAGGATGCTGTTGTAGAGGACTTCCTTGTTTTCGTACTTGTGGGTCTGGCTCCAGGTTCGTGCGCCGTAGAGCCCCAACACGATGACAGTCGCCACCATGCCGATCCGCGCGGGAACCCTGGCTGCGAGCCACGCGCACACGAGGACGATGATCCCGAGGGATGCGTGGTACTGGAAGTGATCCGCGACGAACGAGTAGCGGAACGGATAGACGTCGACGAACCCGATCGCCGGAAACAGCGTTCCGCCAAACATAAGCACAGCCGCCAACGGGGCGCGAACTCCCTTCTTCCAGGCGATGAAGACCAACGCTCCGACGAGCAGCAAGACCGCTGCCGGAAACGCGAACTGCCACGCCTCGCCGACGTCGACCACCCACCGTTCGTAGATGAACGTCAACTCGGCTGGCCAGATCAGCTTGGAGAAGTAGAACCACGGAACACGCCCGGCGATGAGGCACCTCTCGAGGAGAGTCTGATCCCACTCGGGACCGTGAGCCCCCACCTTCACGTCTTCGAGGTGGCTGGTGTAGATGCCGTACGCCACGCCGAGAACGATGAACGGCAAGAGCGCGACGATGTCCGCCTTCTCGAGCCGGCCCCGCTTCCACCAGGTGATCAGCAAGATCGTGAACGGGAGCGAGAACGTGACGGACTTGCTCGTCAGCGCACACGCGAACAGCCCAAACGCGATCCACCACAACTTCCCTCGCCCGCCGTGTCCGGGGTCCGCATCGGCGAGCCCCGCGTACCGCAGATAGACCTTCATCGCGCCCAGGTAGAAGACCATCGACAAGACGTTCTTGCGCTCGGTGATCCACGCAACGGATTCCACCATCACGGGATGAAGAGCAAACACGCCCGCGATCAGTATTGCGCCGGGAAGTCCCAGTCGCCGCACAACCGTGAACAACATCCACGCTGAGGTCAGGTGCAGGATCAGATTGACGAGGTGGTAGCCAAACGGCTCGAGCCCCCACAGGTGGAATTCGATCCAGAACGTCGTGTGAACCAACGGATACCACTGCGGGATCGCGATCTCGGGCGTGTGTTGGAACCAGATATCGAACAGTCCACCGGCGGAGGTCAGCGTCTCGTTCAGTTCGACGTACGCGTCATCGTCCCAAATGAACCCCGCCCTCAGCGCCGGAATGTAGGCCACGATCGCGGCGAGTCCGATCAACGCGAGCAGGATGGTGGTCTTCTGGCGGTTGTCTTGCATCGAGCGTTGAGCGCTGGTTTGGTAAGCGTGTACAAGATGCTCTGCCCTGGCAGCAAAAAAACATGAAGTCTTCCAAGCTCACCCTGCTGACCTGCAGCCTCCTGACGCTGCTCCCCATTTCCTGCTCCGAGGACAACGGTGCTGATCACGCGGTCCAGTATCAACCGAACACCTCGCAGAAGGCCGACACGAAGTTCCTGCGGTTCACCGACGAGAGTCGGGGCGAAGGCGTGATGGAAGCAGCGATCGCCACGTACGAAGGCAAGAATGGCGAGAAGGTGGAATTGATCAGCGCCGTACACGTCGCAGACACCGCCTACTACGAGCGGCTCGAGAAGCTCTTCGCCGGCTACGACTCCGTTCTCTATGAGCTGATCAAGGGCAAGGGAGTGAAACCTCCGGAAAAGGGTCGCCGTAAACGTGGGGAATCCGGCGGCATGGTCTCCTGGTTCCAACGCTACATGCGCGACACTCTGCAGCTGGACTTCCAGCTCGAAGCGATCGACTACCGCGCGAAGAACTTCGTCCACGCCGACCTCGACGCGGAGACGTTCCAGAGATTGAGCGAAGAACGCGGGGAGACCATCGTGCAACTGATGCTGAAACTCGCGCTCGCGGAGTTCAAGATCGGCAAAGAGGGAAAGTCGAAGACGGACCAGAACATTGGACTGAAGCTGATCGCCGCCTTGTTCATGCCCGACAGTGCGCGCGCGCTCAAGTATCTGTTCGCGCAGCAACTCGAGAACATGGAATCGCTCATGGCAGGCCTCGGCGAAGGTCCCGACGGCAAGGGCTCGGTCCTGCTCACGGAACGCAACAAGAAGTGCATGAGCGTACTCCGAGAGCGGCTGAAGCGAGGCGACAAGAACATCGGCGTGTTCTACGGCGGCGCCCACATGGCCGACCTGGAGAAGCGGATCTTCAAAGAGATCGGGTTCCGACGCACTGGCGTGCGCTGGGAGCAAGCCTGGGTCGTCCGTCGGGCCAAGCAGCCGCCAGCCAAGAAGCCCGCCAAGAAGCCGGCGAAGAAATAGAGCACCTACTTCAGAGTGAGGCTGACCGGGCAGTGATCCGACCCTCGGACATCGGTCAGGATCTCCGCCGATTCGACTCTCGGATACAGCTCTTCGTCGACGCAGAAATAGTCCAGCCGCCAGCCAATGTTCTTGTCGCGGGCCGAAAACCGGTAGCTCCACCACGAGTAGACGTCGGCGAGCTCGGGGTTGTGTCGACGCCATGTATCGACGTAGCCGGACTCGAGGAACTCTGTCATCCACTCCCGTTCGGCGGGCAGGTAGCCGGGATTCTTCTCGTTCTGCTTCGGTCGCGCGATGTCGATCGGCGCGTGCGCGACGTTGTAGTCACCGCCGAGCGCGACGTGATAGCCCTTCTCGCGGAGACCAGCGAGATGCGCGCACAACGCCGCGCTAAACTTCAATCGAAAGTCGATTCGCCGTCCTTCCGCCTGGCTGTTCGGAAAGTATGCCGACAAGACGACCACGTCGCCGAAACGCGCGCCGAGAAGGCGCCCCTCGTCGTCGAACTCCGATTCGCCGAGCCCTTCGATCCACTCGTCGGGTTCCGACTTGATGTACATCGCGACGCCGCTGTATCCCTTTCGGCGCGCGGCGTGCACGCGCAGCTGATACCCGGGCACGTCCGCCAACGCGTCCGGCAGATTCTCGAGCGCAGCCCTCGTCTCCTGCACGAGAAGCACATCAGGGGATTCGGCTTCCAAGAGCGGCAGGAACAGATCTTTGCCGTGCACAGCCCGGAGGCCGTTGACGTTCCAGGAGATCAGCTTCATATGCCGCGCCATCGCAACACGGATCTGGCTCCAAGTCCAATCGCGAACGTCGCCGCCGAACCAACGAGCACGAACCACGGCCACGCCAGTGAGAACGACGGCCAGATCGCCGGCGCGCCGAATTCGACGAAAGTCACGACGACGAGACCCCCGACAAGGCCAGTAATTGCCGCGCGTGAATCCGCGGTGACCGTCGCCAGGAAGAACACGCCCAGGATGATCCCCGTCGTGAAGCCCTGGATGTGCAGCACCATGCCGACGATCGGCGTCCCTTCGACGAGCTGTCCGCCGATTCCAACCGCGATCTGCGCGACGCCGAAGACGATGGTGAACGAGCGCGCCAGGCGCAGGCGGAGAGCATCCTTCGTCTCCCGTTCGGGCAAGACGTAGACGTCGTTGACGATCGCGGTAGCCGTGGAGTTGAGCGAACTCGACAACGTCGACATCGCCGCAGAGAACACCGCACCGAGAACCAGGCCGAGTACGCCGATCGGGAGGTGCGACACGATGAAGGTGGCGAACACCCGGTCCGGTTTGTCGAAGGTCTGTGGGTTCTGCTGATAGAACGCGTACAGCGCCACGCCGACGACCAGGAAGAACGCAAACTGCAACAAGACAACGGGCCCGCTCCACGCCAGCGCCTTCCTGGCGTCGCGGAGATTTCGGGCGCAGAGATAGCGCTGCACCATCATCTGGTCGACCCCGTGCGTGCCGACCGCGAACACTGCGCCACCGATCAGCCCCGTCCAGAACAGGTAGGGTTGAGAGAAGTTGAAGTCGAAGTTGAACACGCGCAGTTTGTCCGTCTGCGTGGCCAGTTCGTTGACGGTCCCAAAGCCCCCGTCGATCTCCCCGATCAGTATGCAGAACGCGATCACCGCCCCGCCCATGTAGACCACGAACTGCACGAGATCCGTCCAGAGCACGGCGCGCATCCCGCCGACGAACGTGTACAGGATCGTCGCGACCCCCAGACAGATCACGGCTATCTCGATGTCGATCGAAAAGACACGTTCGAGGACGATCGCGCTCAGGAACAACCGGAGCCCATCGCCGAGCGTGCGTGTCACGATGAACAGCAAGCTCGCGAACCGCTTCACCTGGCCGCCAAAGCGCACGTGCAACACTTCGTAGGCGGTAAACATCTCGCCCTTGAAGTAGCGCGGCAACAGGACCATGCAGACCAGCAGACGTCCGACGATGTAGCCGAGCGGCAGTTGGAGAAACGTCAGGTCCGTCGCCCATGCCAGCCCCGGAATGCTGAGAAACGTCACCGTGCTCGTCTCGGTCGCGACGATCGAGAACAGGATGACCCACCACGGGAAGTTCCGCGAGCCGACCATGAAGTCAGCAGCGGTCTTCTGATTCCGCCCCATCCACAGGCCGAACGCCACGACCCCAAAGAGGTAGACGATGAGAATGGTGAGATCGAGACCGGAGATGTTCACGCGGCTACGTGTGTACCGAATCGTGGCCGTCTACACCATGACGGTCACGACAAGGACGCCGTGACCGTCAAATCGTTGACAGACCTAAGCGGTGACCCGATCTTCCGCGTTGAGCGACGAGATGGATTCCATCTGTGCCAGCACTTCCATATCCCGCTTCACGCCGCGGAGAGTGTCGATGTCTACCGTCTGCGCCGCGTCGGTGTAGCTCCGGTCGGGGTGAACGTGCGCTTCGATAAGGAGACCCTGCGCTCCAGCAGCCAGCCCAGCGCGTGCCATCACTCGAACTCGGTCGCGGTGCCCCACGCCGTGGGACGGATCGACGAGCACCGGCAGATGCGAGAGCTTGCGCACCAACGGCACGACGTTGAGATCGAGGGTGTTGCGCGCATGGTCGCTGAACGTGCGGATACCCCGCTCGCACAGGATGACCTGGTGATTCCCTCCCGCCAACAGATACTCGGCGGCCATCAACCACTCCTGAAGCGTCGAGGACATCCCGCGCTTGAGAAGAACCGGACGATCCACCTGTGCCAGACGCTTCAGCAGAGAGAAATTCTGCATGTTGCGCGTGCCAACCTGCAGAACGTCCACGTGGGGCAGCATCGCGTCGACCGATTCCGGATCGAGCACTTCCGAGACGACCGGGAGCCCGGTCTCGTCGCGCACGACCTGCAACGTCTGGAGCGCCTCGAGTCCGAGTCCCTGGAACTCGTACGGGTTCGTGCGCGGCTTGAACGCTCCGGCCCGGAACATGTTCGCGCCCGCCGCCTTGACTGCCTGGGCCACTTCGAGTGTACGAGCTTCGGTCTCGACGCTGCACGGGCCAGCGATGATCACCGGAGTCGGTCCCCCGATCTCCACGTCGCCGACCTTCACGATCGTGTCCTCGTCATGCACCTCTCGACTGACCAGCTTGTAGGGCTTCGTCACCGAGATGCACTCGAGCACTCCCGGTAAGTACGCGAGATCGGTTGGCGGAATCGGACTCTTGTTCCCGGTCACGCAGATCGCGGTACGACTGCGACCGGGCACTGGTAGAGGAACGAATCCCATTCGACGGATGGCGGCTTCAACTGCGGTGCATTGCTCCGCAGTACTGTTCTTCTCCATGATCACGAGCATCGTGCTTCTCCTTGGTCGTCGTTGACCTGGATGATTGGGTGGGTGAAAACTTCGGTGAGCGGTGTGATCGCCGCCCGGAAACTGCTGACGACCCTCTCGCCGTCGATGTGGTCCGCGTCGTCGATCGCTGCCTCGATACTGCGCGCCAGGTGACTGCCGACGACTGCGATCCTGGCGCCGGCTTCGAACGCGGACGCGACCTGCTCGGGCGTCGAGATGCCAACGCCGAGGCACACGGGATTCTGCACCTCGGAGACGACGCGCCGGAGGAGGTCGCCCGATCCATCGGTTTCCGCGGAAGTCTTGCCTGTGACCCCCTGGTAGCCGGCGAGGTAGAGGAAGCCTGTCGACGTCGCATCCAACTCCGCGAGTCTCGCTGAGTCAGTCAGTGGTCCGACGAGGGAGACATGACCGAGACCCGTGGCCGCTGCGGCCTCCCTCAGCGAACCCGACTCCTCGAGTGGAATATCAGGAACGAGCAGCGTCGAAGCGCCCGCGTGCGCAGCCGCGGCGCAGAACTCCTCGTAGCCGCGGGCGTGGACGAGGTTGCCGTAGACCAGGAGATGCAACGGGATCTGCGGTCGGGCCTCGTGCACGCGCCCGAGAATCTCGAACGCCTTGTCGGTGGACACGCCCGCCGCCCGCGCGCGGAGGCAGCTGCGCTGGATCACCGGTCCATCCGCGCACGGATCGCTGAACGGAATGCCCAACTCGAGCATCGTCGCGCCGGCGTCCACCGCGGCGATGGCGAGCTCGACCGAGAGCTCGGGCATCGGATCCCCGAGCATGAGAAACGCACTCAAGTGGTGGCGTTGGTCGCGTAGGCTTCGTTCGAATGCGTGCAGAGTCATTCTTCTTTCCTCTGGAAGTAGGTGTCGAGGTCCTTGTCACCCCGTCCCGAGACGTTGACGAGCACGCGTGCACCCTCGGGAAGATGGCCAGCTTCTACGGCCTGCGACGCAAATGCCAGGGCGTGCGCGGACTCGAACGCCGGAATAATGCCCTCGCGCTGGCTCAGCTCTTCGAACGCGGCGATCGCCGCGTCGTCCGTGACGGCGACGTACACCGCGCGCCCGGAGTCCTTGAGGAAGGCGTGCTCCGGACCGACGCCCGGATAGTCGAGTCCGGCGGCGACGCTGTGACTCTCGCCGATCTGCCCGTCCTCGTCTTGCATCACATAGGTCCGCGCGCCGTGCAACAACCCGATCGTACCGGCCACGAGTGTGGCGCCGTGGTGACCGGTGTCGACACCGCGCCCGGCTGGCTCGACGCCAAACAACTTCACTTCACTCTCCCCGACGAATCCCTGGAAGATCCCGATCGCGTTGCTTCCGCCGCCGACACACGCGATAACCGCGTCGGGACTGCCGCCGACTTGATCGCTCCACTGCTCTCGCGCCTCGCGCCCGATCACGGACTGCAGCTCCTTCACCAGTCGCGGGAACGGATCCGGACCGCACACCGTTCCGAGAAGGTAGTGAGTGTCTTCGACACTCGACGCCCAGTCACGCAACGCCTCGTTGATCGCATCCTTCAGAGTGGCTGAACCCGACTCGACCGGCACGACCTCGGCGCCGAGAAGACGCATTCGCTCCACGTTGACGTGCTGCCGCTCGACATCGCGCGACCCCATGTAGATCGTCGCGGGCATGCCGAGCCGCGCGGCGACGAGCGCCGTCGCGACGCCGTGCTGTCCCGCCCCGGTCTCGGCGATCAGTCTCTTCTTGCCCATGAACTGCGCGAGCAAACCCTGCCCGACGACGTTGTTCGTCTTGTGAGCCCCTCCGTGCAACAGATCCTCACGCTTCAGCATCACCTGAAGGTTGGCTGCCGCCGAGAATCTCGGGACTTCCGTGAGCGGTGTCGGTCGCCCGGCCCAGTTTCGGAGTTCGTCCGCAAACGCCGCCGAAAATCGGTGACTGGGAAGGATCGTATCGACCGCGCTCGAGAGTTCGCAAAGGGCGGGATGCAGCAGCTCGGACGCGAAGCGTCCACCGAACTCGCCAAAGCTCCCGACGACCGGCTGGGGCTGACTCGTCACGACCCGACCTCCTTGCGATTGGTCTGCGCGCTCGAAGCAAACTCGTTCACGTGTTCGAAGAGGCGCCGCAGTTTCGACGCATCCTTCACGCCGTGCGACTCCTCCACTCCCGAACTCACGTCGATGCCAAATGGGCGATGACGCAGCAATTCGCTGACATTGTCCGGCGTGATCCCGCCGGCGATGAAAGTGGAATCCGGCGGTTCGTCACTCAGCAGGTCCCAGGAGAACCTCTGTCCGGAACCACCGACGCCACCATCCAGGATCGCGGGGCATTGCGGCGTTGGCGAGGGGTCGAGATCGGGCAGTTGCACGGCATCCGGCGACACGCGAAAGACCGAGTGCACGCGGATGCCGTTGAAATTCAGCGTTCGACACGCCATCGGACTCACGCCGTGAATCTGCACCCGCCGGATGGACGTCGCCTCGCAAATCCGCAAGATCTCGCCCGCGGTCGCCTTTCGGAAGACCAGCACCACGTTCGCGCAATCTCGCGCCGCCTCGGCGATGCGCGCGACCTCTTCGACCGTGGCACACCGCGGTGAATCCGCCGCGAGCACGCATCCGAGGTATTCCGCGCCCAATTCAAGGCTCAGTTCGGCGTCGGCCAGCCGGCGCAAGCCGCAGATCTTCACGATGGGGAGCTTCACGACAGCACCTCCTTCAAGAAATCCTGGGGCCTCGCCGCGCGCATCAGCGCCGTTCCGATCAGCACAGCGTCTACAAGCCCTCGCAGATGTCGCACATCTTCAGGCTTTTGTACCCCGCTCTCCGAAACGACCACGCGCTCCCTCGGGATGCTCTTCATGAGTTCTCGGCCCCGTTCCACATCGACGACGAGGGTGGACAGGTTGCGGTGATTCACGCCGATGACCGCGTCCTCGAACTCGAGGGCTATTTCGATCTCGTCCTTCTCATGACACTCGATCATCGGGGTCAATTGACATTGACGACACGACTCCACCAACTCGCCGAGCAGCGGGCCTGGCAGGCAGCGGACGATCAGCAACACCGCGGACGCTCCCAACGACGCCGCGAGTTCAACCTGGCGTGGTGACACGACGAAGTCCTTCATCAGCGCGGGAACGTCCCCCGCAGCGACAGCGAGGCGAAGATCCTCGTAGCTCCCGCGGAATCGTGTCGGCTCGGTGAGCACGCTGATCGCGCTCGCCCCGCCCTCGATGTAGTTCTTGACCTGCCGCGTGATATCCGCGTCGGTTCGTATCTGGCCGAGGCTGGGGCTGCACCTCTTGAATTCAGCGATAACGGAGATGCGGTCCTTACCCGCGATCGCATCTCTGAAGTCGACGTGGGAATTTGGATTCGAGAGCGGTAGGTTGCCGAGGCCTTGAGCACGCCGATGCGCACGGGCGACGAGTTCATCGAGGACGCCCATCAGACCGCTACCTTCGCCATACGCGTACTCGATTTGACGTAGCGGGCCAACACGCGTTCGGCCTTGCCCGCTCGCATCAATTCGCGGGCCTTCACGAACCCCGCTTCGATGCTCTCCGCCATGCCCGCGACGAAGAGCGCCGCGCCAGCATTCAACGCGACAACATCGGCACACGGACCCGCCTTGCCGGCGATAGCATCGCGCAGCAACACCGCGTTCCGCTCGTTGTCCCCACCGGCGAGCCGATCCAGGGGTGTACGCTCGAGCCCGAGGTCCTCGGGCTTCAGTTCGAATGACCGGATCTCGCCCTCGAAGAGGCGGTGACCACGGGTTACTCCGTGCAGACCGATCTCGTCCATTCCCTCACAGTGCACCACGAGGGCGCCCTCACTGCCGAGCTCGCGGAGCGCCTCGGCCATAGGCAGCGTGTAGCCCTGAGCAAAGACGCCGAGCACCTGGTACTCCGCCAGAGCGGGATTCGAGAGCGGCCCGAGAAGATTGAAGAGCGTGCGCACGCCAAGTGCCTTGCGCACGGGCCCGACATGCCGCATCGCAGGGTGGAAACTCGGCGCGAACATGAACACGAACCCGATCGCGTCCAACAACTCCTGGGCGGCCCCGGAGACAAGTTCAAGCTTGCAGCCGAGTGACTCGAGCACGTCTGCGCTACCAACCTTGGACGACACGCCGCGGTTGCCGTGCTTGGCCACGGCGGCACCCGCTGCGGCGACGACGAACGCAGATGCCGTCGAGATGTTGAACGTGCCGGCGCCGTCCCCGCCCGTTCCGCAGGTGTCGATCAGCGGACGAACCTCGGGATGCACGGCGACCCGGTGCAAACGTAGCACCCTCGCGGCCGCAGCGAGCGTCGGACCATCGACAGACTGCGTGGCGAGAGCGACGAGAAGGCCGGCGATTTCCACGTCTGAGGCTTCTCCGCGGAGAATCGGATGCAGAGCGGCCTCGAGTTCTTCGGCGGTGGGCTTGTTTCCGGCGAGGACTCGTTGGATAGCGTGCTGGATGGGAGAGGGACTCATGATACTGGTCTTCTGTGTGTGGTGAATTCTTGGAGAATGTTGGCGATGAGTCGCGCGCCGAACGGCGTCAACACGGACTCAGGGTGGAACTGGAGGCCCACGCGCGGCAGGGTCGCGTGGCGCATGGCCATGACGACGCCTTGGTGTTCGTCCGTGCGAGCGAGGACTTCGAATCCCGGCGGCACGTCTTCGACGACGAGACTGTGGTAGCGCGCGGCGTTGAACCGGCGAGGAATTCCGTCGAACAGCCGATCACCGTCGTGCACTACGTGGCTGGCCTGCCCGTGCACGGGTTTCTGTGACACGACGACCGATCCACCCTCCGCGACTGCCATGGCCTGGTGGCCGAGGCACACGCCGACGATCGGCAGCTCGGTTCCCGATCGCAGGAACGGCACCATCACACCCGCGCGTTCCGGACGCCCGGGTCCCGGCGACAGCAGCACGAGATCCGGATCGAATTCCTCGATGCGTGCCTCTAGATCGCGAAGCGTGACGCTCGTGCGCAGCGCGCACACTGTCGCTCCGAGCCTGGCGAAGTGGTCCACGAGCGTGAACACGAAGCTGTCACGGTGATCCAACACCAGGACTTTCGCGTCACTCGATATCGGATTCACAATGCCATCTCCTTGCGACTCCGTTCCGTGGCGCGGAGCACGGCTTCGACACATGCCCGGGACTTGTGTTCGGTTTCCTGGAGCTCGCGCTCTGGATCACTGGAGAGGACGACACCAGCGCCGGCCCGCGTCCGATAGACACCGTCCTTCTTGCGAAGCGAGCGAATCACGATGCAGCTGTCAAAGCTACCGTCCTGGAGCAGATAGCCGGCAGCCCCGCCGTAGAACCCGCGCGCGGTGGGCTCGATCTCTCGAATCAGCTCCGTCGCCCGCAACTTCGGAGCTCCCGTGAGCGTCCCCATGTTCGCGGCCGCACGGTACGCGTGCAGCGCGTCGAAACCCTGGCGAAGGCGGCCACGGACCCGACTCACGAGATGCTGCACGTGGCTGTATTTCTCCACCTCGAACTGCTGGACGACAT
>Ga0114996_10007909_pt1 | contig 11927 bp, 12 predicted proteins | sample ArcticOcean_MG_C_4_FD_87039 | JGI IMG/M metagenome (GOLD analysis project Ga0114996, IMG submission 87039) | Marine microbial communities from western Arctic Ocean - ArcticOcean_MG_CB4_134 | ecosystem: Environmental > Aquatic > Marine > Oceanic | place: Arctic Ocean: Canada Basin | collected... | reverse complement strand
ATCAATGATGTTGATTTTAATGGGCAAAACATAACAAATGTAAATAGAATAACAGGTGTAGATATAACAATCACAAGCGGGCCAACCGCTGGTCATGTCTTGACCTCTGATTCTAGTGGCAATGCTACTTGGCAGCCCAATATCCACCCTGGCACTGAAGATCTTACGGCAACACTTGTCGCCGGAAATAACACCGGAGGCAACAACATAGGACTGACATCAGGCGATAAGCTTTTTGGCGAAACCAATGTTCTAATAGAGTCTACCGGAAATAATACAAATATAGAATTAAGCCATGGCGTTGATGGGGCTGTAATAGTCTCTGATAGAATTTCAGCCTCTTCTGCCAACTCGCTCACCGTTCAGACGACAGATGAGGCGGGGGATACTCAGCATGTCTTGGTCAAAACTGGGGCATCCTCTAATAATTCTGGGCCAGTCCACATTGACACTGGCAATGCTATTGGTGACTCTGGAAATATTGAGTTTACAGTTGGTGACGCAAGTGGTAATCGAGGAGCTATTCTATTAGATGGTGAAAGTATAAGCATATCTGCAATAGCCGCCGGGATAGGAATAGCTGGAAATGTAGGTATTCTTAGAAATGTAGATGTTTCTGGCAATATAGATATTGCTGGTAAAGCAAATATACAAAAAGCTTTATCGCTTTCAATAAATAAATTTGGAGCACCAGGGTCGCCTCATGATCTTGATGAAACACACTTTACGGCATTAGTTAATTCTGCAGGAGGAAGTGTAATGATATTGTTGCCAGACCCTGCGAGTTGTATGGGCCGTATTTATAATATTAAAAGAATTATTTCATCTTCTAATCTTGTTTCTATAAGATCAGTTTATGGGCTTAATCAAAATATAGACGGGTCCGCAACGGCATCTTTAGCTCTTTGGGAGTCTAAAACGGTTCAATCAAATGGAATTCAATGGTTTATAATTTAGGAATAAAATAATGTCATATACAAGGCCAACAATACATTCTGGAATTTTGGAGATACTCTCGGAGCCTCCTGCAAACCCCATTGATGGAGATAAATATCTCATATCTACGACTCCCGAGGAAGGAACCGCTTGGACAGATTACCCCAGTCATATTGCTTTATGGGCAGATGGAATAAATGGACCCGGCGCCGAGCACCATTGGGTGTTTTATGATATGGAGGAGGGAGATGTAGCTAGGCTAAAGTCTGGTTTGGATATATTCTTTTTATCAGAAGGGTTCACCATTGATGGGTATGCTGATGGGTATGCTGCGTGGCAAACAGGTGCTTGGCAGCTTGTTGCCGGATCAAGCGCATTGTTGGATCTACAGATAATTAAAGAAATCATACTAGTAGCAACAGATCCTAATGACTTTTTGACTAGATTGAAAAATGCCTTTGGCTTGGCCGCTGGGGGATCTGGGGGTGAGCCCGAAGGCCCGCCCTTTGATATTGTAGATGGCCTCACTGCTTATTACACATGTGAAGATAATTATGATTCTGCCGACCTAGGATATATATATGATGGCTCTTTCGCGAGTGTTGTTGTAACTACCGGTGGCCGGTATGAGAATTGTTGGGACTTTACGGCAGACGCTAATGCGGTTGTAATTTTGGAGGGTAGTCCGATAACGCTTTTTGGGCCATATACAGTATCGTCTTGGGGGAAGGGGCTTGATGGCCAAGGAGCATTATGGGCAGACAATGCCAATGGAGTTCACGGTCTTAACCTTAAGACTAACTCTATGAATGATCATACTGCTTACATAAAAGATGTTATATTTTTAAATGTAGATGAAACTGGGGCACAAATAGACGGGTCAGCATTGAGCCTTGGGGAGAGCCATCAGGCATGGTTTTCTCATAGTGAATGGACTAATTTTACAGTAACAGTTGAGCCGTCAGGGGATCTTTCTGTCGCTACTGCAAGATTGTATATAAATGGCACCTTAAGGGGGCTATGCACAGATTCTACCTTGACAAATGCTTATTACGCAGATCGCATCGGAAACAGAACAGACGGCTGGTATGGCACAGTTCCAATGGCAGAAAAGCTTGATGATATCGCTTTTTGGTCAAGAACTTTACCTGCAGAAGAAGTTTATTACCTTTACACCAATGGTCCAATAATTGATAAAATAATATTTTAATCATTAGTAATATAAACATATGGCACATCAAAAGTCTATTGATATAGTTATATATTGGCTTCAGAGTAAAGGTTATTATATAGAAGTTGATAGAACCGGTGATGATTCTGTTGACAGAATTGTTAAGATAGTGTCTATAAATAGCACCAGATCGTTAGAAACTCAGCTTTATATCCTTCTGCATGAATGTGGCCACATATTGGTCTCAGAGAGTGATAGCATTGTAAATGGAGCAGAGGAGGTTTTTGATAAGTATGGTGAAAAAACAAAAATTTATAAAGTTTTTACAGTAATTGAAGAGGTTGAGGCGTGGAAGCGTGGGCTGCGCCTAGCTAAAAAATTAAATATACCCGTTAATAAAGAAAAATGGAATCGGGATGTTGCTAGAGCTATAAACTCATATATGAAATGGGCAATTGGTGTTAAGGATTAGTTTTCCTCTCCAGTATTTATGTTTGAAAAAGAGGCTAATAAGCTATTTTCGGATATTAGATTTATATTTAAATTTAAATGTACAGCATTTTCATCTTTTAATATTTTAGAAATTGCTTTATTTATCTTATCTATTATAGACTCCTTGGTATCTTCTTTGGCCTCTAATACACATTCTATATTAAGCTCTATAAAGTATTTATTTGAAATATTCATACTCCCATGTCTCTTCTTGGTTTATTAAAAATTATTCATAGACGTTAAATATTTAACTGTCGAAAAAGCATCCGCATGGTACTATCTTGATATGAGCCTAGGAGGAATCAATGGCAAGAACGAAAGTAAAGGTTGAGCTATTAACGGAAAAGGCCGAGGTACCAACTCGGGCCCACAAAACAGATACAGGGTATGATTTGACATTTACCGGAGTAGAAAAGATCGTAGGAGATGTTATCTTCTTTAACACAGGTCTTTCTCTGCAGCCTCCTAAGGGGTATTACTTCGAAGTAGTCCCAAGAAGCAGCATATCTAAACTGCCATTGTCTATGGCAAACTCTGTAGGGGTAATTGACGAAACATATACGGGAGAGGTTCTGGTGCCTGTTCGCGTGCATCATCAGTCTATGGGGGGGGAACCATCTAGGGTGACTTTTCCAAACGGAATAGTTAGGATGTTGGGCGCAAGACCGCAGACTATGCAGTCTTTGGCGGCTTTAGTGTTAAAGCATAAATCAAAATTATTTCAAGCAGTATTGAGAAAGAGAAACGATTGCGACTTTGTTGTGCAAGAGTTGGAAGAAACAGGCAGGGGAGAAGGAGGTTTTGGCAGCACAGATTCTTCTTTAGGCTAATAAATAGGCTATATAGTGAAAGCATATAGCTTTCGTTGATCTTTTCCGAACAGGAGACACAGGAGGTTGCTATGGAAAATACCTTCCTTGATGCACTGGCGATGTTTAGTGCTCATAGAGATAAAAAGTCTATAATGTTTTTAGAATACGTATTAAAAAAATACTTTAACGAAAGGAGATTCTTCATGCCCATAAAAGATGCAATACCATATTTAGAAGAGAATGATAGAGATCAATTAACCACTATTATGGAGGAGGTCGCATAAAATTTATATAGTTTTAAAACAATATACCAACGAATTTGAATAAAACTTTTTATATTTTATAGTTAAATTTCAAATTCGTTGGTATTATTTTATGACGAAAAGGAGTTTGACATGCCGCTAGTGCTCATAGAGTCTCCAAATAAAATTTCCAAGCTAAGCAAAATACTTGGAAGCAACTATACTATTATGGCTTCGGTTGGACATATTATGGATTTATCCAAAAAGAATATGGGTATAGATGTAAAAACATTTGAGGCCAGTTACAAGATTAATTCAGACAAAAAAGATATTGCTAAAGAAATAAAACGTGAAGCAAAAAATCATGAAGTTATTTATATAGCAACGGACCCCGATAGGGAGGGCGAGGCGATAGCTTTTCACTTAGCCACCCTGCTTCCGAAGAGGGGGGTGAGTATACATCGCGTAAGATTTAACGCAATAACAAAGGAGGCTGTTAAAAAGGCTATAAAGAACCCAGAGGTACTGGACGACAATCTTTATAACGCTCAACAGGCTCGCAGGATAACAGATAGGCTTGTAGGCTTCAAGGTAAGCCCTGTGATGTGGAACAAGGGCCTAAGAGGGACTAGCGCCGGCCGAGTGCAGTCCGTGGCCTTAAGGGTCATTTCCGAGCGGGAGAAGGCTATCAGAGCTTTTGTTCCAGAGGAGTATTGGGAGGTCAAGGTTGAAACAGGCTTAGACTTTAGTGCAGATTTCTGGGGCATTAATAGCAAAGATTTTAAGATAAAAAATCAAGCAGAAGCGGATAAGATCGTTTCGGCTATGAATGATGATAAGCACGACCTTATTGTTACGGGTCATACAAATAAGCAGCGAAATAGAAAGCCTGCTCCTCCGTTTATAACGTCTACTCTTCAGCAGTCGGCAAGCAACAGTTTTGGATGGGGGGCTAAAAAGACAATGAGTGTAGCCCAGACCTTGTTCGGTCAAGGCTTGATTACATACCATAGAACTGATAGCCCTAGATCAGATCCTCAAAAGATAAAGGACCTTAGAGTTAATATAGAAAAAACTCATGGTAAAAAATATTTATCTCCAAGCGTTATAAACTATGGGCCCAAAGCATCCTCGCAGGATGCGCATGAAGCTATTCGGCCAACTTATGACGCTCCGATATCTAGCCTTGGAAGCGATGAAAAGAGGCTTCTTAACTTGGTAGACTCTAGGTTTATAGCCTCTCAGATGGCAGATGCAAAGTTTGAGCAGGTTGCTGTAAAATTTGAGTATCCGGGCAAAAAAGATAAATATAATTTCAAAAAGAATGGAAGCACGTTAGTGTTCGATGGTTTCCTGAAAGTATATGGAGATATAAAGGATGATGTGATCCTTCCGCCGCTTGCTGTTGGGCAAACAATTGCTTGGAGCGATGTTGTGCCAACACAACATTTTACGAAGCCGCCGCCGAGGTATTCGGATGCATCTATAATTAAGCTTTTAGAGAAAGAGGGGGTCGGAAGACCTAGCACTTATGCGTCTATACTCGATACGTTGTTGAACAGAAAGTATATAAAAAGAGAGAAGAAGTCCCTTATAGCTACAGAGACAGGAATTATGGTTTCTGATTATCTTTCTGCAAAATTTCCAACGATTGTTGATACAAAGTTTACCTCTAAGATGGAAAGTAATCTGGATAAGATAGCAGATGGACAAATGGATTATGTTGATACTTTGAAATTATTTAATGTTGATTTGGATGCCCAGATTGATAAGGCGACAACGTCTGGACTACCAGACACCTTCACTGTTGAGGTTGATTGTCCAAAGTGTTCATCTAATATGATAAAGAGAATATCTAAACACGGCCCCTTTCTGGGATGCTCAGATTGGCCCAATTGTGACGGCTCCTTGTCAATAGATGGAGAAGACAAAAAGTCAGAATCCGTAGAAACTGGTCATAAGTGTCCAAAGTGTTCAAATATTTTAGTTACAAGAAATGGTAAAAATGGAAAATTTTATGGATGCAAATCATATCCAGCGTGTAAGTATACTGCTATGATCGGAGAGGACGAGAAGCCTGTCGAGGTTAAGAAGGCAAAGGCGAAATCTACAGGAGTTGATTGCCCAAAGTGTAAAAAAGGCGAAATGTTAGAAAGAAAAGGAAGGTATGGAAAGTTCTATGGTTGCTCTGCTTTTCCTAAATGTAGAAACATAATGAAAACAATATAGTTTTCCTCTATTAATTATTTTGTAAAATACGAATCGAAAGGGTATGTTGTGGAATATAATATAGAAGATAACATTACTGAGCTAATAAATAACAAAATCAATCCCGGCTCAGCGCCTCATGGCGGATATGCTGAATTGAGCAAGGCGAGCAAGCATGACAAGGGATGATATTCAGAAGATCATTGATGAAGATATAAACCCAGGCTTAGCTATGCACGGAGGGTTTATCTCAATTCATGATTTTGATGAAGGGTGTAAATCTTTAAAACTGACGATGGGCGGCGGATGTCACGGTTGTGCGTCATCAAGAATATCAATGGTCTTTTCCGTCGAAAGACATCTTAGAGAGGTATTCCCGGAAATTGGTGAAATTGAAGATGTAACTGATCACAGTCTTGGTGAAAGTCCATATTACAAACAGGATCTTTAATGTCCGAAGCTTTTGATAAACCAATAATTATGGAAATTCCTATGGAAATTCCAGAGAGTCTTTATCAGCTAAATGATGTAATGGTAAATACTGGATTTGAAGTGTATATAGCTGGCGGGGCTGTAAGGGATACTATCCTTGGAAAAACTCCAAAGGATTATGACATATCTACAAGCGCATCTGTTCAAGATGTTATTAAATATTTAAGCCCATATGTTAAGTTCGCAGGCATTCAGGGTGTAAAATCATTTGAAGTAGCGAGACTTATAGCCTATGATGGGAATGAGTATGAATTTGCTCCATATAGAATTGACACAGGGACCAGGAAGGGTGGAGAGGCCGCTCCTGCAGCAAGCATAGGAGAAGACGTAAAGCGTCGAGACCTTACCATAAATGCTTTATTTTATAAGATTCCTAAGCTTTCAGAAAGAAAAGAGGGAGTTATAGGCAGAGTCGTAGACTATGTGGGCGGAATAGATGATATTAAAAATGAAGTTATAAGAACGGTCGGAGATCCAGAGAAAAGGTTCGGAGAAGACCGACTAAGAATTCTTAGGGCTTTTCGATTTGCAGGAAGGGTCGGAGGAGAGCTTGAAGAGGCGACGGCTAATGCTATTAGGGAAAATAACTCTTTAACAACGCCAAGTGACGCTGCAGTTTCTGACGAGAGAGTTGCTGTTGAAATAATAAAAGGAATTATATCCGCAAAAACTCCATCGCATTACATCAATATGTTGATAGACTTTGATTTGTTTCTACAAATATTGCCAGGGTTAAGAGTATCTAAGGGCACATCCTCAAGCAGAAACATTGTTGTTCAACTTGCAATAATTCTTGGAGAAAATAATTCTCATGATGTGGCTCGTGTTATATTCGATAAAAAATTTGGAAATAATATTAAAAAATCAGTAAAGTTTTTATTGGACTTGTCGAATTTAGACGCCAATAGCCTGATGGGCTTGAAAAAAGAGTATGAACGCATATCGGGCTCGTCTAATAAAACTTTAAATGATGAAGCCATAATGGAATTTGGAATGCTTGTTGGCCAAAGCTTTGATAAATTTTTAAAGTTTGCTAAGTCTCCCCCGGCTGTATCTCCACAAGATTTGATAGCCGGAGGAATGAGGCCAGGCCCCGAAATGGGCGAAGCCATCAGAGAAGCTGAACTTCAAGCCTATTTTGGCGAAGATTTAGATGATTCGGAAAACATATCTGAAGCAAAGAATGTAAATAATATTATTAAGATGGCAATAATAGAGAATCCATTAAATATTCCTATACCAAACTTAAGTGGAGAGGTATATATCTTTGACATGGATGATACATTGTTTTGGGCTCCAGAGTGGCACACAATAATAAATACAGATGATGATGGCAATGCTGTCTCTGTAGACATGGAATATCCAAACCTTTTTAATAAAGCTATTTCTTTTATTGAAATGATAAATGAAAATCATAAAGATTTTATCAAGAAAGGAAGGAGAGGGCAAGATATCCCAGAGCTTATAAACTCATACAGAGAAGAGATTGGAACCCTCAGGCTGATAAAGGAGGTTGTGGACCTTCCATCTTTGGGGAAGGAAAAGCAGGTTGTATTTGTTCTTTCTGATTATGCGGGAGAGCCGATGGATATTTCTTTATTGAAAAAATATCTTCCATCGAAACATTTAAAGAACTTTGACCTAAGAGGGAAGTACGCTGAAGGCAAAGCCGTTATAGCTGGTGATGCCTTTTTCTATCAAAGCCCGAAAACCTTGGGTCATATTGTTAATGAAGAAATTTTAAATATATATAATAAACATAGCAATAATGCTATAATTTTAACAGCCAGAGAGACTACGGCCGGTATGCAGGACGGCATAAAGGATAGATTGTTAAGCGTAGGAGCTAGGGAGCCTATATCTATTTTTACAAAACCATCCAATATTTCCAGCGGAAAATATAAAGCACATATAATAGGCCAAATTGCTCAGCAAGAAATGGTAAAATCAATACAGTTTTATGATGATAATTTGAAATATATAACCGATGTAAATAACATATTGGAAAATGTTTATGGATCAGATGTGCATTCTAAGGTTAACATTCATCAGGTTAGCGTTTCAAACAAGCCAGAAGAAGCGTTTTTTGCAAAACTATCAAGAAATAAGGAGATAATAATGCTTAAAAAATTAATGAAAATAGCAAATGAGCTAGACAAAAGAGGGCTGGTTGGAGAGGCTGATCATCTGGACGTAATTATATCAAAAACTGCTGCAAAGAAAAAGAAGGCCTTATACACCGGAGCCTTCTTGACGGGATCGGGTCGCGAGATGCTTAGAAGCTGGTGGCTAAGACACGTTAAGGTGCCCTTGCATGCAAATCAATATATGCATCATATGACCATAAAGTTTAAGCCATCCGAAGAAGAAGTTCTTGCGTTATCATTGGATAGTGTGGTAAAATTAAAAATAATTGGTTATGCTGCAGACGAAAAGGGTCAGGCCGTACTTGTTACAGGCCCGGACTCTACAAATGATAATCCACATATAACTGTTTCTACGGCCAATATGGTTACGCCCGTTGATGCGGGTGACGAGATGTTGGGTGAGCCGAAGACTAAAAAGGTAAGTCCAGCATACTCTAATGAGTTATTAGGCGGAGGCTATACAGAGGTTTCGGAGAAAGAGTCTGAGATGTTAGACGCAAGAATAGGCTTCTTTAATGGGAAAGAGCCTAGGTATGATTTAGAGGGATCTGTATATGGAAGAAGTGATGAGGAAGATCCTATCCTATTGGCGGATTTGTAATATGAAAAAACTTTTTAAAAAGATGTTTGGATACTTAAAGCACTTATTTACAGACCATCCAAATTGGAAGGGAGAATCATACCTTTCCCATGGAGCATGGGCATTGCTATATAGTGTCTATCTCTTACTTGCAAGCATGGCGTGTTTTATACATGCTATATTTCCATTTCTTTTTACCCATACTGCTTCATCAATAGCAGAATGGATTATTGATGCAAATGAACACAGGAGGTTTTGATGAGTGATATGCAAATTGTTTTTGCGCCCAGCTTAACATTGAGAAAGAAGAGCATAAGAGTAAGTGATGACGAGTTTGGGGAAGAGCTGAGTACATATATGAATGATATGTTAAAAAAAATGTATGAACTAAATGGAGCAGGCCTCGCCGGCATACAGATAGGAGATGCAAGAAGGCTTCTGGTTGCAGACGCTGGAGAGGGTTCAATACTTATGGTTAATCCGGAAGTATTGAAAAGGTCAGAAGATACAGTTTTATTTAAAGAAGGGTGTTTATCACTCCCTAGCTTTCAGCTGGAAACAGAGAGGAATAAGTCTATTAGTGTAAGGTATAGTGATCCACTTGGAGGGGTTAAGCAAGAGGAGTTCTCTGGAATTAACGCTGTCATTATTCAGCATGAGATGGATCACCTGGACGGAGTTACGTTGCTAGAAAAGGTTAGCAGTCTTAGAAAAAATATTTATGTTAGAAAGATTAATAAGCTTAAGAGAAAGATACAAAACAGAATTAAGCAGAATAATCAGGTCTACTATTAAAAAGGTAATACTTGAGGAAATTTAAATGCCAAAAGATAGATATTCAGATAATTATACTATAGACTGCATAAAGGATTACTCATCTTCGGCCTATCCAGGCTTAAGCTTAACCACTTCAAATGGAAGCCCTTTATATATTAAGTCTGGCAACCCAGAACATAATGATACTTCGTATGGGCTGGGCCAGGGTGGAATAAAAATGGTCTCAGAAGGGTATACTCGTTTATTTGCTGATGAAGATATAGTTCTGAATTCAGATAAATATATACAATTAGAAACTAGATCAAATAATAGTCATCCAAGTAATTTTCCATCATTAAATCCTGGAAATATTTATCTTCTTTCTACGAATGGTATTTCTTTACATTCTGATAACAAAACGATTATAAGTGCAGATCAAGGAACGGAGATACATAATAACAGTAATTCGATTTCTACAACTGGCCTTACAATACATAATCCAGATAACACTGGGGCTCAGTATATATTAGAGTTATTTGGCTCAAATAGTCAAAGAATGTGGGTTGATAACGAAGGGAACATGGGCATAGATGGAGAGTTTTCATGTGATAATCTTGCTTATAATACAATAAGCGGAGGAGATTCAAATAGTATTATCACATTTCCATGGGAGGCCGAAGATATAGAAATAATAAATACATCTGGGGACTTTCTGTTAACAAACTCAGATGCATCTGGGGATCTTGAGATCGGTTCGGCAAGAGACATAACCTTTGCATCTAGAAATATGTTTATAAATGCAACAAATGATTTAGGCATTGTTGCAGAAGATCATATTGAGATTGAATCAACTGGAGGACACATAATGCTCATAACTGATTGGGGGGGGACCAGCCAGACCACCGTTCAGTTTAAAGATGATACAGTCCCGCACACACACTCTTATCCTGTTCAAATGGAATATACCCATGATGATGGGTCCATTCTGTATCTTGCTAACAAAAGCACGGATAATGATTCCGATGGCGGAATATTAAGGCTTGCCCATGAAGACATAACTGCAAATAGTGTTGGTATTTATAAAAAACATTGGATTACATTTAATGTATCCGACAGATCGGTTGGAAAAATCCGAAGCGGAAACTCTAGCGAGGAAAGCACAAATAATATGGAGCAAAACGATGCCTTCTTTTGCATTGTTGGCCCATGTGGTGGAGGAGGGAGCGTCTCCAGCGGGGACCGGGACCGTCAATGTGATGGTGACGTTGCATATATATCTGGTGGCAATGATTATGGAGAGCTTATTGTTATGGGAGATCCAGAGGAATGGAGAGATGGAATGCCTGAGGGCTGGGAGCCAAAGACCGGAAGGGTTGCCGGGCTCCCGGAGGGTTTGTTAGTTCGGGTTAGGGGCGGAAAATTTTGGAGAGGCGGCCAAGGAACCCCTATGATTATAACTAGAAGAGCAGTGGTCATAGGCAATTGCACTGAAGAGATTGAGAACAAATATTTTCATGAAATCTTATCTTTTATCGGCCAAGTTCCAGCATATGTTAGGGGTGAGGTAAAAGAAGGAGATTATTTGATTGCAACAGAAGGGCATTATTGTGTGCCAGTTTCTCCTGGAGAGTGTACCTTTGAACAATACAAACAGGCGATTGGCACAGCATGGGAGTCAAGTCCGGAGGGTATTCCTAATGAAAGAAATCACAAGGTTCTTTGCGCAGTGGGCATTAAATAGTTTTAACTTTTTGTAAATCTATCAGCGATAGAACTGCTGGCCCAACTATCTGGTTTGATTTCACACCCAAACCCCTGAGACTTAATGAGCATTTTTAATTCTTTTTCAAATTTTGCAGTCTTGCATTTTATTGGATCAGACCCTATATCTAAGTGAACAGTGAGTTTTCCATCAACATAGGGATCTACCTCTAAAGATGCTTCTAGACTAGTATATGCCTCAAATAACATTCGCGACCGAAGTGTTGGATATCGTTTTTTTGGTATCCTTTTTTTTATATAAAATATTTTGGTTTTATTTATACCTTGTTTGTAAAAACATATACAAGTTACAATAGAAATTTTTTCTTT
>Ga0114996_10007907_pt1 | contig 11932 bp, 9 predicted proteins | sample ArcticOcean_MG_C_4_FD_87039 | JGI IMG/M metagenome (GOLD analysis project Ga0114996, IMG submission 87039) | Marine microbial communities from western Arctic Ocean - ArcticOcean_MG_CB4_134 | ecosystem: Environmental > Aquatic > Marine > Oceanic | place: Arctic Ocean: Canada Basin | collected... | reverse complement strand
GAGTCCGCAAGTTTCACTTTGACCTTCACGCCGGGCGAGCCCGCTCTATCGATGGGGCAACTGCGAGTGAACAACAAGACGTTCCAGCTCGAAGGAGAAGGGCTGGGGCCGATGATTCTCTATTCGCTAATATCGAACGGGGCCGGCACGGAAGTCGGGACCGAAGATCCGCTGGTCTTCCCCAGTACGCGAATCGGCGAATCAACTTCCCAAGTTTTTGAGATCAGCAACACCGGCAACGCAGCTGAAACCATTGCCGGCATTGGAGCCAGCGGAAGCGCGTTTTCTGTTTCTGGACTGCCGACGCTGCCGACGCAGCTTGAGCCGGACGGGCGTCTCTCGTTCACGATCGACTTCGAACCCGACAACTTTGGAACTTTGAGTGGAAGCCTCACCGTTGGGGGCGACACGTTTTCGCTCTCCGGCGTAGGTGAAGAGCTGGCTCCCTTGCCCAAAGTCACCATCGGCGGAAACGGCGGCATTGTCCGCGCGATCCAGCAAGTATCAACAACGGTGTCTCTCGCAGACGCTTTTCCCGTGGATTTGAGGGGAATCTTGACGATCTCGTTCACCTCGGACGTTTTCAGCGACGACCCGGCGGTCCAGTTCGCGACCGGCGGCCGCTTCGTGGCCTTCAGAATTAAGGCCGGTGAGACGTCCGCCCAATTCCAAGGCGGCTCTGGAGAAGTGGCTTTTCAAACGGGCACCGTCGCCGGCCTCATCCGGCTGACTCCTTCGTTTCAGTCGGAAATCGGCGGATTCGACGTGACGCCCGACCCGGCGCCTGAGCTGAGATTTTCGGTTTCAAGGTCGGCGCCGGAATTGCTTGACGTTCAAATCGCCAGCGTGAGCACCACGGGCTTTGCGCTGCGGATTACAGGACTATCCACGGCCCGCACCGTCGACCAGCTCGAGTTTCAATTCGCCCCTGTTCCCGGAGAGGGACTTGAGACCACCCGTGTGACCGCGGACGTTTCCAGCCCGTTCTTATCCTGGTATTCCAGTGGCCAGTCCAACAGCTTCGGCAGCCAGTTCACCGCAACGATCAATTTCAACGTGGACGGCGATGTTTCGGCGATCGCGGGAGTCGCGGCGACGGCTACGAATAGCCTTGGGACTTCTTCCGCTGTCAGCATCGCCTTGCGGCAGTAAAGACTCGGCTCATGACAGACGTGCCTCATCGACGACGTGGCTCATCACAGACGTGCCTCATCGACGACGTGCCGCAGTAAAGACGTAGCGCACGCTTTGTCGGCATTTCTGCTGGCATCCGCACGTTCGGGGTCTTTGTTGATGCGTTGCGCTTTGTTGATGCGTTGCGCTGCTTTGACCGTGGACTTCCGTCCACGGCCTAGGGTCAAGCTAAAACGCAATGAAATCCCTGCCACCACAACAAAAGGGCGAGAAGTAACATCAGAGCCGCGGGTGGAAACCCGCGGTCAAGCGCCCGAAACCCGTGCTCAAGCACACAAAACCCGCGGTCAAGCGCCCGACGCGCGTGCTCAAGCGCACGAAACCCGCGGTCAAGCACACAAAACCCGCGCTCAAGCGCGCGCAAACACAAGCCGGGTCACTAGCGGCCTTCAGCCACCCGAAATCTTGCTAGCGTTACTCATCGCCACCCAAGCTTTTTGCGCGGTGATGCGAACGGTATTGTCGTCGCTTTCGAGCTTCGGGAAAATCGCCGCCGCGGCTTCCGCGGTTCCAACTTTGGCAAGGCCGATAATCGCGGCGCACTGCCAATGCCCCTCGTCGCGCTGCAGAGCCGCCTGGTAAATGGGCAGGACATCTTCCGTATTGCCTTGCTCAACCTGTGCGTCGGCGTAGCGCAGCATGCTGTCGGTGTACTCGGTCTTTTGCCACTCCGACAGCGAGTCGTAGTCAGGCAGTTTCACCTGACCTCCGGTCTTGGCGCCGATGCGGGCGGCGGCCTTCATGCCCGCCATGGCAATGGTGGCGTCGGGCGACTTCATGGCGTCGAGACATGCGCTGATCGCCTCTTCAGCGCGGCGGTGGCCGAGAGCGGCCAGGATGCGGGGTTTGAAATCCTCGGCGGCATCAGGAAGCGCGGCAAGCAACGCTTCTTCCGATGTCTTACCCGGAATTCGCTCCAGCGAGAAGACGGCTTCTTCCCGAAGTTTCGGGTCGGCAACGAACTTCGCGATCGCCAGCACGTCGTCCGTGGTTGCGAGAAGCGAGAGGTGGCGCAGGGCCGCTACCTTCTCGGCGTGATCACCGCTGCCGGCGAGAACTTCGAGCAGCTTGCCGACGACCTGCTGGCGCTTGTCGGACTCGCCGGGATTATTCGGGCGTCCGGCGTTTGCGCGTAGACCCGCCGGGTTCACTTCTTTGCCAACCGAGTGAACGATGTTGTTGAGCGCTTCGGCGGCGGCTTTTCGAACGCCGGGGTCTTCGGCGACGAGCAGCTTACTGAGAGCCGGGATGACCGCGGTATCCATCTCGGCGGCGATGTCCCAGGCGGCAAAGCGAACGTCCGGATCGTCGCTGCTGATCTCAGCGAGGAATTTGTCTTCCTTCTCGGCGGCACGACCTTTGGTGGCCGCCGCCAGAACCGCCGCGGTGGCCACTGAGCGTGCTAGCAGGCTGCTTGTTTCAGAACTCGTCATGATTGATCTCCGATTCGAATCTTGTCCTCGTTCGCCGGGCGCCGATGCTTACAGATGCCAGGGGCCCCGGCCGGGGCGGCTCAGCAGGCGGTTGGCTTCCTGGTCGTTGCGGACCTGCTCGTTGACAGAGTCCCAATCGAGCTTGCGCCGCAGGCGGTAAGAAATATTGCCCAGGATGCACAGCGTCGCCACGCGGTGCGCCGACTCGATGTGCATGATCGGTTTATCGCGCGACTTGATGCAATCCTCGAAGTTTTCGAAGTGCCCGGGGCTGCGAAAAACCTCGACGCCGCCATGCGGGCTTTTGTAGTCCTTCGCTTGTTGCTCGGTGTCGGTGAAATGGCGGTCGCCGTAGGTGACGGTGAGCCGGCCGGTATCACCCCAGTAGACCGCACCGTAGCGGGCTTCCATCTCTTCCGACGGCACGCCCGGTTGCGCCCAGACCAGGGTCCAGTCGGGGTCTTTGAACTCGTAGGTCACCGTCATGTGTTGCGGCGAATCGTACATGCCGTCGTGATGCGGCTGGCCGGTTGCTTCGACGCTGACCGGGCCTTTGTAGTCGGCCTTCATGATCCAATTCGCGACGCTCATCACATGGGCGCCGCGGTCGCGAATCTGACCGCCGCCGAAATCGAGCATCCAGCGGAACCGCCCGTGCGTACGTTTCTCGTTGTAGCTGATGCGCCTGGCGGGGCCGATCCAGTTGTCGAAGTTGAGCCCCTCGGGTGCCTCGGCATCGGGCGTCCAGTCGCCGACTGGGTTTTCGTAGTGCCAGCACAGAACCTTGCGCACCGTTCCGATTTGCCCGTTGCTGATGTATTTGTTGGCGTGGTAGGCGGGATCCTGCGAGCGTCCCTGAGAGCCGACCTGTACGACGCGGCCGTAGCGTTCGGCGGCGGTGACCATGGCGCGGCCCTCTTCGACGGTCTTCGACGCCGGCTTCTCGACATAGACGTCTTTGCCGGCTTGACAGGCCATGATCATCATCAAGGCATGCCAGTGGTCGGGCGAAGCGATGACGACCGCATCGAGGTCTTTCTGTTCCAGAAGCCGCCGAAAATCTTTGTAGAGCCGCGGCCTGCCGCCGACCGCCGTCGCCGCCATGTCGAGACGGCTGGAGTCGGCGTCACAAAGCGCGGTCGAGAGCGCCGGGCGCAGGAAGCGGTCGCCCTGTCCGCCGAGGTTCTCCCATGGCACGACCTTCTGGTCGAGCGCCGCCAGTGGACGGAGAAAGCGGCGGCCTCTGCCTCCGATGCCGATGTGCCCGAGGTTGAGCCGGTCGCTGGGCGCGGGGCTGGCCATGACGGAGCTGGGAACGATCGTAAATCCAAGGGTCGCCGATGCGGAAGTAGAGAGAAAGGTGCGCCGGGAGGTCTTCGTGGAGGTCTTCGTTTTGGTACTCATGTCGAGAGTTCGTCCTTCACTGATTTGGGTCGTGATGGTTCGAATGGGGGTCGCCCGATAGTATACCCCTGCGGACTACGAGGATGGCAACTCTTTGGTGGACTCGCCTCAATCGCGGACTCGATTCTTTGCTTTCCGGGCGCTCACCGCGGGCTGCGGCGCAAGGAAGGCCGCGGGTCTTGGCGGCGGCGATGACGTTGTCAGCCATTTGCCGCAGCTTGCCGAGCGTAGCGGACAGTGCGAAAAGTAACTCAGAGCCGTGGGCGTGAGCCCACGGTCAGCCTTCATGAATAGCGTGACTTCTTCGCGAAAGCCGCGGCAGCCGAAACCGGCTACGATTTCACGGCCGCGGCCAGCGGAACGTGAACTTCCACGTGGCCGGTCACTGTTTCAGATGCTGGAATGCTTAGGCCGTCCTCGACCAGACTCTCCAGGTGAAGTTCGATGGCTTCGGCCAGCAAGCGCTTCGTTTCGGCTACGGTCGGTCCAGTCGCGATGCAGCCAGGCACATCGGGGACATACGCGCTGTAATTGTTCGGGACCTTTTCGATGACAACGGCATACTTCATGGCTTGGACCCTCCGTAAAGACTTGCTTGCGTCCCCGGAGTCCAGCCTGACGACAGGCCGCGGGTCTCTTGCGAGCCCCGCGCTACGGGGGGGGCAGGACGCTCTCGCAGGTGGCGGGAGGAACTAGCCCGCATTTCTCACCACCTGACGGGCGAAGCACGCCATAGGCCCGCCAGTACTTCGTTGCGCTTGCTCGCCGTGCTCGATGCAGGCGCGGGCGTAGCACGCTACGCCCCTACGCCGACGCGGCCCGCCGGGAGGCGCGCGCCTCGTACTGACGCGCCTCTTACGCACTTCGTCTCGCCACGCACTGAGAAATGCGGGCCTAGTCCTCTTCGACTTCGTCGCCTTCGCGTTCCCGCTTGGCCGCGGCAATGACCTTCTCGGCTACCTGCTGCGGCACGAAATCGTAATGGTCCATCTCCATCGAAAAGCTGCCCCGTCCCTGGGTCATCGATGTTAGTTCGTTGGCGTAAGTCAGCATTTCAGACATCGGTACTTGGGCTCGGATGAGCTGGCTGGAGCCTTTCGTGTCCATCCCCTGGATGCGTCCGCGGCGGCTGTTAAGATCACCCATCAGATCTCCGGCGAAATCGCCCGGGGCAATGACCTCGACGTTCATGATCGGCTCGAGCAGTGCCGGATTCGCCACGGCCATCGCCGCACGGAACGCCTTGCGGCCCGCCAGCTTGAACGCCATCTCGGATGAGTCGACGTCGTGGTACTGGCCGTCATAGAGGCTCACTTTGAAATCAACAACGGGGAAGCCCGCCAGATAACCCTGCGCCGCGGCTTCGATAACGCCCTTCTCCACCGCTGGAATATAGGTCTTGGGAATCGCGCCGCCAAAAATTTCGTTCGCAAATTCAAAATCCTTGCCGCGCTCAAGCGGCTCCATGCGAATGCGGCAGTCTCCGAACTGGCCATGTCCGCCGGTCTGCTTCTTGTGGCGGCCCTGCACTTGGGCTTTGCCCCTGATGGTTTCCCGGTAGGGGATCTGAGGCGCCTTCAGCTCGACCTCGACGTTGTAGCGTTTCTTAAGGCGGCTCACGATAATCTCAAGATGCTGCTGTCCGTTGCCGCCGAGCAGGAACTCCTGGGTCTGCGCATCCCGGAAGAACGTCAGGGTCGCGTCCTCCTCCAGAATCTTATGGATCGCATTTCCTAAACGGTCTTCGTCGTGGCGCGTCTTGGGCTGGATGGCGTAGGCGATCGCCGGAGTCGGGATCACCGCTTTGGGAAAGAAGATGGGGCTTCCCTTGACTCCGAGACTGTCGCCGGTCAGGGTGTCCTTGAGTTTCGCGACCGCGCCCAGGTCCCCTGCGTGAATGGCGGTTACCGGCGTCAGATCCTTGCCCGAAATGATGGCGATACGGGCAAAACGCTCATCCGAGCTTTTGGAGTGATTGTAAACATGGTCGTCGTTGTTGAGGATTCCCGAGACCACTTTGAAGTAACTGACCCGCCCGGCGAACGGATCGGCCACCGTTTTGTAGACGAAGAGCGATAGAGACTCGCTGTCGGAAATCTTGCGCGTCAGGACGCCGTCGGAGCCGTCGTTGCCCTGCACCTGGCCGCGAGCGGTTGGCGGCGGGCTGTATTCCGCCAGAAAGTCGAGGCAGGCATCGGCGCCCATGTTCTCGGTTGCGGCTCCGCACAGAACCGGGAAGATTTTACCCTCGGCAAAGCCTTTCCGCAGGCCAACCAGGATCTTCTCCGGGGGCAGCGTCAGCTCTTCCAAGAATTCAGCGAGCAGGTCGTCGTCAGACTCGGCGACCATCTCGATCAGCGCTTCGTGGGCCGCTTCGGCGTCGGCGGCCAACTCGCTCGGGATATCGCAGGCCGTCCCCTTGCCGCTGCCGCCTCGCTCGTAGGTGCAGGCTTTCATGCCGATGAGATCGACAACACCGGTGAACTCCTTTTCCGCTCCGATCGGCAGTTGAACCGGGATCGCGCCCCGGCCCAGTATCTCCCGCACCTCGGCCAGCACGCGCGCGAAGTCGGCGCGCTCACGGTCCAGCTTGTTGATGAAAACGACCCGCGGCTGTGAGTACTCCGCCGCGAAGGCCCATACTTTTTCGGTTTGGACTTCAATGCCGGCGACGCCGTCGATGACGATCAAGGCAGCGTCGCCTGCCTGCATCGAGGCTTTCGTTTCGTTGATAAAGATGTTGTAGCCCGGAGTGTCGATGAAATTCAGCTTCCTGTCTTTCCATTCGACGTAGGCAAGCGAAGACGAGATGGACTTTTTGCGCGCGATCTCTTCCTCGTCGTAGTCGGTGACGGAATTGCCCTCGTCGACCGAAGTCAGCCGGGTCGTTACACCGTTGGTGAACAAGCAAGCCGATACCAGGCTGGTCTTTCCGCTATCACCGTGGCCCGCAACGGCGATGTTACGCACATCTTTACCTTCATAAACCTTCATTCGTACTGTCTCCCAAATCTTTAAAGACAGACCGAGGAATGACTTCTTTGGAGCCGAACAGAACCGGCTCAGTGCGCGGTTGCTGTCTCTGGCCGGCGCCGCCTCGGGTCTCGGGCTCGAGCGCCCGTCCCTCTATTGTTAGCGAACGCGGGCCGGAATACAACGTCGGAGACGAAGATGGGCAAGATATTCCCGCGCAATCACAAAACGCTCAGCGGGTCGACGTCGATGACTAGCGCGGTCACGGGCCAGTTGTCACCCGCCGCGAAGTCGCGGGCTTGCTTGATCAGCCGGCCGAGCACCCGCCGATTCTTTGCTTTGATGATGAATTGGAAGCGGTAGTCGGTTTTCAATCGCGCGACTGGAGCCGCCGAGGGGCCGAGCAAGCGAATGCCCTCGGGAACCTCTCCCTGCAGATAGCGGCCCATGCGGCCGCTCATGGTCAACGCCTCCTCCATCTTCTTGCTCCTGACGATCAGGATCGCCAGCGGCGCCAGCGGGGGGTAGTGCAGCATACGGCGGAAGTGAATTTCCTTCTTGTAGAATCCGTCGTAGTCCTGGGCGGCGGCAAAGCGGATGGCGTAGTGGTCGGGGTTGATCGTTTGCATCAACACGCGGCCGGGAAGATCGCCACGTCCGGCGCGGCCCGCGACCTGGGTCAGCAACTGGAAAGTACGCTCGGCGGCACGAAAGTCCGGCATCCCCAGGCCGACGTCGGCGGCCACCACCCCGACCAGCGTCACGTTCGGGATATCGTGTCCTTTGGCGATCATCTGGGTTCCGACCAGGATGTCGTACTCGCGATTGCGAAATGCGTTCAGCACGGTCTCGTAGTGATCCTTGCCGCGAACCGAGTCACGATCCAGGCGCGCGATGCGAGCTTCGGGAAGGGTCCGCCGTAAGTAGTCTTCGACCTTCTCCGACCCGCTCCCGATGAAATAGATGTGTTCACTCTCGCATTTGGGACACAACGAGGGAACCGGCTCGGCGTAGTCGCAATAGTGACACTCGAGCTTTCTGGCTTGACGATGGAAGGTCAGCGTGACCGAACAATTCTGGCACTCGATGCGCTCACCGCACGAACGGCAGGCGACGTAGGAGGAGAAGCCGCGGCGGTTGAGCAGCATCATGACCTGCTCGCCCTGCTCGAGGCGGTTGCGAATCGCCTCTTCGAGCGCCCGCGAAAACAGGTCTTGACGCCGCGTTTCGACGAACTCCAGCCGCATGTCGATCACGTCGACTTTGGGCATCGGCCGCCTTTCGATTCTCTCCGGCATGGAGAGCAGTTCGTACTTCTCTCGCTCGACGTTATAGCGCGACTCGAGGCTGGGGGTAGCCGAGCCGAGCACCACCGTGGCCCCTGCTTTTTGGGCACGGACGATCGCCACATCGCGGCCGTTATAGCGAGGCGTCTCGTCCTGCTTATAGCTGCCGTCGTGCTCCTCGTCGACGACGATCAGGCCGAGGTTCTCGACCGGAGAGAAAACCGCCGAGCAGGTACCCACCGCCACGCGGGCTTTTCCCTGGCGAAGGCGCCGCCACTGGCCGGAGCGCTCCAGTCCCGAGAAAGCACTGTGGAGAATCGCCACCTTGTCGCCAAACCGGCCGAAGAACTGTGCGGCGACCGCCGGGGTGAGGGCGATTTCCGGGACGAGCAGGAGCGAGCTTTTCCCTTGGGCAAGGGCCTCCTCGATCGCCCGAAGATAGACCTCCGTCTTCCCTGAACCGGTGACCCCGTGGATCAGAAAGGTTCGATACTTCCCGCCCCGGATCGACGAGCGAATAGGCTCCAGCGCGGCCTTCTGATCGCGATTCAGAGTTACGGCCGGGGGCATCACGCCGAGCCCCATGCCGTTCCTGGTATCGAACTCGTTCCAGAGCTTCACGACTCCGGCCCGTGCCAGCCGGCGGGCGACGGTCTTGGCGTCTTTTCGGAGTGAAACGAGAGTTTCGATCTCATGAGATCCGGGCTGCTCGCGCAGAAAGTCGAGGAGCCAGCGCTCGCCTTTGTTGAGTTTTTCTGGGTCGAGTTTTTCTGGAGCCGCTTGCAGATCGGCCAGCGTCACCATGAGCTGCCCGGAGCGGCTCAACGAGGGGTCTTTGCTGGCGAGGCGCGGCTCAACGCCAAGCAGTCCCTTTCGTTTCAAGCTGCGCAGCGCGGCGGCGGCTCCGGGGATCTTGCGCTTGAGATACTGCTCGCTGAGTGAGCGCTTTTCGAGAGCATGGAGCAGGAGGGCCGCGGGGTCCTCGGTACCGGGGGTAATGAACTGGCGGGCCGCCTCGACTCCGCTGGGCGTCAGTGAGACGAGCTTGCCGGCTCGGGTTTCCCCGGCCAGCGGCAGCATGGTCCGCAAGACTTCTCCGAACGGGGCGCAGTAGTAGTCAGCGATCCAGCGGCCCAGATCGAGAAGCTCCGCCGTCAGGGCCGGCTCTTCATCGAGCAACCGTAAGACTTCGCGAGCTTGCTGGAGAGGCGCTTTCCGGTGCAGGCGAAGAACGACTCCGGTCAACTTGCGGGCGCCAAAGGGCACGACCACGCGAGAGCCCGGCTGCACGCGGTGATGCAGTGTTTCCGGCAATCGGTAGGTAAAGGGTTGGTCGACCGGAACGGGAAGGGCGACGTCACAGAACTGCGATCCAATGGGACGCATGCAGTACCGATTCTAACGGATCGGCTCACAAGCCTAGCCCGTATTCATCACCACCGGGCCGCCGAAGTACGCAATAGGCTCGACACGTGGTGAGAAATACGTGCTAGATCGCGCGGGCGTCGTTTGAGGAGCGGGGAATTGTGGATTGGCCGCGGCGGCGAGTCCCTGCGCTTGCAACGTGCGTTCATCCGATGCAACGTGCGTCCGGTCCGGGCGACCGTTTCAAGAAGTTCAACAGGGAACCGTTTACTTGACCATAAATTTTACTTGACTATAAACACGATGACCGTTATGGCCAGAATCGCCAAGATCGCCCACTGCAGTGGTTTAGTACTTTTCGGTTCCTGTTTCATCACAGACATCGGGGGAATCCTCTCCTACAAGATCAGTTGGAAATTCGGACTAAATCCCCTTTTAAAGTACAAAGGTTTTAACACCAATAGGTAAGCACACCTAGATTACCAGCAGCATTTCCACTATTGCCAGTCAGGTATACAATCTACCACGGGTTGTAAGATACAGCCGGGCAAGCGCGGGGAGGAATTGGAGGGCTCACGAGAAAGCCGCCGTGTTTCAGTCTCGGCGTCCGCCAGCGTCAGCTTCCGCCGTTACCCCGCTCCAAGTACGCCGCGCATGTAGCCATAGGACTCGGCCATGCCGGGCACCGGGTCTTCGGCATCCCCTTCCCATTCCAGTGCGACGTGGCCGTCGAACCCTAAATCAACCAGCGTTCGCAGAATGGCGGGGTGGTCGAGCACGCCGCGCCCGACGGGAACTTTGGGCGGCTCTTCGCCCGTCGCCGAGACGTCTTTCATGTGAATATCGAACAGGCGCGAGCGGACGGCCCGGAGCGCTTTGGCCGGGTCCTCGGCGAGGCGGAAGGTGTGGCCGACGTCGACGCAACAACCGATGCGTTTGTCGAGTCCTTCGATCAGCTTGAAGACGCCTGTCGGCGAGGGGAAGTTCTCGTCCTCGGGGCCGTGGTTGTGAATGGCGACCTTGAGATCACCGTAGTCTTTGATGACACGGTCGATCGCGCCTAAGGCATCCCGTTTCGGGGCGGAAACGGCCATCGGGGAGCCGACATCCCGGCAGTAGTCGAAGGTGTCACGGATCTGCTGCTCGTCGTTTTCGAGTGTCAGAACGCCGCATCCCATGAGCGTCAATCCGGCATCAGCGATTTTGCTCGCCGCCGCTTTGCGCTCGGCCTTCGTGCTTTCAAGTGGCAGGTGCATGGACTTGATCGAGATATACCGAATGTCGAGCCGCTTCAACGCCGCAATCGTTTGATCGAGGCTGAGCTTGCGGGTGGTGTAGGAGGTGAGTCCCACCTTGAGGCCCGCAAACGGATCACTCGAAGATTTAACGGGCCACTTGGGAGGGGCGGCGGCGCTGCCGAGGGCGCCGGCTAGTCCCAGGGCGGTTAGCTTCATGGCATCGCGGCGGTGAATGTTCTGTTGCGTGGACATTATGGTTCTCCTGTCATCAACAGGATAGCTTTTCCGGGCGCGAGCTGGTCTTGATCCGCATTTTCATCACGTGAAGGGCGTAGCACGCTAGCGACTATCGAACTTCCCAACGACACTCAGAGCCCCAGGCGGAAGCCTGGGGTCAAGCCGAGAAAACCAGTACAGTTTGACCGCACGGTCAAAGTCGGAAAACCCGAAGCAGTGCGACCGCGGGTTCACACCCGCGGCCTCGAGTTTCTACATTTCCGGCCGATGCGGTCTTCTGCTCAGGCCGATGCGGTCCCCTGCCTAAGCCACGTTTACGTGGCTTGATTCGGCTAGGCCGGTCCTTGTAGGGCCGGTTGACAAAGGTCTCCCCACCCCGTTCTTCAGCCCGTTTCAACGGGCTTTCATGCCGCTGGGGCTTTCCGCTCGCGGTTCCAGTTCGTGCGACTCCAGCGTGTGGGTCCGCGAGCGTCTGACGCGGCGCGCGATCCCAGCGTGCCGTGTCGCCATCCTGGCGACATGTCGCTTTTAGCGTTTTTTACTTCCATTTTCATAGCATTCGCTTGCAAACAACCCTCAACGGAGGTAAGTGGTTTTATCTCAAGTTGTTCATGTATAAGCAGTTAATATTTCCAATGAGAGTATTTGCGAGGATTTGCGAGGTTTTCGGGTTTTTTGTGTCCGGCTGGCGTTCGATCACTTGCCAGCTTAGCTCCATATGGGAAATGATTCATCTCTGATGGTTCCATGTTGATGATACCAGGCCGATCTCGGGTGACTAGGGGTTTGAAGGGTCGAGTTG
>Ga0114996_10007904_pt1 | contig 11935 bp, 9 predicted proteins | sample ArcticOcean_MG_C_4_FD_87039 | JGI IMG/M metagenome (GOLD analysis project Ga0114996, IMG submission 87039) | Marine microbial communities from western Arctic Ocean - ArcticOcean_MG_CB4_134 | ecosystem: Environmental > Aquatic > Marine > Oceanic | place: Arctic Ocean: Canada Basin | collected... | reverse complement strand
ATAATATCGACGGTATGTATGATGCAGCCCTGCGTTTACATTCACTCGAAGATGCCGGGCCGCGTCAGCTGATAAAGGCGGGCAAAGGCGCGCATATCTACGCCGCCAAATGGATCGATGATGATGCCTCACTTTTGCTGGCGACCGATGCGGGACAGTCCTTCCACGGACTCGCCCAGATGGACACGGCCACCGCTGCGTTGACATGGCTTGCCCAGCCTGATGGCGACGTTGAGCTATTTGCCGTGAGCAAGGATCAAACCGGTATCGCCTATGCTTGGAACGACGAAGGATACAGCCGCATAAGCGTCATTGAACGCAATGAGGGCAAAAAGCAGGGTATCGAATTGCCCTTTCCGGGCCGCGTGACGTCCCTCCTGTTCACGCCCGACCAGTCGGCACTCATCATGGCAGTCTCGGGGTTCAGGGGACCGTCGCAGATCCTACGCATCACCCTGAAGGACGGCGCGCATGAGATCCTGTGCAAGGACGTGCAAAACCTGACGCAGGGGGACACCGTAGAGCCCGTGATCGAGCATTTTCCCAGCTTTGACGGGGCAGAGGTCCCCGCATTTGTCTTTACCCCACTGACGGCTGCGCCTGCCGGTGGGTATCCTATCTTCGTGGTCGTCCACGGCGGCCCAGAATCGCAATATGCGGCGCATTGGCGGTCTGATGTGCAATACCTTGTGCGACGCGGCTGGCTCGTCGTGGCGCCGAATGTTCGGGGGTCGATAGGATATGGCAGGGACTGGCAGGCGGGCGACGATCTGGACAAGCGCATGGATTCTGTCCGCGACCTGAAGGCACTGCACGACGGGCTTGCGGCCCGCGACGACGTCGATGCGACCCGGATGGTCGTCTCCGGGCAGAGCTATGGCGGGTTCATGGTGTTGGCTGCGATCACCGAGCACCCACAAGATTGGTGCGTTGCCGTAGATTTCTACGGGATCGTTGATTTCAACACGCTGATGGCAACCACTGGACCGTGGCGGCGCGCTCTGCGTGCGGTGGAATACGGCGATCCGGACACGGCGGATGGCCGCGCTTTGCTTGCCGAGATATCGCCCTTCCGCAAAGTTGATAACATCCAAACGCCGCTTTTTCTGGCGCATGGCGGCGACGACCCGCTCGTTCCGCCGAGCGAAAGTGAACTGATCTTTGCCGCGCTGCGCGGACGCGGGCATGATTGTGAATTGGTCAGGATCGACCATGAAGGGCACGGGTTTGCCAGGCTGCCGAACCGCGAGAGAGTTTTTTCCGCGATGATGCGTTTCATCGAGACCCGGACACGGGCCGTGTGATGGACATTCCCTTTGACGCAGCCATGGTCGCCGCCGCCGAGTCAATGGCAGGTGTCGCTTATACCGATGCAGAGCGCGCTCTGGTCGCTGCCATGATGGACGAACAACTCGCGCTTCCGAACGCCTTAAGGGCGGTCGAGATCGGCAATGACGTGCCAATGGCCAGCGTCTTTGATCCAAGGCTGCCGAGCTTCGTCATGCCGGACCAACCCGATACGCAGGTTTTCCGGGCGGTGAACCCCGGTCCGCTGCCCGACAACGATATTGACATCGCCTTTGCTTCAGTGGCCCAACTTTCCGCATGGTTGGCTTCAGGGTCAATGACCAGCGTCAGACTTACTGAGCTCTACCTTGACCGTATTCGGACCCTCGGACCGGTCCTGCGTGCGATGCTTTGCAACGGTGACGCCTGAGCTGGCGCTTGCACAGGCAGAGGCGAATACCAGCTCTCTTCGAGGAGGGTTATCTCCAAAATAATATAAGGGGCGTTTTTATATTGAATCCAGCGTTAAGGAAAAGTGGGGGTTGGTTTGGTGGAGTGACTGGAACCATTCGTAGAGCAGCGGTTGGAGAGATGACTGGTTTACTTTTCTTTTTTAATGAAAGTGTAGTTTTTGGAGAGCCAGGATGCTGAAGACGATAGAGTTGATAAATATCAAGCCTAAATAAAAACAACGTAGAATGTGTTATTTAATTTGATCCCACTCCTCACCAGTGATTTCTGGAGAGTCATATTCTTTTAGTTGAGAAAAATGGTATTCTCTATCATCTAAAAAAAGTTGTGAAGTGATTGAGCGAGCTAAGCGTTGCGCTCCCACTCCACTATGGGGAATGTCATTTGAGAGGTTTCCCAGAGATATTTGCGCTGCATGGTTAAAGCAATGAATATGTTTTAGGGAGTTATTCTTGTTTGTGCGGCTTTGAAATTCGAAGCCTTCTCCTAAATAAGGAAAGTCCAGGATTTCGGTGTCCCAATCGCTGGCTGTTCTGTCTTGTATAGGAAGTACATCCCGCCAAATTTTTATATCTTTAGAAACCAAACTTAACTCGGGCGCTATGCTCAGATTAATCTTAAATCCTGCCGCTACGATCACATGATCAAATATTAGTTTAGTGAGGTCAGAATTTCTTTTTTCTCTGATACCTAAATGGAGTTGCTTTTCAATTAGATGTACTTCTTCAGTTTGAGCTCCTGTCATAAGTTTTATGTTGAGTTTGGCAACTCGGTTGATTGTTTGTTTCGGTGGCGCAACTTTGTTTTTAAAAATATGTAACAACCAATTTATTTTCTCTTTATTCGCAAGTTTACTAAACCCCTCGGAAAAACCTGGGTATACGGTTTGTTTCATTTTGTTTAGCCGAGGAACTGAAGGGGCTCTTCCTATTAAGGTTACGTGGGCGCCAGCCTCAGCGGCCGTTGCAGCGTTGTCAAATGCGGAAGCTCCCATTCCGATAACCGCCACACTCTTTCCTGCTAAGGATGTGTAATCGACATCTTCAGATGAATGCTTAATCATTTTGGAAAATGAGGAATTCATAAAGATTTTAGGAATGCGTTTTTGGGCCAAACCTTCACGGCCTGTTGCTAACACAAGATGTCGAGCATAGACGGTTTGGGCGTCATTTTGTGCTTTTGATCCTAGACTAGGATTTGTTCTGGTTAAGTTAGCTTTGACAATAAACCCCTGAGGTGAATGTGTTGTATTATTTTTTTGTGAGAGAGTGTCGATGTCAGTTACTTTAGTTTCAAATTCAACGTTTGCGTTTGATATTTTTTCAAACCAATTTAGATACTCGGCCCAGACTGGGCGCTCAATATACTCGAAGGTCTCCCAAGATATCGGGCTATACTTTGCCTCCCACCAGGCCCTGAAAGTTAAATTTGGAAAATTTTGTGCTGGGCCAACTAAATTCTTGGGAGATCTTAATAAGTCCATTCGTGCATAGTTTAACCAAGGCCCACTTAGGCCCTTAGGTTGACTGTCGACATGTCTAATGTTTGTAATTCCTGCTAATCTTAACGCAAGGCTCGCGGCTAAGCCATTCATCCCTCCGCCTACAATTAAGACATCAATTAAAGGCTTTCCGTCTGGACCCATTTTGCGCGGATTCCAGTTTTTTATAGGATGATTTATTAGAGCAAAATCTCTGATTATTTTAATCTCAAGTTTTTTAAGGGAAGTTTCGCTAAGAACCCTGTTTTCATAGTTATTTTTAGACATTTATGATACTCAAACAAAAAAAATGTGCAAAATATAACTAGAAGTTATTAATAAAGAAATAAAGGCAATAAAAACTATATATTATTTTTTTAATAGGAAACTTTAGCTTTTAATGAAGTTGAAATATCGTATACATCTACTGTGAAAGATATATAATTGTATATCATCAATATGGAAATTTATGGAGCTTCAATTATGCCTAACGCACTTTTCGACCCAATTACTATTGCCGACTTAGAAATGCCCAACAGAGTAGTGGTTGCTCCAATGTGTCAATACACTGCAGAAGACGGAACAATGAATGACTGGCATCTTGTAAACTTGGGTCAGTTTGCCATGGGAGGCCCGGGATTAATTATAATAGAGGCGACAGCGGTTGAAGCGGTTGGAAGAATTACTGCTGGGTGTACTGGTATTTATTCAGATGAAAATGAGGCGGCAATGTTGCGGGTCGTAAATTTTTGTGGATCGGTTGGACACAGTAAGGTTGCTCTCCAGTTGGGTCACGCTGGTCGAAAGGCTTCTGCAGATCGACCGTGGGATGGGGGAAAAGCACTTAACGGCCCAGATTCTTGGATTACATGTTCTTCATCCGCTCTTCCTTTTGATGGTGATTGGCACACTCCCCAAGAATTGGATTTAGAAGGTTTAAATAGAATTAAGATAGCATTTGTTGAAGCAAGCAAGAGAGCGGAACGGATGAGGATTGATGCAATTGAGTTGCATGCTGCACACGGATATTTACTTCACCAATTTTTATCACCGATTAGCAATCATAGGACTGATTCTTACGGCGGTTCTTTTGAGAATAGAGTTCGTTATCCGCTTGAGGTTGTTGCCGCGGTAAGAGAGGTTTGGCCAGAAGGTAAACCGTTAATGGTTCGTCTCTCGGCTACAGATTGGATTCCGGGTGGTTGGGATTTAAGTGAATCCACTGAGTTTTCGAAGTTACTCGGTAAAGCCGGATGTGATGCTATTCATGTCTCTACCGGAGGCCTTTCGCCCAAACAAAAGATTGCAGTTGGTCCAGGGTTTCAGTGTGAACACGCTTCATTCATTAGGAAAGAGACTAAAATCCCAGTAATTGCTGTTGGAATGATAACGGAACCAACGCATGCTGACTCTCTTGTCCGAACGGGTCAGGCTGACATGGTTGCTTTGGCTAGAGAATTTTTGAGAGATCCGAGGTGGACATGGCGAGCGGCGAAGGCTTTAGGTGCAAGTTCTTCAGTTCCTCCTCAATATCAGAGGGCTCAGGGATTTAATTAATTAAGTAGTTAATTTAGTTTTAGTGGCGCTTGTTTTAAACCCTTCAGTTTTATCACCAAGTTTCCAGTAAACTTCAGTTACAATAGCAAGTCCTTCACGGTGAAGAGGGATAAGTATGTGTTCGTCAGGGGCATGCTGTGAGCACCCAGTATAGCTAAGTGGCAACCAAACAATAGGTATTTTCAAATCATACTGAACTACCTCAGTCATATTTGAGCCTGCTGAATTTGGTAAAACACCACATTGAGAATTAGATGCTTTTGAGACTACAGCTTGCATCCATTCTGCGAATGGGTTGTCCGGTGATGTCCTGCTCGCTTCGAAGGAAATGCGATTTGAGGATGCGGGCTCTTCAATTGTAACATTATTAAATCCATGTAAGTCTAGATGTGAACGTAATATTGGTATTATTTCGTTGAGATTCGTGCCAACTACAAAACGCAACTGGCAGGCGGCCCGAGCTTCTGGAGGAACAGAGTTCACTGGAGAATCAGGATTTCCTGAAAGAATGGTTAACACTTCAAAGCTGTTACTAGCAGTTACTTTCTCTATAATACTTCGATTTTTAGGACCCCAGTCGGAGTCAATTTCTGGCGCATACTTACCTCCGTCTCTAGATATATTTTGAAGAGCAGTTTTTACAGTTTCTGGAATTTTTTTTATAGAAATTCCGTCGACAAGTATTCTACCTTTACGGTCGACTATGGTGCTTATTGCATTAGCAAGGATAATTGCTGGGTTTGCTAGTAACCCCCCCCAGTTACCAGAATGGTGACCTCCTTTACGAAGAGAACATAAAAGATCGAAGTTTAAGACTCCGCGATTACCAAGGGTAATATTTGGTTTATTAATTTCTGAGCGTGGTCCATCAGATGCAAAGAACACATCTGCAGAAAATTTCTTTTTTCTTTCCTGTACAAGTTGGCGAAAGCCTTTTGATCCATTTTCTTCTCCCATTTCTATCACAAAGCGATGATTGAATCCCAAGGTACCGCGAACTTCAAGAACAGACTTTAAAGCTGTTAAATGAGTCAAGTGTTGACCTTTGTTATCCGCAGTGCCGCGTCCGTAGACGCGTTTGCCATCAATTTCCAATTTCCAAGGATCACGACCTTTTTTCCATAGGCCTTCTTGGCCTAAAATTACATCACCATGCCCATACCCAAGCACTGTAAGAGCAGCTCCTTCGTCTCGAGTCGCCAATAGAATTGGACCACAGCCGCTTAGTGGGTTTTTTAAAATTTCAAGTTTATAACCGAGTTCTTCAAAAAGAGGACCTACTCCCTCGATTAGATAATCCTTTAATACTGGAAGTCGTGCGGAATTTTGACTTTCAGTAGGAAATAAAACGAGTTTTTCCAATTTAGAGAAGTATTTTTCTAGATCATCGAATTCTCTTAAAGAAAGATTTATTGCAGATGTAAGATTTCTTTCGCTATCGTTCATTTTGTTTCCGCACCGATATCCCAATAAAGTCCCCCCATAATTTCCAAAGCATTTCGACATAGTGGTAATAGGATATGTTCATTTGGGGCATGTTGAGAGCATCCGGAATAGGAATGGGGTATCCAGATTGCTGGGAGCCCGAGAAGATCGGTAAATAAATCATTACAGATTGACCCTCCCATTTGAGGAATAACTGCTGGTTGAATTCCAGTCGTCCGTTTGATGGATTCTCTAACCACAAACGACCAGATATTGCTTGGTTCAGTTCTACTTGCCATAAACCCCCCCCGGTTTTCTTCAGGGGGTTCAGCTATTGAGACATTGCTAAATCCGTTTGTGTCTAAGTGCAGGCGGAGTGATGGCAAGACATTATTTATATCGGTCCCGAAGATATAGCGTAGCTGGCAATGAGCTTTTGCGGTTGGAGAAATCGCATTTACTGGTTTTTCTGGATTGCCACTCGACATGGCCAGTACAGTGAAAGAGTTCCATGCAAAAACATTTTCGGCGGAGGAGAGATCTGGATCTCCCCACATAGCAACAGGGATAGGCCCACTCGGACCACCATCAAGTTTTATGTTTTTTAGCAATTCTTTTGTCGCTGGGGTAATGGCTGGAGGGAGCCACTCTTTAATTTGTATTTGACCGGTTTTATTGGCGATGCAAGAGATGGCATTTGCAAGAATTATTGCAGGGTCGGGTAGAGCGCCTCCCCAGTTACCAGAATGGTGCCCTCCCTCTCTTAGGGCGCAAGTAAGATCAAAATTTAATCCACCTCGTGCGCCTAGCGATACGGTTGGCCAATCATGACGCACTCTAGGACCATCAGAAGCTATGAATACGTCTGCTGAAAATGCTTCAAGGTTAGATTCTATAATCTCCCGAAGCCCTCTAGAGCCATTTTCCTCACCAGTTTCTATTATAAATTTTGCATTAAATCCAAGTTTTCCTCTAATAGATATTACTGATCCTAGGGCTGACATATTTATTAAATGTTGACCTTTATTATCTGCAGTGCCTCTTCCATATAGGCGGTCTCCGTCTCGTGAGGTTTTCCAGGGACCATCCCCTTTTGTCCAGGATTGATCAAAGCCAAGTACTACGTCACCATGGCCATAACCTAAAATAGTCTGTAATTTAGGGTCCTCAATGCGAGTTGCGAGTAGGACTGGCCCCCCTCCTTCAACTGGGTTTTTATAAATTTTTGTACTAAAACCCATTTTTTTGAAAGATGGAATCATCGCATTTGTTAGGTACATAAGACATTCTGGTAAGCCTTCCTTTATTTGGCTTTGACTCTTGATCGAAACTAAATGCCCGATCTCTGTTTCAAATAAACCACAGTCAAAATAAGATTGTGTATGTGCAATCACCGAATCTCTTGTCATAAAACTACTCCACGTTTTGTTCTTACTGATTTCAGGACAGGGGGTATCAATTCTCCCCAGTGACCTAAGTTCAGTAAATTTTTGAAATCTTAATTTTACAGTTTGCATCTGTCGGTAAGATTGATCAATATAAATATATATATTTTTTATATAAGGAATTTTAACTTGGTTACAGCTCAGGATATTTTAGACGGGTTAAGGCCTTGGGTGGAGTGTGAAAGTCCTACATCTGATGCTGAAGCAGTAAATAAAGTTATGTCTTTAGCAGAGCATGATTGGAAAAAAATTGGATTTGAAGTCGAAAGGATTCCAGGCAAGGATGGATTTGGAGATCATCTTTCGATCAAGACTAATTGGAGAAGCGATTCTGTAAAAAACGAAAAAGGCATTTTAATCCTTTCACATCTCGATACGGTACATCCTCATGGTAGTTTTGAACAAGGTTGTTTTTTAATCGATGAAGACACTGTAACTGGACCAGGGATTCTGGATATGAAAGGGGGAGCCTATATCGCTTTTATAGCACTTAAGCTTATATCTCAGGGTAAGAAAAAACCTAAATTGCCAGTGCACATTCTTTTTACTTCTGATGAAGAGGTTGGGAGCCCCACTTCGAGATCATTGATCGAAGCTGCCGGAAACTCAGCTAAATATGTACTTGTGACAGAGCCGGCACGTAGTGACGGGAAAATTGTTACTAGTAGGCGCGGTGTCGGCCGATTTAAGATAATAACTCGAGGTCGAGCTGCTCACGCTGGTGTGTCACATTTTGATGGCAAGAGCGCCATCAAAGAAATGGCCAAACAGATTCTAGTAATTGAGGCTATGACTGACTATGAAAGAGGCCTGACGTTAAATGTTGGGAAAATAAAAGGTGGTAGTGCAGATAATACAGTTCCGGATTATTGCGAGGCTACTATTGATTTACGTGTTGAAAACTCTCAAATCGCAGACGAGATTTCCAATAAGTTGATGAGCCTAAAATCATTAGACCTTGATATTAATGTCGAGGTTTCGGGCGGAATTAATCGTCCACCATTCATACGGACCAAGGGAGGAAAAGATCTGTTCGAACACGCAAAGCTATTAGCAAGTGAGATTGGTTTTGACCTTGAAGGGATACATACCGGAGGTGGAAGTGATGGTAGCTTTTTAGCAAAAGACGTTCCTACACTGGATGGGTTGGGTGTCGATGGAGTTGGGCCGCACACGCTTAACGAGCATATGTTTGTCGCGTCACTGCTTCCGCGGATGACTCTTTTAAAGAGACTTATAGAGACTCTAAACTAAAATACGGATGATTTAAGCAAAAAACTGTTGGGAGTTTTTTTTATGAGTTCTGGAATTGTGGTAGCACCTCAGCCCGAGGCTGTTGAAGCTGGGATAGATGTATTTAAGCGAGGGGGAAATGTTATTGACGCTGCTATAGCAGCAGCGTTTGTTCAAACTGTGGTCGACCCACAGATGTGTGGGATTGCAGGCTTCGGCTCAATGCAACTTTTTATGCCAAAGCAGGGTGGTCATTTCGGAATTGATTTCCACGGGAGAGCTCCAAAATTTTCAAGCGAAACAATGTGGGAATCCCTTATAGAGAGGGAATGTGATGATGGGTTTGGGTATGTTCTAAAAGGTAGAGTTAACGAGATTGGCTATAAATCTATGACTACACCTTTGACTTTAAAGGCTTTTGACTTGGCCTTGAAAACCTATGGTTCTATGGCCTTGGGCGAGCTGATGCGGCCCGCCATTGACTATTGTTTTAATGGCTTTGCTATCAGACCTAAAATGCATGCCTTTTGGTTGGCACCTGAATTTGCTGGCCGAGTGTCTGGTATTTCACGGATTAACTCGTTTGAAGCAACATCAAAAATTTATCTTAACGAGAGTGGTGAAATAAAAAATGTTGGAGAAATACATAAGAATCCAGATATGGGAAAGATATATAAACGTATAGCTTTTGAAGGACCGGAAATTTTTTATTCTGGGGATCTAGCCCAAAGAATTGAAGCTGATATGAAAAAAAATGGTGGGTTACTAAGGGTCGAGGACCTGACGAATTGTAGTGTTGAGCATGCGAGACCTTTGATAGGAAGTTACTTTGGTTATGAAGTCGCAACAAATCAACCACCCGGGGGTGGTTTAATGATTTTGGAGATGCTTAATATATTAGAAAATTTTGATTTGACCTCTATGGGACATAATTCAGCAGATTACATAGCGGTTGTTTCTGAGGCAATGAAAATCGCTACTATTGATAAGGATCAACGAATGGGGGATCCCCGATATATAGATGTGCCTATCCAGGAAATAAGTAGCAAGGTTTACGGAAAAAAAATGGCCCACAGAATTAAACGCGGTGAAAAAGCTGATGTGAAACGAATTAATGCCGGTAATCTAGAGAGTAAAGACACAACTCATTTGGTCGTTGCCGATAGTGAAGGAAATGTGGTCAATCTAACCCATTCTCTAGGGTCTAGCTCAGGAGTGATTACTGATGGGTTGGGTTTTATGTATAATAATTGCATGATGGTATTCGATCCACGACCTGGGTTCCCGGGGTCAATATCTCCCGGAAAAGCTCGCTTTACTGCTATGTGTCCAACTCTACTACTAAAAGATGGCGAGGTTAGGTTGGCACTCGGAGCCCCTGGTGGGACTACAATTACAATGGGTGTGTTGCAGGGAATTCTAAACGTAATAAATTTTGGAATGACAGCCCAAGAAGCTGTTTCGGCACCCAGGTTTTGTGTCACTTCTAACTCAATCGAGGTTTCAAATCGTATTTTTAGATCAGTTGAAAGAGATCTTCAGAGTTTAGGTTATAAGACAGTTCGAAATCCAGCCAGTTACATAAACCCGAGAGTTCACGCAGTTAAAATTGATAAAGATGGTTGTCTTGATGGTGGAGCAGATCCGGTTGGGGACGGGATGGCTGCCCAAGTTAATATTTTAAGTTAGAGAAGTTTATCAATTATAAGGGATTAAAGGGGCCTGTTTATCGATTGGAGTTGTGGAGGGGCTCTCTCGGTTGGTTGAATAAACTAAGGTATTCTTACGGTCCCGCTCTTTTATTCCTAGCAAAGTTTATAGTGAAGGTTATCGTTAGGAATGAAGACCTCCAAGTTGGTGTCCGTGGGAGTTCTCGATATAAGAACCATTTGAAATATGGGAAGAGTCCCTTTCTCGACATTACTCCAAACAAACTAAAGGACTGAGTATTCGAAAGTGGTGATCAATCTTAGGATATAGTTTATCGGTATTTTCCGTCCCACTCTTGTACATCCTGAAGTTTACCATTTTCGTCTAACGCCGGACGATTTTTTGAAAAAGTGTTCTCTTTGCCGACGACGCCATAATCCATGTAACCCAAACGCACGAGTGGGCGGGCCAAAGCCGCATCAAAAAGACCATCTTTTATGTAAAAGTCGTCAATATAGATCCCAACGACTTGACCAAAAATAACATAATTTCCAGTTTTGTTTGTCCTATCAGCGTTGGGAAGATCTACGGTTTTCCAGTGTGTGCATTCCAAAACAGCGGGGCTTTCAGACACAAAAGGAGCGTTTACAAACTTTCCCATTTTAGTGGTTAAGCCTGCAAGAATAAATTCATCGGCATTACCTTTTGCGGGAACTGAACTGATATTCATCTGGGTAAATAGGGACTCTACTGCCAGTGAAACGGTGAAAACACCAGTTTCCTCGATATTTCTGACGGAATCTTTTATTTCAACAGACGAAAACATCACGTAATGAGGTTTGTCAGCTACTGCATTGAAAAAACTATAAGGTGCTAAATTATTAACCCCAGCCTTACTAATGCTACCAATCCAACCGATTGGCCTTGGGGCCACTATTGCTTTAAACGGATCGTGAGGTAGGCCATGTTTATTTAAGATACTGTCATAATGCACCTGAAAAACTCCAAATAAAATAAAACTAACGAGTAGCAATGCAAATTAAATCGCACTACTAAAGTTTTAAATACATCATTCTGTGAAACAAACAAAGAGTTAGAGTTAAAAAAAATGAACCTGGGGAATGACTCATTACGTGTTGGAGATGTTTCATTTTGGTACCAAGATACAAGTTTACCAGATGAAATTGGGTCATCATTAGGCGAAAATAAAGATGTAGATGTGGCTATTGTTGGAACTGGCTATACCGGTTTGTGGTCAGCTCATTACTTAAAGAAAGCTAATCGGAAATTAAACATTATGGTCGGAGTTTAGATTAGTTGACTGTAGAGATGTGTTTATATTATTGTTTTTATTTATAAAATAATTTTTCTATTTTGTTGACCCAGT
>Ga0114996_10007902_pt1 | contig 11938 bp, 8 predicted proteins | sample ArcticOcean_MG_C_4_FD_87039 | JGI IMG/M metagenome (GOLD analysis project Ga0114996, IMG submission 87039) | Marine microbial communities from western Arctic Ocean - ArcticOcean_MG_CB4_134 | ecosystem: Environmental > Aquatic > Marine > Oceanic | place: Arctic Ocean: Canada Basin | collected... | reverse complement strand
TGCGTTTTTGTTCATGGAAAATAGGTCGTTGTGATCTAGGAGGAAAAAATGAAATTAGGACTTACAACAAGAAGGGTGTTCGGAATGGCCTTGGGATTAAGTTTGCTGATCGTTTTAGCGTGCGGTTCGTCTGACGAACCAGCGGCGCCAGCGGCACCAGCCGCACCAACCGCTACGCCAACAGCGCCAGCTGTCTTCCCAACCTTCACGCTCCCAACCGCTACCCCGGTACCAGTCGCGCCGCTACCTGGCGTAACTGCGGTGGCAAAACCCAAACCAACTAGTACTCCAACTCCGGCCCCAGCGCCTGGAGAGAAGCCTATTTATGGCGGAGTAACAAACCTCCCAATGACTGGTATCAACCGATGGGATCCTCTCCACGGTAACCAAGGATTCGGCTGGGGAAGCATTGCCAATATTGGAAACCTTTTCGGCCAATATATAAGGGCAAACCTCAATGACAGACTGACCCTGGAAGGCGACATCGCAGAGTCTTGGGAAATCAAGGATGCGGGAAAGACTTGGGTTCTTCAAATTCGAGAGGGCGTAATAGACCACGAAGGTAACCCCTTCACTATCGAAGATGCCTACTACAACGCTTACAGAATCATCGAGCGCCCCAACGGCGTAAGAGCCAATAGATTCGGGTGTTTCCGAGAATTCTTGAACCCAATAACTGAGGGTGATAACGGTGCTGGTGCAAAGGTCGCCAATCCAGGTGCGGAAATCACCGGACCTAGAGAATTGACCCTCAGATTGCCTGTGGCAAAGGGCGCATGGATAAACTGTTTCGCCTCTGGATGGAACTCTGTAACACCGTCTAAGTACGCAAAACAAATTGACGCTGACACAGTTACTGGCTATCGCGACTTTGAATTTGATAAAGGCGAGGTAGTAGGAACTGGTCCCTTCAAGATTGTAGAAGGGGAAATGTCAAACTACTGGAAGGCTGAGAAGCATCCCCAATATTTCCGAGACGGTCTCCCGTACATGGATGGATTCAACTTGTTCACCATCCCAGACGCGACGACCCGAATAGCAAACTTCCGTGTTGGCAGGATTGACGCAGCGGAAGTGTTCAGCACCGGATTTAGACTGAGGCCAGTTTTAGATTTGCAAAAGGCCATCGGCGAGGAGGCCGCATTCCCACTGGTTGCAGCCCCTGGATTCCGAGGTTTTGAACTTAACGTCTCAAAAGCCCCGTTCGGACCTCTCAGTGATCCGACTGCCCGGAAAGTAAGGCAAGCCATACAAACTCGTATGGACAGAGGGATAATGAACACACTGTGTCATGATGGCATAGGATTCTTCTCCACTCCTTACTTTATCGGTCAAGCTTTTGTGTACACTCAGGAAGAATGGTTCGACAATATGATCGGACTCGATCCTGATACCGCCAAGAAGAAAGCCGACATCGTAACTGCGCAGAAGATGATGCAAGATGCAGGATACGGTCCAAATAACCGTATCTCGACTGAGCTACTTGAGAACGAGTCTTGCAGAGCTGACGTAATTGTTGAACAACTTTCAGACATTTACATTGACGTCACTAAAAACACTATTGCGAGTAGCTCTGTGCTCAGGGAGACTTCTAAGAAGCTCGAGTTTGGTCTCCGAATGGAAAGCAAAGGAGCCTCCTTCGTAGACCCTGCCGCCTTCTATGTGTCAATTCACCAGACTTACCAGAAAGGTGGATTCACCTTCGGCGGATGGGACAACCCTGATTGGTATGCGCTCAAAGAAAAAGAGCTTCTTCTAGTCGACGTGAAGGACAGACAACCTGTTCTACGTGAGATGGCCGACATTCTATGGAACAAGGATGCCGCGTGGATTGGCATGGTTAGACCTGGTCTCTTACAAGGCCATCGTGGCACTTGGAGAGGTTGGTCCCCACCTCTGTTCCATGCTGCCAATTACTCGCTGGAAAACGTCTGGTTAGCTAAGGAAGCTAAGAATCCTTACCCGCAGTTGCCTCAGCTCTAGTTCTAGTTTCTGAATTGTGTGCAGGCCGCACCCAACCGATGCGACCTGCACACAACTACAACTCCAACACAAGAGGTTAAGCAGAAGTTGCGGAAGTACATTTTTAGAAGGCTACTGATGTTCATACCCACCTTAATAGGGGTATCTCTTGTGATATTCCTTCTCCTTAGGGTTATGCCTGGTGATGTCGCGGCTGCGATACTTGGTGGCCCCTCAGGTGAAGGGACATTTACCGAAGAAGACGTTATAAAGGTCACTCAGGAGCTCGGCCTCGACAGACCCATATACATCCAGTATTTGGATTGGATGTGGGGACTAGTGCGAGGTGACCTGGGAACATCTTTTGTATTAAACAAACCCATATTCGAAGAGTTTCAAAGACAAGTCCCGGTAACACTACAGTTAGGCGTAATAGCTTTCACAACTATCATACTCACGTCTATTCCTATAGGGATTATCGCTGCTGTCAAGCAGGATGGATTGGCAGATTATTTCTTGCGAGGATTTAGTATATTCGCTCTCGCAATACCCACCTTCTTTTTAGGCCTTCTGCTTATATTGGTGATGTCTCGCTTTTTCAACTGGCTCCCTCCTCTGGGGTTTAGTCACATCTGGGTAAATCCTTCCTCGGCCATTCAACAAATGGTGCCTGCAGCCATCGCACTAGGAATTCACAGCAGTGGGCTACTTATGCGACTAACACGCACACAGCTTTTGGAATGCATGAGAGAGGATTACATTAGGACGGCAAGAGCAAAAGGGGTAGCGGAAAAAGTGGTCATTATAAGGCATGGCTTGAGGAATGCGCTACTCCCAATTATTACCTATGCTGGCTTTCAGTTCGGTGTACTCTTCTCAGGAACAGTGGTAATAGAATTGATTTTCAATTTACCAGGGATAGGGCGGGGGCTGTTAGATGCGTTGTTCCTGCGGGACCTACCAACCATACAAGCTTACATCATGTATTTTGCGTTTGTTTCTTTGGCAATTAATCTGGTTGTGGATTTGACCTATGCATGGCTAGATCCTAGAATTCGATACGAATAGAGGCGTCAACCTAGAATCAATATGGCAACAACACAAGAAATAAGGTTTTCTCCAGATTCAAACAACAGATCCGACTGGGCTCGGCGGCTTAACGCGATCAATAAATTCCTGCGCTCCAAACCTCTCGGTACAACTGGAGCCATAATACTCTTGCTCGCTATTGCAACTTCCATAACCGCTCCTTTGATTGCTCCAGCTGACCCATATGACACAAATGTGTTTAAAGTTCTAAAAGCCCCTTCCTCCGAACACTGGTTTGGCACTGATTCGTTGGGACGCGATGTCCTGAGCCGAACTATGTATGGCTCAGGAGTGTCCATTTATGTGGGTATCATCTCAATGTTAATGGCATCTACTATCGGAAGTATAGTTGCTGTCTCAAGCGCATATTATGGTGGCAAATATGACCTTATTATCCAAAGGGTTGTAGATTCTCTATCAGCTTTTCCTAGCCTCTTACTAGCGCTTGCCCTGATGGCTGCGTTGGGCTCATCTCTAAATAACGTGATTCTCGCCATAACAATAGTGTTCTTGCCGAGAATATCAAGAGTCGTCAGATCCGTTGCCCTTAGCGTAAAGGAAATGCCATATATCGAAGCATCAAGAGCAATAGGAGGCAGTGACACCAGGATAATGTTCAGGCATTTACTTCCTAATACTTTCGCGTCGTTGGTAGTAATATCAACATCCTTAGTGGGCAGTGCAATAATCATCGAGGCATCCCTAAGTTTCCTTGGCCTTAGCGGTGCCGGCAACACCATTACGTGGGGTGCCATGTTAAACCAACAACAGTTGTTTGATTTCGCAGGCGCACCCTGGATCGGGCTTTTTCCCGGTTTCGCACTAACCTTAGTCGTGTTTGGCATAAACATATTTGGGGATGCGTTGAGAGACGTTCTAGACCCCAAATTGCGCGGTAGATAAATTCGATTGACTACTACTGGGCTATAGCGGCCCACCTACCCTCTTTTAATTTTGAACATCACATTGTAAAGTCCCGTTTAGATTGATTGATAATTGTTCCCCTATTGGAGGCGTCAGATGGTCAACAAATACCCCATAGTAGATTCAAGTTACCTAAACATTCTTGAATACCGATCAATTGGACCATTCAGGGGAGGGCGATGCGTTGCCGCCGCAGGAGACTCGAAAAATCCATTGGTGTTTTACCATGGTGCTACAGGTGGCGGTGTTTGGAAAACTATAGACGCAGGCCTTTATTGGGAAAACATATCTGACGGCTTCTTTGAAACTGCTGCGGTCGGAGCGGTTGCCGTTTCCGACTCAGATCCAAACGTCGTTTACATAGGAACTGGTGAGGGGTGCTTCAGAGCCGATGCCACTCACGGGGACGGCGTATACAAAACTACTGATGGTGGGAAAACTTGGAAAAACGTGGGGCTGAAAAACTCCCGTCATATAGCTCGCATTAGGATACATCCTAATAATCCTGACATTGCCTACGTTGCTGCTGTTGGCCACGAGTTTGGAAGTAACCCCGAACGAGGAGTTTTCCGCACAACTGATGGGGGCAAAACTTGGGAGCACGTTCTCTTCAAAAGTGAAAAAGCAGGGGCCGTAGATCTGTCTATGGACCCGAACAATCCTAGAATCATATATGCAGCGATATATCAGGTACTGAGACAACCTTGGACTATGACTTCTGGAGGCCCAGACAGCGGCCTGTATAAATCTACTGATGGTGGAGATACATGGGAAGATATAACAGATAGCCCTGGGATTCCGAAGGGGATCAAGGGGAGAATAGGAATAGCTATTTCACCTCCTAAACCGGACAGGATCTGGGTTTTAATGGAGATCGAAAATTCTCAAGGCGGTCTTTTCCGATCAGATGACGGAGGCAGAACTTGGGAAAAAATCTCAGGTAAGCCTGAAATATACAGAAGGCCGTGGTATTACACACACGTCTTTGCCGATACGCAGGACCCAGACACATGTTACTGCCTAGATGTAAATCTATGGAAGTCCACAGATGCTGGCAAGTCATTCTTCACTATGCAACTTCCTCATGGAGACCATCATGACCTTTGGATTGATCCAAGGAACAACCAACGTATTATCAGTGGGAGCGATGGCGGAGCTTCAGTAAGTTTGGACGGTGGCGCTTCATGGTCAACTCTCTACAATCAACCGACCGCCAGCTTATTTAAAATGGATGTCGATGATCAATTTCCATATAACGTATATGCAACACAAATGGATAATACCGCTATAAAAGTACCCAGTCGGGCGGATGAGGGCGCCATCTCTTGGAAAGATTGCGACTCCGTCGGCAACTCGGAAAGTGGCTATATAGCTGTAAAGCCCAACAATCCCAACATAATATTTTCGGGTGCGAATGGGTCCGCCCCAGGTGGTGGAGGCACACAACTACGGTACGATCTACGCACCAGACAAACAAGAATCGTTCACGTGTGGCCACACGATCAGTCTGGATCAGCAGTCAAAGACATAATGAACAGGTTTTATTTTACCTACCCTACCGTAATATCTCCGCATGATCCTGAACTACTCTATTGCTGTAGCCAGTATGTATATAGAAGCTACGATGAAGGAGAATCCTGGGAAAGAATCAGTGAAGATCTGACGAGAAACGACCAGTCAAAAATGCAGGTCATCTCCGGCGGGCTAAGCACCGACAACGGAGGTACCGCAGATTACTCAGGAGTTATTTTTGCCTTCGCTATTTCTCCTCATGAGCCAAAAGTTATCTGGACTGGCTCGGATGATGGCCTGATACACATCACAAGAAACGGGGGAGACTCCTGGGAGAACGTGACTCCACCAGATCTTCCAGAATGGACCCTAATATACACTATAGAGCCTTCTAATCATGACCCAAGCACAGCTTACGTCGCAGCAACCCGTTACAAGATGCACGACCACGCCCCATATGTCCTCAAAACAAATGACTATGGGAAAAATTGGGAAATGATCACTGATGGGATACCTGAGAATCACTTTACTAGAGTTATTCGCGAGGATCCGGAACGCCAGGGATTACTTTATCTAGGAACTGAGCTAGGAATGTTTTTGTCCTTTGACGACGGCAATACGTGGCAACCAATGCAAGCTAACCTTCCAGTCGTTCCAATACATGATATGGCGGTCAAGAATAATGACTTGATATTGGCTACTCACGGACGATCTTTCTGGGTACTTGACGACTTAACTCCGTTACACCAAATGTCCAGCAAATTAAACGACTCCCCAATTTCGTTGTTCAAGCCTAGGGATACTTACAGAATCGGACAACCTTTGGGATTTGGCCGTGGTGGGGGTTCAACCGGGAAAGATTACCAGCGGATAAATGGTGAAACAGTCACATTTTATGAAAAACGTGATAAAGACGGGGAACTGAGAAGGGTGTACCTTAATGCGGGCCAAAATCCACCTGTAGGCGTCCAGATAAACTATCATCTGAAGCAACCACCTCAAACTAAGGCCGAAATAAGTATTATCGATAAGAACAACATCGTAATCGATTCGTTCGAAAGAAATCCAAGCGTAGGTATGAATCGATTCATATGGAACATGCGTTATCCAGCTACTTCAGGCCCTGACACCCGTGGCAGACCGGCCGGCATTTCACCATTGGCACCGATGGGGCCATATAAGGTTGAGTTGACGCTTGACGGACAAACACTTACGGAGACTTTTGACCTATTAAGGGATCCTCGAATATCCGCAACGGATGAAGATCTTAAAGCGCAATTCGACCTCATGATTAAGATCAGGAATAAGTTAATTGACAATAACGACGGATTGAGTCGACTGAGGAGCGTAAGAAGTCAAATTAATGAGTGGATTGACCATGCATCTGATCAGGCAACAAAAGACACTTTAACAAAATCAGCGGACCAGATAGAGAAAAAGCTTTGGCCCATCGAGGATCAACTGGCGTCAGTCCATGAACCAACCGCACAAACAGTTCCGCCAGTACGCCTTGATGCAAAACTAATGGCGTTGTCACAAGTCGTAGCTTCTGGGGATTTTGGACCTACCCAAGGACAACTCGGTGTTATTGACGAGCTATCTAAACTAGTTGATGACAATCTCGAAACGCTTCAATACGTTATTGATAACGACGTTGCTGCTTTCATTGAACAGGTTAGTGAACTAAGGCTCCCTACAATCACACACTAGAGAACGACCCAGCAATTATTGGTCAGCTTGGCGGAACTTGAAGTGTTGCTTAGACGTTCTGATAAAGTGGTGCTGCCCGACCTGGATTCGAACCAGGGATTTCAGCTCCAAAGGCTGACGTGCTACCACTACACCATCGGGCATCTATTACCTCACTTAATGCTAAATGGAGCGGCAGTTTTAGGCAAGCACTTAACTAGAATTGCTTGCTGCAATATAATCGTTTAGAAAAAATGCGAAAGAATTACGACATAGTGGTAATAGGGGCTGGCATAATCGGTCTAGCCACTGCATTTGAACTTTCAAAAAGGTACCCAAAGTATACTCTAGCAATACTGGAAAAAGAGGACACAGTAGCCACACATCAAACCGGTCACAATAGCGGAGTTATTCACTCTGGCATTTACTACAAACCAGGATCTCACAAGGCAACTCTCTGTGCCTCAGGAAGCCGTGCACTAATAGACTACAGTGAGAAAAAAGGTATCGAATACAATCTGATCGGGAAAGTGGTCGTCGCCACGGATGAAGAAGAAATACCCCGACTACAAACCCTCTATGAAAGAGGACAAGCTAATGGAGTACCCGGGTTAAAATTAATCAACCAAAGTCAGTTGAAAGAGATCGAACCACACGCTTATGGCATCCAAGCCCTTCATTCACCAACCACCGGAATAATAGATTTCAAACAAGTTGCCGTGTCATACGCAAAAGACGTCCAAGAAAATGGTGGCGAAATAATCTTCAATGCAAAAGTCCACAATATACGTTTGAATCACAATTCAATCCATCTGGACACGAATCAAGGTGCCGTTCAAGCAAGATATCTGATCAATTGCGCCGGCCTGCATGCAGATGCAATAGTCAAGAAAATGGGACTCCCATCCAATATACGTATAATCCCATTTAGAGGTGAGTACTTCACTCTTAAGCCTGAAAAACAGCACCTAGTCAAAAGCCTAATATACCCGGTGCCAAATCCTAAATTTCCGTTCCTAGGAGTCCATTTTACTAGAATGATTGAAGGAGGCGTAGAAGCAGGGCCAAATGCTGTACTAGCCTTCGCAAGAGAAGGGTACAAAATGTCTGACATTAACCCCAGGGAATTCTTGCAAACATTGAATTATAGTGGTTTCTGGGTAATGACATGGAAATATTGGCGGACCGGATTTGGTGAATTTTATAGATCACTGAGTAAAAGAGCGTTTACTCAAGCACTCCAAAAGCTCCTACCCGAAATCAATCGCAATGATCTAGTTTCAGCGGAAGCTGGTGTACGGGCTCAAGCGGTAGATAGGCACGGATTCATGTTAGACGACTTTAGCATAACGGAAACACCCAACGCTTTCCATGTAATCAATGCTCCCTCACCTGCAGCCACGTCCTCTTTAGCACTCGGGAAATATCTAGTGGATCGAGCTAGCAAATCATTTGATTTGAAAGCTCGATAATGTGAATAGGGACACAAGCAACTCCTCAGAAACAATTGCTTGTTCGGAATGAAATGTATTTCCATTATTCATCTTTCATTGTAGATTAAGCGCGATACCATGATTACTCCCAATACAAAAAGTCCGAGAATATTTTTCGGGTGGTGGGTTATATTTGGCGGCCTAGTGGGAATGGGCCTTAACACTGCTCTGAATTACCATGGGCTAAACGTATTTGTAAGGCCACTTGCCGATGGGTTCGGAGTTAGTGTTGCCGCTATCGCAGCATTGATTTCCTTCGGTAGAATCGAGGGGGCTTTCTTCGGGCCTATCGAAGGATACCTTGTGGACAAACTGGGACCTAGGACCCTTATGTTCGTCGGGATACCCCTAATGGGGCTAGGTTTTATACTTGCAAGCTTCGCGCCCAACTTCCCAATTTTTTGTGTGATTTTCCTAATCGGCATCAATCTGGGGTCAAGCATAGGGCTTATGAGTTCAATTACAACTGCTGTGGCGAATTGGTGGCATAGGCACCGCGGACGTGCATTCGGCGTTATGTGGCTCGGGCTTAGCATAGGGGCTGCGACAGTCCCACTCACGAATGCGCTCACAGAAAGCCTCGGTTGGCGAGGGGCTTTTAGAATCATGGGTCTCGCAGTAATGATTATAGGGCTTCCCATTGCAACTTTAATGCGACACAAGCCCGAACAATACGGAATGCTGCCTGATGGAGATCCACCCACAAACCCAACCAAAGAAAGCTCTACGTCTATTACAACCCAAACAGCTCCCCCGGAACTAACTGTATGGGAAGCAATTAAAACTAGTGCATTTTGGTACTTCGCCATAGCAGTCAGTATACGCATAGGCGTAACAAGCGCGGTCGGAATAAACTCTTTTCTTTTAGTTGAATCTTTAGGAGGCACAACTGCTCAGGCAGGCTCACTCTTCGTAATTCACGGAATTTGTAGTGCGCCTGGTAGACTTTTTCTTAGTTGGGCCGGGGATGTAATCAATAAGAGCCTTATTATGGCGGGGTCCCTAGTATTGCTAGGCATTTGCCTACTTTTTATCGCAAGGGCCACTTCTTTCAATGAACTGATAATATTTTGGGTGCCCTTTGCACTGGCTTGGGGTGGACTCTCATCTTTACCGCAATCTCTTAGAGCCGATCTTTTTGGCAGGGAACATTACGCGACTATTCAGGGTGCCATGTCCCCTATCCACAGCGCTTTTACGCTGGTAACTCCAATAATGGCAGCATGGATGTTTGAAAGCTATGGCAGTTATGAGCTGCCTTTCACCATTTTAGCAATTTCGGCATTTTTCGGAGGATTTTTGATTCTGTTGGCGAAACCCCCAGTAAAACCTCCAGAAACCCCTAAATTGTGACGCCAGGAGGTTTTGCCGACATAAGGGGGCAACTATAGACCCAAATAACCTTTGGTGCTTCCTGTTGGTTTGCTGTTACCATTTATGGGCATTTATGTTAAATAGTGGAAACCCTCAACCCAAGTGTGTATGATGGGCAAAATCTCGAGATGAATAATCCCAGAGAAGTTTGTTCTGTAGATATCTTTTGATGACATTCAGAAGGAATAGGGAGGTAAGTATATGGTTTCAACAACATCAGGGTCCGGTGGCCTAAAAGAGTTCATAGAAGATAGCAAAAAGTTAATAGGTAAAGACGCCACAGATGTTCCACAAGCAGTTAAAGTTGCTGACTGGTCCTCTATTCAAAAGTATTGCTCGGCACTAGGCGATATTAACCCTCTGTACAACGATGTCGGTGGCGGAGTGGGAACCCTTTACAGCACTCTTATAGCCCCTCCAACTTTCATATTCTGCGCACGTACACCAGACTCAGCAGCAGCTCACGAACAGAAAGCTTATGGAATCCGAAGGTTCAGCACTGCATGTTCCGCAGAATGGAGCGACATCATTCGATTAGGCGAGCCTGTTGCTACCGATTTGAAAGTGTCTGACGTCAGGGCAGGAGCCAAATGGGGAAATCGTGACACAGGTGAAGTTGATTCTACAGCCACATATACAACACTATCCGGAGGCTTAATAGCAAAAGCCACGGGAACGGTAACAGTGGTCCCTTATAATCTCGGCGACGATCTAATCGACGACCGTGAAATCCATCAATACTCAGACAAAGAGATAAAACAGCTTGAGGATGATCTCGATGCTATATCCCCACACAGAGGCAAAAAGCCCAGGTACTGGAGCGAAGTGAACGTCGGTGACAAGTTGCCTCAACTTGTCAAAGGTCCTATTTACTACACCGACATATCCGCTTGGAAGGTAGCCGAATCAAAGTTGTCAGCAGCAGCGCTAGGAACAGTCGCACATCGACAGGTGCTAGACAAACCAGGCAGAATGGTAGTCAATCCCGCGACTGACTGGCCATATTCTGATATAGATCAAGCTCACGGTGATGTGTTGGCTGTAAAGGTCTTAGGCTTCAACATGCCAGCCTCAAAGGGGCTCCTCAGATTCGGACTGGCTGGACAAGTGATCACTAACTGGATGGGCGATCTCGGTTTCTTGCGTAGTCTTTCCCTCCAACTTCCAAACCACTTCTTATATGAAGACACTATGTGGATAGGCGGAGAAGTGACTGGCAAGACTAAAGTAACGGTTGGGGCAGGCCACTACAACGCTGTTCAGTTGAAAATCTCTGGACACAACCAACTAGGCCAAACTCTAGCTGAGGGAACCGCAGAGGTCTATTTACCTGAAAAGGGGTTCCTGGTAGGCCTACCAATTGGTAATCCGTGGCAATAATCCTTTAGCACCAAACCTACTCAAATATTAGGGTTAAAGAAACAAAAGGAGTGATGAAATGGTCAAAGAAGAAACCTTTGAAAGTTTAGTTAATGAGTTTCGAGAGCTTTCTACTAAAGACCTGGAACATGAAGTCTTAGGCGAAGGTTATCCCCTGGATATGCATCTGCACCCGGGTACAATGCAACCCTTTGATGCTTCGGGGCCTCCATACCAGAGCCCGTTCGTACTCACCAGGCCGGTTATCCAGGCGTATGTATCAAGCATAGGCGACGACAATCCGCTGTATACAGATCCGGAATACGCCAAAAACGGTCCCTACGGGTGTCTTATAGCCCCGGGGACTGCACTCATAATTGCCCGCAATGCCATGTGGCACGGAGCAAGGCGTGTAGGAGGCTGGCCGATAGCTAACTTCCACTCCGGCACTGCATGGGAGTTCTTCGACGTGCTACGTGAAGGCACCGGATTCCAAACCTCTTCAGTGGGTAAAGAAATTATCGAGAAACCAGGTG
>Ga0114996_10007901_pt1 | contig 11938 bp, 13 predicted proteins | sample ArcticOcean_MG_C_4_FD_87039 | JGI IMG/M metagenome (GOLD analysis project Ga0114996, IMG submission 87039) | Marine microbial communities from western Arctic Ocean - ArcticOcean_MG_CB4_134 | ecosystem: Environmental > Aquatic > Marine > Oceanic | place: Arctic Ocean: Canada Basin | collected... | reverse complement strand
TGGCGTCAGCGCAGCCCCGGATCTGCGTGGTCCCGTCCGAGCGGGGCAGGACTCGAAACGGTCGACTTGGTACAATGCCAGTAGCGACGGTCGGCGACACGCTGTGTGTACCGCATCAGAGCGTCGACGATTCCGTCAGCAGCAAGGAATTGACCATGAGCGCCGTGGACCATGTTCGAGATCAAGCACTGCGACTCGACGAGATGGAGCGGGCAGCGCTTGCTCGTGACCTTCTCGTTAGTTTGGAGAATACCGAACCAGACGAAAGCGTCCAGGCCGACTGGGCAGTCGAGATCGAGGCGAGATCCGATGCCGTCGCGCGTGGCGATTTCTCAGCTACCGATTGGAGAGAATCGATCGAGCGAGTTCGAGAACATCTCGCACAAAGGCGCGAGTCGTGACGCTCCGCGTTCTAAAGCAAGCGGAATCCGAAGCAAGAGACGCCGCCAGCAAGACCGATTCGACAATCGCCCGTTTCCGGTGATCTGCTGTGCAAATATGGTGCGGACAACGTTTGGCGATAGACGTACGTTAGGGCGTAACGGCAAAACGACAAACGCAACTCGGGACTCTGAATCTCTTTTCGAGGAAAATGAGGGCGTTGGTACTGTCGATGCGACGGGACCGTGCAGGCACGGACGCTAAAAGGATGATGGCCCGGCCCCTCCCGAGCCTGGCCGAATTCCGCTACACTACGCGATTCGCCGCATCACCTTGATGCGGTCCTTTGCTAGCAGATGATCCATGCAGGAGCCCCCCATGAGACGGCCTTTTATTGCCGGAAACTGGAAAATGAACCTCGACCGCGCCGCTGGCGTGGCGCTGGCCGAAGGTCTGGCCGCTAAGGCGGGTGAGTTTGACGGCGTCGATCTGGCCGTTTGCCCGCCGAGTGTCTATCTCGATGCGGTCGCTTCCGCGGTCCAGGGCTCTTCGCTGGGCGTGGGTGCCCAAAATATGTATCACGAGGCCGGCGGGGCGTTTACCGGCGAGGTGAGCGCCGCGATGCTGCTGGATGTCGGCTGCAAGTACGTCATTCTCGGCCATAGCGAACGACGTCACGTCATGGGCGAGAGCGACGCTGATATCAATAAAAAGGTCCACGCGGCCCTGGTGGCCGGATTAGCGCCGATCGTTTGTGTCGGCGAATTGCTCGAAGAAAGGGAGGCCGGCAAGACGGCCGACGTGATTCGCACGCAGTTCGACGGCTCGCTGGCCGGCGTCTCGGACGAGCAGATGGCCGGGATCGTGGTGGCGTACGAGCCGGTTTGGGCCATCGGTACGGGCAAGGTGGCCTCGCCCGAGCAGGCCGAAGAGGTGCATCTCGATCTTCGCACGCTGATCGCGGATCGCTACAATGGCGATGTGGCGGCGGCTGTGCGAATTCAGTACGGTGGCAGCGTCAAGGGAGAGAACGCCGGCGAGTTGCTGGCTCAGGAGAACATCGACGGCGCGTTGGTCGGCGGTGCGAGTTTGAAAGTGGACGATTTTCTAGCGATCGCCGCGGCGGCCAAGGGTTAACGACAACGCAGCGGACGGGAGACGAGGATACGATGCAAATCATTCTGGGATTTTTGTTGTTCGGCACCGCGCTGTTCTTGATTCTGTTGGTGCTGGTGCAACGTGGTCGTGGCGGCGGACTGACCGGAGCGCTCGGCGGCATGGGCGGACAGAGTGCCTTTGGTGCCAAGGCCGGTGACTTGTTCACGCGGATCACGATGGTCACGGCGACCTTCTGGATTGTCCTCTGCTTGTTTTCCTATCGAGTGCTCAGCAATTCGACGACCAAGCTCGGCGATGCCGTGACCGATGAACCGGTCAAGACCGCCCCTGTGGACGATTCCAAGCCATAGCCCGCCGCGCTCTCACAGAGTCAACCACGCGGGGCCAACGTCGAGGAGCCAGCGAGCGATGCTATTGAGCATGACAGGGTTTGGCGAAGCGCATCGCCAGCACGACGCCCTGACGGTGGCCGTTGAACTGCGGACCATCAACAGCAAATATCTGAAACTCAACGTCCGCTCGCCTGAACGGTATGGGGCGATCGAGCCAAAGATCGAAGCGGTCGTCCGCAAGCAGATCCGTCGCGGCACCGTGATGGTCAATCTCCGGATCGACCGCGCGCGCACGCCGGACGAGTATCGAATCGATACCGACGTGCTGGTCGGTTATCGTCGGCAGTTGGACGCGCTGCACGAACAGTTGCACATCGCTGAGTCCGTTTCGCTCGAGGCGCTGTTGGCGCTGCCCGGCGTGGTCGACGAAGCAGCGGCTGTGCCGGTCGAAGCGGAGGCAGATTGGCCGCTGATCGCCGAGGCGCTCAAGGCGGCGCTCGCGCAGCTTGAAACAATGCGCACCGAAGAGGGCCAGGCGATGGCTGAGGATCTGGCCACGAATCGCCGGATCGTCGCCGAGCAACTCGACAAGATCGAACTGCGGGCCCCGCTGGTCGCGGAGCACTATCGCAAACGACTGAACGATCGTCTGGCCAAGGTAATGGCCGAGCATGAGTTGACGCTTGAGCCGGCCGACCTGATTCGCGAGGTGGGGATCTACGCCGAGCGAAGCGATATCTCGGAAGAGATCGTCCGGCTGCGAAGCCATCTGGAACAGTTTGCCGCCACGATGCAACTGCCCGAGAGTTCTGGCCGGAAGTTAGAGTTCGTCACCCAAGAGATGTTCCGCGAGACCAACACCATCGGCTCGAAAGCGAACGACCCGGAGATCTCGCAGCATGTGGTGGAGATCAAATCGGCGATCGAACGGATTCGCGAGATGATTCAGAATGTAGAGTAGGGGGAATGTCGAATGAATAATGTCGAATGTCTAAGCGAAGTGGAGTCGATCGCTCCTGGGGCTTAGACATTCGACATTACTCATTCGACATTTTGTTTCGTTTGCTTTCCTCTTGTGGCGAAGTGTCCGTCTGTCACGAAACACCATGCCGTCCAGCACGCCGGGAAAACTCGTGGTGATCTCCGGGCCGTCCGGTGCCGGCAAGTCGACCGTGCTGCGCCGGGTGCTTGAGGAGTGTTCGCGACCGCTCGAAATGAGCATCTCGGCCACGACTCGCGAGCCCCGGCCGGGTGAAACAGACGGGGTGGAATACCATTTTCTCTCGGCTGAGGAGTTCGAGCGTCGCCGCCAGGCGGGGGATTTTGTCGAGTGTTTCGAGGTTTTTGGCCGGGGATGCTGGTACGGGACCTTGAAAAGCGAGGTATCCCCTGGATTAGATGCCGGAAAATGGGTAGTCTTAGAGATCGACGTGGACGGCACTTTGTCGGTCCTCAAGCAGTTTCCCCAGGCGTTGACGATCTTTGTGACGCCGCCGTCGGTCGAAGAACTCGAGCGGCGATTGCGCAACCGCGGCACTGAATCCGAAGAGGCAATCCAGCGTCGGCTGGAAGTTGCCCGCCGCGAATTGCAGATGACCGACCAATATCGTTATACCGTGATCAACGATGACGTGGACCACGCCGTCCGCGAAATCTGTGACCTGTTAACCTCCGACGGAGAGTAAAATACCGATGATCGATGCCTTGCGCGAAGAAGAGATCGTCAACAAAGTGGGCGGCCGTTTCAAACTGTCGACACTGATCCAAAAGCGTCTGGTCCAGCTCAACGCGGGCAGCCGACCGCTGATCAATATGGACACCGACGAAAAGATGGAGATCGTGGTCCAGGAGATCCTTCAGGACAAAATCTATCTCGACGCCCAGTCTAAGGTGATCGCCATCGAGTCGCCGCGCGAAGAAGGCGGCGGACCGCCCGAACTGGATCTGTCAAAGCTCTGATCTAACCGCAATGCGGTCTTGTTGTGATGACCAAGCGCGAACTGGTGATCGGAGTGACGGGCGGGGTGGCGGCCTATAAGACTGCCGCGCTGGTGAGTCAGTTGGTCCAGTCGGGTGCCGGGGTGAGCGTGGTGATGACCCGCGCTGCCGAGAAGTTCATCGGCCCTGCTACGTTTGCCGCGCTGACCGGTCGTCCGGTGCTCAGAGAGATGTTCGACGATTCGCAACATCCGCTGGGCGCGCACATTGAGTTGGCAGACCGCGCCGAGCTATTGTGTGTGGCCCCGGCGACCGCTGGTTTTCTAGCCAAGGCGGCGGGCGGCATGGCTGACGATCTGCTCAGCACGTTGTATCTCGCCTTTTCGGGCGCGGTGCTGATGGCCCCGGCGATGAACAATCAGATGTGGGAGAAGCCCTCCGTGCAGCGCAACATCGAAACGCTCCGCACCGACGGCGTTCACATCATCGGTCCCGAAGAAGGCTGGCTAAGTTGCCGCAAGCAAGGCCTCGGCCGCATGTCGTCCCCCGAACAGATCTTCACAGAAATCGAAACAGCGCTCTCCAACAACAAATCCTAAATTCACTAGTTCCAAGTTCGTGCTCCGTGGAGCAGGTTTGCAAACTGCTTATGTAACGTTTCCCGAAATTTGGCAGGTCAAGAACCTGCGCTATGTCAGGTTTGGATCTACAGAAGACTGAAATGATTCGCCAAGGCAGATAGGTGAACCTAAAGGAAGGAAATGCCGCGTGGACGCGGCCGCGAAACATGCTGCCAAATCTAAAATCATAAATCCCAAATCATAAATCCAAGAATGTCCCGCATCCTCATTACTTCTGGTCCGACCCGACAGTACCTCGACCCGGTGCGATACTTGACCAACGCATCGAGCGGTCGGATGGGTCGCGCCTTGGCTGAGGCGGCGATCGAGTCGGGACACGACGTGGTCATCGTGAGCGGTCCGGTCGACCTGCAGTATCCTTCTGAGGCGGACGTGATCGAAGTGGTCTCGACCGAAGAGATGCTCGAGGCCTGTCGGGAAATCTTTCCGCAGTGTGACGGGCTGATTGGCGTGGCCGCACCTTGCGACTATCGTCCGGTGCAGGTCGAAGAGAACAAGATCGCCAAGACGGGCGAGCCGCTCAAGCTGCATTTGATCGAGACCGACGACGTGGTGGCCACGTTGGGCGAGGACAAACAGCATCGCTGGTTGGTAGGATTCGCGCTAGAGACCGAAGACCAACGACTGCGTGCTCTGGCCAAGCTCGAAAAGAAGAGCTGTGACCTAATGGTCCTCAACGGCCCCGAAGCGATGCACGCGACCGACAATCACGTCGAGATCATCGACCCGGCCGGCAATGTCGTGGCGACCGTGGCTGGCCCCAAGGAAGAAGTCGCCCGGCGGATCTTTGCGGAGATTGACCAGCGATTGATTCGGCCGCGGGCGGTTGTTTCAGTTGGACAGGTTTCGAGGCCGGTCGAGTGACCACGTTCAAAAAGCGGAGGCACATTATGTCATTTCGCTGGCTGCGTTGGTCCTACAGCTTGAAATTCCTCCTCGTCGTGCTCGCGTGTTTCTGTTTGCTCTGCGGATACGCGGTCTCTCGGCGGCGGGCATCGCAACGACAGGACGAACTGTTGGCCCATTTTCGTGATATGGCGTGCACGTATGTGAAATACGACTCGTCACCGTCCTGGCTACAAAATGCGCTGGGGCCGGAATACTGTGTCGAAGAGATCGGATTGCAAATCAATACCAAGTCGACTTATGCGCCCAGCTATCTGGATCGAGCGGGGATCGATCCGCGAAGTTATGGAACGATCATGCCCGAGGACGTTGAAAAGCTTCTGGCGGCGTATGAGTCGGGACAACTCTTTGCGGATTTGCATGACTTAGAGGGGTTGGTAACGCTGTATTTGAATGGCACTCGTATCGACAAGCACTGGCTGGAACGTCTCGTTACCCTCGACGAGGTGCGAGAAGTTGCGATTGGCAACACGTCTTTAAAGGAAGACGATCTACAGTTGTTGACGCAAATGGAACACCTTGAATTTCTAGCCCTAAGTCACATGTCGATTTCATCCACGGGAGCGGAACACTTAGCGACGATCAACACGCTGAAGCATTTGGAACTGCGTGGATATATCGTCGACGTCACACCGAAGCAAATGGAACTGCACCCAGAAGTCGACGTGGACGGTTTGGCCGCGTTGGCGCACGCCCCGCGTCTTGAAATTCTTCGGTTGAAGACACATCCCATGGCTCCCGACAAGTATCTCTTCGGAGATGAGCACATTGATACTTTTCTAGAATTCAAGACACTGAAGACGTTGATCATCTCGTCTCACAGATTTACGGCCGATGGCGTTCAGAGACTTCGCCAAGGGATGCCTGAAGTTGATTTCGGCCATCTCGAACCTTATGTCGAACCAACATGGTTAGAAATCCAGGAGGACGATGACCCGTTTGGAGCGAAGCCGCCTCCAGTTGGGCGGTAAACGTCATGGCGCATCGCACCAGCGCCCCTAATCCGGTTTCGCCACGGGCAGCGGCACGTCGCGGAAGACGATCTCTAGCTCGCGCTGTGAGCGAATCTTTGGATAATGAAGCCGTAGCGTTGTGGGCTTCGCGTCCTTCGTCTTGGCCTGGAACGTGATTTTCAGCTTCACGCCGCCGTCGACGCGGGTCGCGGTTTGGTTTTGCCGAAGCATTTCGACCCCGTCGGAGTCGAGAAGTTCGACGCGGTTCTCGTGGAATAGCACTTCGTACGCTTCCGGGATGACCAGATCGCGCTGCACGATGACCGCCAACGTGTGTTCGGTATCCGAAGAGTGCTCAATCGAATCGATTTTGAGCGTCATGTTCTCGCGGCGATATGATTTTCCCGCAGCGAGATCGGTCGCCTCATAGACGGCCATGTCGCCCACCGCGATCAAATCCCAACGCATCGCCAGCACCTTCATGTGGCGACACGCGACCGGCGGCGGATGTAATGTCAAGGTCGTCGAGAACTGCCGAGTGCTGCGACCGGTCACGTTCCAACTCTTGTCGGACGGTTCGGCGGCAGCCAACTCGGCGCCCGAGTCGGTGATCGCCGCGGCGAGTACCGGCTGCGTGCGATAGGCCATCAACTGAAACCGATCCTCCCACAACGCCTGAAGGTTGAACTCGAACGTATGCGCCGTGTCGGAACTCTCGTCTTCGTAGTCGAAGTCTTCGCTAAAGGCGCGTCGCGCACTGGTGATTCTTGCCCTAAGGGGACCCGCATAGGCGAGCGGGAATTTTCCCGGATTGCCCGAGACGACGACCAGCCCACCTTTGCGCGAGTCATAGTGCCGGCGGACCCGGTTGCCGCTCTTGCGACAGAGGTCATCAACCACCTGCCAAAAGGTTCCTTGTGAGTGGCTGAGCGTGATCTTCTTATCTTCGAACGTGCGGAACTGGTCGCCGACATTCAGTCGGTTACCGGTTTGCTTGGCGAGTTCTCGCACAGCGTCCGAGGCGGGCGTATCGACCGCCCTATAGCTGACAGGCGAGGCGGCCCAAAGCTCGGCGACCTTGAGTCTCTTCAGCAGCGAGCGGGCCCGCAGTCGTATTTCAGGATCGTCGGACTTGGTTGCCTGTTCGATCTCGCGGCGACCTTCGGCACCGATCTTGGTTAGCTGGACGTCAGCCCAACGCCGCTGGGCATAGGACGACGAGCCGAGACTCTTGATCAGTCGGGCCACGCGAACCGGTTGGTCTTCCTGCTGGGCAGCGGTCTGGGGAGTGGCCGCAAAGAGTACAACCATGGCGATGACTGACGCGGCGACGCGATGCGTCCCGCCCGGCGATGTCGTCCCTGACAAACGCAACATGGCGCGCTCCCGGAAAATGGGTAGATCTGGCCCGGCCCGGTTTGTGCTCCCATCTTTCGCTGGGGCAAAACCGGCGAACTCTAGAAAAGCTGCCGAGCGGCGTCAAGAGCGAACCGCCGAAGAAAATTTTCGGTGCTAGCACGCCGGCGCGCGAACTCACTCGCCTGCCGGACGCACGAAGCTCATGTGTAGCTCCGCGTGGCGAAGATCAAACTTCTGCCACTCTTCCGGCGTGAGGGGTCCCAGGAACGGATGCTCTGCGGTGGCTGGCTCGCTGTTGGTTCGCTCGATGGCACTGCGAAGAAATTCCATGCCAGCGTCGGTCGTGGCACCGTCGTCCGGTTTGAACAAGTGTTCGGCTTTCTTGGGGATACTGAACCCGGCGGGCAGGCCCTTGTTAAGAAACTTACTCATCATGAAGAGCTTCATGATGATTCGCAGCGGCAGCGGCCCTCGGAAGGAAAAACCATCGATTTTGGCGCACATCGTTGCGGAGATGTGCTCGAGAATCTGGCCGTAGGACCAGTTGCCGATCGTTTCGATCTCTCCGGCAGCCAGCGCTTCCGCATCTGAGAGCAGGTTATCGTACGTCTCGTATCGAATTTGCCGACGGTTGGTGACGGACTTGGTGGCGACGGTCATGGCTGGGTCCTCGTTGTCATGTGGAGCAGGTTTCTAACGTGCTTGTTGGCAGGATGAAATCCTACTCCACGATACGGCAAATTCAGAAAAGAGCCAGTTGGCATTTCAATATCATCACAGCCCGAAGCGTGAGCGAGGGACACAAGTGGAAAACGCTGATTTCGCGTCCCTCGCTGACGCTTCGGGCTATTATTTTCTGGTTTCAAATTGCCCCCTAGTCCTTCACTGCACCGCACATGACCCAGATCGGGCCGCCACCGGTCTTGTACTCGGCGAGTTTTTCCAAAGCGCCAGTCTTTTGGTTGATGCGATAGGCAAACATCGTGCTGGAAAGTTGGCCGGCCGCAAAAACATATTTGCCGGTCAGGTCGATGCAGGTTGGACGAGGGAACGCCGGTGCCGGAAAAGTACCAATGCGGGTCACCGCTCCGGTGCTGGGGTCGAGCGAAAACATGCAAAGCGTGTCTTGTTTTGGCTGGCCCGGTTTGCGTTTGGTCGTGTCGCGGTTCGAGACATAGGCAAAGCGGCCGTTGGGCGTGATCCGAATGTCGGCGGCGGCGCTGCCGCCCTTGTAGCCTTTGGGAAGCGACGAGACGGTTTGCTTCAGCTTAATCAACCCCGTTTTGGGATCGAACGTCCACGCCGAGATTCCGCCGCCGCGCTCGTTTGATGTATAGGCCATCTTCAGCGTCGGGTGCAGCACGATGTGTCGCGGTTGATGATACTGGTGATCTTCGTCCGGACCGCTAGCCGCCTTGGGGTCGTTGGCGATCAATTTGCCGGCCTTCCCGTCGTAACGAAACTGATAAACCTTGTTCGGCGACGTATGCGGCACAAAGGCGAACTTGCCAGACAGATCGAGTTCGACACAGTGCGAAGTTCGCTGGAGCTTTTTCTGGTCAGTCAGCTTGCCGGTGCAGATTCCCTTGTCGATCTCATAGACGGTCACTTCGCCGGCGTGATACTGGGCCGCTAGCAGATGGCGGCCTTCGTTGTCGGGACGAATGTAACATGTCCGGCTGGTGATCGGTGCGGAGTGCTTGACGGTGAGCGTTCCGTCCGCCGCACGAGCAAGTGTTACGACGCCGTCTTTGTTGTCACCTTTCAATCCGGTGACTGCGGCATAGATAAACTTCCCGTCGGGCGAGAACGCCAACGGGCCGGGATTGGCAGGCAGTTCGACGCTGAACTTCTTTGCGAGCTTGCCGGTCTTCTCGTCGAGCGAGTAGGCGACGATCGTTTTGTCATTCGCCGAGGCGAGATAGAGCAATTGTCCGGCAAAAGACGGCACTGTAGTGAACATGATGACGGCCAGGAGTAGCAAGGCAGGTAGAAAACGTTTCATGGTGCGATGACCTTTGGCGTTAGGGGGAAGACTTATGATTGTTGATTTATGATTGATGATTTTGGAATCTGGCAGGGCGGGCTTATTCAGGTTTGTTTCGCGTCCGCGTCCACGCGGAATTCGTGCGTGAGGCGTGTCCTTTCGCCTTTGCTATTTATTGTGAGCGTTCTGAGGTCAACGCGAAAAGGATCTCCTCACGGTCCATGAAACGGTACGTTTCCAGGCAAGAATTCCGCGTGGACGCGGACGCGAAACATAGGAGATGACACGCCCCTCCTAATCATAAATCACAAATCAACAATCCAAAATCAGCACCCAGTTGTACCCTGTGCATTCCCGATTGTCGAACGCCGCCGAAATTACGCTTCGGGTGGCTTCTCAGCCACGACGTTTTGGGCCAGTTTTCGGCCCCAGGGGGTTTCGGCGACGCCGATGATCGCGCCACCGCCGGGCGAGGCGAAGCGGCCGCTGATCTGGCCCCAAGGCTCCTCGCGACGACCGTGAAAGAGTTTGCTGCCGGCGGTTTCGATCTTCTCGGTGGCTTCGTTGACGTCGTCGACTTCAAATTCGATCGTGAACCCCAGTGGGATTTCGCCGGCCCGATCACGGCTTCCGAGGGTGCTTTCGGCCGCATGGGCCCGATTCCAGACGCCAAAGTGCAACACGCCCGGCACGCTGAGCATGGCGTAGTCGTCCTCCATTTGCTGAATCACTTCAAACCCCAGCACATCGCGATAGAAGGCCAGCGCCTGCGGGACATCCTCAACGATCTCAGCAATACCGGCGAAGTGGCGGATCATGACGGGGTTTCCTTTGGATTTATGATGTATGATTTTGGATTTATGATTTTGACTTTTCGGAAGAGGTGCAAGCCAAATCATCAATCAGAAATCCAAAATCAAACATCGTCCCGCCAACCGGCGGCTTCTTGTTCGGTGACGACGAGCCGCTCGATGTTGGTGGCCTTACCGGTCGAAGGATCGACGTCAACAATCGTTCCGCTAAGTCGGACGTCGCCGACGGCAACTTCAAATTGGGTCGGATTGAAGGTGGTTGTTGTTTCTAGCACGCGCTCGATACGACGGCCGAGGATGCTTTCGTAGGGGCCGGTCATGCCGACGTCACATTGAAAGGCGGTTCCGCCGGGCAGAATCGTCTCGTCGGCGGTTGGCACATGAGTGTGTGTGCCGAGCACGGCTGAGGCGCGGCCGTCAAGATGGCGGCCCATCAACTGCATGTCGCTGGTCGCTTCGGCATGAAAGTCAACCAGGATCACCTTGATATCCTTGGGGAACTTGTCGAGCACACGGTTGGCCGCCGCAAAGGGACAGTCGACCGGCTTCATAAAAACGCGCCCGATCAGGCTCACCACGCCGACACGGACACCCTTAAAAGTCTCTAGCACCATCGAGTCGCGACCCGGCGCATCGCTAGGGTAATTGGCCGGTCGAACGATGTCCTTGTTGTTCAGCAAGATCGGAACGATCTCACGACGGCGATAGATGTGATCGCCCAAGGTGAGCCCCGCGACGCCCGCCTGACGCAGTTCGCGATAAATGGCCGGAGTAATCCCCGACCCCGCGGCGGAATTTTCTCCGTTGGCCACGACCAGATCGAGCGACATTCGGTCAATCAGCGGTAACACCGCCTGTTGAACGATTTTCCGCCCCGGCTTACCAACGATGTCACCAATAAACAAGATTCGCACAACGGGGACTTTCTAGGATCAACGGGAACAAACAAGTTTGATTTATGATTTTAGATTGATGATTTATGACTGGGGATGTGATGGAACCTCAAGCCAGTATCGGTCAAGTAGAAATTGGCTCCTCAAATCATCAATCATAAATCACAAATCATAAATCCTTACTTCGCCATCTCCACAAACCGCGACTCTCGCAGTACGGTGACTTTGATTTCGCCGGGATAGGTAAGCTGCTCTTCCAACTGCTTGGCGATGTCGCGACAAATCTTGGCCGCCGAGTCGTCGTTCGTCTGATTGGCGCTAACAATCACGCGCAGTTCGCGACCGGCCGAAATAGCGAACGCCTGGGACACGCCCGGGGTGTTCGCGGCAATCGTTTCGAGCTCTTCCATCCGCTTGATATACCGGTCGAGCGTTTCGCGTCGGGCACCCGGTCGTGACGCGCTAGCGGCGTCCGAGGCAGCCACGAGGACCGTGTAAGGATGCTCGATGCGAATGTCGTCGTGGTGGCCTAATGCGGCGTGAACCACCTCGGCACCTTCGCCGTATCGTTTGAGCAGGTCGGCCCCGATCTTCGGATGTCCGCCTTCGGCTTCGTG
>Ga0114996_10007900_pt1 | contig 11938 bp, 10 predicted proteins | sample ArcticOcean_MG_C_4_FD_87039 | JGI IMG/M metagenome (GOLD analysis project Ga0114996, IMG submission 87039) | Marine microbial communities from western Arctic Ocean - ArcticOcean_MG_CB4_134 | ecosystem: Environmental > Aquatic > Marine > Oceanic | place: Arctic Ocean: Canada Basin | collected... | reverse complement strand
GGGGGAGAAAATGCCAAAACATCACCAAGCGCTAGACACGGGGCGGCCGCAGCGTGTTACAATCGCGACATCGCGAGCCTGGATCGGTTTCAGGCTCGACCCATATGGGAAATGTAGGCTTAACCAGTGGGATGTCTCAACCAGAGTGAAGTCTCAACTGGCAAAACCAACTTCGATGGCAAACGGGCCCATATCTGATTCGAACAAGACGCAGATCGCCCGAACGTCGGACGGATACCGTATCTCGTGGTTCTTTCCGGTAATCATGCTCGGCAGACTGATCGACAATTCCAGTTTCTGAAGCGTCGCCTTCGCTTGACCGGCAATCATGTTGAGAATTTCTCCCGCGGCGTCGCAAACATCGTCGTCGAGTCCTGTTGCTTCGATGCCGACCATTCGATTGAGAATCTCAATTGCCACCTTTTCCGAAAGGCTAAGAACGTATGTCCCGGTGGCCTTTCCTGAAACGCCGATGGTCGCGCTCAATTCATACAGGGGAGCCGTCGAATCCTTCAATTTCAGATCGACACGCTTCGCTTTACAGTTCAACATTTTGTCGAAAACATCGACAGCCGATTGGATGACCGGATTGACGTAATCGACCGATACTGGGCTGGTAGCTGGTGCAGCGGTGGTCATGGTTCTACTTCCTCTAAGATACGCACGAGCGCCATTCGGCTCAGGCGAGCCAAACGGTTACGTGAAAGTAGCCCACGATTTCGACCGATGCAAAAAGGAAAAATACTCATTTCGCCTGTCACGCTGCCAAACACGACATGCAAACCTGAATTTCGATACAGCAGCGCAAGGCCGAGGTGTTCCGGTTCTTCCGATGGTGCTGACCGTGCCGACTGCCACCGGTTGATCAGTCCGCATGCAGAGCGCGGACGTCCTTGCGGGCAACGTTCATCATTCTCTCGAATAACAGGGCGGCATCGAGGTCGAAGTAGTTGCGAACGCGGCCGACAATGCCATTGTAGGCCTCTGATTCGACCGTCTCGATAAACTTCGGCATGTCGGATGAGAGTTGACCTGCCAGATCGAGGTCCATTTCGGATGCGGCGATGTCATCCACCCGGTCCGGCCACCATGACCGATCGACGAGCGCCGGATTGATGTGTTCGACCAAGGCCGTCTCGACGCCGCCCGCATGCTGGTCGCCTCGTTCGGCCGCGAATTCGACTAACGGCTCATGCAGCCAGCGAAATGCCCACTTCTCAACCTGGCTGTTTTCGAGTCCTGCCTGGATCGCATTGCGATGAACGATCGAACCGTGCACATCGACGACGTACATCGCTTCCGGTGACATCCACTTCTGCAGTGCGTTGGCAAAACCTGCGACATACCGCGTCAGTAACGGTGGCGTGATATCGATGCTCAAACCAAACGGCAGCCCCCATGTGAGATGGCCGTACTCAACCGGTGGACCGGCGACAAATCCCGAGAATTCACTCGTCAACTGCTGCAATACCCCGTAGCTTTGAATGGTATCGGTCATCAATGGCAGATGTGGCCCGTGCTCTTCGACGGCCGTATCGACGCTGAAAGCCACCGTTTTCGGCCGCGACAACGGTTCATGCTGCTCTTCTGGCAGTTCGACAATGTCGAAATCGTAGGTCCCGGTCTCTCGGTCCCGCGTGCCTGTGAAATACGGAAAACAGAACCGAATTCTTTCCAGCAATTCCGACTTCAAGTTGGCATCGAGTGCCTCGTGATACAACGGTGGCAACACCAGCGGTGCTAGCGATTCAAGCCCCTGGACGGGAGTGCCGAGCGAACAGATCGGCAACACAAGCTTCGTCCCGTCAATTCGCTGCTTCAATTCATCGAGCGTGTATCGCGTCAGCCAGCCACCGGTGTTGACGGCAGTCGGCAGGTAGTGTTCGAGGGGTTGCATGTCTCTGCCTATCAACTCTTGTGGATCATTTTCTCGCGAATTCCCGTGCACACAGGCACGTAGCGCGAGTGTAGTGATGCGAATCGGTTATGTCGAATCGACCAGCGTCGGGGGGCAGTGTCTGTCCTGCCTTTCTTACTCTAATTCAATCGTTCGACTTCTGCCGTTTTCTGCCAGATTTCTGACCTATATTTGTATGGCGTCTCTGACGCTCGAACGTTTGAAAAATGGTCGAACGGTGCGCGGCAGTTCCCAACTGCGGCAAGCCAATTCAAGACGGCTATCGATTGTGCGGGTCGCACGGTCTCTATCGCCTCTCTCGGCCCACCACCTGCTAACAGTTCGGTTGCAAATTATGACGACTTCAATGTTAGCCGATCAACCGGCAGCCATTTCCAATGAGACGTTGGCCGTTGCGCCTCGCAGGGAATACCGTGGACGCGTGCTGCATCTGATTAACGGCGACGACTACTCCGGTGCCGAACGCGTGCAGGATCTGCTCGCGTTGCGATTGCGGGAATTCGGTTTCGAGGTCGGAATCGCGTGTACCAAGCCGGGCCGATTTCGCGAGGCGCGGCAAGCGCAAGACGTTCCGCTGGTCGAATTGCCAATGCGTTCCCGTTTCGATGTGCGTCCGGTCTTCGCGCTGGCAAAATACATTCGCCGCAACGGGTACGACCTGTTGCATTCTCATTCGGCGCGCACGGCGCTCATCGGTCGTCCGGCGGCAGCGCTTGCTGGAGTTCCGCTGGTGCATCACATGCACTGTCAGACTTCAACAGAAGTCTCCCGGCGCTGGCTGAGCCGAATCAACGCGATCATCGAACGCTTCAGTCTGCTGCGCGTCGCCGGTGTCGTTGCCGTTTCGCCGACGATTGGAAACGATCTTCTGCGGCGGGGAATTCCGCAATCTGTTATCTCGCTGATCCCCAATGGAGTTCCTTCACCCGGTCCGCTGACCAGCCGCGAACCCCCACAGGGCGAATGGGTGGTTGGCACCGTGGCCATGTTTCGGCCGCGTAAAGGAATCGAAACGCTGCTGCACGCAGTCGCAAAACTGCGCAGTCAACAAATCGATATTCGACTTCGTGCCGTCGGTTGTTTTCAATCGGCAGATTACGAAGCGGCAACTCATCAGCTTGTTGATCAGTTGAACCTGACCGATGCCGTCGATTGGACCGGATTCACTCGCGACGTTAACGCTGAACTGGCACAGATGGATCTGTTCGTACTGCCCAGCCTCGTTCCTGAAGGCTTGCCGATGGCGGTCCTCGAAGCGATGGCGACCGGTGTGCCGGCGATCGGTTCGCGGGTCGATGGTGTCGTCGATGTCATCGAACACAACGACAATGGACTGTTGGTCAAGCCGGGCGATGCCGATGACTTGGCCCATTCGCTCAGCAGTTTCATTTCCGGTGAAGCCGACTGGTCGGCGATTCGAGAACGAGCGTATCGGTTTCACGCCGACGGCTATTCCGATACATCGATGTCATCGGCGATGGCCGATCTCTACCACCGAGTCCTCACAGCAACGGGGAGTGCCTCCAAATGAAAATCGCAATGTTGGGGCAGAAGGGGATTCCCGCCCATTCGGGGGGCATCGAACAGCACGTCGATGTGCTCAGCAAACACCTCGTCGCCCGCGGACACGAAGTCGTCGTGTATTGCCGCCGCTCCTACTGCGGACGCGATGCGACTTCGACGAGTGAAGGCGGGCTGCATCGGATCTTTCGTCCCAGCATTCCCACAAAACACCTCGACGCAATCACACACACATTTGCCAGCACGGTTGACGTCATGCTCCGTCGGGCCGACATCGTCCATTATCATGCACTGGGGCCGGCGGCGTTGGCACCGCTGGCGCGACTGGCCGGTTTACCCGTCGTGGTCACCGTACATGGGCTCGATTGGCAACGGGCCAAATGGGGAACGCTGGCAAAACGTTGCATACAGTTCGGTGAGCGGATGGCTGCCGCAAACGCCCGCAAAATCATTGGCGTCTCGCCCATCTTGAAACGATACTTCGCCGACAATTACGGCGTCGATGCGGAGTTCATTCCCAATGGTGTGATGCCGATGTAGCATCGGCCGCCCGAACGAATGCTGCAGTACGGCATCGAGCCGCGAAAATTTCTGTTTTCGGTTTCGCGCCTCGTTCCGGAAAAGGGATTGCACTACCTCATTCCGGCGTTCGAGTCGCTCGATACCGATTTCAAACTGGTGATTGCCGGTGGCGGGGGATTCGACGCCGACTACGAAACGCGTCTGCGCGAAATGGCGGGTGATCGCGTTGTGTTCCTCGGTCCGGCCGACCGTGACTTCGTGGCGGAACTGTTTTCCCACGCCCAGCTGTTTGTGCTTCCCAGCGATTTGGAAGGCATGTCGATTGCATTGTTGGAAGCGATGAACATGGGGGTCCCGGTCCTCGTCAGCGACATTCCGGAGAATGTCTGCGTCGTCGAGAATGCCGGCTTCAAGTTTCGCGCCGGCGACATCGACCACTTGCGCGATGTGCTGGGGGGAATCATTCACGACGCTGCACAGCTTTCGGAATTTGGTCGCCGCGCTTCAGAACGGGTCGCCCCATTCCAATGGCCTGTCGTCGTCGATCAATTGGAGCAGACGTATTACGACTGCTGCAGACAAAAGCCGATTGCCACCCCCGATGTGGCCGAAATCGAAAACCCATTGCAGACGGCGTCAGATGCTCTCGATGCTTTGCCGATTGAGGAAGGATAAAGGCAAATGGTTGCGGAAACAAACGCTGTCTCAGCCATGACCGTCAGTTGCATCGAAGACGATGCCGCGTTCGATGCGCTCGCTGAATCGTGGAACCGACTGGTTGCAGAGACCGGCGATGTTCCCTTTCGCTCGTGGGATTGGTTACGGTCTTCCTGGCAGCATTTTCAATCGCCCGGAAGTTCGTTGTTCATTCTTGCGGTTCGTGATGCCGACAGAAGACTGATCGGATTGGCGCCGTGGTATCGACGGCGATCGACATGGCAGGGTGATGTCGTTCGGTTTCTCGGTTCCGATCAGGCTAGTTCCGACTACCTGAGTGTGTTGGCCGCGCCGCAACACGAGAACGACGTTGCGCGAAAACTTGCCCACTGGCTTGGAAACGACGGTGCCGGACAATGGGATCTCATCGAATTGGATGGAGTCGATGCCGACGACCAGATGATCGGTCTGCTGGTCGATGAACTGAAAGGCCACGGCCACGCGGTTCATTCACGGGATGGGCAAAATTGTTGGCGGCTGCAATTGCCCGACGACTGGGACGACTTTCTCTCACGCTTGTCGCGAAATCGTCGGCAAAAGATCCGCTCGATGTGGCGTAAGACGTTCACCTGCGGCAAGGCAGTCACCCGTCGGGCAGACAGTGAAGAGAATTTGCAGCGGGGACTTGAGATTCTCGTCGATCTTCACGAGCGACGCAGGATCAGCATCGGCGAAACCGGATGCTTCTCCCACGGGCAGTTCAAGGCGTTCCTGTTCGATGTTGCCGAGAGACTGCACGCGCGCGGACAACTCCGGTTGCAGTGGATCGAAATGAATGGAACGCCGGTTGCGGTGGATTTCAGCGTGAACGGCGACCAATGTGTTTACGGGTACCAATGCGGCATCAACCCCGAGTTTTCCAAGCTCCGCCCGGGAACATTGATGATGTCCGCGAACTTTCAGCAGGCAATTCGCGACGGGTATCGCGAATTTGATTTTCTGCGCGGCGACGAAGACTACAAGACGCATTGGGCTGCTGATCAGAAGCCCAGCCGGCGCGTTCGCATCGTGCCTCCGGGTGCCGTGGCGCGCACTCGGCACGGCTTATGGCTCACCGGGGCGACGATCAAGCACTGGATGAAAGCGAGCCGTTACCGCGTGCGTCTCTTGCGCACCGCCGGAATGTGAGTCGGCCGAGCTCAGGGTCTGGCTTGCTTGAGTCGCAAAAACCGGAGCAACTCAAACGCGACAACTGCGGTGTCCATTACAGTGTGATATCGTAGCCATCAGACTTGTCGGCTTTGACCTCGACTGTGACTTTGGACTGACCGCTCAAGTATTCTGCCGGCAAAGTCTCGACTCCGTCCGGCCCCACCTTGCTGAATTCCACGACGTGTATTCCGGTGACCGCGCCGCTCACATCCATCGTATAGTTGAGCGAATAACGCCCCTCGCTGTCAGTCTGAGCGAATGAAGCGCCCGGCTTGATCTCTGCATCCGACACCAGTGCTTCCTGTGATCGAAATGTGACCGAAGCATCGGCCAGTGGCTTGCCTTTGAATGTGACAGTGCCGGACACGGGAACCAGTGGGGGGTATTTCAGCTTGTCGCCCCACATCGATGACGACACGAAATACAACAAAACGCATGCAACCAGCACTCCTGCTGCCGGTATGCCAACTCGCTTGCCGTTCTGACTGGCCCACTCGCCGAGTGTGAGCGTTGCCTCTTCACCGCGTTGTCTCCCCGATTTTTGCGTCGGCTTCTCGGTTTCCTGTTCGCCCCGCGAAGCAGCCGCCGACAGCTTGAGTAGATCTTTCGCCGACTTGGCGGAATCCTGCACTGGACGATCCGGGCCCGCGTTGGATTCAATGGTTTCCGCCCGCGTGCGGTCTTTCGAGGGAACGGTGACCGGCTGGCCGCAATCGGGACACAAAACCCGCTTGCCAATCTTGTCGTCGGTCGCCTTGAGTTTCTTGCCGCACTCGCATTGAAAACGGATCGACATTCGGTAGCCCTGTCACAAATCTAAAGAGCGCGACGAAACGAAGTCGCGTGACGAATCGAAGCGGTATGATGGGTTGGAAGCGTGTGACGAATCGAAGCGGTCGGGCTTCGTGAAGTCGCGATTGCATGGTAGCGAAACCAACCCGACGGATCGACGAAAATACAGATGCCGCCCTAGTTACAGAGGCCATTTTCGTCGATCCGAATGCGTTCCCTGTCGTCAATCACCAACGGGTTTAGAACTCGGAAACAGGAATCGCGTTGGACATGTTGCCGAGGTTTCTCCAAGTGGTGATTTCAATATTATCGCTGATCGTTTTGACGCTGCCGTCAGCGAGCGTTACCTGGACAATCTGAACGTGGTCGCTGCCTGCTTCGCTATAGTGCAGCGTCTTGTTTGGTCCCAATAGCGTGCTGAATGTCGTCGCAGGCCCACCCCACGCCCAGCCGTCACTCGATTTCCGCCTGTTGAGCGTATCGACGGTCCCATTGATGTTGAGCCGATAGTTCAATCTCGGGACTTCACTCACCATGATCACGTTGCTCGTACCGTCGCTGACGTCGGCCATCCTGGTGCTGCTGTTAACATAGAACATTCCGCGATGCAGATTGCGTGGTCCCAGCAACAGTGTGTTGTCATTGACCACTTGTTCTGGAGTCAAATCCCAGGTTGAGCGGGTCAGGTCATTAAACGTGGTACCCGATCCGTTGCACCCGGCGTAGTCGTTCCCCCCCTTGTTCCAGTCGGTGGCGACGCGAAACACGAACGAGTACTTGCCGATATTCATGTTTGACCGCCGGGTTGGACAATAGAAGGCAGCAATTTCCGTTTGGGCAGGCGGCCGCAGGCCGGCCGGATTGAAGTTGATTGGCTCGCCGTTAAACCTGACGTTCCTGTTGAAATTCCAGAGCTTGTAAGTATTTGCCTGATCGATTTGCGGTAAAATGAAGACCATCCAACTGGCACCACTGAGCCGCTGGAAGCTGACAAGGGTCTGGTCCGGTGTCGTTGCTTCCAATGGATTGGGAAAACGCCTGCTGGTTGGATTGAGATTCACTGGCAACCAGGTTGCGTTGATCTGCCCCGGCGGAAAGACGCCGTGCACACCGTGATAGTTATGCAGCGCCAGTCCCAACTGTTTCAAATTGTTCTGGCAGCTCGACCGGCGCGCCGCTTCGCGTGCCTGCTGAACGGCCGGCAGCAACAACGCCACCAGAATTGCAATGATGGCAATCACCACCAGCAACTCAATTAGCGTAAACCCCTTTTTGATTCGCTTGCACGCCATAATACTGCTCCTGAAGGATCGAGATTTTCAATGACGCCATCAACAGGCCCGTATACATCTTATGCTATCCGCGAAACAAAGCGACCGTCAAGAAAGAAAGTTGTGAGCGGCTGAATTTGGTTAACGCAAACGGCGACTGCTCGTGGCGGCGAAACGACGGAAAAACGATGAGTTATCCGCAGGTGTCGCCTTGCTTGATTGTCCACCACCGTTAGCGTCATACTGCCCGTCAACTCGTTAAAGCGATGGAATGCGTCTTACTGACCGTGTCGGCAACCAAACCCATGTTGTTGGCATCCGCCGCCTCTCGCCGCGAAGGACACGCATATGGCAATGGCCGACAGTCGCCGGCAGCGAATCATCACGTTGTGTGGGCTGTATGTGGCGCAGGGGGTGCCGTGGGGATTTATGCTGATCACGCTCCCGTCGTATCTGGCCTTCGAATACAAGGATCAATTCGGCGTCGATGAGATTGGGAAACTGAAGGCCATCATCCTCATTCCGTGGTCCTTCAAGCTGATCTGGGCGCCGCTGATGGACACCTTCACGTTTCGCCCGATGGGGAGACGGCGGCCGTGGATCATCGGTGCCGAATTGATGATGGCTGTCAGCCTGCTGGGTTTTATCGGACTGGGTGACCTGTCGGAGAAACTGCAGCTGATTCTGTTTATGTATTTCCTGCACAACTGTTTCGCCTCGCTGCAGGACGTCTGCACGGACGCGCTCGCGGTCGATATATTACTCCCCGAAGAACACGGGCAAATGAACGGCATGATGTGGGGGTCCAAACTGGTTGGAAAGGGAATCGGTGCGTGGGGATTGGCAGTCGTCCTCGATATCGGCGGGCTGGAAGCATGCGTTGCTGTGCAGGTCGGCCTGTTGTTGCTCATCATGCTGATTCCAATGTTCATTCTGGAAAGGCAGGGTGAGAGACGACTTCCGTGGAGCGCCGGCCAGGCAAGCGAGATCACTGCTTCCATTGTGCGGAAACCCAGGGAAATTCTTCGCGCGTACCTGCGGGCGTTCTCCCTGACGACGACCCTCGTCTTCGTCTTGTTCACGCTGGCTAAGTTGATCGGATCGGGAGTCAACGAAACCATCACGAATACACTCTGTACGCAGGAACTCTCCCCGAGATGGACCCCCGTCGAATTCTCAAGAGTGACCGGCCTGTATGCCTTTCCGTCAATCATGATTGGGGCAGTACTCGGTGGGATGATGGCCGATCGCTTCGGTCGCCGAAAGATTTTGATCTTCGGTTTTGGCGGGTATGCGCTGGTGGCCATGATTTTCGCGGCTTGCCCGGGCATGTGGAATGAGCGCTGGTTCACCACATCCTACATCCTATTGTACGAGACGTTAGGTGCGATCGGCTCAGTCGGCTTTCTTTCGATGGCGATGCGAATCTCGTGGACGACGGCGGCGGCCACCGTCTTTACAACATACATGACTCTCTCCAACGTCTCGCACGTCGTCGGCAACTGGCTCGCCGGCCCGGTTCTCAAAATGCTCACAATTTCAAAATACGGTGATTCGGCCACATTGGTCTCCTACGAGTTCACTTTCTGGTTTGTCGGTCTGGTCACGTTTCCGCCGCTGCTGTTACTGTTTTTTGTCAAACAGGACGAAGTGCGCGAGGCCCGCGAGGCGCTTGCGGCCGAGACGGAGGTTGTGGCGTAACGAGCGGTCGGCGCGACCACTCGTCGCGGCCTGGCAGACCGCGCGAACCGACGACGCCCCGCCGGTGTCGTGTCGAATTGGTGTGCGGTGTTGTTGTCAGGCGGTATCCGCATGCGTAAACTCTAACGTTTCCCGTGTGTCGATTTCGAACTTCTGAAAGCCACCGCTATGCATTTTGAAACCCGCTGCGTGCACGTCGGCGTCAATAAAGACTCCGCTTACAACAGCGCCACCACGCCCATTTATCCCACGTCCACCTTCTACTGGGACAGCCTCGACTCGAATAAGGGCTACGACTACACCCGCAGCGCCAATCCCACTCGCAGCGCTCTGGAAGAAAACATCGCGACGCTGGAAGGGGGCACCGATTGTCGTGCGACATCCACCGGCATGTCCGCCATCACCACCACAATGCACTTCTTCAAGCCGGGCGATCACATTATTGCCGGCCACGACATTTACGGCGGCACGTTCCGGCTGTTTCACGACATCTACTCCCAGAACGGTCTGAACTTTTCTTTCGTCGATATGGGCGACATCGAGAACGTTCGCAATGCGGTGACTCCGAACACCAAAGGCATCTGGATCGAAACGCCCAGCAATCCGCTGTTGCGCGTCGTCGATATCGCGGCCGTTGTTGGCGTTGCACGCGATGCCGGCGCGATGACGATTGCCGACAATACATTCATGTCGCCGTATCTGCAGCGGCCGTTTGAACACGGCGTCGATGTTGTGATCCACTCGACGACGAAGTACCTCAACGGCCATTCCGATGTCGTCGGCGGCTGCGTGGTCACCCGCGATGAAGAACGGGCCGAACGAGTCTCATACATCGTTAACGCGCTAGGGCTTGCTTGTTCTCCGTTCGATGCCTGGCTTGTACTTCGCGGTATCAAGACACTTGGACCACGGATGCAGGCGCACGAGCGCAGCGCGATGGCATTGGCCCGCATGCTCGATGACCATCCGCGAGTCGGAACGGTTTATTACCCCGGACTGGAAAGTCACCCGCAGCACGAATTGGCCCGCCGTCAGCAAGACGGCTTCGGCGCGATGCTCAGTTTCGAGTTGCAGGGGGGCCGCGATGCCGCCGAACGCGTGCTGACGACCACCAAGCTGTTTCTCATGGCCGAATCGCTGGGCGGTGTGGAATCGCTGGTATCGTACCCCGATACGATGAGCCACGCGTCGATGACGCTCGAAGCCCGCCGTGCCGCCGGCATCACCGAAAACACAATCCGCGTCTCCGTCGGCATCGAACATCCCGACGATCTCATCGCCGACATGAGACAGGCACTGGAAAGCTGAAACGCGGCGGTGCTCAAGTTAAGCCGATGATCGGCTCGCCGTGATACACCAGATTCGGACGATCCAATTCGTCCGTCCATGCCGTTGTGCGCGGCAGGCCGAGCGCCTGATAAATTGTGGCGGCCATATTTTCGGGTCGCTGCAGATCCGACTTGGGATAGGCGCCGATTTTGTCTGACGAGCCGACCACATTGCCGCCGCGAACACCGCCGCCGGCAAAAAATACCGTCTGTACTGCGCCCCAGTGATCGCGGCCGGGACGTTTTGATTTTGCGCCGGGGAAGGTGAAAATCTTTGGCGTGCGGCCGAACTCACCCGCCATCACAATCAGCGTGTCGTCCAGCAGGCTGCGTTCGTCGAGATCGTCGATGAGTGCCGAGAGCGCGCGATCGGTCGGCGGCAATAAGAATTCCCGGAGGTTCTTGAATGCCGATTCGTGCGTGTCCCACGCTTCGTCGTTGCCCAGATTGACCTGCACCAGACTGCAGCCCGCTTCCACAAGTTGCCGCGCCATCAGCAGCGACCAGCCGAACGAGTTGCGACCGTAGCGATCCTGCAGTTTGGGGTCGGCGGCGTGGACATCGAGCGCCCGGTGAATTCCGCCGCTCATCAGCAGCGACACCGCGCCTTGCCGATACCGGTCGAACTGCTCGACGCGGGCTGCCTGATCGAGGTCGCGGCGTTGCCGTTCGATTTCAGCCAACAAATTCACACGGCGGGAAAAACGGTTTTTGAGGACTCCCTGCCCCAGCGTGAACCGCGGCGCTTCAAAAACGTAATTCTTTGGATTGGTCGCACCGTTCCAGCGATGAAATCCGTACTCAGGAAATGCACCGTGAATGTATTCGCTGGTGCGGAACTGGCTCGCTTCGATGAACCACGGATCGTGTTCGCTGCCCATCAGGCCGGCAAACTGGCCGGGAATGGTGCGTCCGCTCACGTGGATCAGCTTTTCGGGTAGGACAGCCGTTGGAGGGAGATTGTTTCGCCGCGGCGCAACGCGCCCCACGACAGAAGCAAGACAAGGCCAGTCGGT
>Ga0114996_10007899_pt1 | contig 11939 bp, 11 predicted proteins | sample ArcticOcean_MG_C_4_FD_87039 | JGI IMG/M metagenome (GOLD analysis project Ga0114996, IMG submission 87039) | Marine microbial communities from western Arctic Ocean - ArcticOcean_MG_CB4_134 | ecosystem: Environmental > Aquatic > Marine > Oceanic | place: Arctic Ocean: Canada Basin | collected... | reverse complement strand
TGGATGCTTGACTTCAAGAACAAGTAAGCATCGTTCTGGCCGGCAACGCTAGCAATCAATCACCCCCTCTGATCTTCGTTGATCGGAGGGGGTTTTTTGCGGTCTCCCAACTCTGCGTCACCCGGATCTTTTGCAATACCGGAATTATCCGCAAGTTTCGCCCAGTCTCACACGATAAGTAGGTTACACACAGCACACCTTTTTTCTGCCGCCCAGCCACCGCGACCCCGCGACGCTCTGGGCCAAGCAACCGCGACATGCAAGGAACTCTCATGTCACACAGAATTCTAGCCCGATCATTGGTCGCCCTCGTGGGACTCGCTACGCTGTCACTGACCGGTTGTCCCTCAGCGGGACCGCAGTTGGGCATCCTGGCGTTTCCGATTCCCGTGAGCCCGTACTTGCAAAAGAAAAAGGAAGACAGGCACTGGCAACATGAACGCTATGATCGCGTACCGATCCTCGGACCAATCCCCGCTGGTGGTCCCGCCGTGGCGCTTGATCCGCCCAGCGACGACGAAGTAATGCGGGCGATGGAAGACATCCACCCGGTCGCTCGCGGCATTCCTTACATCTTTGAATCCCAGCGGAGCAACGTCCGAATCGTCAAGGACTTGGTGTCCGATTTTGTCGATCCGCCGCGTGTTTATCCGCTAATCGGACCGGCACAGCAGCACCACGCTCGGTACAAGTGTACGGTCTACTACACTCAGCGAGAGCGAGTCGGCTGGCCAATTCCGCATACGCTCACCGACGAGGATTCCGTCGAGGTGGTCTACATCGATCACAACCACCTCCACATGGTCGGCAACGTCGATACAGGCGTCGGCAGCAACTATTAACCGAAACTGCTGACCAAGCCTAAACTCCACTGCAACCTATCCGAGCCCGTTGGACGCACAAGTCCCGCGGGCTCGATTTTTTTTGCTTGTCACGTTTCGCGGTCGCGTCCACGCGACCCTCTTGCGCGCCGCCCGAGCAACTGCGTGAGCAGATCGCGCCGCTGTTCGTTTCGTCGCATTTCGCATCGCTTGAAATTCTTGCTGTTGTTGTCGAGAATAGCAAAGGTCGCGTACTTTCCATGGACCGGTATTCCTGAGAGTTATAGAAAAATCGCGGAGCATTTCATGTTGCAACCTATGACAACCTTAATCCTTAAATGCAACGCAAGACGCATCCGATCATGGGTTGGGGTGGTGTCGCTGGTCACGATGTCGATCAGTCCGGTTTTTTCATGGGCGGCCGTTGCGCCGGCCAGAATCTTTTCGGATCACATGGTCCTGCAGCGCGATCTGCCGGTGCCGGTTTGGGGTAAAGCGAAGCCGGGAGCAATGGTCACGGTTGAAGTGCGGCGGCAGGCCGTCAAGACGAGCACCGACCGCGATGGTCGCTGGAAGGTGACTCTCAAGCCGATGAAAGCCAGCGCAACCGGCAGCGAGATGGTCATCCGGTCGGAAGACGATCGCGTGGTGATCCATGACGTGCTCGTGGGGGAAGTCTGGTTTGCCGGCGGTCAATCGAATATGGATTATCGGGCCGGCGCAATGGCCCGACGACTGCCCGCGGGAAAGACGCTCGTCGAGGCTGCGAAACTAAGCGGTATTCGTTTTCGCAAGGTCAACCAGCGCAACGCGCCCAAGCCGAGGGACGACCTCGCTCGTCCCGGGAATTGGGATGTCTGCTCGCCCCGAACGGCGCGGAACCATTCGGCAGTGGCGTTTGTCTTTGCCCTGCGACTTCATCGCGAGCTTGGCGTGCCGGTCGGCGTGATCGATTGTTCCTGGGGTGGCACGCCGATCGAGCCGTACATTCCCGCTACGGCTTTCGTCGGCCATCCGACGCTCGAAAAACTCGCCGCCTTCGCAAAGTCGGGCAACATCGAGGCGATCAAAAAAATGCCCGGCGGCACCTTCGTGCGAAGTCCCGCGTGGTTGGCCGGCGCGATCTATAACGGGCGTATTGCACCGGTTGCCCCGTACGCGATTCGCGGCGCGCTGTGGTATCAAGGCGAATCGAACTGTGGACGCGGCGAAGACCCACGCGACTACGCTCACAAGATGCGAGCGCTCATTAAGGGTTGGCGCCATGCGTGGGGGCGAAAGGACCTGCCATTTTATTTCGTCCAACTGCCACAGTGGAACAGCTATGCGTGGACTTACTTGCGCGAAGAGCAGCGCCGAGCGATGGACGCCGCCCACACCGGCATGGCGGTCACGATCGACCTCGATAACGCGGGCGACATTCATCCACCCAACAAGATCGACGTCGGTGAGCGGCTGGCGCGGTGGCCGCTCGCAAAAGTCTATGCTCGAAACGTGCCGTTCACCGGACCGCTGTATCGCAAAGCAACAGCCCAGAAGGGCTCGATCCGCGTCGAATTTGATCACACCACAGACGGCCTGATGATTGGAAACCTCGCCGGAATTGGAAAAGTGGTCGAAGCAAAGGGCAACAAGCTCAACGGCTTCGAGCTTGTCGGCGGCGATGGTAAGTGGCACGATGCAGAAGCGACGATCGCCGGCGGCTCGGTCCTTGTGTCGAGCACCGAGGTGAAGCGACCGCTCGCCGTTCGCTATGCATGCCATCCACAGACGACGAAAACTCGGCCATGGAATCTCTACAACCGAGCCGGTCTTCCCGCCTCACCATTCTGCTCGGACTGGAGTCGCATGCCGTACGATCCGGCTCGCAATCCCTGATTCCGAGTGATAATGCATCGTCAAGAGTTTGCCGTCGGCCAACAGCGGCTCTACAATGCTTGCGAAGCTCCGTCGCACAACCGCCATTGGGCTTCCATCTCGCGTTAGACATTCGGCATTATTCATTCGTCATTCCTTCAACACGTTGCTCTATGTCGAATCGCTGGTACGTCACCGTCTGTTTGTTGTTGTCCGCTTTGAGCGAGGCACGTTCGCAACAGATCGCGACAACCGATCCCCTGCCAGCCGAGAAGCAGCGAGGGCGATTCACGCTGCCGCCGGGCTTTGAGATTCAGTTGGTCGCCAGTGAGCCGGACATCGGACAACCGATGAACCTCAACTTCGACGCCCGCGGACGGCTGTGGGTCACTCACTCGGTTGAGTATCCGTTTCCGGCCAAAGGCGAAGGGGTCCAGAAGCGCAGCAACCGTTTTCCCGGAGTGGGCGACCACCCGCCGCGCGATCGATTGACGGTGATCGACGGAATCGGTCCCGACGGCCGACCGAAGCGCATCACACATTTCGCTACCGGGCTGAACATTCCCATCGGTCAGACACCTTTGGGCGATGGCAACGAGGCGCTGGTCTACAGTATCCCCGCGATCTACCGCGCAAGCGATATCAACGGTGATGGCAAGGCGGACACGCGGAAGAAAATTTTCGGCGGCTTCGGCAATACCGACACCCACGGCATGGTCAACTCGTTTACACGTTGGATCGACGGGTGGATCTATGGCTGTCACGGCTTTGCCAACCGCAGCAAGACCCGCGACGCGCAGGGAAACATTACGACGCTCCGGTCGGGAAACACGTATCGCTTTCGGGCCGACGGGTCGCGGCTTGAACAGATGACCTGGGGCCAGGTGAATCCGTTCGGCCTCACGTTTGACCCGGCGGGAAATCTCTATAGCGCCGACTGTCATTCCAAGCCGCTGTATCTATTGCTGCGCGGGGCCAAGTATCCGCACTTTGGTGACAAGCCCGACGGTCTCGGTTTTGGCCCGACGATCATGAGTCACCAGCACGGCTCGACGGGGATCTGCGGCCCTGCATATTATGCGGCCGATCATTTTCCGCCGGCGTTTCGAGACAACCTGTTCGTATGCAATCCTGTGTCAGGTCGAGTGAATCGCGACACGCTCAAGCGGTTTGGTTCAACGGTTCAGTGCCAGCTGCAGGACGATTTTGTGAAGTGCGGCGATCCGTGGTTTCGACCCGTTGATGCGATCGTTGGACCCGACGGAGCGCTCTATTTGGCCGACTTTTATAATGCGGTGATCGGCCATTACGAAGCGCCGCTTAAACACCCCAAGCGGGACCGCACACACGGCCGCATCTGGCGGATCGTCTATCGAGGCAAAGGCGGTAAGCCACTGGCGAATCCGGTCGACTTGGCAAATCACACGCCCGAGCAACTCGTCAAAGAATTGGCGCACCCCAATCTTCAGGTCCGCACTCTGGCAACGAATCTGCTGGTGGACATTCACGCAAAGACTGCACCGGCACTAGTGCGTCGTGCCGTCGAATCGAGCAGCGAAGCGACGGTCCGCGCTCATGGATTGTGGATTCTAGAACGATGTGGTGGCTTGGACGAAGAGCGGCTAATCGCGTTGGCCACGGACACGTCGCCGCTGGTCCGAGTCCATCTGATGAAGATGCTCGCCGAGCGAACGATCTGGCCAGCAGATCATTTCCTAAAGGCCCGGAAGGCGCTTGCGGACGAAGACGGTTTTGTACGCCGCGCTGCGGCCGATGCGCTCGCACGCCATCCTCACCAGGACAACGTCCTGCCGCTGATCACCGCGTGGTCACGGGCCCCCGCTCAAGACACCCATCTGATTCATGCGATTCGTCTTGCGCTGCGGCAACACGTGCGCGATGAGAAGATCGTCGCGGCACTCTTAACGACCCCAATGGACGGGCCCTCTCGGTCTCGGTTGGTTTTGATCGCTGCCGCCGCGGACAGCGAGATCGCCGCCCCGATCTTCCTTTTCTTTGCCAAGCCCGGCACCGTATCGCCCGCAACGATCCAACAGGCCGCACTGCAGATCGCCCGTCGTGGCACGCCACAGCAATTGGCCCGACTCACGGCGCGGGTGCCGACATGGCTGGGTGACGAGGCGCAGCAGCTTGAAGTGCTACTCGCCATCTACGACGGCCTTCGACAGAAAGGAGCACCGCCGCTCCAACAGCGTGAAGTCAAGGTGGAACTGGCAAAACTCGTCCCGCGAGCAATCCGAACGCTAGCCGATTCGCCGTCTCAGTGGTCCAATCGATCCGTGGAGGGTGCAAAGTCATCCAAGAGCCCCTGGGGTATTCGTCATCGCAGGTCGACCGACAGGCACGCCACGGCACAGTTCTGGGACAGTCTCGCCGGGGGGGAGCAGGCAACGGGGATTCTTCGCAGCGTGTCATTTCGATTACCGAAAATGCTCGATTTCTGGATGTGTGGTCACAACGGACGTCCCGGCACCAACGCCCCGCCCCTGAATCACGTACGCCTGATCGATGCCGCTTCGGGCAAAGTGCTCGCCAAGCAGGCTCCTCCTAGACACGACACGGCGCGAAAATACACCTGGGCGATCAAAAAGTACGCCGGCCAGAAAGTGCGGATCGAGATCGTCGATGCCCATCGCGGCGGTTCTTATGCGTGGATCGCGGTTGGGCGATTCAATCCGCCTGTGCTGCGCGTTCGCACGCCCCAGAACAGCGATCAGGGCCGACGTCTGGTAGAAGCGGTCGGCCAGATGCGGTTGAAAGAGTTCGGACCAGAAGTTCTCCGAATCATGCACGATCATCGACATCGTGATGCCACGCGGGCCGCCGCATTAGGAAGTCTCGAGTCGCTGGTCACTCGCGACCGCTTCGTCACCGAAACGACGGCGCTGCTTTCCCGTGTCGAAGACCCGGCCGCTCTGCGAAGCCAAGCGGCGATGGCGCTAGGTGCGATTCCACTCGATAGCGCGCGAGAGGCGCTAGTACAGGTACTGATCACGGCATCGGTCGATGTGCAGCGAGGGATTGCGCTGGCGTTGTCGCAATCTGCGAAAGGTCGAACGGCATTGGCCGAGATCGTCCAGTCCGGCAAGGCGTCGGCCCGATTGCTGCAAGACCCACAAGTTGCTGAATTGCTCGATGCAAAAGGCGACGACGCGCTCAAGCGGCGGGTCACCCAACTCACAAAGGACCTGCTGCCGCACAACGAGTCGATTGCCAAAGTAATCAGCCAGCGATTGGCATCCTTTGACCGACGCAAGGCGTCGCCCCAGCGAGGTCGCGAATTGTTTACCAAACATTGTGCCGCATGCCACCGTGTCGGAAACCAGGGCGGAATGGTCGGACCGCAACTCGACGGCATCGGAGCCCGCGGATCGCAACGTCTACTGGAAGATCTCCTCGATACGAATCGCAACGTTGACAAAGCGTTTCGTACCACCGTGATCATTACCACCGACGGAAAGACCCTCAGCGGACTCGAGCGACGCCGCGAGGGCAAGATCGTCGTGTTGGCCGACGCACTGGGAAAAGAGTTTCGTGTGCCTTTGTCGAAGATCGAAGCGACACGAAAAACCAATCTTTCGGTCATGCCTGCTAACTTCCGCGACACCCTCACGCCGCAACAGTTACATGATCTGCTGGCGTGGTTGTTGACGCAGACACCGGCGAAGAACAAATAACGGCGCTGGCCCTGCCGTATTAACTTTGCCGTCTTAAAGAGGTCGTGAAGGATCGGCTCATTTCGCCCGAGGGCACACCTCGGCTGGAAGTCGGACCGACCATGACGATTTTCCGTATTTTGCAAGTCGGGACGGTCTCCTGAAGTCTCCCGCCCTAAGGCCGTTGTAAGTCAACGGTTATGTCCAATGGCCCCGAGGCTCACGTTTCTTGCCATAGGTCATTTGAACTATGTGGCAACATTTTTCACGTCGAGACCTTTTATTGGCCTATATGTTTATAGCCATTTAATGGAAAACTGAATTGCCCAATGAAGGGGTGGTTTTTTTTGGTGGCTCGCTTGAAACAGGGCGAGAAGATTGAATGAATTTGGAGTCGACCATCCGGAGGATACTCGGGATGGCAATCAGTAGGACCGGCGTCATCCTATCTCATTGAAAAGATCATGGCACTTGCAGTAGCGACGAAATCGGTCGACGCAGATTACCTTCCCATACCGGTGGACTTAATTTTTCTCTCCCGGTTTAACGGTGTCGCGTTCTACGTCAAGGAGGGGAACGACAAGGACGCTGGCCTGCGGCTGTATCGTGGAGCCGACTATCCGTTCGAGGAAGCGGACCTCGTTAAGCTACGCAACAGCAATCGTTCGAAGCTCTATATCTCGATCGATGACCATCACCGTTTCCAAGGTGATTTACGCGATAATCTGAGCGATATCTTGGATTACGAGTCGGTTGACGTCAAAAGTAGATTCTCGTCACTCAACGAAGTGATGCGGTCCGTTCTAGGCGACACATTTTCCCGCAACGACGACGATGAAACCGTTCGGATCACGAACGAATTTGCGCGAGATACGGTCAATCTCGTCTGTCGCGACGACGCAACGCCCCGGGATTTGTGCAAGGTCTTGTATCACGACTATTACACCTTTACACATTCGACCAATGTGAGTGTCTATTGTGTGATGTTGGCCAAACAACTCGGCGCCAACGAACAAGAGCTACAGGCCGTCGCCGCCGGCGGGCTCCTGCACGACCTCGGCAAGCTTGGGATCGCGGAGAAGATCCTGCTCAAGCCCGGCAGGTTGACCGACGAGGAATTTGGCGTCATCAAAAGGCACCCGACCATCGGTTTCGCCAATCTCTGCAAGCGTGAGGACTTGTCGTTCGGACAACTGATGATGGTTTACCAACATCATGAATGCCCCGATGGCAGTGGGTATCCGGTGGGTTGTGTTGATCGTGAAATCCATGACTGGGCACGCATTTGCGCCGTCGCGGATGTGTTTGAAGCTCTGACCAGCAACCGTCCTTACCGTTCGCGGTTGCCGATTTCCGAGGCGCTCTCGATCATGGACAGGTATTCGGGCGGTGGACTAGATGCGGAGGTGCTCCAGTGTTGGAAGACGATCATCTGCGAAGAATAAACGACATCATCGAGACGGTTTCATGCGCCGTGCAACTGCCGCGTGGGCTTTTTGAACACCTTTCGCAGACAGGTGTCGGTCCGGTTGTCGCCTCTGACGCCCGGCAATATGCGCGCACACGCACGTTCAGCAAAGCCGCCCTGCAGGTATGGCAAAGCATCCCCAGTGTGGAAAGGAAGCCACAGGTCTTTACTATTCTGACAAAGAATTTGTCACACCGCTCCATCGGTTTCTTTCACGCCAAGCAGCTTTACCCGGGAGAGCAACACTTCATCTTTCTCAACTCGACCAAGATGACGTGTACGGTCCGGCGCTGCGTCCGGCGGGGTGACCGGTGCTATGAGATTGGTTCTACGTTTAGCCAAGGCGAGAAGAACCGTTGATCGTGTTTCGGGGAGCGGCCTTGTGCCCATTCTTGATCCAATTGGTTCGTTGGATCCCTTCGTCGATTCCCAGGGCAAGCGTCCGCCAGAATCAACCTTGACGGTTCGTGTAGCTTGGAGGGCCAAACTACTGCGCTCTCCAGGAGCCACAAGAACAGTTCCCCGACCGCTGGGCCGCAGCGCATCCTGAAGCGATTCTCAATCACCGGCTCGACGAGTCACGCAATCGAGCAATCCGTACCCGCGCTTGTCGCTTTGACAGAACCGCGAGGTGGGCGGGACGTGTCAAGGGGTCAAATCGCTGTTTTGCGATTTGTTAAGGTGGGTTGTTGTCAAGTGTCTCATTTTTCTTGCGAAAAAAAGTGTAATGTTTTTTTGCTGGTTTTTTCTCGTGGCGTAAACCGTTGTGGTGATAGGGTTTACAGAGTGAATTCTTGCTTTGGTTTGAAGGGCCGATTTTCGCACCGAAGTGTCCAGCGAATTGCACGGTTGTTTCAAATCAGCGACTATTAAAACGCCCCTAGATGGACCCCCAGATGCGCTCGAAAAGGAATCTTTTTCAGCACAGAAATCAAAAAAGACCACCCCCGAAAAAAAGTTCTCATTCAAGCGAAAACTTTCAGAAAATCCACACGGCGATAAACTACGCAAGTACGGCATGCTTGGCACCATGGTTTTCCAATATTCCAACTCACCAAATCCAGATAAAACGTCGCAACTCGGTGCTTTCTGCGACGCACCGCGAAGTCAGCACACACCAACTCCGTAAGAATTTTACGGACGCATCGCCCGCAAGGCAAACGAGAAAAATTCGGCATCGAAAAGAAGCGTCAGTCCGACGAGGTCTTTCAACGAGATCGCGCTTCAAACCCAATACAAGCTCGACGCGCAAGTGAGTGGATTCACGCCGGACGGATCCACTCGCTGGCGCTTCGTGCTTGTATTTTCTTTCGCAATAAAAAAATCCATGCCTGACGTTACAGGTGCGACCCGCGGGAATGCCTGATCACCGGAGAAGTTCCTTTCATGAAGTAGCGCAAGCGTTCGATCCAAAAAGTTGGGCCACCACGGCGTTTTAGGCTGATTCGGATATCTGCTGGTTCACGCGACATGCTCTTAAACTCTTGATTGCCATAAACCCAAGTACCACCCTATAATACAGCAGTCGTTTATAAATATGATGTCGCAAAGTATCCCGTTAGACTGCGGCGACTCTGAAACAATGTCATCCAAATCACATCTAATGCCTCGCCGCTCGATTCTTCAGTTTTCCTTGCGATCCGTGTTTCTGTTTACCGCGATTGCGGCGGCCTACTTTTCGGGAGTGAAAACATCCCACATTTGGGACTCGTGGTTGTCTGGAAAACAGGACTTGCAGGTTCCCATGCAGAATCCCTCCGGAATTCGAGTTGTATACGTTAAGACACGTGATGCGTTGATCCCAGGCGATTATGTAGACGTACTGAGCGCCGGATTAAAGACAACTATACTCGAAGACGTACTTGTTTATGCCGTCACTACACCCGTTAATCCTAACGCTCCCGTTGTTTTTTCCGTCGCCCTGCAAGTCGATGAGCGTGGCGAGAGGCGTCTGCGTTTGGCAAAGGAGAAGACGGGTTTGACGTTGAAGAAGCGATCGAGCCGGCGCTAAATCGGGTAGCCGAGCGGGTTTCCCCGCCCAGCCCCCACACCACCTAGCATGCGCTTTAACGCACTAGGCGGTTCGAGCCCCGTTTCAAACCAACGCTACATTGGCGTTCGTCCAAGCCAGCTCTCCTGTTGGCCGCCGCTGACGATTGACCACCTTGTGGCTCAGGATCTGCAGAACCTCTCCTGACGTAGCGAGGTCAAACAAGCGCGTACTTGCGCGTCTCGTTCCGGCCTTTCTCGTCCGACTGGCAACGGCGAGCTAGACCTGGAAGGCAGCGCCGGCCGAGGCCTATGTCTGGGACGTCAGCGAATGGACGCCAAAGCAACGGGTAGCGCCGCGCACGCGATAGAATCACGAGTCGCATCTCAAACAAACTGCAGAGCGTTTGATCGAGTCAATTTTTGTCTGTGGCACAAATTTCTGGTAGAATGGCTCGCGTCCATCCTGTTTCTGGAGCACCCATGATGACTCGACTGATCAGCCTAATGGCGGTTCTTAGTCTCTGCACGACCACGGCTTTGGCGCAAGAAGCAAGTCTCTGGTCATACACCGGCAACGCCACCGGTGACAAAGGCTTTCGGATACGCAAGTCCGCTATCACGACCGACGCATCGCGTGCGGTGACGTTCGCTCAGCAATTCGGAACCAATTCGCCGAAGAAGCCCAAGTTCGCCGTCTGGGATTTCTCCACCGGTAAGCGAATTTCCGCTTGGCGAGGAGAGACCGTGTCGGTCGGCCTGGCAATCTCGCACGACGGGACGAAGGCCGCTTCGCTTGGTCTGTCGGCAACGGACGAAGGGCCAACCAAGATCGATGTATGGCAGGTCGCCAGTGGCAAACACTTGATGCAGGCCGAAGTGAAACCGCGCACCGATGTGCGGCGCACCACCATTCGATTCTCGAAAGACGGCAAGGGCATATTTGTACTCGGTGGAAATGTGCAGATCGTCGATGTTGCCTCGGGCAAAGTCGCCGCTGTCGGCAAAAAGCGGTCGTTTCCCGCCGCGGACATCGATTGGTCGGTGTCAGGTGATCGCTTCGTGTGGCTCGATCCGGCGAATATGTACATCTATGCGCCCTCAGAAGATTTGGCACGTAATCGTCCGCCGAAGCGCACGATTGGTATGCCGTACCAAATGACCGATGCACGACTTTCGGGCGACGGAAAAACCGCCTTTGTTAGCGTGATGCCCAACGACGGCCCGCGCGCCGGGCATCAGTTTCTGGGGGTTTGGAACACCGTCGACGGCAAGCAATTGCAACTGTACGATTGCCAATGGCGCGAGAGCGAGTTTCTGCGCAACTTGCACGTATCGCATGAAGGGCGGTTCGCAGCTGGCAGCCGAGGGCGCCGCGATGTGTTGTGGATATATGATCTGAAGAAAAACGTCGCGCCTGACTTTCCGCGAGAGCGCATGGTGCCGGTCGGATTTACGCCCGGCGGAGTGCTCATTGTCCTCACTCCGGGTCGCCCGCTGAGGTTCCTCGATCCGGGAACCTTCAAAATCATCCAACCTCCCCTGACGGACGCTCTTCGCGGTGGCGGCAAGAAGGCCGTGACCAAAGAACCTCGCATCGCCAAGACGAAACCAAAACCGTCGCAGCCGCAGTTTCGCACTTGGACAAGTTCGAGCGGCAAGTTCAGCGTCGACGCCCTACTGATTCGCATCAAGAATGGCGTCGCGCATCTAAAGAAGAAAGACGGCAAAGTTATTCAAGTTCCACTAACAAAACTGAGCCCTGCCGATCGCAAGTTCGTGACCCAACGGAATCAACGCGATTAGTCGCGGTGGGCGGGACGTGTCAAGGGGTCAAATCGCTGTTTTCCGATTTGTTAAGATGGGTTGTTGTCAAGTGTCTCGATTTTCTTGCAGAAAAAAGTGTAATGTTTTTTTGCTGGTTTTTTCTCGTGGCGCAAGTCGTTGTGGTGATGGGAGTTACAGAGTGAATTCTTGCTTCGGTTTGAAGGGCCGATGTTTGGGCGAAAGTGTCCAGTGAATCGGGCCGTTGTTTCAAATCAGCGACTATTAAAACGCCCCTAGATGGACCCCCAGATGCGCTCGAAAAGGAATCTTTTTCAGCACAGAAACGAAAAAAGACCACCC
>Ga0114996_10007896_pt1 | contig 11942 bp, 8 predicted proteins | sample ArcticOcean_MG_C_4_FD_87039 | JGI IMG/M metagenome (GOLD analysis project Ga0114996, IMG submission 87039) | Marine microbial communities from western Arctic Ocean - ArcticOcean_MG_CB4_134 | ecosystem: Environmental > Aquatic > Marine > Oceanic | place: Arctic Ocean: Canada Basin | collected... | reverse complement strand
CAATGCCCGTTCGAGGCCGTCCACCTCGCCGATCGCGGTGATCGGCAGAAAGATCTCCGTATGGAACAACTCGTGATGGAGCGGCAAGCCGTCGATGACGGTCGGCTCGACGTAGAACCCATGGTCGAACAAGCCTCCCGACAGACGCTCGCCACCCGTCAGCACCCGCCCCCCGTCCTCCACGGCCTGAGCCAGAGCCGCACGATACCGTTCGTAGGCGGTCTCGCTGATCAGCGGTCCGAGCCACACGTCTTTCTCCAAGGGATTACCGATACGGACGTTCCGGGTCTTTTCGACCAAGGCCTCGATGAACGCCTCACGGACGGGACCCTCGACGTACACCCGCGAGCACGCGGAGCATTTCTGTCCCTGGAGGCCGAAGGCGGAGGCCTTCACACCGTCCGTAGCCCTATCGAGATCGGCAGACCGCATGACGAGCGCGGGGTTCTTTCCGCCCATCTCCGCTAGAAAGGGTCGGGGCAGATCGCGTTTCGCATCCTCTCGCATGAGTTCCATGCCCACTTGGTAGGAACCTGTGAACACGACCCCATCTATGCCGGCACCCACCACCAACTCCCTGGATACCGTGTCGTTCCCTCCGGTAAGCAGATTGAACACGCCCGGAGGCAGATCGCAGGCTGCGACGATCTCGGCCAGGCGAGTCACGGCAAAAGGAGTGATCGGCGAGGGCTTGGCTACCACCGTGTTCCCTGTGACGAGCGCGGCGGCCACCGGACCCGCCGTCAACGCCATGGGAAAGTTGAACGGAGAGATCACAGCCCAGACGCCGTACGGGCGGAGCACGCTCACGTTCATCTGCTCATCACCGGACCCGTCCATGGGCGTCACGAACCCACGGTGCTCCTCCATACGGTCACAGTAGTAATCGACGAAGTCGGAACACTCCTCGACCTCTCCGACGGACTCCAAACGATTCTTCCCGACCTCGTATCCCAGAATGGCAGAAAGCTCCCAGCGGTGCTCCCGGATGGCCTCGGCGACCCCACGCATCCGAGCCACGCGCTCCTCCCAGGGTAGAAGACTCCACTCCGGGAGCGCCCGCCGCGCCTCGGCGACCGCACGTTGCACGTGCTGCGCCGTACCACTCTGGAAGCGACCCAGGATGATCCGATCATCGATCGGACTCCGGTCTTCGAACTGGTCATCGGCCGCCACTCGATCTGGACCGATAATCATGGAGTGTTCCGCACCGAAGGACTCCGGTGCACGTTCGATCGCTTCGTCGAGCGCCTCGTGGACGCCGTCGAGTCCCGCTCCACTCAGGGTCGCATACGTAATCTTCGTCCCCGTCGTCTGGCCCATGATCGTGCTCTCCACCCCAAGTCGCGTCCGGATTTCTTTGAATTTCGAAGAACCGGACTGCGAAGGGAACTGAGGCGTGCACCGCACTCCGTCGCAGGCCGCCGATCGGAGCTATATTCCTCGTGCCTGACGCGACTGGCGTTTCCGGATTCGAAACGTATTGTGTTGGCTGAGAGCCGAGGCTGGTCCGAAAGTGCGAGATCCCCAAAGGAGAGTTACATGGCGTTAGGTACCACCTCCCTACCCGTCCGCAGCGCTTTTGGACAGACGGCGCGGACCGATGCGTGGTGGGTGCAACCCGTGGTGGTGTTCGCGGGTCTGAGCTTCTTCATCGCCTACCTGACGTGGGGGGCGTTCCAGGGAGAGTTCTACACCTTCGGGAACTACCTTTCGCCGTTGTACTCGCCCGAACTCTTCGGGGATACGCCTGAAGCGCTGTTCGGACCGAGGCCGAGCATTTGGCCGAGCTGGCTCCCGTGGTCGCCGGCATTCTTGATCCTTTGGGCGCCCGCGGGCTTTCGCGTCACTTGCTACTACTACCGTGGCGCCTACTACAAGGCATTCTGGGCCGATCCGTCCAACTGTACGGTCGGGGAGCCACGGGAGTCATACTTAGGGGAGCGATCCTTCCCGCTCATCATGCAGAACGTGCACCGTTATTTCCTCTATCTCGCCTTGATCTTCATCGTGATCCTTTCGTATGACGCGTGGCGGGCACTCTGGTTCATCGACCCGGCCACGGGCGAAGAGACGCTGGGTCTCGGCGTGGGCACCCTGGTCCTCACGCTCAACGCGATCCTCCTCGGGGGCTATACACTTGGATGCCACTCCCTGCGCCACCTGGTTGGCGGCGGACTGGATGTGCTCTTCGACAAGCCCGTCCGCAGGACGGCCCACGCCTGCGTTGGGTGCCTCAACAAGCGGCACATGCTCTTCGCGTGGATGAGCCTCTTCTGGGTCTGCTTCACGGACTTTTACGTAAGGATGTTGTCCATGGGAATCTGGGCGGACTGGAGGCTCTTTTGATGGAGCACTCGCATCACGAGCACGATGTCCTAGTCATCGGTTCCGGCGGTGCCGGCCTGCGAGCGGCCATCGAGGCCTCCGCGGCCGGCGCGTCGGTCGGTCTGGTCTGCAAGTCGCTACTGGGTAAAGCCCATACTGTCATGGCGGAGGGCGGCATGGCTGCCGCCCTGGCCAACGTAGACGAGCGCGACAGGTGGGAAGTCCATTTTGCGGACACGATGCGCGGAGGCCAATACCTCAACAACTGGAGGATGGCTGAGCTCCACGCCAAGGAATCCCCGGCTCGGGTCCACGAACTCGAGGAGTGGGGCGCGGTCTTCGACCGGACGAAAGAGGGGAAAATCCTTCAAAGAAACTTCGGCGGTCACGCACACCCGAGGCTCGCCCACGTGGGCGACCGAACCGGCTTGGAGATGATCCGGACGCTCCAGGACCACGGTGTGCATCAGGGTTTCGAGGACTACCAGGAGTGCACCGTCACCCGACTCCTCAAGGACGGAGACCGCGTGGTCGGCGCGTTCGCGTACGACCGGGAGAACGGCCAATTCAGAGTCTTCCAGGCCGGCGCCGTGATCCTGACCACCGGCGGCCTCGGGCGGGCCTTCAAGATCACGTCCAACAGTTGGGAGTGCACCGGGGATGGACATTCGTTGGGGTACCAGGCCGGGGCGGAGCTGATCGACATGGAGTTCATCCAGTTCCACCCGACGGGTATGGTATGGCCACCGAGTGTGCGTGGCATCCTCGTCACCGAGGGCGTGAGAGGAGAGGGTGGCGCGCTCAAGAATTCGGAGGGCCGCCGTTTCATGTTCGACGACATTCCGCCCCTCTACACGAACCAGACTGCGGACACGCCCGAGGAGGGGTGGCGCTACGTGACGGGGGACCGCAACGCCCGCCGACCCGCGGAACTTCTCACGAGGGATCACGTGGCTCGCTGCATCGTCCGGGAGGTCAAGGAGGGCCGGGGTAGCCCGCACGGGGGCGTCTTTCTCGACATCGCCTGGATCAAGGAGAAAGTCCCCAACGGCGCCGAGCACATCAAGCGGAAGCTTCCCGCCATGTACCATCAGTTCAAGGAGTTGGCGGGCATCGACATCACGGAGGAGCCCATGGAGGTCGGGCCGACCACACACTACGCCATGGGTGGCCTTCGCGTGGACGCCGACACGCAGATGTGCACCGTTCCCGGGCTGTTCGCCGCGGGAGAGTGCGCCGCGGGACTGCACGGCGCCAACCGCCTCGGCGGGAATTCCCTGTCCGACCTCATCGTCTTCGGGAAACGCGCCGGGGAGCACGCTGCCGCCTACGCCAACGAACACGGCCGCGGCACACTGGGGCAGGGCCAAATCGACGATGCGCACAGGGACGCAATGGCTCCGCTGGAGCGTGAGGATCAGACCGATGGCGCCGGTCCGTATGCCGTGCAATTCGAACTGCAGGACATGATGCAAGAAAAAGTCGGGATCATACGGGAAGAGGGCATGCTCTCGGAAGCCGTGGAAGATATCGCCGCCCTCGCCCACAGGGCCGAAGGTATCGGTGTCACTGGGGACCGCCATTTCAATCCGGGATGGCACACGGCCTTGGACCTGCGGCACCTCCTCAGCAACTCGGAAGCTTGCGCGCGCGCCGCGCTAGAGAGAAAGGAGAGCCGCGGGGCCCATTCCCGGGTCGACTTCCCCGACAAGGACAAAGAATCGGGCGGGTTTATCGTCGTGCTCAAACGCGACTCGGATGGACGTATGGAGGTGCGGCGAGACCCGATAGCCCCTGTCCGTGACGACCTTCAGAAGATCATCGAGGAGCAGGGCTGATGGCGACCGCGACGTTCAAGATCTGGCGCGGCGACGCCAAGGCCGGGGAGTTCAAAGAGTACACGACGGAGCTCACCGAGGGGATGGTCGTGCTGGATGCCATGCATAAGGTCCAGGCCGAGCAGGCGCACGACCTGGCCATCCGCTGGAACTGCAAGGCGGGCAAGTGCGGCTCATGCTCCGCCGAGGTCAACGGACAACCCAGGCTCATGTGTATGACGCGTATGGGTGACCTGGACACAGATCGCCCGGTCACGGTCGAGCCCCTCAAGGCGTTCCCGCTCATGAAGGATCTCGTGACCGACGTCTCGTGGAACTACGAGATTAAGAAACGCATCAAGCCCTTCAAGCCGCGCAAGCCGGACTTCGAGGACGGATCTTGGGAGATGCACCAGTCCGATGTCGACCGGGTCCAGGAGTTCAGGAAGTGCATCGAGTGCTACCTCTGTCAGGACGTGTGCCACGTCCTGCGCGACCACCACATGCACGAGGAGTTCATCGGACCCCGGTTCCTGGTCTACAACGCCGCGCTCGAAATGCACCCGCTGGATACCGAGGACCGGCGCGAAGATCTTAGAAAATCACAGGGCATCGGTCTGTGCAACATCACGAAGTGTTGCACCAAGGTCTGCCCTGAGGGGATCACGATCACCGACAACGCGATCATCCCGCTGAAGGAGCGGGTGGTCAACCAAGCCTACGACCCGCTGAAGAAGCTTGTCCAGCTCGTGACAGGGCGAGGGAAAGAGTGACCTACTTGGCGTGTTGTAGGTCGAAGGCGCCGGCGGCGGCTACCCCACCGAGGACGGGGCCGGCCCAATAGATCCACAGATGGTCCCAGATTCCACCGCCCAAGAGAGCATCGATGAGGATGGGGCCGGTTCCGACCGCCGGATTGAAGACGCCCCCCGACGTGGCTCCGACGGCGAAGGCGCCCGCCATGACGGTGAATCCGATGGCGAGACCATAGTAAGAGTTGCCGGCGGTCGCATCGTCGGTCGCCACATTCAGGATCACAAGCGACAAAGCGAAAGTGAACAGCGCCTCACTCAGAAGAACCACGACGAGACCAGCCTCCGGGGCTGGCGCTGGAGCAAAGGTATCGCCCACGATGAGCATGACGGTCAGGCTCGCCACGATCGCGCCGCTGAGTTGTGCGAGCACGTACGGGATCAGATCACGGGCCTCCATCTTGCCGCGAATCAGAATCGCCACGCTCACGGCGGGGTTATAGTGCGCCCCGGAGATATGTCCCCCCATGTACACCATCGCCATCAACACCGACCCGATGGCGAGAGGAGCCATGGGGGTACCGTTCATTACCGTCAATCCGATCGTGAGGACCAGGAAAAAAGTCCCAACGAATTCGGTCACGTATCGACTCATGATGACTAATCTCCGATCTTGTCGTTTGACTCGCGACCGGATGATAGCATGACCATTTCTTCCACACGACCCTCTGCAAGACTGCACGTCTTGAAATTCGGGGGCACGTCACTCGGTAACTCCGACCGGGTGCGGGAGGTCGCGTCCATCATCACGGCCCAATCCGAGAAGGGTCCGACGATTGCCGTCGTGTCGGCGTTGGGACATGTCACCGACGAATTGGTCGCGGCATCAGAGTTGGCGAAAGCGGGAGACCGGCGTTACGCGGCAAAGCTGGAGGAGATCCGCGCTCTCCATCTGGAGAGCGTCAAGGAGCTAATCAGCCCCGAGGATCGGAGTGACGTTGCCAAGTCCGTCGACTCGATCCTGGCCGGCCTCGAGGAGCTTCTCCAAGGAGTCTCGCTCGTCAGGGAGTGCACTGCCCGCACCCAAGACGGCGTTTTGAGCGTCGGCGAGCGGCTCTCCATGATCCTGGTGGCGGCGGCCCTGCGTGCTCAGGGCACGGACGCGGAAGCCTGCGACACCACCCGTCTGATCGTGACCGACACCAACTTCGGCGCTGCTTCGGTGGATCTGACGGCCACGCGCGAGCGTGTGGAGCCGCACTTCGCACAGGCCTCCTCCCTCCAGGTCGTGACCGGCTTCATCGCGGGAACAGCCGCGGGCGAAACCACGACCCTGGGCCGAGGCGGATCGGACTACACGGCTACTCTGCTCGGCGCGATCCTCGACGCGGAGGCGGTGGAGATCTGGACCGATGTGAACGGGGTCATGAGTGCCGATCCACGTATCGTGCAGGAGGCTTTCTCTCTGGAGAGCCTCAGCTACGACGAACTCATGGAACTCTCCCATTGGGGCGCCAAAGTGATGCACCCGGCGGCCGTGCAGCCCGCTCGGGAGAAAGGCCTTCGAGTCCTCATCCGTAACACGCTGAATCGCGAGTTCGAAGGCACCGAGGTGAGTGAGGGCGCCCCCACTACGCAAGGATTTCCGGTCAGAGGCATCGCTTCGATCAACGACGTCTCCTTGCTCCGGCTCGAAGGCACCGGCCTTCCGGGATCCACGGGCACCGCAGAGCGCCTGTTTGGCGCTCTGGCTCGACAGGGAATCAGCGTCATCCTGATCACTCAGGCATCGAGTGAGCGCTCCATCTGCTTTGCCGTTGAGCCCGGCAAGCTGAATCAAGCGGTCGCGGTGATCCATGACGCGTTCGCGTTGGAGCGGCAGGCCGGCCTCGTCGAGGACCTAGTGGTGGAGGAGCGATGCTCAATCCTGGCGGCCGTGGGCGACGCCATGCGAGAGTCGCCGGGAATCGCGGGACGGATCTTCGACGTGCTCGGACACCACCGCGTCAACGTGCGCGCCATCGCACAGGGCAGTTCAGAGCTCAACATTTCCTTCGTCGTCACCGAGGGCGATGAGGAGCGCGCGTTGCGGGCCGTCCACCGCGCGCTGTTCCGGCCACCAGGCCGGAGTCTATGGCTATACGTGACCGGAGTGGGGCGGGTCGGAGCCGCGCTACTGGACCAGATCAAGGCGCAAGCGGAGAGGCTACGCGCGGATGGGGTGGAGGTTGTTCTCGCCGGGCTTTCCCGAAGCAAAGGAGCCGTGCTCCAACAGACGGGGTTGGCCCTGAGCGATTGGCGCGGCGTGAGTGAGGCGGAGATGACCGCCGGGGCGGACATGGTCGAGAGCGCGGTTCGCTCCGATCATCCGTGCCGCGTCTTCGTCGACGCCACGGCAAGCCCGGAGGTGACCGAGGACTATGAGACCCTCCTCACAGCGGGGGTCGCCGTCGTGAGCGCCAACAAGCTCGCGTTTTCGGGCTCTATGGAGAGGTTCGAGACGCTTCGACGCCTCGGGGCGCAGGGGATGGGCCTCTTCTTCGAGACCACCGTCGGAGCGGGGCTACCTGTGCTCAAGACCATCGCGGGCCTGGTAGCGACAGGAGATGAAATCGAGCGCGTCGAGGGGGTTCTTTCGGGAACGGTGGGATTCATCAGCGACCGCCTGATGGCCGGGACCCCCTTCAGCGAGGCCCTTAAGGAGGCCGATGACTTGGGCTACACTGAGCCGGATCCGCGCGAGGACCTGGGCGGACGCGATGTGGCCCGGAAGCTCGTCATCCTTGGACGGATGGCGGGATTCTCCCTTGAGTTGGACGATGTGCACATTGAGCCACTTCTGCCCGGCAAGGGATGGGGGGACATGACGGTGGACGAGTTCTGGAAGCGCCTCCCAGAGGTGGATACGCACTTCGCGGAGCGTCGGGAACAGGCGATGGCAGCCGGCCAAGCGCTCCGCTATCTCGCGTCTGTCGATAACGGGCAGGCCTCGATTCGGATGACAGAGGTCGCGCCCAAGCATCCTTGCTTCAGCCTCTCCGATAGTGAGAATCTCGTGACCATCATCTCGACGCGCTACGCGAACACACCACTGGTCGTGCGAGGTCCGGGTGCGGGGCCCGACGTGACGGCCTCCGGGGTATTCTCGGATATCCTGAGAGCCCTGGCTGAGTCATGATGTCGAACACTGCGACAGCCCGCGCCTTCGCGCCGGCCACGGTCGGCAACATCATCTGTGGCTTCGATGTCTTCGGCCTCGCCTTGGGGGAGCCCGGAGACGAGGTGGAAGCCAAACTGCGAGATGAGCCGGGCGTGGTGATTTCCGCGGTGCACGGGGGTGGTGGACACCTGCCGACGGAAACGGCTCAGAACGTGGCCGGCCTCGCCACACTCGCCGTCCTCTCAGAGGGCGGGATGGACAACGTGGGCATCGAGATCGAGATCTGGAAGGGTCTGCCCATTTCTGGTGGGATGGGAGGCAGCGCCGCCAGTGCGGTAGCGGCCGTCGTCGCCGCGGACGCGCTTCTCCAAACGGGACTGTCGTCTGAAGCGCTACTCCGTTGCGCTTCAGAGGGTGAGCGAGGCCCGAAAGGAGACACCCACCCAGACAACATCGCCCCGGCACTTCACGGCGGAATCGTCATGGTCCGGCCCGACCAACCCGGGATCGTCATTCCGCTCCCCATCCCCGACGGTCTCTCTGTGGCGCTGGTCCATCCAGACCTGGAGCTCGAGACGAGCGCGATGAGGGGCATCCTACCCGACATGGTCCCACTGAGCCAAGCCGTAGGACAGTGGGCCGACTGTTCGGCGTTCGTCGTGGGACTTTACGAGGAGGACTGGGATCTCATCGCTCGCTCGCTCGTGGACCGCGTAGCGGAGCCGCATAGGAGTCGCTTCATTCCTGGGTTTGAGGCCGTCCGCACAGCCGGCGTCGAGGCGGGCGCACTCGGCGCCGGACTGTCAGGTTCGGGACCCTCGATGTTCGCGCTCTGCCGGACGTTGAACGAGGCCCAATCCGTCGCATCGGCCATGGCCGATGCCTTTGCGGGCGTCGGCTTCGCAGGTACCGATACACACGTTTCCAAAGTAGCCAACACGGGCGCCCACTTGATCAAAACCCCGTCGTGAGGTTCGTCAGCACAGGCGGAGAAAGTCTAGCCGCCGACCTCCGCACTGCACTCATTCAAGGACTCGCGCCGGACGGGGGGCTCTACCTGCCGGAGCGAATGGACCCGATCGACGCCTCGATTCTGTCCGGGTTACCCGGACAATCCTTCTCGGCCATCTCGCGAGTGGTGGCAGGGCACCTCCTCGGCTCGACCATCCCCCCGGCTGATCTCGACCGCATCGTCTATGCTGCGTTTAATTTCGAGGTTCCGCTCGTCGCTTTGAGCGATGACGGGTCCATGGATGACGTTTACGTGCTAGAGCTCTTCCACGGACCGACCCTCGCGTTCAAGGATGTCGGCGCTCGTTTCATGGCGCAACTCATAGGCTACTTGAACAGCGAGGACGACACCCCGCTCACCATCCTGGCGGCCACATCGGGGGACACCGGAAGCGCGGTGGCCCAGGCATTCTTTGGGGTACCAGGCGTACGGACCGTGATCCTGTTCCCCAAGGATAAAGTCACCCCTCTCCAGGAACGGCAGTTCTCGACCCTCGGCGGAAACGTGCACGTGCTCGAGGTTGATGGCACGTTCGACGACTGTCAACGCCTGGTAAAGTCCATTTTTTCGGATCCCACCCTCGGCGACGGCGTCCGCCTCAGCTCGGCGAATTCGATCAATATCGGCCGCCTACTTCCGCAGATCTTCTACTACTTCCACGCTGCGGCGCAGCTACCCACGGAGACGCCTCCACTGTTTTCGGTGCCGTCCGGAAATTTCGGGAACCTGACAGCCGGATTGATGGCCAAGAGGCTCGGCTTGGCGAGCCGAGGGTTCGTGGCGGTGACCAACGTGAACGACGTGGTCCCGGAGTATTTGCGGACCGGGGTGTTCCGCCCGCGCCCCCCCACTCCCACCATCTCGAACGCCATGGACGTCGGGAATCCGAGTAACCTCGCTCGCATCCTCAGTCTTTATGACGGGGACGTCGATCGGCTCCGGAAGGATCTGGTCGGAAGCGTTCATGACGACGAGGAGACACGGGATTGTATTGGGCGAGTGTACCGGAGAACCGGCTACCTCCTAGATCCGCACTCCGCGGTGGGGTACCTGGGCGTCGAGGCGGGGCACCGAGCGTTCGGTGAGGGACCCTGCGTGGTGCCCTGCACCGCCCATCCCGTGAAATTCCGAGAGGCCGTGGAGCCTGCGATCGGAAGTAGCGTGCCCGTCCCAGAGCGGCTGGCGGCGTGCCTGGAAGCCGAGCGTCACGTGACGCCGATTCCTCCTGAGATCTCCGCCCTGAGGGATGTCTTGCTCTAGTCCTCGCCGCTTTCAGGAACGTTCTTCGATCCGCTCCCAGATCAGTTTTCTTCGTGTCCGTGACGCTCGGATGGGACCTCGGTCAGTATGTGGACCTTTACTGGCCGCCGCCGGTCTCCCACATCTTCATCCCGGTCAGCGCGTCCAAGGACGGCGGCAACTCGGTGTCACCCGCCGGAAAATCGTTCATCTGAAGGAAGTAGGCGATGATGTCGGCGTAGGTCTGTTGCGGTAGACCACCCGGATTGTCGTCGGGCATGGAGTAGAGGACGAATTCATAGATATCCCGGACCGCCCGATTGGTCCAGCGTCGCACGAAGGAAGATCCTGAGAACTCGGAAGATGCGTGGCAACTGACACAATTGTCACGGAAGAGTCCACTGCCACGGGTAGCCTGCGCGACCGTATAGAAGGCGCTCTCCGACGAAGCGTCGGCCGCCGGAGCAACAGGGCCGCCCGCAGTCCGAGCGGCACCGCTTGCGAGCGCTCCCTCCTGCGTGGATGCACATCCTGTGACCAACACCAGAAAGGCAACACAAGCGAAAATAATTTTCATGGCTATCCCCTAGGGTGAATGCCCACACTTTGCGAGAACCTGCGGCTGGTGGCAAGGGGGAATTGAGTAACCCTTCAAGGGCGACGCATATCCGATCGGCGAGCAACTTGGTAGCCGACCCCACCTTGGGGCGTGTTCGCTGTGAGCACGTGCGCTCGTGGTCCCGCAACAAAGACCATCCCGCTAAGATATTGTGTCGTACCTGTGTAAGACGCCGACGTCGATCGTGACGCCGTAGCATCATATTGAATCCTTTTGATGGGTGAAAACTGTGAGGGAATCGAGCGTGAAGTGGGTCTTTCTGGCCCTTGGCCTTCTCGTGACAACTCCCCTCGACGGCCAGGGATACGGGCGGTCCCTGGCCGTCGGGGACGGCGAAGTGATCGTCGGGGAGTCACTGAGTGAGGCCACCCCCGGGCACGTCTACGTATACCGGAAGGATTCCGGGGGAGCCTGGGCCGAGGTCCAACGATTCGAAGCATCAAACGCTGCCGTCGGGGACCACTTCGGCAGAACCGTGACGCTCTCCGGGGACCAACTCCTGGTCGGCTCGACCATGCTCCAGGCCATCTACGTGTTCGAGAAGGACGGAAGCGGCCAGTGGCGCGAAACACAAGTCCTGACGGTGAGTGACAACGTCGACGGAAATTTCATCGGCCGAATCTCCGCAGCGGACGGTGACCACTTCTTTACGGCTTCGTGGGCCAACTCAGAGGGCCGTGGTGCGGTTTACGTTTTCGAACGAAACCCCGCTACGGGCCAGTGGAGCGAGACCGACAAGCTGATGGGTAGCGACGCTTTGCCAAATGACCTGTTCGGCATGTCGATCACGGCGGAGGGTGACCTGGCTCTGATCGGTACCGCACAGCAGTCCAACGGCACTGGAGCCGTTTACGTGTTCAGGCGTGATCCGGCCACCCGGGACTGGTCGGAGCAGGGTAAACTCGCTGGGCCGGGAACCGGGCCCAACAGCCGTTTCGGCGCGGCCGTAGGGCTGAACGGCGGCGTTGCTCTGGTCTCCGCCTCCACGCACGAAGTCGGCGTAGGTGTCGTATTT
>Ga0114996_10007894_pt1 | contig 11942 bp, 10 predicted proteins | sample ArcticOcean_MG_C_4_FD_87039 | JGI IMG/M metagenome (GOLD analysis project Ga0114996, IMG submission 87039) | Marine microbial communities from western Arctic Ocean - ArcticOcean_MG_CB4_134 | ecosystem: Environmental > Aquatic > Marine > Oceanic | place: Arctic Ocean: Canada Basin | collected... | reverse complement strand
GAATATTCCTAATTGGCCTTCTTATAGTAATGATATTAATATGGCTTTTAATATTGGTGGTTGTTTGGCTGATAGTTCTTGGCTTGAAGCTGGGGATGTGCCAATGGTAAGTTTGCATTGTACTAAAGATCCTTATGGTCCTTATGCAAATGGTGATGTAATTGTACCTACAACTGGTAATTATGTAGTAGAAGTTCAAGGAAGTTATATTGTACAGAAACACCAAGACATGTACGGAAACAATGCTGTGTTTGCCAATGCAGGGTTTTCGGATGCCTTCACAAATGCAGCTAATGTTAATAATGATGGTTATGAAGGCTTATATCCTTTCGTAACTCCTACGCCATCTTCCACTCCAAATGCATTTGGAGAATCCTATGAGGAAGAGGGTGCGCCTTGGGATTGGTGGGATAATACCTGGTATGATAATATGCATCAGGCAATTCATAGTTCTCCAGCAGGATATGGCCCTGCCAATTCAATATTAGGAAATCCTAATATGTCATCTACAAAAGGAAATGCATATTTGGATACCATTCAAGGATACTTAAATCCTAGAATGTTTCTTGCCTTAGGACTACCTACAATTCTTTCAATATCTACCTCTGAAGTAATTGATTTTGCAACTGAGATTTATCCTAACCCAACTACTGAAAAAGTAAATGTAGTAAGTTATGCAGCCGCAATCAATAGCATTGAAATTTACAATATTCACGGTCAAGTTGTTTATAGCAAAGAAGTGAATGCAAACGCCATTAAAATAAATACAACAACTTTGAGTAATGGAGTTTATATTATGAATATAAAATCTGACAAAGCAACTATTACACGAAAATTAATTGTAGAGTAAAAGTTAATTCTTTTCTAAACAAAAAAGCCTTCCAGAAATGGAGGGCTTTTTTTGTAGCGTGAGGCAGATTTGAACTGCCGACCTCAGGGTTATGAATCCTGCGCTCTAACCACCTGAGCTACCACGCCAAAATAGTCGGCAAATATAACATATAAACACCTTTGCTAAAATTTTTCATTAATAATTTAATCCCTGTATTTCTCATGAAGAATTTGTGTGTTTCTCTTTAATGTTCTCAAAAGTAAACATACTGTTAAAGTTGCTATTAAAACATAAATTAAGTTATGAGAAATTAACTCCTCTCCTATTAAATAATTTCGCAACATTTCAACAAAGCAGAAGCTAATAATAGTGGCTAGTACACCCGAATACTCCCTCCTTAAAACAGTTTTAATGGAAAAAGGGATGGAGGATGTTTTATAGTTAGAAAAATTAGGAATAAAAGCGGGAATTTTATTGGACCAATCCAGGTATTCATCTCCAAATTTCTTTTCCAAAAATCGCTCTTCTGCAAACATTATTCTCTCATAATAAAGCCAAAAAATAAGGGAAATAATCAGAATAAATAAAGGGTTAAAAACATAAGTTGCAATTCCAATCCAAATCAGGTAATTACCCAAATACAAGGGATGTCTTAGTGTTGCGTAAATACCTGTTGAGTTTAATACTTCTGCAACTTGTTGTTTGGTATTTCTACCTGATGTTCCGTGTGGAGTAGTTCCTATTGTGTAAAAGCGAATAAGAAACCCTACAAAAGACAAAAACACTGAAATAATAGTATAATATCTTTCGTTAACTTCTGAAATAGAAGCATAGTCGGTAATACCAATAAATGGGATAGCTAATAGAAATAAAATAACTGGGAATTGCCCTCTGTATTTGAATAAGAAATTTCCTTGTTTTTCGAATGTTTGCACTAAGGCCATATTTTAGTTGATTTATTTATATATTGCCAAAAAAAATTAAAAACGCAAAATTAACAAAAACAAAAAAACAAAGACGAATGTCTGAATTAATAAAATATCAATTAGAATATCCTATCCACTCCTCTATCAATATTCTTTACAAAAGGTTAAGTAACCCTAGTGGGCTTTCAGAATGGTTTGCAGATGATGTGCACATTAGGCGTGATATTTATACTTTTTTTTGGGACGGAAGTAAGCAAGAAGCAAAATTATTAAAGAAAAAAGAAAATCAATTTGTTCGTTTTCATTGGCTGGACAATGAAGAGGATGAAAGTTATTTTGAATTCACCATTCAAGTAGATGATTTAACAAATGATGTCTCCCTAATTGTTACCGATTTTGCTGAAGATGAAAAAGAACAAGAGGAAAATAAATTGCTGTGGGACACGCAGGTAGAGAGTTTGAAGCACGCCTTAGGTTCTTAAGATTATTTTCAAAATCTTCTGAATGAAAAAAATATATCTTTTCATAATTAGATCGTTTATAGGTCCTTTTGTGGCCACTTTCTTCATTACTATTTTCCTGTTGTTAATGCAATTTTTGTGGAAGTGGATTGATGATTTGGTCGGAAAAGGGTTGGAAATAAGTGAAATTAGTGAGCTTTTATTTTTTGCATCTGTACGCTTTGTTCCTCTTGCCCTACCTATATCAATGCTGTTGGCATCAGTAATGACCTTTGGTGCATTAGGTGAAAAATCAGAATTAGTAGCCATGAAATCGGCAGGGATGTCACTAAGAAGAATAATGAATCCCTTAATCGTTTTTGTGTTTTTTGTAAGTATTGGTTCTTTTATGTTCTCCAATTATGTAATGCCAATTGCCAATTTAAAAAGTGGCAGTTTACTGTATTCCATACTAAAACAAAAACCGGCACTGAACATAAAAGCAGGTGTTTTTTACAATGGTATTGAAGGATATAGCATTAAGGTGGAAGAAAAAAGTGATGATGGACAAACGCTCAAAAATATCATTATTTACAATCATACAAACAGAAATGGAAATGATAATATAATCATTGCAAAATCAGGTAGTATGAAGCTTAGCAAAGATGAAAGATTTTTGGAATTTAAACTATTGGATGGCTATAGTTATCTGCAAGAAAAAGAGAAGAGAGGAAAGCACAAAAACCCACACCGAACCACCAAATTTAAAGAAGATATTATCCTTTTTGATCTTTCTGCATTTGATTTTAAGCGCACAAGTGCTGAACTTTACAAAGGGCATTATGCCATGTTAAACAATCAGCAACTCAGTAATGCAATCGATTCTTTGAATAGTAAACTAAGCCAAAGAACAGAGTTGATAAATAAAAATGTTTTAGAAAAATATAATTTTGCTGGTTTTAATCAAACTAATACTGAATTTACTGCAACAAAATCTACTTCTAAAAATCTTCAAAATGCGAGAATATACGATTACACTCTTAATAAACTAAGAACCCTAAAATCAATTGCAAGTTCCAATAAAAATGACCTAGAATATAGGAATTATATAATAAGAAAACACAAAATTGAATGGCATAGAAAAATAGCATTGGCCATTGCTTGTATTATTTTATTTTTGATTGGGGCACCTCTTGGAACCATTATTCGAAAAGGAGGATTTGGCATGCCAGTAATGGTTTCGGTTTTCTTTTTTGTCTTTTATCATGTTATAGATCTTATTGGGGAGAAAGCTGCCAAAGATGCAACACTTACACCCTCAGAAGGAATGTGGCTCGCAAATCTTGTTTTTCTACCAATAGCAATATTTCTTATTTATAAAACAAGTAGAAATATAACACTGTTTAATATTGGCAGATATACTAATCCGATAAGCAAACTGTTTATTAAGCAATGAATATTTTACAAATATGTAGCAAACCGCCCTTTCCTAAAAAAGACGGCTATGCTTTGGCTGTAAATCATATTTCAGATGCATTAATAAACAAAGGCCATAAGTTAAAGGTAATGGCAATTAGCACGCCAAAACATGATGCCAAGGATATTCCTTCTCAATACTTAAAAAATACTGATTTTGAGCATATTTTTATTGATACAAATGTGAAAATACTTCCTGCTTTCCAAAGTTTATTTTCTAAAAGTTCCTACAATACCAATCGTTTTTACTCCAATAGTTTTGCTAAAAGATTAAAAGAACTCATAAAAGAAAATAGTTTTGATATTGTCCTTTTAGAAGGGTTATATGTATGTCCATATTTTGAAATTATTTCAAAGAATTCAAATGCAAAAATTGTGCTAAGAGCACATAATATAGAATCTGATATCTGGAAAGGATTGGCAAAACAAACAAATAATTTACTAAAGAAATGCTATCTGAATTTGTTGCAAAAAAAACTATCTAATTACGAAAAAGCCATAGTCTTAAAAATGGATGGGATAATTTGCATTAGCGAATTGGATGAAAATTGGATGAAAAAACAAAATGCAAAGGACATTAGCACTATACCATTTTCCATTGATACAAAAAATTATGAAATAGTTTCCACAGAAAAAAATACTATTTTTCACATTGGGTCTATGGATTGGAGAGCAAATATTGATGGGGTAAATTGGTTTTTAAATAAAGTATTTCCTCTTATAAATCAGCAAAAAAAAGAAGTTATTTTACACTTAGCTGGCAGAAATATGCAAGATTATTTTAATGATTTAAGCGGTGAAAATATAATGATTGATGGAGAAGTAGAAAATGCAAAAGAATTCATGAAAAAATATAATTTGATGATTGTACCACTTTGGAGCGGAAGTGGTATCAGAATTAAAATTCTCGAAGCAATGGCACTTGGAAAAACCATCATTAGCACAACTATTGGTGCATCTGGAATTAATTATCAAAATAAAAAAAATATTTTAATTGCTGATACTGCTGAGCAGTTTGCAAATCAGATATTTTGGTGTTTTAACAATCCTTTGGAAAGCCAAAAAATTGGCGAAAATGCCAAGCTAAATATTCAAGAAAATTACAGCTCAGAAACAATAGGACTCAATTTATTCGCTTTCTTAAACAAAATTCAAAGCTCATGACATATCTGTTTTGGATTTGCTTTTTTCTATTGGCTTACACCTATTTTCTATTTCCTGTTGCTGTTATTTTATTTAGTAAAAACAAAAAACTAAATTCCAACTTCTATAATGAAACAGAGGTAATGCCATCTGTATCCATACTTATTGCCGCTTATAATGAACAAGCCGTGATAAAAGAAAAAGTAATGAGTATAATAGACAGTGATTTTCCGAACAGCAAAATTGAAATTATTATTGGCTCAGATTGTTCAGACGACAATACAAATCAAATTATCAAAGATTTAGAAGTGGGATTTCCTTTTATCAATACAATAATTTTTGAGGAAAGAACAGGAAAGTCAGGCGTAGTAAACAAACTGGTAAGGCAAGCTAAAAACGAAATCCTTATTCTTACTGATGCCAATATAATTTTTAGTAACAATACCATTTCATCTCTTGTTCGACACTTTAAAAATCTTGATATTGGACTTGTAGATACCAATATGGTAAATGTTGGAATAAAGAAAAGTGGAATTTCATTCCAAGAGAAAACCTACATTAGCTGGGAAGTAAAATTCAAACATGCGGAGAGTAAATTATGGGGGATGCTTATGGGACCATTTGGCGGTTGCTTTGCTATCCGAAAATCTTTATTTACTCCAATTCCTGAGAATTTTTTAGTAGATGATTTTTATGTCTGCATGAATATTTTACAAAACGGACATGGCGCAATAAATGATTTACAGGCCATTGTTTATGAAGATGTTTCTAATCAACTTTCAGAAGAGTTTAGAAGAAAAAAAAGAATCTCCATGGGAAATTTTATCAATCTTTTTCATTTTAGAAAATTACTACTAAAACCTTTCACCAAATTAGGATTCATTTTCATCTCTCATAAGGTTATAAGATGGTTTGGTCCTGTATTGTTACTTCTTATTTTTCTGGCAAATTATTCCTTAATTTTAGATAGTATTTTTTATAAAACCACTTTCTTTGCACAGCTTATATTATTTATTTTTCCATTTATTGACCTCTTATTAAGGAAAATCGGAATACATATTATAATTTTGCGTTTTATTACACATTTTTACTCCATGAACTTGGCACTACTGATTGGAATGATTGATCATCTAACCGCCAACAAAAAAGGAGTTTGGGAACCAACAAAAAGAAAACAGGATGAAATTTAATACCATAAAACAAGCCATTGAGGATATAAAAAAAGGTAAAATCATTATTGTAGTAGATGATGAAAACAGAGAAAATGAGGGAGACTTTGTAGCTGCTGCCGAAATGGTAACTCCTGAGATGGTAAATTTTATGGCAACTCATGGTAGAGGACTTATTTGTGTCCCTTTAATTGAAGATAGATGCGAACAATTAGGACTTGATTTAATGATTGGAAAAAATACTGCTGCCTACGAAACACCTTTTACCATTTCAGTTGATTTAATTGGGCATGGTTGTACAACAGGAATTTCGGCATCTGACAGAGCGAAAACCATAAAAGCATTAGTAAACCCAAATACCAAAAAAGAGGAATTGGGAAGACCTGGACATATTTTTCCCTTAAAAGCCAGAAAAGGAGGTGTATTGAGGCGTTCCGGACATACAGAGGCCGCTATTGATTTGGCTCGTCTTGCTGGTTTGCAATCGGCTGGTGTAATTGTAGAAATTCTGAATGAAGATGGTTCAATGGCAAGAACCCCTGAACTTTTTGAAATTGCTAAAAAGTTCGATTTAAAATTTATTACAATCAAAGATTTAATTGAATACCGAATCCAGAATGAAACCTTAATTATTGAAGAGGCATCTGTGCATTTACCTACCAATTTTGGTGATTTTAATATGAAGGCCTTTAAGCAAATAACCAATGGACAACTGCACCTTGTGCTTATAAAAGGAAAATGGGATAAAGATGAGCCCATTTTGGTAAGGGTGCATTCTTCTTGTATGACAGGAGATATTTTTAGTTCCTGCAGATGTGATTGTGGTCCTCAATTACAAGCTTCTCTTTCGAAAATTGAAGAGGAAGGAAAAGGTGTTTTGGTATATATGAATCAGGAAGGAAGAGGAATTGGCCTACTCAACAAACTAAAAGCATACGAATTGCAAGAAAAAGGCAAAGACACAGTGGAAGCAAACCTTGAACTTGGCTTTAATGCAGATGATAGAGATTATGGAGTTGGCGCCCAAATTTTAAGATATATTGGCGTTTCAAAAATAAGATTACTTTCCAATAATCCTAAAAAAAGGGTTGGACTTATGGGTTATGGCATTGAGATTGTAGAAAATATCCCATTGGAAATTGAGTCGAATGAGCATAATGAGTTTTATCTGAAAACCAAAAGAGATAAAATGGGGCATTCCTTCAAAAATTTAGATGAGTAAAAAAACAATTATTCTAGCAATTGAATCCTCTTGTGATGATACTGCTGCTGCAATTTTAGAAGATAAAAAAGTCTTATCGAATGTGGTAGCTAATCAAGAAATACATCAGCAATATGGTGGGGTTGTTCCTGAATTGGCCTCTCGTGCACATCAGCAAAATATTATTCCAGTAGTGGATACTGCCATAAAAAAAGCCAAAATCAGAAAACAAGATATTGATGCCATTGCTTTTACAAAAGGTCCAGGGCTTTTGGGTTCCCTTTTGGTAGGCAGCTCTTTTGCAAAATCCTTTGCAATGGGGATGGATATTCCCCTTATTGCTGTAAATCATATGCAGGCGCATATTTTAGCTCATTTTATTGATAAAGGGAAACAGCTGCCTAGCTTTCCTTTTTTATGCTTAACGGTTTCTGGTGGGCATACACAAATAGTAAAGATTGATAGCCCATCAAAGATGCAGGTAATGGGCACCACATTAGATGATGCTGCTGGTGAGGCGTTCGATAAGTCTGCAAAAATATTAGGATTTTCCTACCCAGGCGGCCCGCTAATCGATAAATGTGCAAAGGGTGGTAATATTCATGCTTTTACTTTCGGTAAGCCAAAAATAAAAGATTTGGATTTTAGTTTTAGTGGTCTGAAAACATCCATACTTTATACCATACAAGCCGGAATAAAGGAAAACCCAAATTTCATAGCTGAAAATAAAGAAGATTTATGTGCTTCTATTCAGCATGCCATAGTTATAATTCTAATTGATAAATTAACAAAAGCCATAAAGCAAACAGGGATTACACAAATTGCAATTGCAGGTGGCGTATCGGCAAATTCTTATTTAAGAAATCAGTTAAAAGTATTGGCTAAAAAAGAAAATTATAAGTTATTTATTCCAAAGTTTGAATACTGCACTGATAATGCAGCTATGATAGCCATTGCCGGATATTACAAATATTTAGATAAGGATTTTGCAAATCAAACGGAAATACCTTCTGCTCGTTTACTTTTTTAAAAAGTCAATAGTAACATCAATTGCCTCTTGCAGAGGGGTGGGATATTTCTCTAAATCATAAGGATGGAAAGCGCCTAAAACATGGTCAGTTCCTTTAATAATGTGCAATTGAGAATCAGGATTCCATTTTTGTAGATTTTTTGCTTCTTCCAATTTTACTGTTGGATCCTCACTTCCATGAATAATAAGCTGTGGGATTTTTATACTTTCTACTGCTTTTTTAATATCAATTCGGTCTTTATTTGCAATGCAGTTTTCATAAAATTGAAAGTACATTGGCATGTTCTGTTTAGTACGTCCATTGTATACAAAAGCCACCCCTTTTTCTTTCCAAAGAGCTATTCTTTCCTTTGTTGTTTTATTTGTAAAATCGGATGGAGAAGCCCAGCTAACTACTTTACTAATTCTATTTTCCTCTGCTGTTTTTAGCATGGAAATCCCTCCACCCCTGCTATGGCCGAAAAGATAAATTTCAGCATTAATAAAATTCTCCTCTACCCAATCCAGAACAAAGCCCAAATCATCTAATTCCTTGCAGAAATTGTTATTTCCAAATGCCTTCAAATCTACAAAATCAATAGGGTCAGAACTAGTTGTTCCGTTATGCGAAAAATTAAATTTTACAAATACAAAATTGTTTTCAGCAAATGTTTCTCCAATTTGGTTAAATGCCCCCCAATCTTTAAAGCCCTTAAAACCATGCGAGAATACAACCACCCTTTTTCCCTTCTTATTTTCTTTGTAAGTTACATCAATAAGTATGGGACGGTTACCTGTTCCAATTATTATGAAAATTTGTTGATTTGTCATTTGTTAATGCTAATATTTGTTGTTAGCAACTCTAGTTTTTATTTTAAAAAAGTAAAACTATCAAGGTTATTACCTATTATTAGAATAAAAAAATAAGTAAACTAAAAAAATATTTTTAATCCACTTTTAAACACTTACTCCAACAAGCTCAGCTATTTTAGCGCCAATCTGAGCTGGAGATTCTACTACATGCACACCACACTGGTTTAAGATTCTCATTTTAGCTTCTGCTGTATCGTCTTTTCCACCAACAATTGCACCCGCATGCCCCATGGTTCTCCCTTTTGGGGCGGTTTGCCCTGCAATGAAACCAACAACTGGTTTTGTTCCATTTTTCTGAATCCACTTAGCAGCATCCGCTTCTAATTGTCCACCAATTTCTCCAATCATTACAATGCCATCAGTTTGGTCATCATTCATAAATAGTTTTACAGCATCTAATATGGTTGTACCTATTATAGGGTCACCTCCTACTCCTATTGCAGTGGAAACACCCAATCCTGCTTTTACTACTTGGTCAGCTGCTTCATAAGTTAAAGTCCCTGATTTTGAGACTACACCTATTCTTCCTTTTTTGAAAACAAATCCTGGCATAATGCCACATTTTGCTTCCTCTGGCGTAATTACTCCTGGGCAATTTGGTCCTACCAAAATACTATCTTTATCTGATAAGTATTCTTTCACCATTATCATATCTTTTGTAGGAATACCTTCTGTAATACAAATGATAACTTTAATGCCGGCTTGGGCTGCTTCCATCACTGCATCAGCTGCAAATGCTGGTGGCACAAAAATAAGAGTGGTATTGGCATCAACTTCCTTTACTGCATCTTCTACAGTATTGAAAACGGGCTTTCCTAAATGGGTTTGTCCGCCTTTTCCGGGAGTTACTCCACCTACTACATTGGTTCCGTAATCTATCATTTGCTCGGAATGGAAAGTTCCCTCACCTCCTGTAAATCCTTGAATGATAACTTTTGAATCTTTATTTACTAATACACTCATTGTTTATTTTATTTGGTGTGCAAAATTAGAACATTAAAGCATTTTACAAAGGATTTTAAATACTTTTGCAGAATGAAAAAAAAATAAAAAAAATACTTTTAATAGTGTTAATTATAATTGGATTAATTGCTCTTGGGATTCTGGATATTGTCGGAATTTTACAAAAAGGCATGGGGTTTTTCTTTTGTTAACACCTACTTATTAAATGAAAAATTACAAAAGAAAAGATACGATTTGTGCCTTAGCAACTGGCAGTGGAATAGGAGCAATTGCTATTGTCCGTATATCAGGAAATCAGGCAATTAATATATGTAATAAAGTGTTTTCAAAAAATTTGGAAGATGTAAAATCTCACACTATTCATTTTGGTACTATAAAAAATGATAAGGAATTAATTGATGAAGTGTTGCTCAGTGTTTTTAAGAATCCGTATTCTTTTACTGGGGAGGATGTGATTGAAATATCATGTCATGGCTCTGTTTTTATTCAGCAACAGATTTTACAATTACTTACTAAAAATGGATCTCGAATGGCCAATCCTGGGGAGTTTACTTTAAGGGCTTTCACAAATGGGAAAATGGACCTTTCTCAAGCAGAAGCAGTAGCAGATTTAATTGCATCAGAAAGTAAAAAAGCACACAAAATTGCAATAAACCAAATGCGTGGAGGATTCTCAGATGATTTGAAAAAATTGAGAGAACAACTCATCAATTTTGCCTCTTTAATTGAATTGGAATTAGATTTTTCGGAAGAAGATGTGGAATTTGCCAATCGTGAGCAGTTTAACGAATTGCTTTTATTGATAAAGGAAAAATTAACAAAACTGATTGATTCATTTCAACTAGGAAATGTAATAAAAAACGGAATTCCTGTTGCAATTTTGGGTGCGCCTAATGTGGGAAAATCCACACTGCTTAATACTTTGGTAAATGAAGATAGAGCCATTGTTTCTGAAATTGCAGGAACGACCAGAGATACCATTGAAGATATTATTAATATTGAAGGAGTTCAGTTTCGATTTATCGATACCGCAGGATTAAGAGATACAAGCAACAAAATCGAAATTATTGGAATCCAAAAAGCATTGGAAAAAGCAGAAAAAGCGAAAGTTATTATTTATTTGTTAGATGCTACAGCTGATTTTAAAGCCCAAGAAAAAGAGATTAAAAAAATTAAAAAACTACAAAACAAAATGATTGTTGTAGTGAATAAAACAGATTTGAATCCAAATATTTGCAAAACTCTAAAAAAGAAAAATTATCTATTTATTTCTGCCAAAAATAAAGATGGAATTGAGGATTTGACAAAAACCCTTATAAGTATTATTGACATCAATTTATCCTCAGATGAAACGATAATCAGCAATAGTCGCCATCAAGAAGAATTGAGTAAAACACTAGTAGAAATCATTGCAGTAATTGAGGGGTTAAACAATGATATTAGTGGGGATTTGTTGGCAATAAATATTAGGCAAGCTCTTTATCATTTAGGCTTAATAACTGGGGAAGTTACTACTGATGATTTACTCGGGAATATATTTAGTAAATTTTGTATCGGAAAATAAAGCAGTGCATACGAATTCATCCATTGTACTTTATGATGCACACTGCAATTTTTGCAGTGCCATAGTTCGTTATTTTAAACAGAAAGACAAAACGCATGTTATCCTTTGGATTGAAAATGATAATAAAAAAGCAGTAGAAATTATTTCAAAATTGAAATTAGAAAAACACATTGATTCCATCATTTGGACAGATGAGAAGAACTACCTCACAAAATCAGTAGCCCTTATTAAAATATTAGAAATCCTAAATTGGAAAATAAGACACTTTTTAAAGTTATGCCCTACAAAATTGACTGATTTTATTTATGACTGTATTGCAAAGAATAGATATCTGATAAGTAGTTGT
>Ga0114996_10007893_pt1 | contig 11944 bp, 10 predicted proteins | sample ArcticOcean_MG_C_4_FD_87039 | JGI IMG/M metagenome (GOLD analysis project Ga0114996, IMG submission 87039) | Marine microbial communities from western Arctic Ocean - ArcticOcean_MG_CB4_134 | ecosystem: Environmental > Aquatic > Marine > Oceanic | place: Arctic Ocean: Canada Basin | collected... | reverse complement strand
GCCCCGCCATATTAAACACCGCCAACTCTACCGCCCCAGCAAGCGGCAACGCAAAACGAATAACCGTCTCGCTATTAAACGGATTGGGATAATTCTGCGCCAAATCAAAACGCTCGGGCACTACCGAAGTCTGCTCTTCCAACACCGCCGTCGACGGCGCGTACAGCGAGCGCACCAACCGCACCCCATCCCAGTGGAAAGTACCCTTCAAATCGCCGGACAAACCAATGCGCCCGATAAGACCATCGGCAGGAAAAGCATCCAGAGGAATCTCCACCACCTGCCATTCCTGGCGATTTAAATCTATACTCGCAGCAGCGCCGTCCAGCAAAGAAATCCGATGCTCGGTGCGCAGCGGGGTCAGCGTCGTCAATACCGCCTCCAACTGCGATCCCTGGGCATCGCCCGGGTGAAAAGCAAAGCGTAGCGCCTTATAACCCACCAGTTCGATTTCATCGGCGGCGATGAGGCTCAAAAGCCAGCCTTGCGCCGTGGTCAACGGATTGGCCGCTACGGCGCCGGAAAGCGCGCCCTCAAAAACCGGCCCAGTATCAGAAAACTTGGGCGTGCCAGCACCCAGCGACCCCAGCGCTCTCCAGCCTTCCAACAACGCATCATCCAGCACCACCAAATCCTCGCCAGGCAAAACCACGACGCGGGCCGGCAAGGTCATTTGCCCCACACCCTTATCCGTGTTCTGCACAATGCGCACCGGCACTTCTTTGACACCGTTGCTCGCCTCAATCTGCACACTCGTCTCCAGCACGTAGGTATCGCCTTCAACGCGCCGCAGCGGCACGGCGGCCGGGCCACCCAAAGCGCTCAAATCGGCGACCAACTCCGGCGGCTCGCCCTGGGGGTCAAAACGCAGCAACTCAACCGTGATCCCCAAGTCAATCGCACTGCCGGCCACCAGAGTGTCGGGCGGGGCGTGCTGCCACTGCGCAAAAACCGGACTCAAACCAATGCGCACCACGACGCTATGGGTGTGATCGCTGGTAACGTAGAGGTGCCCCTGTTGATCGCTGGTGACGCCCACAGGTCGGCCCCACAAATCGTCGCGCACCAGGCTGGGACCAAAGCCGGTAAGGAAATCGGCCACCCGCGCCTTGGAGCCGTCGGGCTCGCTAAATACAGCGATCACCTTAAAACCGGGCACCTGGGCCAGCAGACCGCCGGAGCGCCCACCGCGCACGGCCACAAAAGCCGCGTTGCGGTAGCGGGCCGGCAATAAATCACCGCTGTAAAAATGAATGCCCATAGGCGCCAGGTGGGCCGGGATCAGCACCGCCGGCACATCCATATTTTGCACTGCCAGACTGTCTGCCGACGAGAGCGGCAGCATCTCGCTGTAAACGCCAAAGTCTACAAACATCTTATTGGCATATCCCAAGGGCCAGCCGTAAAACCCGTCCTCGCGGAGCGGCCCAACCCATTCGGGCGGCAAAGATGCGCGCCTCAAAGCCGGGCGGCAGGGCAAATTGCACCTCGTCGCCCAGGTGGCTGAATTTCTCGGGCACAATGGCGCGCACCGGCGTCAATTGCAGATCCTCCTCCGGGGACAAGCTAAACTGCGGTGGATTCTCTTCCTGCGCAGCACTGGCAATTGCAGAGAGGACCGAAAAGGCGACGATGGCGAACGTAAACATAATTACCTCGTGAGAAATGGACGGGGCAATATTATTTTAGCAAAGACTTTTTAATAACACCAAAGCTTGCAGGTTGGATGGCCGTGCCCCCCGGACCGAGAAACTGCATCTCGTAGATGGTCGCTCCTCCGATGACCTGAAAACTAATATTGTCGATAGGCGAGGGCGAGGCGCAGGGGATATCGTACCAACCCGAAAGTCCTTCCGGTGTCATTTTCTCCCAGCCGTAGGCCGGCAATTCCTCACCCAGGCGCAGTCCCTCCTCTGTGAAGCTGCCACCTACATAACCAAAGAGCCGGTAGGTATGCAACTCACCCAGGTAAACCCGCACCGTCTCCAAACGCACGGTGTCGGGCCAGGAGACGGCCAAGAGACCAATCCAAACCCATTGCACCGCCTGGGCTTCTGAATCCGTGTCGGGAGTGCGCCCGTCGGTGAGCCAGGCCATCTCACCCATCCAGACATTGTGGGTCGTGGCCATGGTAACGGCATCAAAGGTGATGTCCTTAGCAGCGAAAACCTCTAACGCCACCAAGACGGTGATTGCGCTTATCAACCACACCCATCTCTTATAAAAGGGCGTTAGCGTCCGCTGCCTCAGGCTTTCCACTCTTCGAGCCACTGGTATTTTTCGGGCAGGTATTTTCCACCAGATTGCTCTGCTGCATCTGCATAAATCTGCAAAAGTTGAGCCTCTGCCTGAGACAAACCATCCCCCTGTACCGCCCCGACGTTTTCTTCAACTTCAGCAATCGAATTCATCGCCGGAATCGTACTGCTTATCTCCGAAGCCCCCAGAATAAATTTCAACGCCGCCTGCGGCAGAGTGGCTTCAACACCTTTCAAGGGTTCGAGATCGGCGTCATCCGGTTTTAAATTGAGCAATCCACCGCCGCCAAATGGTTTTATAGCTATGAGTCCCACCCCTCTTTCCCTGACTAAATTGGCAAATTCGGGATCCGGACAGGGGACAAATACACAGTCCTGAGCCGCCGTCTTCGGCACTGGAAGAGGCGCCAGGCCCGCCTTGACCTGTCCCCAAGAGGAGGCGTGTACCGAAGTAACCGGGGAAAATCTCTGATGGCGAAAATTATAGGGAAAGAACAGGTAGTCCAATTCGGGATAAGTGCGCAACATTTCCACCAGCATCTCCTGGTCGTGGGCGGTCAAACCGATGGCCCTAACTTTTCCCTGTTCCTTGGCTCGTTGCAGAGTTTGGATACGATTTTCTATGTCATTGCGATTAGAGCTAATACTTGTATAGATACGGTACATATCAATCACATCTGTATCAAAGGTTTCTAAAGCAAAATCTATTTCGTCCATTACTTGAGAGGCAGACCACACCGAGACCAGAGAGATGACCACATCCTGGCGCACCGGTCCCAGCACCTCGCTCATCAAACTAAACTGCTGGTAACTATGCTCGTAGATATCAAAGAGCGTAATGCCCAGCTCTATACCTTTTCTGACCTGTGCCATCCTCGTCGGACGGTCGTTGATGTTTCCCTGATCAACATGCGATCCAAAGCCGAGTGCAGAGACCGAAATCCCAGTCTTGCCCAGCATCCTATATTTCATGCCGCCCACATTATTGCTAGGCTGCGAATCACCTATAGAACCAAGCAAGGCCCCGGCCCCCAATGTAGCAGCGGTCACCTTATGAATAAAACTCCGGCGCGTCAGTGGCGCGTGCACATTCTGCAATGCCTGGTAGTTCGATCGAAAAGATGTCATATGGACCGCCTTTCTTGCACAGATTAGATGGCTACATCGTTAGTACTTACAATACACCAAAGGATCATCAAATCCAAACAAAAACCGAGACATTTTATGACCACAAGCCCCGCACAGCAAAGTCCAATACCTTGATACAGTACCCAAGTTGAAGTAATTTCCCACTGTATTTTATAACGCCAACGTCCATCTTCTGGAGATCGATTCCAACTATGAGCCCAAATACCCACCCCGCATTAGCAAACCTCGACGCCCGCCTAGAAGAGCTAGAAAACCAAGGCTACACCATCTTCCCCGCCTATCTAGACCGCGCCACCACCGCCGCAATGCGCGCCCACATCGACCGCCTCGCCGGCCCCATCACCGCTCCTTCAAAAACAGCCGACCGCCACGGCCTACGCCATCCCATTGCAGGCGAAATCATGGCGCGCCTAGCACGCAATCCCACCACCCTCGCACTGGCCGAAATCCTAATCGGCTCGCCGGACCTGCGCATGCGCGAACAGGTTCTAATTCGCACCGACCCGGGGCCGCCCCCCTACGAACCCATAGGATGGCACATCGACGCCGCCTTCTGCCGCCAAGAATTCGCCGCCCGGCCGCGCCAAGTCTATTACCAAATGCTGCATTACTGCAACACCGTTGCCCCCGGCGGTGCCGCCGTTTTGATTGTGCCGGGATCGCACAAACGCTCCCTCGCCGCCATCGACGCGGCCGGATCCGGACAGCACCCCATCGACAACCACACCGCCGGGGTCCCCGACGTGCAAGACGGCGAGGGCATCGAAATCTGCGCCAATGACGGCGACCTCATCCTCTTCAATCCCCTGTGTTACCACGCCTCTTCTCCCAACCGCACCCAGCAACCCCGCTACGTATATTTCACCTCGTTCTACCATCCTTCAGCAACACGCCTGGTAGAGTTAGTGCGCCGCACCGAATACCGCGACCATTTTCCCGACTCACTGCGCCAGGGCCTGGGACCCGAATTGCAATACCTGCTCGAATATTGATGCCGATTGGATAAGCACACGTCCGCGAAAGGGCCAACACCATGAAATTAACCGAGCCGCAAATCCAAACATTCCACGCCGAGGGGTATCACATACTCGGCGACCTATTAAGCCAAGAAGAAACCGATCGCATGGCCCAAGTCTACCTCGACTGCCTGGCTAACCACCAACCCAAACACGACAGTCAACGGGTCAACAAACTGCGACACAGCGCCGATGCCGACGGACGTGTCAGCGAGTTCTACCAACTGCGTTGCGCCCACCTGATGCATCCCGACTTTGACGCCATTATACGCGATGAGCGCCTGCTCGACGCGGTCGAAAGCCTGATCGGGCCCAATCTGCGCATTGTGGTATGCCAGGGCATGTACAAACCGCCGCACACCGGCGACGAAATCCAATGGCACCAGGACGACTATTACTTTCGGGTAGACAAAACCAACGCCGTGGTCAGCTGCTGGCTGACCTTTGACGACGCCACCATCGACAACGGCTGCATGTGGGTGATTCCCGGCGCCCACAAACACATGGTCGAGCACCAGGACGTGCCGGGCGGCCACGGCGGTTATTACATCCCCGGCATGGACGAGACCACAGCTGTGCCGATCGAATTAAAACGCGGTCAGTGCATGTTGCACCACGGACTGATGGCGCACCGCACCCTGGCCAATACGACCGATGTACATCGCCGCGCCCTGGCAATCCACTACATGGATGCCACTGCCAAACCCAGCGAGTTGCGCCAGCAAGAACCGCCGGAGAATATGCCGATCGTGCGCGGCCAGGGCGTTGAATGGTAAATAGAGGATACGAGGCAGGCTCTAAGCAAAATCATAAAACGCATCCAAACGCCTCACCTGGATCAAGCCCTGCGCGATTTTCCCGTCGCCATTTTACACGGCGCCAGACAGACGGGCAAAACGATGCTCACCCAGGTACCCTAAATTGGCAAAGATCACTTCTATCTGACCCCCGACGATTTCGATGTACTCGACTTGGCCCGCAGAGATTCGACGGCTTTATTCATGGGGCGCGAGCGCATCTTTCCCAGAGTCCTTATAAAAATAGTCGCACAGAGAAAAATAGGCTTTCTCTGTTAAAAATTGTGTATATTTATCATATGATCGTAAAATTACACAATTTTTAATCACTGCGATGCAATACCTACCTCGAACTATTGAACCCATTCTGCGCGACTTCCTAACGACTTTTCCCGTCGTCGCGCTCACCGGTCCACGCCAGTCCGGCAAATCGACCTTACTACAGCAACTCCTGAGCGATTATACCTACGTCACCTTCGACGATATGCGCCAAATCGCCCTCTTCGAAGACGATCCAGAGCGCTTCATGCAGACCTATGCCGACCGCATCGTCTTCGACGAAGTGCAGAAGGTGCCCAACCTCTTCAACTACATCAAGCTGGCGGTAGATCGGGATCGCGGCCAATACGGCAAGTTCGTGCTCACCGGCTCAAGCCAATTCCTCTTGATGCGCGATATATCCGAAAGCCTGGCCGGTCGCATTGGCCTGCTCTCCCTACTGCCTTTTGATTGCGCCGAAATTCCCGCCGACCTGCGCCGCCAAGCCGTCTGGCGCGGCGCCTATCCCGAATTGGTGACGCGCCGTTTCCGCGGCGCCGACGATTGGTACGCAGCCTACATGGATACCTATATCAGCAAAGATATCCGCGACCTAGCCCAGATAGGCGACCTGCGCGATTTCCGCCGTCTCATCCAATTGCTGGCCGCCCACACCGCCCAACTCTTAAACCTGTCGCGCTTTGCCAGCGATCTAGGCGTGGCCGTCTCCACCGTCAAGCGCTGGGTTTCCCTGCTAGAAATGTCGTACGTAATATTTCTGCTGCCGCCCTATTACGACAACTTTGGCAAACGCATCGTCAAAAGCCCCAAAGTCTACTTCTACGACACCGGCCTGGTCGCCTCCCTTACCGGCATTCGCAGCGCAGAGCTCTACGAGCAGGGCCCCATGGCCGGCAGTCTATTCGAAAACTTCATCGTCGCCGCAGCGCTAAAGCGGGACAAACACTTAAATCTTCGATCGGAATTCTACCACTACCGCACCAATCACGGCGTCGAAATAGACCTCATCATCGACCGGGGTACCCAACGGGAATTTATCGAAATCAAAAAGTCCTCTACCTTCCGACCGCGCATGATCAAAGTGCTAGACGAATTCGCCACCCAAGCGACGGATGGCGCAACCTTGATCTATGAAGGCGAGGACTTGCCAACCATCGGCAAGGTAAGCGTCCAGAACTGGTCTAGCTATTTCTCCTAAGCAAGAAAACGTACTATTCCCAAACCGAAGCATCTACCCGTCCATCGCGCACATAAGCACGGATCGCCTGCATTGAACGGCGAAAGACCGCCAGAATAGCCTCGCCGTAAGAATCCAACGAAGCCTGCAAAACCTCCAGCTCACCTATCTCGTCTGGTGCAGTGGCCAGCCGCGCCAATCCAGTGATGCGCTGCACATCGCCTTCTAGCAAGGCGGTCAGGTCTTCCAGCCCAATCTCCAAAAAACCGCTCACTTCCTCATTAAAACGGGTTTCTTCCAGCCGAATAAAACGCGGATAAAGATAGAAATGCTGGATGGCACGCCGGCACGCCCAGCTCTCACTTTCCAGCGGCCTATTGCCCAGATAGATCAACGCCTCCTCTGCCAATCGCACCCCAACTTCCTCCTCAAATTCGCGCATCGCCCCCTGCCGATGTCCTTCCTCGGCAATCACGTGCCCGCCTGCTGGCGCGTCGATATTGCCAGCAAAGGGATCGCCCGGCCGCGCCCGCACCTGCAATAAAAGCCGCGCCACTCCCTCTTTATCCACGTACGCCACCCAAACAAAAACCAGCCAGTGCCAATCGCCATCCCTATGCGCCTGGTCTCGTGTTTTAATCCCAACCTTGCGGCCTTCCCCATCAAATACCGCAATATATTCTTCTTGCTTCATAGTCATTTCCCATTCGCGAAAAAATAAAGCAACTCAGGTTGTGAATTGTAATTTTTCTATAATATCGCCGCGACGGTGTACGGTCGCCAGGGCCTGTCCCTCAGCGAACGTTATCTTGATCAACGCAGTACACATCCATACGATCACTTGCGTTTGGGGGTGGGGGTTTTGCCGGCGGTGCTTTGTGGGGGCGGACGCCGGGGGCAAAGGGCGGCCGGGACTCACAGCCGCAGGCTGTGGGGGCGCGGAGCGGGGCAGGCCGCCCTTGGGATTCACAAAGCACCAGAGGCAAGGCCCCCACCCCCAAACACCCCACGCCCCCCTTCCCCCCACCTTGATCCCCGTACTCCGATACGATACATTCTCAGCCAAGCAGCGCGCTGTCTCTTCGATCCGCCGGAAAGCACTTAATGCCTTCACCCACCGTCTGGTCAACCAGACCATAGAAACGAGCCCAAAATGTCCGATACGTTCTGGTTTAATCGCTTCATCGAATATTGGAACCTACCCACCGCCGATGCCGTCCTCGACCACGTGCGCCGCGCCCAAATCCAGCTCGTACAAACCGGCAACTTTGGCCCCGACTTCTACAGCATGGCCGCCGAAACCGAAATAGAGCGCTCCTGGACCGGTATGCCCATCTATGGCATCGAAGAAAACCTCGCCCTAGCCGCCGAACTCATCCCGCAAATACAGGAAGCCGGGGCCCGCGTCGTCGGCCAGTTATCGATGACCATGCACTTTGGCAACCACAAAGAAAATGTCGGCCTCTTCGGCGAGGTGTGGGAGCAAATGTGGACCGACAACCTGCTGGGACCGGCGCCGTGCCCCTCCGTCGCCACCGTCGTGCAATTGGCCCCAGACGGCACCCCCAACCCACGCTTTATCGAAGGACGGCCCCACTACACCTACCGCGGCTGCATCTGCAATCCCGAGTGGTTGGCCGTAATCAAAGCGATGGTGACCAAGGGCCTAAAACTAGGCCTGGACGGTTTTAACACCACCCATAACTACGAATCGTTCTGCCATTGCACCCACTGCACCGCCTATGTGCGACGCCATTTACAAGAAGAAGGCCCCTTCAGCGACGCCGAATTAAAAACCCTCTACGGCACTACACTGGAAGAAACAGAATATCCGCAAATAGCACCCGAAAACACCTCAGCCGAGCTGCTCCAGCGCTTCGCGTCAATGCTCAATAGAGCGGCGGTGCGGCGCCGCAAAGAGGCCTTCGACGACGTCTTTATCACCCACGGCCGCGGCCTGCGTCCCGATCTAATCATAGCCCAGTGGGACCACAAATACGATCTCCGGGTCAGCGACGAGCGCAACGCCCTGCCCCTGGGGGAGTGGGGCCGCGACGAAAGTTATATCTGGTACAGCCAGGGCCCCTATAAATGGGGCAGTTCGATCGACCAGGACTATATAGCCGACATGGGCCTACCCTCGCGTTTTATGCACGCCGCCGGCGAGGGCCGTCCCTTTGTGATAAACAAATACGACTACCGCCGCTGGCGCGTCTGGGCCGGCGAGGCCATGGCGCACGGGGGAGCCGCCCTAGCTTTCCACGCCGGACCGCCGCGCCCCGGCCAGGAGGACAGCACCCGCATCGCGCCCGAAGACTACTACGGCCCAGTCATCCGCTACCAGCGTTTTATGGCCGAGCACGAAGACTTGCTGCACCCGGCCACCCCGTGGTCACACATCGCTCTGGTCTATCCCCACCGCGCCGAAATGGAAGCCGATCCCACCTGCTTGGACGTGCTCAAGCGCGTCGGCGAATGGCTCGAAGACGCCCACCTATTCTTCGACATCATCCTCGATGAACAATTGACCGAGCGCGCCGCCAACTACCAAACGCTCATCCTGGCCGAAGTCCCGCGCCTAACCGCCGCCGAACTAGAACTAGTAGAACGCCATGTCGCCAACGGCGGCACCCTAATATTGATCGGCGCCAGCGGCTTGCTCGACCTCAATGGCCAGGCCCACACCCCGACGCCGCTGCAAAACTGGCGCACGCCTCCAAGCAGCGACCAGATCGGCAGCCGGACCGACGTCGGCGACGGCCGCGTCTTCTACCTGCCCGACGGCCCCTGGCAAACCGAGAAAGTCGCCCTCCGCACCCTAGATGCCGAAATGCCGGTCTACTCCCGACTCCACAACGACCCCTTCGGCCGCACCCTTGTCGACCAAGTGCTGGAGTTGGGCGGCGGCAGCGCGCTGCACACCGACGCCCCGTGGTTCGTGCGGGTGCGCGCTTGGTTGCCCGAACGCGAAAATGCTCTGGTAGTGCACTGGATTAACTACTGGCAGGACGAAGAAGCCGCCATGGAACTTCCCATTCCCATAGGCCCCATTAAGGTCGAGTGCCAATTGCCATCCGGCGCCGCAGTAGACCAGGTCGAATGGCGCTACCCAGAAATGGCCGGCCCGATCACCCTCGAGCACACCATCGACAACGGGCGGGTCCACTTCTCAATCCCCCGGCTCATCGTCTACGGCATGAGCGTCATCAAATTGCGCGGTTGACAAACGGATAAATTTCAAAAAACTACTCATCACCAAATAGCGTGCAATGAGCAGTCTGAGATCTCTACGCCTATTCTCAACCACTGCTAAGTTTTCAGCACCGCTAAGTTTTCAGCGCTTAATGTTCTACACTTCGAACTCAATATAGATCTTTTTATTTTTTAAATTTATCGTTTAAGTATATATTTTAAAACAAGTTACAACTTATTATCCAAAAACATTTTATATGACTCTCAACTAGGCATATACATTGCTAAAATTTAAACAGTCAACATCACCGGTTTCCCAGCGGGAACCAGCAGTGTATTTTTACATCGTCTAATCCGGAAACAAATTTTGCCAAGTTCAGTTTTGTCCACGCCATTTGGGAAAGTAAGCACATTGACTGCCCAACCCCATGCTACCGGGCGCCTTCGCCAAGAAAATCCGCTCCTGCAATGGTTCTACCGAGGCCGTTCCATCTTTGCCAAGCAAATGGCCTTCTACCTACTCTTCATCCTGCTAATCTTGGGCGTCATCAGTTTCCTCTTCTTCTCTACCGCCCGCCAACACCTCGAGCAAGAAGTCGGCAGGAAACTCCAGTACATCGCCAAAATAAGCGCCAAACATACCCCCTTTGACCGCCTCGAACTGATCCAAATCGGCGACGACCAATCCCGCATGGTGCTGCGCCTCAAAGAAAAACTCGCCGAGGTCCAGGAAGCCACCGGCGTCGAAAACATCTACCTCTTTCGGCCCGACGGCAGCACCCTGCTCGACCTGCGCTCCGCCGTCCGCATTGGTCAACCCTACCCATTGGCACACTTTGCCCCAGCCTTTTTGCAGAAATTGGCAGCGCAGAAATCGGTCAATACCCAGGGTTACGCCGACGCCCAGGAAGACATCTTCATCTCGGCCTACGCACCAATTCAGGACCTGGAAGGTCGCCTCTTTGCCATAGTCGGCGTCGACTCGGGCGACGGCGAATTGGCCCTCATCGAGCGCATGCGCCTAATCCTCTATTGGATCGCCTTTGCCGGCATGGCTTTTGCCGCACTGCTGGCATTGTTCTTTGCCCGCGGCATCACTTCGCCCATACGCCGCATCGCCTACACCGCCGAGCAATTGGGCAGCGGCAATTACTCGGCCCGCGCCGAAGTCGAAACCAGCGACGAATTGCGCGTCTTGGCCGACGCCATCAATCGCATGGCCGAACAAGTGCGCAACCGCGACGCGGCACTCAAAGAAATGGCCGCCAGCGTCGCACACGAAATCCGCAACCCGCTCAATTCAATCAAACTCCTGGTCTCCCTGCTCGACGACGATCTGAGCGCACACCATACTGACATGACGCGCTCGACTATAGAGACGCTGCGCTATGAAATCGGCAAACTCAACCGCTTTATCGAGGAGTTTCTCACCTATGCCCGGCCCATCGCCCTCATCGGCGACCAAGTGACAGCCGCCAGCCTTATTTCTAGCGTGCTCGACATGGTAGCAGCCCCGGCAAATGAGAAGAACATCAAATTAGACGTCCATATAAGCGATGAAACAATCCACCTGACTGTCGACCGGCTGCGCCTAGAACAGACCTTGCTCAACCTAGTCCTCAACGCCGTGCAGGCCAGTCAAGAAGGCGGAGAGGTGGCCGTCCACACCCGATTCGCAGCCTCCAAAGATGGACTCGACTTTATTGTCGACGACAGCGGCGCCGGCATTGCGCCCGATATGCTAACGCAAATCTTTGAGCCGTTCTACACCACCCGAATCGACGGCACCGGCCTGGGATTGGCCAACGCCAAAAGAATCGCCGAAGCACACAACGGTGCGCTTTACGCCGAAAATCGGCCCGAGGGCGGGGCGCGTTTTGTCCTGCACCTGCCGCTCCAAAACGCCTGACCCCAACGAGGAATGACACTATGGCTCGCCTGCTCATTGTCGACGACCATAATACACGACAAAACGTAAAAGACCTACCCCTGGGCAACAAAGGGAAATAAGTTTAGGGTATTCACAGCCCGTATTCCCCTTCAACCAGGAGCAGGTCGATGTCCCCCCAAACTAAT
>Ga0114996_10007892_pt1 | contig 11945 bp, 3 predicted proteins | sample ArcticOcean_MG_C_4_FD_87039 | JGI IMG/M metagenome (GOLD analysis project Ga0114996, IMG submission 87039) | Marine microbial communities from western Arctic Ocean - ArcticOcean_MG_CB4_134 | ecosystem: Environmental > Aquatic > Marine > Oceanic | place: Arctic Ocean: Canada Basin | collected... | reverse complement strand
GCATCCAAGTCGGCTAAAGCGGCGCAGGCGAAGCCACTGGGCATGACGCATTGATAGGTTCCGTCGCCTTGGTTCACTTCATGGGTTCCAGTTGGGCAGGTGTTATCCGCCGTAAACTGGTTCGATGGCAAGCAAACATACGCTGTACCCCCAGCGCCGATCACGCCGGTCGCCTGGCAGACCGAGTTGGGGTTTGCGCAGTCGTTTCCAGCATTGCTGCAGGTGGCGTAGCATGCGCCGGAATAACACGTGCCCGTGATGCTGTGGATTCCCGAGGTGAAGAGGCAGGTGTCCGCGTCCGCTTTCCCAGCGCAGGCGGTGACATCGGGTGCTGCACACGTATAACTTCCGTTGCCATTGTCCACTGCATGCGTCCCAGACGGACAGTCGCCAGCGGAGGCATACGTGGCCACACAGCTGACAACACCATCGCCGTCGTACCCCGTGTCGCACGCGCAGCTGAAGCTGCCGTCGGTGTCTGTGCATGTGGCGTTGGCATGGCAGTTGTCTGCGTTTGTGGCGCACTCGTCGATATCGGTGCAGTCACTCGTCACCTCGGTGCCGCCGCCCGCGTAGCCGGCCGCGCAGGTGCATTCGAACGAATTGACCGACGGCGTAGAGCACGTCGCGTTCGCGCCGCACGGGTTGCCTGCGCACTCGTCGATGTCGCTGCAAGTGACACCATCGCCTTCATACCCGGTGTTGCAGACGCAGGTATGTCCGTTGGGGGTTACTGCAGGGACGTATCCCGTGTCTGTGCACGTGGCATTGGCGTCACAGTTGTGCGTGCCCAATGTACATTCATCGATGCCTGCACACCCTGGGTTGCCTCCCTCATAATTGATGCATTGGACGTATTCGGCTGGGCCGCCGCAATTCCCATTGTTGGTGGCGCATTCGTCCTTATCAACGCACGTGGCTGGCGCCCCCTCATTGTTTGTGCAGATCCAGTAGGGCCACCAATCGGTGCCTGGCGCGCCATTGCCACAGATTTGCAAATGAAGCTCAGGGGGGACTTTTATATAGTAATTACTGTTGCACTCATCAATGTCCGTGCAGGTGGTGCCGTCGCCCTCCCAATACTCGTTGCAGGTGCACGTAAAACCGTAGTTTTCGGTGTTGCCGGGGATCTTAACGTAGTTTTCGCACGTGGCGTTGGCATCGCAGTTGTGGGTGCCCAGGCTGCATTCATTGATGTCAATACACCCCGGATTGTCCCCTTCCTGGTTTATGCATGTGGACCATACGGCTGGGCCGCAATGCCCATTGTTGTTGGCGCATTCGTCCTTATCGGTGCACGTGGGCGGTGCGCCCTCATTGTTGGTGCAAAGCCAGTAGTTCCACCATGGGTAGCCGGGGGATTTACTCCCACAGATTTGTATTGCAAGGTCATTCTCATCTTCTTGGGTAATGTCGCACTCGTCAATGTCCGTGCAGGTGGTGCCGTCGCCCTCCCAAAACTCGTTGCAGGTGCAGGTGGCGTCGCTGCCTGTGGCGCTGGACGAGCCGGCGCTGCAGGCGGGGGCTGCCGTGGCGTTGACATCACAAGTCGTGCAGCCGGCAGTGGCCGTGTCGGTTCCGAGTTCCAACAACGAACCAGGGATACAAACATCGGTGACATATTGACCGGCGCCGGGCTCGGCGCAGGTGTCCATGACCGTGTTGGCTCCGATGGTCGATGAGGATCCAGACACACAGGCGCTGGTGACATACAAATCTGCGGTGGGTTCTGTGCAGGTGTCTACCGTCGAATTCACGCCAAGTGTTGTGCTGGATCCGGCATCACAGGTCGTCAAGACGTACTGGTTGGGGTCGGGCTCCTGGCACGGGCTGCATGCCGAGTCCGAGGTCGTGGTGCATGCTGTGGTTGTGTAGTTGCCCACACTGCATGTCGTGCACGCCACACAATCGGTGTTGGGTTCGCCATCGTCATCGAACGTGCCCGCTGCGCAGGCCGTGCAGCTGGTGCCGTCTCCGGTAAAGCCGTCGTCGCAGGTGCAGGTCCAGCTGCCGTCGGTGTCGTCGCAGGCGGCGTTGTCGTCGCAATCGTCCAAGTCGGCGAAGCATTCATTGATGTTGACACAATCCGTGCCGTTGCCGTCGTATCCGGTGTTGCACGCGCAGGCGAACGCGCCGCTCGTGTTGGTGCATGTGGCGTTGGCGTGGCAGTCGTTGGCCGCGGTGGCACATTCGTCGATGTCTGTGCAGCCATCGCCCTCAAATCCCGTATCGCAGTCCGTGCAAATGTCGCCAGAAAAACCCTCAGCGCAAGTGCAACTGAATCCCGCGATCTCGTCGACGCAGGTGCCGCCGCTCTTGCAATAGGGGATGCGAATGACGGTCTCGAAGGTGAGGTCGTGACCGGGTACGGCCACATCATTGGCGTAGTAGGTTCCGCCGGCGTACAGGTCGATGTTCGCGCGCCACAGTTTGGCGTTTTCAGCGAGCAACACAAAGGTATAGGTCTGTCCACCCACCAGGTCCACCGATGGGTTGGTCACGTCGATGGTGTTCCAGCCGGACGCCAACCCCACATTGCGTTGCCACAGCATCTCGCCGCCGGTTCCACTCCCGCTGTACAATCGGAAGGGAGCCACCTGGCTGGCGTGCGCCTTGATCTTGATGGACACCAACGTGCCCGTGTCGCCGGCTACAAACGATTGGCCTGGTTTGGTGCTGATGCCGGCCAAGAGCGACTGGATTTGTTTTTGATCCGACGTGTCCGGTGGTTGGCACTCGTCGATGTTGTTCTCGCAGTCCTTGCCATCGTAACCGGCCGCACAATTGCACTGATAGTCGGCAATTTGGTCCACGCATGTGCCGCCATTTTGGCAGAGATTCGGGTCGCACTCGTCGATGTTGATGTCGCAGTCCTTGCCATCGTAACCGGGCATACAGGTGCAGGTGTAATCGTTGTCGCCGTCGTCGCAGGTGCCGCCGTTTTGACAGGGTTCGGTGGCGCATTCGTCGATGTTGATTTCGCATGTGTCGCCTTCAAAGCCATCGGCACAGGCGCAGGTGAAGCCGTTGACTTCGTCGGTGCAGCCGCCCTCGTTGAGGCAGGGGTTGGGATCGCAGTCATCCGTGTTGATCTCGCAGTCCATCCCTTCATAACCGGGCAAACACAGGCAGGTGTAGCTGTTCACACCGTCCATGCAGGCGCCGCCATTCCAACAGGGATTGGGCGAGCATTCATCGATGTTGATTTCACACTGGGTGCCGCTGAAACCGGCGGCACATTCGCACGTGAATTGCGCCAGGCCGTTCGCACAGATCGCGCCGTTCTGGCAGGGGTCGGGTTCGCACTCGTTGATGTCGTCCGCACAGTTCTTACCTTCCCAACCGGCGTCACACGTGCACGTGTAGTCGTTAATGCCGTCGGCACAGGTGCCGTTGACGCAAGGATCCGGGTGGCACTCATCGATGTTCGTTTCGCACGAATCGCCCTCGAATCCATCGGGACAGAGGCAGATGTAGGTCAAGATATGATCCTGACACTCGCTGCCGTTTTGGCAGTCATTGTCCAGACAATCGTCGATGTTCTGATCGCAATCAACGCCCTCAAAACCGGCCTCACAATCGCACGTGTAGCCACCTTCGCTGTTGGTACAGGTGCCGCCTTGGGGCACCTCGTCGATAATGACCACCGCACACGGGGGTGGATCCGCGGCGCATTCATCAATGTCGTCGCATTGGATACCATTGCCAAGAAAGCCTTCGTTGCATGTGCATTCATGGGTGCCCGGCAGGTTGGTACACAGGGCGTTGGCGTGGCAACCGCCGCTGTCGGTGGCGCATTCATCGATATCGGTGCATGCGGTTCCGTCGCCTTCAAACCCGGGGTTGCAGGCGCATGTGTAGCCACCGTCCGTGTCTGTGCAAATGGCGTCGACGTGGCAGGCGTCTTTGCCTGTCGCGCATTCGTCGATGTTGGCGTCGCATGTCTCGCCGTCGTAGCCCGCATCGCAGGTGATCTTGCAGCTGCCCTCGTCGCATTCTGCGGTGCCGTGGACGACCGTACAGGCCGTGGCACAATCTCCACAATGGCTCAAGTTGGTGTTGAGTTCCGTCTCACAGCCCGTGGCAAAGTCATGGTCGCAGCTGGCCATGCCATCGGCGCAGTCTGATATTTCGCCGATTAATATCAGTTCGTGATCGACTTCGGTACCGCCGGGCGATGCCACATCGATGGTGGCAGTATCGGCGGGAAGCGGTCCAGGGGAAGCACCTGGCTCCACGGCGATCTCAAGGGTGGTGGACTGACCAACCAAGAGGGTAGTGGGCAATTCCATCTCCACGTCGTCGTCTCCAGAGGTGTCCCAGGCGATGATGCTAAATAGGTCGGACGCAATCTGTACGCCTTCGACGATGGCTTCCACTTGACCCGAGTTGGTGACCTTGACGCGTCGTGCGACCCGTGTGCCGGGCTCAATTTGACCAAAATCCACCGTGTTGTCTGTCGCGCAGGTGTTGGCGGCCTCCACGATGCAGAGCGAAACTTCCAAGGTGTCTTCGGGCACGTCGGGTTGGGTCTCTCCGCCTCCGTCGTCCGTAATGGTGTCTTTCTTGTCGTCTGGTCCTGGACCGCAGCTCAGGGTGGCGAGCAGTAACACAAAGGTGGCGAGGACTGTGAATGTTGAAATGTTTCGTAACCGTGTCACTGAATCACCTCGGATGGTCTTGTTCTTAACGTCGGATACCATACCCGAACTGTGAGGGAAAAGTCGACTCTTTGCCGCATGGATTTTGGCGGCCGGTGGGCGTGGCTACGTCAGGCGCCAATCGAGGGCACTCCGACGAAGAGCCGTGCCCCATCGCGGCGAGAAAAGTCAACCAGCGGATGCGAGGTTGGGCTTAGTTGTCGTAGACGACCCATTTCCAGTGCTGGCCATACACACCGGCGGCCACCGAAGCGAATGCCTCGCTTGCGATGCTGTAGACCCATATTCCATCGTAGTCGAATTCGACGGAAACGGAGGCATTCCATCCTGTCGGCGTGATCCCGCCCATGCAGTCATCACCAGACGTGATGTGTGGGATACTGCATCGGTTTGGCAGTGCGTTTGCATCCCATTGACCGTTGCCGCAGTCGAACCCGGCAAAGACACAAAATTCGGCTCCTTCACAAGCAGCTTGATCGCTAATGTCAGCGTTCTCTACTACACAACCGGTGCCTTCTGAGGCGGTTGTGCCAAGCCAAACCGACGTGGCCCCGCTGGTCTGATTGTCCGTGAAGCCCACCTGGTCAATGAATGCTTGCACACTGTTAAATTCGCTGACGACGGACTCCATCTCAGTCTTTGTCGGCAATCGCCAGTTGGCGTCCGGAAGGCCCGAAGCTGCATTCCCGCAAAATCCGAGCTGCCAACCCATACTGGTTGCATCCATATTCGCCCAACTCGTATCCGCTTCACAGTAGCGTTCGCGGATGACCACTTTGGACCAGGTGATGTTTCGTACGTTGTCGACAATGGTGCTGTCTTTCACCTCATAGCTGGCCGCTAGCGCTTCGCACGTGAACCCACCATCGTTGTTGGTGCAGGTCTCGTTGGCACCGCAGTCGTCGGTGCCGTCGGTGCATTCGTCCACGTCTTCGCAGCCGTTGCCCGTGTCGGCATACCCCGTATCGCACGCGCAATCGTAGCTGCCGACGCTGTTGGTGCAGCTGGCGTTGGCGCCGCTGCACGCCACGGGCATCAGGCACTCGGTGTTGCAGGCGTTGGCTGAGCAATACGAGGTGCCGGTGCCGTCCGCGCATGCATCGCAGTAGTCTACGGTCCAGCCGTCCAAATTGTCTGCGCAATAACCGTCTTCTCCCAACACACAGTCATGACAGGTGCTGCCTGGATTGCTGTACCCGGCCACGAATCCACCGGCGCATTCATCGATGTCCTCATCGCAATTGGCGCCGGTGTAGCCGGTGTTGCAGGCGCAGTCAAAACCGCCGTCGGTGTTGGTGCAATTGGCGCCGGCGACGCAATCGTCGGTGCCGGCGGCGCATTCGTCAATGTCGGTGCAGGTCGTGCCGTCGCCGTCATACCCGGTTGGGCAGGTGCAGGTGAAGCTGCCATCGGTGTCGGCGCACGTGGCCAGGGCGTCGCAGTTGTGGGTCGCCATGGAGACGACGCATTCGTCGTTGCAGGAGTTGGGTGGACACCAATCGGAGCCCGTACCATCGGCACAGAGATCGCAGACGGTATCCCAACTCCAATAACATTCGCCGTCCACGTTTTCGACGCACAGTCGGCAAGGCGAGGTGAAGCCGTCATGGTCGTCCACCAGCTTGGTGACGCATTCGTTCACGTTGGCGCAACTCAAACCGTCCCCATCGTAGCCGCTGTTGCAGGCGCAGGTGAAGCTGCCGTCGGTGTTGGTGCAGGCGGCGTTGGCGTCGCAGTTGTCTGTGCCGTCGGTACACTCGTCGATGTCCGCACATGCCGTGCCGTCGCCGTTGTAGCCGCTGTTGCAGACACAATCGAAGCTGCCATCGGTGTCCGTGCAGGCGGCGTTGTCGTCACAGTTGTCGGCGTCCGTCGCGCATTCGTCGACGTTCACACACGCGGTGTTCTCGGTGTTCCAGTCGTAGCCGGTGTTGCAGTTGCACTCGAAGGTGGCGGGGATGTTGGCGCAGGTGGCGTTGGCGTCGCAGTTTGCTGTCCCATCGGTGCATTCGTCGATGTCCGTGCAAACGGTGCCGTCGCCGTCGTAGCCGGGAAAGCACGCGCACTCAAAGCTGCCATCGAAATTGGCACACACAGCGTTTGCATCACAAGGAGCAGGATCGGCGGCGCACTCGTCGACGTCTGTACAAGTCGTCCCGTCGCCTTCATAGCCGCTGTTGCACGTGCAGTCGAAGCTGCCCGCGGTGTTGGCACAGGCGGCGTTGTCGTCGCAGCTGTCCGTCTCCGTCGCACACTCGTCCACGTCGGTGCACGCGGTGCCGCTTCCTTCAAAGCCGGAATTGCAGGTGCAGTCAAAGCTGCCCTCGGTGTTGGCGCAGGAGGCGTTGTCGTCGCAGTCGTCTGTTCCATCCGTACACTCATCGATGTCCGTTTCGCAGGTATCGCCGGTGTAGCCCGCATCGCAATTGGTTGCACAGGCGCCCGCTTTGCAGGAGGAGGTGCCGTTGACGGCCGTACAGGCGGTGTTGCAGCCGCCGCAATTGGCTTTATCCAAGAGGGTGTTTGTTTCACAGCCGTTGGCATCGTCCCCATCGCAGTTGGCATAGCCATCCGAGCAATCGCCCACTGTGGCGGTAATGGTGATCGTGTCCGAGCCACTTTGCCCATCGGCGGTGTTCCAACTCACGGTCAGGCTGCCCTCGGGTACGGCACTGCTGGCTTGGCCGGCTGCAAGCGTGACCTCCACACGGGCCTGCTGGCTGCCTCCAATGGTGGCCGGCGTTTCCGACACGGTTGAGCCCCCGCCATTGTCGACCACGACCACTTGCATGGTGAACACGTCCGAGGTCAGCTCGGCCGAATCAAGGGTTGCTTCCGTGTTGCCGACATTGCGGACTTGGACCGTGACGGTCGCGCTCTCGCCCAAGCCCACGGTGCCAAAATCAATGGCCAACTCGTCGGCGCATTGGTTCGCTTTGAGGACGCATGTCTCCACACCATAGGACGGTGCGGTGTCTTCTGGAGGCGGTGGTGTCTTGGTGTCCGAACCGGGTGTAGAGATGACGGCATCCGAACCGGAACAGGCCATTGCACAACAGAAAAAGACGGCAAGTGAAAATCGGAAAAATGAACTCATGAGCGTACCTTCTGCGAAAGAGAGCAATTCAGCGTCGAATCATAGCCTATTAGGATATGAATCTCTAGGCGTGTTGGCGGTTAATTTACGGGGTCTTCAGTTCATCCAAAACGGCGTTCTTCACATGGGCGTATCCGCCCGTTGTTCCGAGATGGGTGGAGCTGGGTCCAGAGCTTGAGAAGGGGAGGTATACGACCAAATTGCCCTCTGTGTCGTAGATGTACATGTCGTCTTTTCCGCCGTCATGCTGCGCCCACGCGTTGGCTTCGGCTGTGTCTTGAAACACCGGGAAATCGCATTTGTTGGTCAGCGCTGTTACGTAGTTGTCCTTGCCTTTGCCGTTGATGGTCACAAATTGCACATCGGCGCCGTATCCTTCGGTGGTGAGTTCATCGTTCATTTTCTGCAAGTTCCCAGCCTGGGAAACGCAGAATCCTCACGATCCTTCCAGCAAGGCCAGCACCACTACTTTGCCGACATAACTGTCGAGTCCGTACACCACGTTCTCGTTGGTGCCCGGTTGTTTGTCGGCCAACTGCCACGCGGGCGCGGCGGCGCCGACACATGTGGGACCGCAGGTCGCGATGCATTGTCCGCCTTGATCTTCATAGCCGTTTGGACAGTCGCCGCATGCGAAGTTGCCGGGAGAATTGGTGCAGGTCTTCAGTGGATCACAACCGCCGTTGTTGGTGTCGCATTCGTTGATGTCGGTGCAGCCGTTGTCTCCGTCTCCACTGTAGCCGTTGGGGCAGTCGCCACAGTCGAAGTCTCCGGGCGTGTTGGTGCAGTTGGTGAGGGCATCGCACCCGCCGTTGTTGGTCAGGCATTCGTTGATGTCCGTACAGCCGCTGTCTCCGTCCCCGTCGTAGCCGCCGGGGCAGGCACCACAGTCATAGCCGCCATCGGTGTTGGTGCAGTCGGACAGGAGATCGCACCCGCCGTTGTTGGTCAGGCATTCGTTGATGTCCGTACAGCCGCTGTCTCCGTCCCCGTCGTAGCCGTCGGGGCACGCGCCACAGTCGTGGCTGCCCGGGGTGTTGGTGCAGTCGGTGAGCGAATCGCATCCTCCGTTGTTGGTCAGGCATTCGTCGATGTCGGTGCAGCCCGACGCGCCGCCACCGGCGTAGCCTTCGGGACAGTCGCCACAGGTGAAGCCGCCTTCGGTGTTGGTGCACTTGGTCATGGGATCGCATCCGCCGTTGCTGGTGGTGCACTCGTCGATGTCCGTGCAGTCAGTGGCGCCATCGCCGTTGTAGCCCGATGGGCACGGACCGCAGTCAAAGCTGCCGGCTGTGTTGTTGCAACTGGCCAGGGTATGGCAGCCTCCGTTGTTGGTTTGGCATTCGTCCACGTCATCGCAGGACTTGCCATCGATACCGAGTTCAAATCCGGCTTCGCAGCTGTCACAGGTGGTGTCGAGGGTGTTGGTGCAGGTCAGCCCCGATGCGCACTGTGCGATGGGTGTGCAGACCAGACAGGTGGGTTGGCCGACGCTCATCACGTCGAAGATCAGGTTCTGCTCATTGCCCGCGTTGAAGTTCCCCATTCCCACCATGGCGATGGCGGTACTCTCGGTCTTAAGTTTGCCTTCCAGGACGACCTCCAAGTCTTCATCCATGTTGGTGACGGTGATCATATAGGTGCCCGTTTTGGACCACCCAATCTTGTACTTGATCTTGTCACCGCGCAGCTCACCGTCGTTGCTCAATACGGCACTTTGTTCGGTCTTTCCATACACGCGGACGCTGTCATTGGAGTCCGGCGCCATGCCCACCGCCACCGCCTCGTGGGCGCCAAAGCTATCGCCCTTCGCGGTTTTGATGTTGAAGCCGGAAAATGCCACGTCGTTGGCGACGTTGTGTTTGGCCAGCAAGGTTATCGAGCCGGTGTGACTGGTATCGGGGAGAGCGCGAACGAGCGCATATCCGCCGTCGCCGGCGTAGAGGCCAAAGGAACGTGTCCCGCTCAAGGCGTCGGCGCCGTTCGTAAGGTACATGCCGCCGCCCGTGTTTTCGACGGGTTCGCCCCAGGCAGCGTAGCCTACGCCACCGTTGTCATCGGCGTCCCAACCATCCGAATAGGTCGGATCTTCGGCCGAATCGAGAGCGACAGCCGTGCCCGGTTTGGCGTCGGCGGAGCAGGGGCATGCATAGGATCCGCCGTTGTTCGTGCAGACGGCGTCGATCGGGCATTGGGCCGTGCCATCGGTGCATTCATTGATGTCGGTACACCCATTGAGGCCGTCGCCCGTGTAGCCAGCGGGACAGGGTCCGCACTCGTAACTGCCCTGGGTGTCGATGCACTCGGTGAGGGCGTCGCAGCCACCGTTGCTCTCCAAGCATTCGTTCATGTTGGTGCACGTGACGCCGTCACCACCGTAGCCAGCCTTGCACCAACAGTTGAAACCGCCTTCGGTGTCATGACAGTCGGCCATCACGTGGCAGTTGTGCGTTCCCAATGTGCATTCGTCTAGGTTCGTACAACTGACACCATCGCCCTCGAACCCGTTGTTGCACGCACACTCAAATCCACCGTCCGTGTCTGTACACAACGCGTTGTCGTCGCAATTGTCCGTATCGGTCGTGCATTCGTCGATGTTCGTACACGCTGTTCCGTCGCTTTGGTAGCCGTCATTGCAGCTGCATTCGAAGCTGCCGTCGGTGTCGGTACAAGTGGCGTTGGCATCGCAGGGACCCGGATCAGTGGCGCATTCATCGGTGTTGGCGCATGTGGCGCCGTCGCCATTATACCCGGCGTTGCACACGCAGGTGAACTTGCCTTCCATGTCGGTGCAGGTGGCGTTGGTGTCGCAATCTCCTTCGCCCAGCGTACAGTCGTGAATCATGGTGCAGGTGGTGCCGTCACCCTGGTACCCCTCGTTGCAGGTGCACTCAAATCCGCCATCGTTGTTGGCACAGGTGGCGTTGGTGTCGCATGGCGCGGGATCGGCGGCACATTCGTCCGCATCCACATCACATCGATCGCCTTCCCAGCCCGCGTCACAGGTGACGGTACAGGCGCTGGCTTCGCAAGATGCGCTGCCGTTGACCGCCGCGCAGGGTGCATCACAGGCGCCACAGTGGTCAATCGAAGTGCTCAGATCGGTCTCACAGCCGTTGGTTGGGTCTCCATCGCAGTCGGCCATGCCGTCCTCGCAGGGCGGCGCCGTTGTGTCCGGTTGACCCACATCGGGACCGCCATCCACCACAGGAACATCGCTGGATGGTTTGTCATCCGCGGGTTCACTGCAAGCTGTCGAGAAGATCAGGGTCAGGGCGACTAAGCCAATCGAATGTAGTGGGTGTCGGACGTACACGGCGGCTCCTTTGCGCTAAAGTGCGCCCAAGGATACCCAAAAGGGGGCCGTCGTGTCGAGGGGCTCCGCCCAGAAGCTCCGGACGGGGTATCGATGAATGGGGTGCGGCTACTCTTTGATTTCCCAATCGACTTTGTATTCGTCGCAGGTGTAGGTGTTTTGTTCGGCGTAGACTTCAATGTCCAACCAGCCTTTGTCATCGCCTCCACAATTCATCACCATGTGGGCGGTGACACCGGCGGTGACGCCATTGTTGGAGACCGCGCATTTGATGCCGCCTTCGGTCAGGTCGCACTTTCCGGAAGCGGTGGACCAACAGGCGCAAACCTTCACCATCGTGCCCGCTGGTGCTGTGATGTCGACATATCCTTTAATGTCCGTGTCACCCCCATCGGTGACGCAGGGATCCCCAAAAACGCCGGTTTTGCTTTCCACCGCGTACACGCCAAACCAGTCACGGTCCAACACGGGCGCGACGGTGCCCGAAATGCTGCCTTTTTGCGTGCCTGGATAGGTTCCTTTGGTCGGACCGGGTTGCATATTTGTAAAGTCGGCGCCACCGTTGGACGAGTCACCGGTTGGGATGACGCCGTTGTCCACGGTGCCGTCGCAGTCGTTGTCCGCGTAGTCGCAGGTCTCTGCGGACGCGTTGCTCGTTTGGACACATGCGATGGACCCACCTACGCAGGCGGTGATCCCGTCGGCACACACGCCTTGAAGGCTCGTGTCGCAGGCTGCGGCGCCCCCGGGGTTGCCCTCGTCCGCGGTGCCGTCACAGTTATTGTCGATGCCGTCGCAGATCTCCGTGGGGAGAGCGCCACAGGTGCCGCACGCGTTGAGCAACCCTTCGTCCGTGTCGCCGTCACAATCG
>Ga0114996_10007890_pt1 | contig 11946 bp, 14 predicted proteins | sample ArcticOcean_MG_C_4_FD_87039 | JGI IMG/M metagenome (GOLD analysis project Ga0114996, IMG submission 87039) | Marine microbial communities from western Arctic Ocean - ArcticOcean_MG_CB4_134 | ecosystem: Environmental > Aquatic > Marine > Oceanic | place: Arctic Ocean: Canada Basin | collected... | reverse complement strand
TTTAATAAATTATTAAAATTTATATATATTATTTACAATATTGAAAACAATTAAGAGAAATTTTACAAAAATCCAAAATTTGCAAAAATATCCCGCCTATTTTCCAAAAACTCACTTTCTAAATTCTGAGTGCGTTTAATGTATATTATACGAACTAGTACTAATCAAGAGATAATCCTTATTAATCTCCGACCCTCTACTATTACATGTCTAACCGAGAACTCTACAACTACTTGTCTGACTGGATAAAGCAACTAGAATTATTTAGATTAAAGAGAGTTAGTAAGTACAATAAACATTTTGCAAGAACTCATATGAACAAAGTACATCTACTGGAAAAGAAAGCATTTTTGAGTAGAAAGGCAATTCCTGGATCTGAACACGATAGATATATCCAACTCAATAAGTTATTGATTGAATCAGAACATATACTCGATAAGAAAACTGAGAAATATGGTGAAGACGCTTTGAGAGTTGCAAAGCATTTTTTCGCAAGAATTTCTCCACCGTAAACGCTTTACTAAGCCCTTATTTTAGCTTTGAGGTAGGGTAAATGAGTGAAATAGAGGGTAGAAAAAGGGCTAATTTATTAACATTAAACGCAATTAATAATATGCTGCATAGATTGGAATCCGAATTAAAGATCCGTGGTTTTTCCGCGGATACTATTAAATCTTATATGTTTCATAATCAAAAATTTACTGAAACTTTAAATAAGCATCCTAAAGAAGTTACTGAAAGAGAGATAAAGGAGTATTTGGGCGGTATCATTTCTCAAAATAACTATGCTCCTTCAACCATCGCGCTAACAAGGGCTGCACTAGTATTCTATCATAAGGAAGTTCTAGGGAAAACCATCAAAATTAAGTCACCTAAGATCCCAAAAACGCTACCTGTAGTATTAACAAAAGATGAAGTTAAGCGCATGATTATATCTGCAAAAGATCCAAAGCATAATCTAATGATTAAACTACTCTATTCTTCAGGGTTAAGGTTATCTGAGCTTCAAAAACTTAAAGTAAATGATTTAGAACTCGCTCAACGAATAGGTTGGGTACGTAAAGGTAAAGGACAGAAGGATCGTATGATTATCTTATCAGAAGCTCTATGTGGGGACCTTCAGAAATACATTACTGACGAAAATAAGTACTTGTTTCCAGGACGAGTTGAAGATAAACCCATATCTGTAAGACAGATACAGAACATAGTGGCGAGAGTATCTAATGCAGCCCAAATAAACAAGAACGTACATGTACATACCTTAAGACATTCTTTTGCAACACATCTTTTAGAAAACGGTACAGATATCAGAAAGATTCAAGCACTCTTAGGACATTCCAACCTAAACACAACTCAAATCTACACACATCTATCAAATAAAGAATTACAAAAAGTTCGTTCACCTTTGGATGAACTCTAAACATGTGTTTAACACTAATCTTTTATCCTAAAGAACACACTTTTCTCATCTAAGCGTTTAGCTAAAAAGCCCCAATTATATAATTTATTCAATTTCAAACTAGAATTAGAACGAGAAATATTAAACTTCTGTGCAACCGTCTTAGCATCAACTTCATTCTGAGCTTCAATAAGCTGAACTATCTGTTCTTCTTGGTTTGATAAATTAGCACGGGGAATAACAACTGAAGGAAGTTTATCATCTTTGCGTCTAACTGCAGGTCTCTTGCGTTCTAAAGCACCAACTCTTTCATCCAAACCATCCAACTTATTATTTATTTCATTCAAAGCATCATTAGTAGAATGTAATAGTTGTTCATTAATTATCTTTGCTTGAGTAAGAGGATGTTCACTTAGTTCTCCATAAATGTCTTCCCAACTTCGGAGAACTTTATGTTTATCTGATTCTTCTTTTTCTACTGTTTTAGTTCTTCGCTTTCTTCTCAGAAGCTTTCTAAGTGCTTTTTTGATAACCATTTCTGTTTAAACACGTTTAGACTTGTTCAACACCTGCCGAGAAGTGTTTAACATGTGTTTAACAATAGTTTAACTCACCTGAACAATAAAAACCTTGCTACAATTAGAAAAAATAAAAATTTATTCTGGGTCTCGAATTTCTTCTCGAATTTTCTTAACTTTCAAAATTCTATTCTTAATCTCAGTGATAGAACGCTTCAAATTACGTTGTCCTTCATGAATAGGTCCTTCTCTTGCAATTAATTTAGTGAGTCTATCTCTGGCCCTGTCTTCCCTGGCCTTTAACTTCAAAAGCTCTCTTCTAGAAGTATCTAACCTAGTTCTTAACTTCTTCTTACCGGAAGTGAGTCTTCTAAGTTCCTTTCCAATGTCAGCCATTGCCGCCATCAAATAGTTTTGGTTCTTAACTGGATTTCTACGAGCAACTCTTTTCCTAGGCTTAGAAACACGTTTAGCTTTGGCCATATAATAGATAGTAGAGTGTATAGTTCTTTATAACATTTACTACTTCTTAGGCCGATTTTTGAGACCTAAACGTAATGCGTTGAGCCTATTCCTTAATTTTTTGACCACCGAATCATAGTTCTTTTTGGAAATTGCCCCAGCTAAATAGGCAGATCGTATAGAAGAAATTTTCTTCTCCACCAATTCTGATTCTGCACGTGTAGCACGATGTCTCCGAATAGAAAGTGAGTGTTTGGTGTGTATTTTTCTCAATTTGCCTAGGTGTTTATGGCTATTATGTATTAAGAATACAAACAATCCAATAATCAATACAAATAATACAAACATCCAAGAATTGACTGATACTTCTTCATCTAACGAAAAAAGTGAGGAATCGTAATCTGAACGTCCACCATAATTAGCTTCAACAAATAACATATAATCTCCTTTTGAGAGGTATTCAGGTAAATAAAGTGATAATTCTTCATCAAATAACGCATCTACTTCAATAGTTTTTGCGGTGTCAAGCACTTTTTGATTATCTTTTGAGAATAATGTAAAACTTAATGTTGTTTGTTTTGTAAACTCTGAATTATCTTCAGTTAGTTTAACTTTAACTCCGGCATCTTTTCCTGCAAAATATACATCTGAAGCCATACTTATTCCAAAACTATCAAATGCGCCTCCATCACTCAAAACATGAGTAACTGGTAAGAAAAGTGAGGCGTCAGCTACTTTAAATTTAATAACTCCAAAGGAATTTTTAGAATTATCTACTTTAACTTGTAAATTATAACTCTCTTCTATTTCAAGTTGTGTAGCTCCACTTAAGAAATCTGGATACTCTAAACTTAATAATAGAGGTTTAAGGTCGGTATTAGTAATCTCAACTTCAAAGGAATTTTCATTTTCTAAATTGACCTCAATATCAGAAAGTGAGAAACTTTTTGAATATCCAGATAATAATTCTGGAGATACTACGCCAGTTTCATCAAAAGAAGCATGATGGGCTGAAACAAGCGGAAGTAACAACAATAAAAGATATATTTTACGCATAAAGAACGTAGCTGTCCGACTTATAAAAATCTATCTTGATTTAGGCTTATGTTTCTTTGCTTTCCTATGTACATAGATTAAAAATATTCCAGATATTATTAATATAACAATTGAAAGTTGAACAACAAAATCATCTAAAAGTGAGAATCTAGAACGTACATCGAAGGTCTTAGACACTACCCCTGATACTTCTCCTTGATCAACTAAAACAGATAACACATATCTTCCAGGATCCATATCTGTTGCCAAAGTAATTTCTTTAGTAAACGGTTCACTACTAACTTGAGTTTCAACAATTTCCAAATAAATTACTTGATTATCTGAATTTAGAATAGAATACTCAACCTCTAACTTTGAAAAGCCTCGCTCAAAGAAAGAGGAGAGATCTACTAGGTAACAAATCTTGTCCAGGATAAACTGATCGCATATCTAATTGTCCTGCAAATGGCGCAAAGGAAGATTTATTTCCTTGTAAGGTGAGTCCAATTTCCAAATCCGAGTCCTTAGATCTAATTTCAACAACAACATTCAGTTCTTTAGTTTCCACATCAATGCTACCTGAATAGACTCCAATGCGTATACTTTCTGGAACTTTAAAATCAATTTTAACTTCTTTGTTGCTTTTCGCACCAACATAAACATCAGTAGGGATAACTGCCAAACTTGAAATACCGCTTAACGAAAGTCTAAAAGTTCTAGGTATACTTTTGAAATTTGATATTGTAAAAGTTTTAACTGCAGTTTGACCTTTGAGTAATTTAATATTTATAATTTCAGGTTCTACATCAAATGTTGGTGCTAAGTAAAAGGCGGCGCCTCCGCCTGAACTTGATTTACAAGAAGAATCATCACTATCACAATAATATCCACTAGCACATTCATCATTTGATGAACAAGACCCATAACATGCATAATTACTAGTGTCACAAGCATAACCTCCTGAACAATCACTATCATAATTACATTCTATTTCCTCACACGTATTTGAAGAACTACAATAATATCCGCTATCACAATCGCTATTTTCTGAACATTCAACTGCCCCTCCTGCTCCGCCTAAAGTGCCACCTGTTCCACCTCCTCCAGCTCCGCCTCCGGAATCATCGTCATCGTCATCGTCATCGTCATCAGAAACTGCGTTTACAGTTATTGTAAAGGTGCTGTTTGTAGAATTTAGCGAATCAGAACAAGATATAATACATGAATCATTTCCTGAAAAACCACTTGCAGGAGCTATTGATAAATTTGTACCTGTAACACTACAATCCACTGCCGAAGTATTTTCACTCGCTACAGCAAAAGTTGGAGTACTTCCATCCGCATCAGTACATTGACCGTTTCCCAAGAGAGTCATATCTGAATCCACTACTGTTGATCCAGAATCTTGATTTACAGTGACATTGGAAATAGATTGGTTCCAAACTGGCGCATTACCTCCATCTACTGTAATTGAAAAAGTTCCAGAAACAAAAGGATCAAGTATTGAAAGGGCGTCAAGCATACTGAATGCAAAGGCTCCAGGAAGAATTAGCAAAACTAAAATCCAAAGTACTTTGCGCATACAAATCAAAGTTCTCAATGATTAATAAGTTTAGTTACGCTTGCGTCTAATGAACAGTAACGCAAGAATTGCCACAATAAATACGCCCACACTCACCGATACAAAAGTGAATCTCATTTTTGGTATATCCTCCATAACTGGTGCAGAAGTAGCATCAATAACTAATTTCTGACCAATTCTAGTCAAAAATATAATTCCTTCCTCTTCCGTTAACTCCTGTGGATCAGATTCAGATACATAGACATAAGCATCATAGACTTTTTGTTCATCAACAAAATAATTTGTATTAAAAGTATAATTTTGACACTCATAATTTTTTGAAGGAGTGAATGAATCTTTAAAATCAATTTCACTAATTATATCTTTGTTATTGAGCGTTAAATTAAATGACTTATCTTCCCCTCCAACAATACATACTCTTCCAGGATACTCACCTCCTGGACTAAATTCATATTCCACAGTACTTGGAGATACTGTAAATGCAAAGGCAGCAGGTAGTATCAATAACAAAAGAAAATATCTTGATATCATTATGATGCTGAACAACTAACAGTTATGGTTGCGGACTTTGTACCTGCTGGCTCATCAGAAGGCACAGTAACATTGAAATCAACTTGAATCGTGTCAGTACCTGGTTCAAATTGGAACGTGGTTACTGGAGTTATTGTTGTTGTATTAACTGGTGCCCACGTAGCAAACGAACCGCCTATTGTTCCTGAACTGGCTTCAGAATTGCTAAAATTCCAAAATAATTTCGGATTAGTTCCTGAAAATAGAGTAGTATTAGTTTTACTTGAGTTGAATGAAACATCAAGATCAACATTACCAGTATTATTCAAAATAAGTGGTGTTCCTCCAACAGTAGTATTTTCTGTACCTCCAGTAGCACTAAGTGTTGAACTCTGATCAATAGTACAACCAGCAGTACCTGTAACTACAACTTGAAATGTACCGTCTGCCATACCGATAATATTAAAACCATAAGAACTGAAAATGAAAATAGCCGCAACTACTATTGCGATTGCACCAATTACTGCGTACTCGTGGTTATCAACTCGCCGAGTCTGTTTCCGTTTCTGTGATCTCTTCGCCATTATCTATATTCTCTGTGACTTCAATCAAAAAAGATCCGGTAGCTGAAGTTTGAGTAATTGGAGTTTCAGTTGTAGAAGTATCTACAATCCAAAACACACCTAATCCTGCTGCAACAACTAACAGAACTAACCCTGCGGCCATTATCTTCCTATCTGAGAAGTCTAGATTCATATCAAGTAGAAACTTACTTTCTATTTAAAGATTTCTTAAAACAAAGCACTATACGCAAGCATCTCCTGCTCTGATTGCTTTGAAGGTTGCTGAGTTATTATATGTGGCTGACGGTGTATCTTCCGGTACAGTTAACCAGAATCTGAAGAATGTTGCATTTCCTGCTCCCAAATTATGAGTTGCATTTCTGAAGGTTGTGATATTCATTTCAGTTCTATTTCCAAAGGCAGGTAAACTGGTGGAGTTAGTAGTGGAAGCATTGAAAGTCATATTTCCAATTCCAATTAGATTAGTTGGTGCGGTATGATTCTTCAAATCAGTATTTACCTTTACACAAATCGATATATCGGTATTCGAATCAGTAGATAGATTCAAAGCATATCCTGTTCCTGAGTTCTCATAATTCGAACTCGCATTATTGTTCTGAGTGTTATGTGCTAAACTGCTGAAGTCAATTCCTCCACTAAAGTCTGCAGACTCTGCTAAGGCATAATAGTAAACAATTTCTGCTGTAGCTGTTGTAGCTGTTGATTGAGATGTAGCAAATCCAGTTATTCCTCCATCAAACATTACTATCGGAACAGTAACTGCCATCAACATCATAGCAGACAATATAATTGCCTTAGACGTGGCTGATTTGTTTGCTTCTGCTCGACCAATACTATGATTTATTGCGTGCTCGCGATACTTTAACTCTTCAATTCGTCTATGATATTTTCGTTCATGCTCTCCGAGAGTTCTATTTCCAAGCAACGTCTCAAACTGTTCTGAATAGTCATGATGAGTTATTGCTGATTGCTTGTATTGTGTATTCAGCATATGGATTCTCTCTGCAAGACATTCTCGTCCAGCATGAAGTTCAGATCTAAGCTTAGCAACATGGTTCAGTTCCTGCCTTAATCTATGTATCTTACTCACTAGCTTCCACCTCCTCAATCAATAACTTGCAGTCCCAACTATCCAAGAAGGCTTTAATTTCAGCTAGACGTCTGATAGATACAAACAAAATTGTCTTCGCCATCATTTCGCCAGGTCTCAAAAATCCTTCAGAACTGCCTCGTCCCTGTACTGCATAAACAAATTTTACACGCTCAGTCGCATTCAAATGGGTGGTAGAATAACGAACAATTGCATGTGTAGGTTTATCAGAAGGTTTGACCTTCTTGACAGAAAAATTACAGTCCCAAGTTTTTAGGAACTGCTCAATCTCTCCAGATTGACTATGAAGAACACTTAGAACGGATTTAGCCAAAAAGATAGATTGGGTGGTATCTAGAATTCCAGGCTTGCCGTTACGGCCCTTTAGAGCGTAGAAGAATTTTACACGCTCAGTTGGAGTCAGGTGACTAGTAGAATATACGTAAATCTGTCTATCTTTGATTGATTTATTCAATCTACCACCCAACTGTTAACAATATTAACATGCTGGTTTATATATCTTATCTTTGTTAACACTGTTAACATACATAAAAAAAAAGGTTACATATCAGTACGAAGTCGTTCCAAATACTCTCGCAAAGAATGATATTGTCTCAAAATTTCAGGATTACTTTCACCTGCTTTAATCCTAACATGAAGTACCATTAATTCATTATACTTTTGCATGTAAATATCTCTCATAGTATGTGATTCAATGGAATGATATTCAGAACCTCGTCGAAGCTTGACTCGAGAAATTCCATAACTTAAAACTGCTAATAACCCTATAAGAAGCGCTCCAATTCCAAGTCCACTTCCAATAGTTCCTGCCACAGCCGCTCCAGTAACGCCGTCGCTACAAATAACTTCCAAAGTTAAGGGTGCAGAAACTAATGTTGACGTTGTGGAACCGCTTTCTCCAATCAAAGTACCTTTCTGCTCACGCGCAATAACTGTTCCTTCAAAGGATCTTAACTCATCACAACTATCCAAAGTTCCTTTCGGTATATCGAAACAAACATCAATATTAATTGTGTCTCCACTGTTTGTTCCTGCAGGAATTCTCTTACTATTTACTTTTTTAATAAATTGCTCAAGTTCTCCATCCGCAGTCAATTCTGCGACAACATTCTCATCCCACGGATTATAAACACCATAGCTCAGGCAGGTTTCCTTGCCTTCTCCTGCAGTAATATGTTCAGTAACATATTTAATACCGACACCTTTCAAAGCAAGAACTGGACTAAACAAAACTATGAAAATAATCATCAATGTCAAAAGTTTCTTCATATTATTAATTATCATCTTCTACTTTTAGACTTTCTCTTTTCCTCCGAAATTAAATATTCAAACCCATGACTTCGGTTTGCAAACAAATATTTCTCAATACTTAAATCTACTTTCTTAAGCAATCTTCTTTCAATACTCACTGTAATTCTTTCTTTCATTTTATGATGCTGTAGCAGCGATAGTCACAGTATTAGTATAATTTCCTGCTTTTTGTCGAGTAGGAACTTTAAGGAAGAATTTCAACCAAGTTACAGCGTTATTTGCTAGATTATTACCAATAGTTGAGGCAGTTGTAGTAATAGATTTATTAAATCCAGGAACTGTGCTATCTGAACCATTATAACTATAATTGAAATTAGTTAATGCAAGTGTATTTTCACCACTAGTTAAAGCCGCACTAGCCTTTATTGTTAAATTAACATTCGTATTATTTGAAGTAACATTAATATAATATTCACTTGGACCTGTTCCGTTATTATATTGTGCAGTCCATTCAGCACCTGTTGTATTAGAAACAATCCATTTTAGATTATTTGTTAATCTTGTAGAAAACGCAATGGAAACTGATTTTGGTGGTGCACCTACACTAAAATTGTATATATTATTGTCTACCAATATGCTTACATTAAACTTATATGTATCAGCATCAGAAACTTCAGTACAAACACTACCTGTACATGCAGTTCCATTTTGATATGGTATTCTAGATGATAAGCTCAGGGAATCAGTCCCAAAAATAGTAATGTGTGCAGAACGATTAAATGAAGGGAAATTTGTTATGTTAACAAATACTTCGTTTCCTACAATGGACAAATTTTTTCCAAGACCGAAGGTTCCGCCCTCAGAAACATTCAAGTTAGTCGAATTGAAATTAATATCTACATTTGAAGTATTGTAGACGATTGAATTAACATTTGATAAAGAAGTTATATCTCTAACTGATAATCTATCTGTCGACCAAGTATTATTCCATGCAATATTATTTCTAGAGTCTGATTCAAAAGATAGAGCATAAGCATCAGTAATAGTTATAATATTGTTCTTTGCAATATTATCTGAAGAGCTAGTGAGAAATCTAATTCCATAATCGTCTGAAACAGTTATAGTGTTTCCAGAAATTGTATTATTTGATGAACGAGTATGTATCTCAAACCCAAGATCATCTGTGGCAGTAATAGTGTTGTCTAAGAATGAATTATTAATTGACTCAAGATAAACTTGAATTCCCAAATCAAAGGTTGTTAAAGTATTATTAAAAATTCTGTTGTGACTGGCATTAGTTAATCTGATCGCCCTTGTTCCATCTGAAGAATTGGTCGAAATTGTGTTGTTATATATGGTAGTTTTGGTTACGTTAGTATGTAAAGATAGTGAGTAACCTCCATTAATTAAAGTATTATTAAATAATGTATTCTCACTGGCATTGCTTCGTATTTCAATACAATAATTTCCTGAACAAGTAACTGTATTATTTTCAATTGTAGAATTATATGTTCCTGAAAACAATTGAATACCATATTGTGAAGAAATAATTGTGTTATTTAGTATGTGATTATGTTTGCTTCCATTATAATATCTAATTGAGTATCTATCACCTTCAGTTATGTTGTTATCTCTTATTGTAATATTAAATGGTTCATTGAGTAAATAAATTAAAGGAGTGGAGCTATCTCCAAAAATATTGTTACCTTGTATTGTTGAATTAGAACTTCTTAAACTAAGATATATTGCATGGTGAGTTGATACATTAATTGTATTGTTTTGTACTGTAAGATTATTTGCTCTGTACCCAAGAATTCCATTTTTACTAGTTGTACCATTTAAGTTAATGTTGCAATTCTTGATAGTATTATTTGTGCTACCTGTTCCTAAATTAATTGCAGAATTTGCTTCGCCTTGAATTGTGTATCCGTCACAATCAAAAACTGTGTTGTTTCCAGATAATGTAATAAAATTATTACTACTACATCCCATGACATCAGTTGGTAATGTTCTAGATGACGTCAATGTATCTCCGCAATTCACATTATTTCCTGTTATATTAAGACTAACTGTGTGTGCTGTAACATCTGTTCCATCACCACATGAAATTTCACAAGAGGAACCATTCCCATACCACGTGGTAGAAGGGGTTATGCTTAACTGATTACTACTAATAGTACAATCAACTTGTGATGTATTCTCTGCAGTAACTGAAAACTGCAAATTATCCCCATCTGCATCAGTACATTGACCATTTCCTGAATTCGTTAAATCTGTATCTGGAATTGAACTACCTGAATTTACTGCTGCTCCTGTATTATTTATTGTTTGAGCCCAAACAGGTGCATTATTTCCTCCTCCGCCTCCACATGCAGTTCTACAACTTCCATCTGGATCACTATAACATGCGCCATCAACGCCCGGATCAATATCAAAACCGACAAAGGCAGGATTTCCTATTCCGCACGAACTTTCACAATTTGGTTCACCTGGTGCACCTGTTGGCCAAGGAAGACAAACTGCAGGATCATATGCAAAATCGACATCATTCTGTAAATCATTTCCAAAATCAAATCTTAAAGAAAATATTTCATCAGGCATATCTCCAATTGTGTGACTAATTATTGCAATTTCTGAACAATTATAATCTTCAACAACATAAGATTGTCCAACATAATTGTAAGCTATATCTTCAGATCCACATTTCAAATAATTAAAAGTTAAAACTGAATTTGATAAATTATCCTTTGTTATATTTAAAGTTCCAGTTCCAGTTGTGTTGAAATAAACTACCCATTCACCGCCGCTCTCTCCAAACTCCCACGGATTGATAACAGTAATATCAAATTCTAAAATAAACTCTTGCTCAGAAAGATGAGGAGTAATCCAAGAAATCTTATCAATCAAATTATCATTATTCTCATCATAAAAAGTTACATTAAACTCAACATTATCTGTAACTTCAGTTTTAGCACCATCAATCATCCAATACAATTTAACTTGTTCAGGAGTCAAATCAGGAATGGATGCATAGGTCAAAACATTTTGGTAGTGGAACTCAGAAGCAACAGTAACTTTCTTTTGAATTTTTCCATCGACCTCTGACTCTGTAGTTTCACTAACTTCAGGTGCTGACGTTGTAACAATTTCACTTGTGTTGAGATTTATCCATTCAACTTCCTGTCCAACAACTGCATTTCCTTGTTCAAATCCACTCAAATTAACTGCCGCGTTATTTGTAGTAGAATCTGCAGTTGAAAAACCAGAAATTGTTCCATCAAAAAATCCTGTTGGAGTATTAAATGCTACAAAAACTAAACCACTCAACACAAGAATAGAAATTCCAATAATTACTGCTAAATTACTGACTATAAAGTGCGGGTTATTTCTTTCCATATTTAGAAACTACATATTCAAGCGCATGACTTCTGCCTGAAAACCGCCGACTCTTAACTTCTCGATCAATCCAATTTAAAAGAACTTTATCCATAGTA